>Ga0326726_10002628_pt1 | contig 16452 bp, 16 predicted proteins | sample MHFenrmetagenome_2_FD_207603 | JGI IMG/M metagenome (GOLD analysis project Ga0326726, IMG submission 207603) | Lab enriched peat soil microbial communities from Michigan Hollow, Ithaca, NY, United States - MHF15MN | ecosystem: Environmental > Terrestrial > Soil > Wetlands > Peat | place: USA... | reverse complement strand
TTCGCGTGTCAGCGGACCGGCTACCTTTTTCAGAACTTCCACGAACACAACCGCATCGACGTAGCCTTCAAGATCTGTATAGTCAAGCTGGGGATGTCCGGCCTCTTTCATGTCCTGACGGTACTGATGCACGAGGGGCAACGGTGAATCATAGGGAGACGGCATCACTTCGGTGACGATGACATCGCCGCCCGCGCCGGCCAGTTCTTTGACCAGGGCGGCCGTCCCTACGAAGGAAACATTCAGAAAGAGAGGATTGAATCCCTGCGCCTTGGCCTTCTTGATGAATGCGGCCATGGCCTTGTAGGTCCCCACCATGACGACTGCATCGGGATTGTAAGGCTTTATGGCGGCCAAGCCGGCGTCGACATTCTCCGTATTCCGCTCATAGGTCCCTTCACACATGATTTCGAGGTTGCGTTTCTTGAGAGCCTTGACGACACCCCCCTTGACCGAAATCCCATAAGCGTCATTCTGAATGAATATGCCGATCTTCTTCTTGCCGAGTTTTTCTGTCAGGTACTTCACCTGCATCTCTGTTTCATCAAAATAGCTTCCACGTATGTTAAAGATGTTTTTCGTTACCGGCATTCTGAGAAACTCCGCCCCGGTGAACGGCCCCCAGTAGAGCATATGCTCCTTGTTGATAATCGGCAGCACCGCCGCAGACGTCGGCGTCCCCACATATCCGAAAAGGGCGAATACCTTGTCTTCGTTTATCAGCTTGTTTGTGTTTTCCACGGTTCGCTTGGGTTCATACTCGTCATCGTAGCTGATCACTTTAATTTTGTGGCCGTTCACCCCCCCGGCATTATTGATCTTCTGAAAATAAGTCATGGCGCCGGCTTTGACCCCCGTACCCAGAGCGGATGCGGGTCCTGTCAGGGCGTTCGACATGCCTAACACGATCTCCTGGTTCGTTACGCCCTGTTCCTCTGCGCGGGAAGGCGACGCTCCCGCTGCCGCGACAAAAAGTCCGGCAACAAGCAAATACACCAGCCGCACCAAAGCTCTTCTCTTAATACTAATACCGGTCATACGTCATCCTCCTCTGCCGCAATATTTTAAAATCTTCGTACTTGCGAGTTCATCTATCCCCTTCTTCGATTTTTGTTGGCATTACTTCCCCTCTTTTCCCTTTGTTTCGACACCCTTTACTTTCATTCCCATGGGTTCAAGAAACTCCTTGAACAGCATTTCTCCCAGGCGCGTGGGCGGTCTTTTCTTCGGCAGCAATTCTCTTCAGCGGTAATCCGTTATATCGACGTCCAGGACTTCGCTTTTTTCCCGTCAGATCTGTTCCATTGCTTTTTGAAAAAACCCGAACGCCTCTTTATCGAAGATACAAAACTCCACCAGCTCAAGCGAACTATCGGGTTTGCTTTTCAAAAATGCAGCGGCCTCGCCCACGAGTATCCTCGCGCAGCGATCCTTGGGGAAGCCGAAGATGCCTGCGCTGATTGCAGGTATGGATATGGTCTTGAGTCTTTCCTCCGAGGCAAGGTTAAGCACGCTGTTGATGGCGCTTTTCAGTTTGTTGTCCTCGTCGCCTTCGCCCATTCTCGGCCCCACAGCGTGGATAACGTAGCGGGCCTTCAGCTCGCCGCCCGTCGTAATGGCTGCGCCGCCCACGGGCACGTGGCCGATCCTGTCGCTCTCCTCCTGGATGACGCGGCCGCCTTTTCTCACGATAGCGCCGGCTACCCCGCCGCCGTGCTGGAGGCGGCTGTTCGCCGCATTCACGATGGCGTCCACGTCACGCTCGGTGAGGTCCGCGGAAACGAGCCGGAGAATCGTTTTACCGATCTTCTTTTCGAAAACAGCCATGAGGCACCTCCGAAAAAAGCTTTTCCTTAATCGGTCGTCATTCCTGCGAACGCGGGAATCCAGAGACTCTGATTTATTGCTTCTCTTTCATTAAGAGCAAACCGCTGGATTCCCATTTTCATGGGAATGACGGTGGTGGCTTTACGCGCTCCGTCCTTTCTGCGTACATCTGCTCCCAAACGTTTCGTCATTTTCTGCTCTTGAAATTTGCCTTTTTCATCGTCATCTCAACGATCGGCAAGGACGGGGCATATTTGATCCCGTAGATCTTTTCAAGATTGATGTCTTCCGGGACTTCCTCCAGGATCTTCATTGCCGTTTTCTGGTCCGCCTGGCGGTAGCGGAGCCGCGCTTCAACTGTCACCATTCCCGGTTTTTTCACCGGGGCAACGCCGTAGTACGCGTCTTTATACCCCCGGGGCGGGATCGTGTCGCTCCGGGAAAAGGCCGTTACTACCCACGGATCGACGGCAAAATGGAAGTCCGTGCCCATGCCCTCGGAATTGAACAGGCGGGTGTCGGGGAAAAGCGTTCCCGGGCTGTCGAACCCGCCGCTGCTCACAACAAAGCTGCCGGCAGCGTCCTTGGCGCTCACCTCCAGCCACATCTCTCGCACATTCGTAAGCGACGTGGGGAGGTTATGGCCGGCGCGGACATTTTTCACCCTGACCTTGATCTCCACGAGCGCGCCCTTGCGGTACAGGGGGAAGATTTCGAGCTCGGCTGCGGCCTTGAGCCTTTCCACCGCAGCCTCGAACTTCCGGTGCAGGTTGGCGGCGAGCTTTTCATCTCCGGTTTTGCGTGCAGCAGCCTCGGCCAGGTAGAAGAGAAGATAGTTCGCGCCGATGAAGGTATGACGATATTCGGAGCGCTCGGGTTTTTTGAAGGTATCGGCCGAGCGGATGAACGTCCCGGTGTCGACCATGTGGCAGTCCTGGCAAAGGATCCCTTTTTGCGCATAGGGGCCGTGCTTCCACTCGAGGTAGGTCGCCTCGAGCGGAAAGTGCTTGTCATAGTGGTAAACGTCGTGGCATGACGCGCAGAGGTCGGCCTGCAAGTGAAGCGGCGACTCGACGCATTCATGAAACCCTCCGCCGCACCCCTCCGAAGGTTTCCACGGCCCGCGCTTGATCAGTTTCACGCCTCCACTCGTCTCTACGCCGGGTGTCAGGATTAGCGATCCGTTCTCCGGTTCGTGGGTCGGCGTCTGCCAGTGAGTAACGCCGCTCACTGAGTGACAGATGTCGCACGAGACGCCGGCCAGGGCCAGCGAACTCAAATTTTTAAGACCAGGGCCCTTGATCTCCCCCGTCACCATGCCGGCGGGTGAATGACAGCCCTCGCACTGGCGGGTGACCTCGTGTCCCACGGCTTTGAACCCCTTGTTCAACTCCCCCTGGTAGATCGGGTCCTGGAACGCCAGAGCATGCACCGAACCGGTCCACTCCTCGTACTGCTGCGGATGACACCCTGCGCAGACCGCAGGCTCCGTGAAGGGAGCATTTGATTTGTTCCACTTCACCAGGGACGGATAGTAGGGATAGAACTCGCGGTCCACGTCAAAGTAACTCGTCCCGGCAAAACCCGGAGCGGACAAGACTGTCAGGCCCAAGATCACGAGCATGAGTAAAACAAAAACACCATCCTGTTTCATGAAGGCCTCCTCATTGAACCGGCAGCCGGGGGTCGGGCACGGTCTGTACCCCACGGCCTGAAAAAAGCAGCGCAACCCGAAGATTGCAGCTATCTAGTGAACCACTTCTTGTCCGCGAGCACAACGGACATCTCGGTCTGTCGATCGGGGATAGACCAGTATTTTCTAAGCAGACGGTTCTTCTCCTCGATGGAAACGAGCCGGAAGCCGTGCTTTTCATAGAAACGGATGGCCCAAACCGCAGCTGCCCAGGTGCCGATGAGAATCGGCCGGTCCGTCTGCTCGCATAAAACGGAGAGCAGTTTCCCGCCGATGCCGTGGTTGCGCATCGCCGTGCGCACGTAGGCGTGCCTGAAGAGCGTCACGTCCTGAACGTCCTGGATTCCCATGATACCGATCAGTTCACCACCCTCTTCATCTCCCCAGAAGACAACACCGGCGTCTATCTCGTGGCTAAGCTCTTCTTTTGGCATATACGGTTCGTGCCCGCAATCCTCGGGGATCACGCCTTTATAGGCCGTGGCAGCGTCGTTAATGATGGAATAAATAGTTTCAAAATCGTTTTCAGCGCATCGGCGGATCACAGACCTGCTCCTCGAAACGAGTAATGTCTAGATTATAGCAAGATTATCAGGTAAAGCAATGCGGAACACGGCAATTCAAGCCACCTCGCCACTAAAGGGCCGTATTTCATTGAGAAGGATGGTCTCCTATGCTATAATTCTCCCACTATGGAAAAAATAAATCTTACCGGACTCGTTCCGGCCGTGGCGGGCAAAATAGGCCCCATGCTTGACGACTTGCTCAAAGAGCACGCGTCGAACATTCATTCGATCCATATCACGGGAAGCGCCGTTATTTCCGACTATGACGAAAAATTTTCGGACATCAACTCCGTGGTCGTGCTGCACAGTATGGACCTGAAGTTCATCACCTTCCTCGCCCCGCTCGGCAAAAAATACGGCAAAAAACGGATTGCCGCCCCGCTCGTGATGACGCCGGAGTACATCCGGACTTCGCTCGACGCGTTCCCTGTCGAATTTCTTGATTTCAAGCTGATCCATAAAACTGTGTATGGCCCCGACCTCTTCGCGGCGCTCGAGATCGCCAAGACGCCCCTGCGGCTCCAGGTCGAGCGCGAGATCAAGACGAAGCTCATCCACTTGCGGCAGGGTTATATTTCGTCCCTAGGCAAAAAAGAGCACCTCTCCAGCGTGCTCGTCAGGTCCTTCACCGGCTCCATGGCGCTCTTCCGGGCGATCATCAAGCTGCTCGGCAAGGAGCCCCCGATTGCAAGAGCAGAGGTTATCGCTGTTGTTGACTCCGCCTGCGGCGTTGATACCGCTGTTTTTACGGACCTGCTCCAGTTAAAGGCCGGCCGCATCAAACCCGCGGGGCCGGAGCTCTATTCTTTGTTCGAACGCTATTATAATGCGCTCGAAGCAACGGGAAAGATCATCGATGAACTTCCGTCATAACAAGCGCGTCAGCATAGTCGCCTTCGTCGCCTTCGTTCTCTTCCTGCTCCTCGTTTCATTCGCTGTCGCATCGACCCCGGAGCCGCCCGCGGTCCCGCGCGATTACGTGACCGACCTTGCCGGCGTCATGAGGAGCGACTTGCGGAACGAGCTGAACGTCTATTTACAGACGCTTGAGCAGAAAACCACGGCTCAGGTGCTCGTTCTCACGGTTCAAAGTCTCGACGGCCAGACCATTGAAGAATTTGCGCTTAACACAAAAGAACGATGGAAGCTCGGACAGAAGGGCAAAGACAACGGCGTATTGATCGTCGTTGCGATCAAGGAAAGGAAGTATCGCTTCGAGGTCGGATACGGGCTTGAGAGTGAACTGCCCGACAGCCTGGTCGGTTCGATCGGCCGGGAGTACTTTGTTCCTTATTTTAAGCAGGGGGATTACGGCACCGGCATATACGCCGGCACGGTCGCGGTGATCAGGACGATCGCGACCCATGAGGGCGTGCGGATCACAAATGGACAGCCAGCCGCACCACGAGGAGCTCCAGCGGGCAAATCTCTTAATTCGTTTCAAGTGGCTGTCCTTTTCGTTTTTATTGCCATTGCGCTCGTTCTGTTCATAACCCACCCGGGCCAATGCTTCCTTATTGTACTAGCCTCGCAAATGGGAGGGGGAAGAGGTGGCTGGTCCGGTGGGGGCGGAGGGTTCGGCGGGGGCGGCAGCTTCGGCGGTGGAGGAGGCGGTTCCGGCGGCGGAGGCGGCGCGTCGGGAGGATGGTAACGCTTATAAAGTCCCCTCGCCCCAGCGGGGAGAGGACGTAAAGATAAAATCTTTAAACCTTCAGGAGGTACATATGAACAACGGAGTAAAGGCCATTCTTATTATCGTTGCAGCCATCGCAATACTCGCCCTGGTGACAATATTCTACGGCGTGGGCCAGTACAACAAGGTCATCGCCATGGACGAGCAGGTCAAATCCCAGTGGGCGCAGGTGGAAAACCAGCTCAAGCGGCGTTATGACCTTATCCCGAACCTGGTCGAGACCGTGAAGGGCTACGCCAAGCATGAGCGCGGGGTCTTTACGGACATTGCCAATGCACGGACAAAATATTTTCAGGCGAACACGGTGAAGGACAAGATCCAGGCGTCCCAGCAGCTCGAAGGAGTGCTGTCTCGGCTTCTCTTCCTGCAGGAGACCTTTCCCCAGCTCAAGGCAAACGAAAATTTCTTAAAACTGCATGACGACCTTGCAGGCACGGAGAACCGCATCGCCGTGGAGCGGATGCGGTACAACGACGATGTGAGGGCGCTCAATACGTATCGGAGGAGCGTGTTCGGAAGGTTCTTTGCATCGTTGGCAGGCGTGGGCGAAGCGACCTATTACGAAATTCCGCAGGCGGAAAAGGAAGCCCCGAAGGTAAAATTTTAGTATAAAAAAGTTGCAAGCGCCTGGAACAAACCTTGGTTGCACAAGCGGCCGTTGCATTCATTTTCTTGCTTTGGTCCAGGCGTTAGTTTTATATATATGGTAACCCATTAAGCGGAAGTCCGGACGATACGATTTTTCGGCCTGAAGGAGATACCTATGGATATGGCTAAAGCTGATGCGGCAATCAAGAATGCGTGGATAGCGGGTATTATTTCAGGCGTTATAACGCTGATCGTCACAGTAGTGGCCATGTCCGGATACAGCTTCATGGGCTTTTCAGCTCTTAACTTGCTGGATGTGGCATTGATATTTGGTCTGACGTTTGGAATCTACAGAAAAAGCAGAGTGTGCGCCGTCATAATGTTGATTTACTTTGTCGGCAGCAAGATATACCTCTGGATGGATACCGGTAAGTTGTCGGGATTGCCGCTCGCGCTGCTCTTTGGCTATTATTTCTTCCAGGGGATGCTGGGCACCTTCACGTATCACAGTAATGCCGATTCTCAGGTGAAGCCGATCGCGAAAAGCAGTTCAGGCTCGGTACCTAAATTCAAGACCAGGGAGGAATATGAGCAATGGAAGGCTGAACGGTTTGCGCAGCCTCAAGAGGGAACACCGGCAGGTTATGGCATCGGCGTACAGACGGTTGAAAAGAAAAGTTCATCACTCGGCTGGGGGATCGCCCTTGTCCTGATAGCGGTCACTGCAGTTGCTCTATTCTTTACCGACTCCGGCAAGACGCTTCTCAGTAGAATCAACTCTGTTGAGACGCCAACCTGGGAGGAATTTTCATCTTCAGAAGGAAATTTTTCGGTCCTGATGCCGGGTGCGCCCTCCCATGATACAAAGCAGGTGCAGACAGCCGTCGGCTCCATCGACATGCACCTGTTCTCGCGGGAACTCAGGAATAAAACGGCATATGTCGTCATATACAGCGATTACCCGGAGTTCATAACACGCGCATCCCCGGACAAGGTCCTCGATGGAGGACGCGATGCAGCTGTCGCAAACAGCAAGGGGAAGCTGCTCAGCGAAGAACACATTTTTCTCGAAGGCGGTCATGCGGGAAGGGAAATCGTTGTCGAAGTGCCCGATCAGGGCGTCCTGAAGTTACGGGCCTACCTGGTAAGGCAGCGATTGTATCAAGTTATGCTGCTTGCGCCCAAGGAACGCATTGATTCCGAGGAGAACGCCAAATACTTGTCATCCTTTAAGCTGCTGGCAATGTGATACACTGACTCCCGCCCGTAGAAACCTGTAAAGGTCATCATACTTTTGCCGCTTTGGCACTGCTCTTGCCTTCTGTTTCCAGCCAGTAAGTGCTCGTGATGTCCTCGAAAGCGGTCATCGCGGCCATAGAGCCGTGCGCCACGGCCACCACGATCTGCTTGGGCGCGCCGGTGATGTCTCCGGCCGCGTACACGCCGGGCATGGACGTGCGCATGGTCGCGAGGTCGGTCTTGATGTATCCCTGCAGGTCAAGCTCGAGCCCGAGTTGCTGCGCGATCTCGATGTTCGGAATGTACCCGATGGCGACGAACACGCCGTCTACGGGCATCTCTTTGACGGTCCCGGTTTTCTTGTCCTCGATCTTAAGCGCCCTGACGATCTTGTCTCCGGAGATCTCGCGGACCTCGCTGTTCCACATCACCGGGATCCCCGCCTGTTTCATGCTCTCCTGGAGCCTCGCCTCGCACCGTAAGGCATCCCGTCGGTGCACAAGGGTCACCTTCGCCCCAATGTTGTGGAGGTAGAGCGCGTCCGTGACGGCCGTGTTGCCGCCGCCCACCACGACCACCTGCTTGCCGTCCTTGAAAAAGTAACCGTCGCAGGTGGCGCAGTACGAGACTCCCCGGCCGTAAAACTTGTTCGCACCCGGTGCTTCGAGCGCCCGGTTCCCGACTCCCGTGGCGATGATCAGCCCTTTCGTAATATAGATAGCATGGTTCGTCTTGAGATAGATCTTGCCGTCTTTGTCGTCCCTCCTCGCCTCCGTCACGAATTCGCCGACGTGGATATCGCAATACTGGGCCGCCTGCTGCGCGATGAGGTCAACGAGGCTCTTCCCGCCGATGCGCATGAACCCCGGGTAGTTCTCGACCACCGGAGTGATCATGACCTGGCCGCCGAGGTTGCTCTTCTCTATCACGATCGCGTTCAGCCCGGCCCGCACGGCATAGATCGCCGCAGTGAGCCCTGCCGGGCCGCCGCCAATGATGACAACGTCCTTTTCCACCGGCTCGCCCGAGATCTGCGTCGAGGCGACCTGGGGCTCCTTGAGCGAAAGCAATGACTCGACGAACATCGGCTCGGGCTGGAGTCCCGCGCCGGTGAAAGTGTTGTTCATGAAGGTCTGCGGCACGGCCAGCGATCCGAGGCTTTCCGCAAGGTCCTGGTTCTCGTAGATCTCGATGGCCTCGGCGGACACGAGGTCCGGCTTGACGACAGCGGCCGAGAACGCGGAAAGGACCTGCTGCGGGCAGTACGGACAAGTGGGGCTCACGAAGACCTGGATATCGCGCTTGTCCCGCAGTCCATCCGTTATCTTTTTTATAGCGGGTTCGGTAAGCAGCGGCTTTCCCGTGGACGCCATCATGAGGGCCACGAGGAACGAGCGGCCCTCTTCGCCCACCGGAGCTCCGGTATAGCGGATGCGGTACCTGTCCGGCGCGATCAGGATTGACGGCGAACGGGTGACATTCCGCTTGATGGACAGTTCGTCGCCGACCGCATGGTAGGATACCTTCAGCTTATCGGATAGTTCGGCAAGCGCCTTGACCAGCGAGACCGCGGCCTCGTTGAACTGGTCGTTCGTGCCGCTCTTGGTGTAGACCTCGACGGCAACATCTGTGGTAAGCCCCTGCTGAAACGTTTCCCTGATCGCCTGCTTTACGTCATCGGGAAGGATCTCTTGCTCTGCCATATTGTTTTGTCTCCTTACGCCTTACTTCGCACTTCTTAATTCTTACTTCTTACTTCTTACTTCACTTGATCCTCTGCGATATTTTCTTAAACTCCTCCGTGCCGGCCACTTTAAGGAGCTGGAACAGCACCGTCTCGGTCCTGGTCACGACTGCGCCAGCCTCGCGCATGAACTCCACGCCGGTTTCCCAGTTCTCCTTGGTCCTGGAGCAGACCGCGTCCTGCACGATATGCACATTGATCCCGCCCTTGAGCAGCCCGATACAGGTCTGGAGCACGCAGATGTGCGTCTCCATGCCCGTCAGGACGACGTTCCGCTTGTTATGTTCTTTAAGTTCCTCCAAAAATGGGGGCTGGCCGCAGCAGTCGAAGGTCATCTTTTCGACCGGGCGGTAGAACGGGAGCGCCTCGCGGATATCCTTCACCGTCGCTCCGAGCCCCCTGGGATACTGTTCGGTCACCATGACCGGCATGTTGATCATCTTCGCGAGCTCGATCAGGTGCAGGTTGTTCCCGACAACCTTGTCCTTTTCCGTCATCACTACAGCAAGCTTCTCCTGGATATCGACGATCAGGAGGACCGTGTCTTCCTTATCGAGAAAAAATTTATCCAACGTCATGCTTTTTCTTCTTCCTGTTTTTCATTCCGCCTGTGCCCAGTGTTTACGAGCCTGCACCCAGCGATCATGAGTGTTTACGCGAATGCAGGGCGTGCTTAGCGCGAGTGCAGGGTACATTCCGCACTCCGCATTTACGTTATCCCGGCCACCTGCCGGCCCTATACCCCTCACGATCCGCCTTCATACCCGATAGAGACTTTGTCGCCTTCCACGATGACCGGCACCTTTCTTGCGCCCTTCGAAAACTTAAGCATCTCGTCAAGCTTCGCTGCGTCAATCTTGACATCGAAATACTCAGCCTTCTCTCCCAAGACCGACCTGGCCTTTTCCGTGTGCGGTCAGCCCGCCTTCCCGAAAATGACGATTTTTCCCGCCATCATGAAGTCCCTCCTGCTAGCATTACATTATACCACTCTTGTAAATCATATCATTTTACGGATGCAAAAGTAAGCTTTTTGCGATACAATTTAAGCCGTGATGCAACGCGGAACAAATATGCCGGTTGAATTGTCTCATAGATCAGAGATAAACAAGGTATCTGGGGCGGATAATGACGCGGCGCTCGTTTTGTCCTCCCAAAAGGGCGATCTTGCCGCTTTCGAAACGCTCGTGGTACGTCACCAGAAGCGGATGTTCAACGTCGCTTTCAGGCTGATCAGCGACTACGACGATGCCTGCGAGGTCGTTCAGGACGCTTTCGTCTCGGCGTATAAAAACATCAGGACCTTTCGCGGCGATGCTAAATTCACGACCTGGCTCACGACCATCACGCTGAACCTGTCGAGGAACCGTCTGAAACAGATAAAGTCCCGGCAGGGCCATGTAAGTTATTCCCTTGACGATCCTTTGTGGATCGATGAGAGCGAATTGACCAGGGACCCGCCGTCAAAAGAGCCGTCAATGCTCGACCGCTTGGAAAAACAGGACATCCAAGGCAAGGTGCAGGACTGCATCAAGGCCCTTGATCCGGAATACCGGGAGGTCATCGTCCTCCGGGACATGCAGGACTTCTCATACGACGATATCGGGGGCATGCTCAACATGCGGGAAGGGACGGTCAAGTCTCGGCTCTTCCGGGCCAGGGCTGCGGTCAGGGATTGCCTGAGAAGAGCCATGGGAGAACTGTGATGGACCATAATATCATACGACATAAGTTGTCGGAATATATCGATTGGACGGTCAGCGCTGCAGAAAAGACAGAGATAGAAAGTCACCTTAAGACCTGCGAGAAATGCAGCAATGCGCTCACGGAGCTTAAAAAAACCATCGAACATGTCAAGAGCGTCGATGAAATCGAGCCACCCGCCTGGATAACGCAGAAGATCATGGCAAAGGTGCGCGCGGAGGCTGAGGAGAAGAAGACTATTTTCCAGCGGCTATTCTTTCCGCTCGCGGTCAAGCTGCCTGTTCAGGTTGTGGCTGTCCTGTTCCTTACAATAACGGCTTATTACGTCTATCAGAATATAAATCCTGCCGACAGATATGCCGAAGCACCAAGGGTCGCTACGGCAAAGAAAGAGGTATCTGCCCCGGCACCGGGAAAAGACAAAGGTGCTCCTGTTCCAAAGAAAGATACGCTTGATAAAATGCAGAGTTCAACGCAGCGTTCAAAACAGGTACCGCAAGCCCCGGAGTATAAAGCTCTGGACATGAAGCAGGAATACGAGAAGCCGGCGCCCCCGACCCTTGAGGGCAAAGCAGCGACTTCTGCACCGGCAATTCCCGCGGAGCGCCAAATGTTATCCACAAAAGATACCGCTATGGGAAAACAGGCTGTTGCGCCTCATGCACCCGCCCCGGCAATGATGCAGGAGCAGGCCGTCTCGAGAAGAGAAGAGTCTGCAGGTGTAATAAGGCACCGGGAGCTGAAACATAAAGGTGCAGATGCATTTCGTGAGCCATCTTTTATAGATTTTGTCCGATCTATTAAAGCATTCCCCTATAAAGCTCCATCGGTAAAGCGAGGCCTTATCCTGAAGGAATATAAAGAACTTTTTATCGGGATGAATAAGCAAGAGGTTATAGCAATAATCGGATCGCCTGATTACGCCGATACCTATAGGCACAAGGGATCATACTGGGCGTATGTACTTTCCATGAGAGCTCCCAAGTTTATCGACCCCCTAACGGATCAGTATCTCTTCATTTTCTTTGAGCTAGAGGGAAAGACATACTGGATCGTTCCCAATAACATTCAAAGTGTTGAGCAAAAAGGAAAACCCCCTATCGAAAAAAATTGAACCTTCGGGAACTTTTTCTCCTCCTCCTCTGTCTCATGAACCAGAAGCAACTAATCCATTGACTGAGGAGGCTCACCATGAAGTTCAAAATCATTGCTCCATTCCTTGCAGTGCTGCTCCTGCTCGGCATCAGCTATCGTACGGTATCATCAGCGGAAAAGAGGGACGGGAAGGCTGTCTCCGCAACCAGCACTCTCGACGACCAAACCAATGTTGCGCTCACGATCTACAATGTCAACCTCGGTCTGGTGAAGGACCAGCGTCAGATCAAACTTTTCAAAGGTATTGGCGATCTGCGGTTCATAGACGTGGCGGCCCAGATCATGCCCACAAGCGTTCACATTAAATCACTTCTTGAACCCACCTCCCTGCAGGTTCTCGAGCAGAACTATGAGTACGACCTCTTAAATCCCCAAAAGCTTCTTGATAAATACGTGGGCAAAGAAGTAAAGCTTTATACGAAGAATCCCTACACCGAGCGCGAAGAGGTCGTGATTGCTACGCTCTTGTCGAACAACGGCCAGCCGATCTTCAAGATCGGAGATGAGATCACCTTCGGCCATCCGGGCAGGATCATTTTCCCCGGAGTGCCGGAAAATCTCAATGCCAAACCAACCCTTGTCTGGATGCTTGAGAACACCCTGCCGTCAGCTCAGAAGATCGAGGCTTCGTACCTCACGAGCGGCATCAACTGGCGCTCGGACTATGTGGTGACGCTGAATGACAAGGACGACAAGGCTGATCTGTCCGGCTGGGTGACTATCGATAATCATAGCGGGACTACCTACAAGAATGCGAAGCTCAAACTCGTGGCAGGCGACGTGAACCGGGTCAGGGACGAGTATGAATATAAGGACAAAATGATGCGTCTCGCAGAAGTCGCTGCAAAAGCGGCAGCTCCGCAGTTCAAGGAAGACTCTTTCTTCGAGTACCACATCTATACTCTGGAACGCCCCGCAACGGTCAAGGACAACCAGACCAAGCAGATCAGCCTGGTCACGGCTGATGACATCCCGGTTAAAAAGGAGCTTCTTTATTACGGGGCGAATTATTATTACTACAGCCGCTACGGAGAGGCCATGTCGAACCAGAAGATCGGCGTATTCATCGAGATACAGAACAAGAAGGAAAACAACCTCGGCATCCCGCTCCCCAAGGGCGCGGTCCGCGTCTATAAGGCCGACAAGGAAGGAAGCCTGCAGTTCGTGGGCGAAGACTCTATCGATCACACGCCCAAGGACGAAAAGGTCAGGATCAAGCTGGGAGATGCCTTTGACGTGGTGGGGAGCAGGAAGCAGACGGAATGGAAGAAGATCGCATATGATACCTATGAAGCAGCCTTCGAAATCTCTCTCCGAAACCACAAGAAGGAGCACGTGATCGTGAAGGTCGTGGAGCCCATCCCCGGCGACTGGACCATGCTGAGCTCTTCCCACGAATATAAGAAGTCAGAGGCCTTTACCGCCGAGTTCAATGTCCCCGTGCCCAGGGACCAGGAAGTGAAACTTACCTACCGGGTAAGGATGCGATATTAAACAGTTCGTAGTTTATAGTTCGGAGTTAGGAGTATTAGCGAACAGTCGAGGGGAGCGATCGCTCCCCTCCTTCTTTTCCCTCTCGGCTCCGAACTCCCAACTCAACACCTCCGAACGCCTTACGGTAAGGCATCACAGCCACTTCTTCCGTTTGAAATAGAAGAACATGCCGACACCGATGCCGAGCATTGTCAGGAGCGTAATAAAATATCCATACCGCCATTCGAGCTCCGGCATGTATTTGAAGTTCATACCGTACACGCCGACGATGAAGGTAAGCGGCATAAAGATCAACGAGATCGCAGTCAAGACCTTCATCACCTCGTTCAACCGGTTGCTCACGCTCGAAAGGTACATATCGAGCATGCTTGACAGCATCTCGCGGTAGATGTCCACACTGTCAATGATATGGATGACATGATCGTACACGTCCCGCAGGTAGGGCGCTGTGGATTCCTTAATCAGCGATGACTCATTTTTGCCGATACCGCTCACGACCTCCCGCAAAGGCCATACCGCGTTGTGGAGAAAAATCATTTCTCTCTTTAACTGATAGATCCTCTGTACGGTCGTCTGGGTCGGGTTCCCGATCAGTTCCGTTTCGATCGATTCGAGCTTGTCGCCGAACTTTTCAAGGACCACAAAGTAGTTGTCCACCACCGCGTCGAGGAGCGAGTAGGCAAGATAGTCGGCCCCCATTTTCCGGATACGGCCCTTGCTGTTCCTAATGCGCTCCCGGATCAGGTTGAATACATCGCCTTCGATCCCCTCCTGAAAAGAGATGACGTAGTTCGCGCCGAGGATGAGGCTGATCTGCTCCGTAACGATCTCGCCGTTCTTTCCGCCCGAAAGCATCTTGAACACGATGTAGAGGTATTCACCGTAGTCCTCCATTTTGGGCCTCTGGTCCGTGTTCATGATGTCTTCCATCACCAGGCGGTGGAGCCCGAAGCAGTCGCCGAGCTTCTCGAGCAACGGGACATTATGAACGCCATCCACATTGATCCAGGTCACGGTCGGCTTGTCCTTGTACGGGATGCAGGCATCAACAGAGTCCAGTTCCATCTCTTGAAAGTTCGCTTCATCGAAATCGATGACATGGATCTTGACCTGTTCGTCCCTCTTCTCCCCGGTATAAACCAGGGTCCCGGAAGGAAGGCCTGCTTTTTTGGTACCTTTTTTCGTGAGTTTGCGCATAGACGTTTATTAATAGAATTCCGTCAACGTTCCCTCGATCTTTTTCACATCAACGGTTTGATGCACGAGCGGTCTGTCCTTTATCATCGGAATGCGCTCTTCGTACGTGGACCGGTGGTTACGGTATATGACGCCGATGGGGATGTGGTCTCCCCATTCGAGGGCCTTGGCAAAGGCTGCCTTCCTGTCCTCGGGATCATAGTCGGCTTCAATATGATAGACCCGCTGCTTGTACCACTCGTAGGTGTTCACCTTGTTGAACGTAACGCAGGGCTGGAGGATGTCGATGAGGGCAAAACCCTTATGGCTCATCGCCTCTTTCATAAGGCCTTTGAGGTGCTCTGTATCGGCAGCGTATCCGCGAGCGGCCAAGCTGCAGTCCATTGCTACAGCCAGCGCCATGGGGTTGAACTGCTCGGAAATAACGCCAAGGGGCGTGTTCTTGGTCACCATGCCTTCGCCCGTTGTGGGAGAGGGCTGGCCCTTGGTCAGCCCGTAGATCTGGTTGTCGTGAACGAAGCACTTCATATTGATATTCCTGCGCATGGCCGCTAAAAGGTGGTTGCCGCCCTCGCCATAACAGTCGCCGTCGCCGGTTGTTACGATGACCGGCATGGCGTGGTTAGCGAGCCTGATGCCGGTCGCCACCGGCATCGCCCTGCCGTGAAGGCCGTTAAAGGTATTGCACTTCGTATAGTGCGGAAGCTTCGCTGCCTGGCCGATGCCGGAGACTACGGTGAGCTGATGCGGCTCAAGTCCGAGTTCGACTATCGCTTCTTTGAATGCCTTGAGGATCGGGAAGTTTCCGCATCCGGGGCACCAGGACGGTGTTTGGCCTTTAAAATTTTCCAAGGTGACCATTGATCTCCTGTACTACCCCCTCGATTGTAAACGGTCTGCCATCGAACTTACGGATGTGCGCATTGAACTCATAACCTGTCTCGGTCCGCATGAGCCGCGCAAACTGGCCTGTTGCGTTGTTCTCGATGCAGATGGTCTTTTTTGCTTTCCGCAGGAGCCGGACGTAATCGAACTTCTCCGTATGCGGGAATGGGAAGAGCTCGCTGAAGTGGAGCATAGCGATGCCGTGCGACTTTGAAAGCGCATCAACAGCCTCCTTCAGTACACCGTAGGTCGAGCCCCAACCGGCAATCACTACTTCGGGGTTGGATGTTCCGTAAAGATACGGCGGCGCGATCTCCCGCTTGATAAGCGGAAGTTTCTTCAGGAGCCGCTTCTCCACCATCTTCGCCCGTGTTGCAGCGTCTTCAACGATATGACCTTCTTCGTCATGCTCGTCGCTGTCGGTGACAACGAGGTGTTTTGCGTCGCCCGGCACGCCGAGGAGCGAGATGCCGCTCTCAGTAAAGGCGTGGCGCTTGTATTTTGCCAGGTTCTTGAACGCGTCCCCCCGGAGGCGATAATCCATAGAACGTACTTTACCCGCGTCAAGGCCGTCGAGCGTCCACTGGGAATCGGCGAGATAGGTATCAAAAAGGATAATGGCCGGGACCTGATATTTTTCTGCAAGGTCAAAGGCCTTGTTCGTAAG
>Ga0326726_10002627_pt1 | contig 16458 bp, 12 predicted proteins | sample MHFenrmetagenome_2_FD_207603 | JGI IMG/M metagenome (GOLD analysis project Ga0326726, IMG submission 207603) | Lab enriched peat soil microbial communities from Michigan Hollow, Ithaca, NY, United States - MHF15MN | ecosystem: Environmental > Terrestrial > Soil > Wetlands > Peat | place: USA... | reverse complement strand
GGATCGCTACGGGCCCCTGTATTCCTGCGGCTCAGGGATGACATTCCGCAGGATGAGGCGGCTGTGGGGCAGATCGTGCATGTCGCTGGCGAAAAGCCGCGCGCGACTGCGCGGCCGACCGGCGATCAGGCCCATCAGATTCTCGAGCAGCTCCGGGGCAGCCAGGACGACATGACGCTCGAGATGGGATCAGAGCGCTTGCGCCTCACCCATCTGAACAAGGTGCTGTGGCCGAAGCAGCCAAAGCTCAAGCAACCCGCGATCAGCAAACGCGACCTGCTCATCTATCTGACGCGCGTCTCACCCTACATGCTTCCGCATCTGGCGGATCGCCCGCTGACAATGATTCGCTTCCCCGACGGGATCACCAAGCACCAGTTCTTTCAGAAGCACTGGGAGCACAAGCTGCCCGAGTTCGTGGAGACGATCACCGTCTACTCGGGGAGCAAGCAGGAGAACGGAGAGTATCTGCTCGGCAACAACCTGCCGACGTTGCTCTGGTTGGGGCAGATGGGAACCCTCGAGTACCACGTGTGGCATTCGCGCGGAAGCCTGTATCCGGACGCGCAAGCTTCCAGTACAGATTTCACCGACAGTGCCGAGAACATCGACAGTTCGATCCTGAATTTCCCGGACTACGTCGTGTTCGATATCGACCCCTATATCTATTCCGGGGAGGAGGCTCCCGGCGCCGAGCCGGAGCTGAACACGAAGGCGTTCGAGAAAGGAAAGGAGGTCGCGTTCTGGTTGAAAGAGCTGCTCGAGCGGCTGGGGCTGCAAAACCCTGTAGCGAAGACATCGGGCAAGACCGGCTTGCACATCTTCGTGCCGATCGTGCGCAACCTCAACTTTGCTGCCGTGCGCCAAATCTGCGAGACTATAGGGCGTTACCTGATGCAGGAACACCCCGATGTGATTACCATGGAGTGGAGCATCCAGAAACGCACCGGCAAAATCTTCATCGACAGCAACATGAACGTTCGAGGGAAGACGTTGAACTCCGCCTATTCGCCGCGTGCGCTCCCCGGTGCGCCGGTGTCTATGCCCGTCACCTGGGACGAGCTGGCCAACGCGCACCCGATGGACTTCAGGATGTGGAACGTGTTCGAACGCCTGGAGCGGCAGCGCGACGTTTGGCAGGATGTCATCGAGCTCAAGACGGACCTCCACCGCGCATTCGGGTAGCTTTATCCGTACAGTAAGCGGCAAGGATCCAAGAAAGGACCAACCCCCAGAAAGGATCAACATGGCACGCTCCATCGCATCGGCAACGATCTCCTTTGGCATGGTCTCCATACCGGTGGATATCTATCCGGCCACCCAGAGCAGTGCGGGGATCTCCTTCAATCTTCTGCACAAGACTTGCGGCTCGCGGCTCAAGCAGCAGTACGTCTGCATCAAAGAAGGCGTAGTCGTGGATCGTGCCGACATGGTCAAAGGTTACGAGTTCACCGAGGACCGCTACGTCACCTTCACCAAGGAAGAGCTCAAGGCGCTGGAAGAGCCCTCGACCCAGATGGTCGAGATCACCGAGTTCGTCGCCGCCGAAGCGATCGACCCCATTTACTACGACAAAGCGTATTACCTCGCGCCCGGCAAGGGAGGCGCCAAGCCCTATGCCCTGCTCCGGCAGGCGATGCAGGAAGCGCAGCGTTTCGGACTGGGGAAATGGGCTTCCCGCGGCAAACAGTACATCGTCGAGTTGCGCCCCGTAGCCGATGGCATCGTGCTGCAGCAACTCCTCTATGCCGATGAAGTGCGCGGCATGAACGAGCTGGGCATCGACCAGGGTGAAGTGCGCGCGCCGGAGCTGAAGCTGGCCAGGCAGCTGATCGAGCAGATCACTTCTGACAAGTTCGATCCGAGCGCCTACCAGGACGAGGAGAAGAAGCGAATCGAAGCCGCCATACAGAAGAAGATCGAAGGCGAGCAGATTGCCGTTTCGCCGGAAGAAGGCAAAGGTGGTGCACAGATCATCGACCTGATGGATGCGTTGCGCGCCAGCCTGGAGAAGGGCGGCAAGCCGGCGCCGGCACACAAGGCTGCAGAGCGCAAGCCGCCGAAGCGCGCCGCGGAGGCAAAGCCGGCCGCGCAGAAGGTCAAGGCCGGCAGGAAGTAGATTCAAGGAGCCGGGTCCCGAAGCGCCGGTGAACGAGTATTCCATTCGCGACGTACAGCGCACGCTCGGTTTGTCGCGCAGCATGATTCTCGGCCTCGTCGAGTCGAGGTACGTGACGCCCAAGATCGGTCCGCGGCGGGCCTATCGATTCACATTCAGCGATCTCGTCGTGATGCGCACCGCGCAGGAATTGATCGAGGCCAAGGTCCCGGCTCGCCGAGTCTCCCACACATTGAAGCGGCTGCGAAGACAGCTGCCGGAAGACATCCCATTCGGCGGATTGCGGATCAGGGCGGCGGGCGATCGAATCGTCGTGCAGGACGGTGCCAGGCAGTGGGAGGCCAGTAGCGGGCAGTACTTGTTGGATTTCTCGGTCAGTGCCGAGGACGGAAAGCTCTGCGTGCTACCTACACCGAGACCGGCCGGCGGCTCGGCCGAGGAATGGTTCGCTCGGGCCTGCGAAATGGAAGATGAGGGCAACGCTAGTGCCGTTGCCGCCTACGAGCACGCGATCGATGCCGACCCCTTATTTGCCGACGCGTATGTCAACCTCGGGCGATTGCTTCACCAGCAAGGCCGTTTGAGCGAGGCCGAAGCGGTGTACCGAACGGGCATATCTCAGTGCCAGTCAGATGCATTGCTGCGTTACAACTTGGGCGTGCTGCTGGATGAGATGGGCCGACAGCCGGCAGCGCTCCAGGTCTACCGAGAAGCGCTTGCTCTGCAAGGCGATTTGGCGGATTGTCACTACAACATCGCGCTGCTGTACGAAGCATCGGGGCACACGCGAGCCGCGCTGCGGCATCTCAACGCGTACCGACGACTTCAGTCGGGCTAGTCGTGCCCGATGCGGACCCCGCTCCGAGTGGAACGGGGATCTCGAGCTGGCAAACGGCGCGGTTGTAACGGAGAGCGGTGGTATCGCGAGGCCTGGCTTATCGAAGGGCCTTCAGCCGCACGACGTTCCAAGACGCTGGTGGGAGCATCGCGAAGAGGTGGGCGCTCTCCACGTGCAAGTCTATAAGCGCAGTGGGTTTCACACGGTCCGGTTGCACTCTGCTATTGGCAGCTTTGAGGTCGGAATCGCACAGCTGAAACGCTGAGTCAATCGCGACCCCGGAGAAGCCTTCCAGCGTAACCCGCACACGCATTTCCTGGGTCAGGCTTCGATTGAGAGCGAACAGAGTCAGTGTCCCAGCAGGCTCGTCGTGCACGGCCGCAAGCTTCAGGTAGGCTACCTCCGGCAGCGGGAAGTAGAGGTCCTGTGTACTGCGCGGATCGTAGTAAGTCGCCGCGTAAGTGGGCGAGTTGCTGTGTACCCGCAGCACTCGGCCGCGCCCGAAGTTGCTGAAGTGTGCGAACGGCCAGAAGATAGTCTGGCGCCAAGCAGGGCCGCCGGTTTCGGTCATTATGGGCGCTATGACGTTGACAAGCTGCGCAAGGCAGGCTGCTTTTACGCGGTCGGCGTGATTCAGCAGCGAGATGCACATCCCGCCGAAGACCAGAGCGTCCTCCAGGTTGTAGACCTCTTCCAGTATCGGCGGTGCTACGGGCCAGCCGGGCTGGACCCGCGCCTCCTGCGTGCGCCGCGTGCGATACCAGACATTCCATTCGTCGAAGCTCAGCCAGATGCGTTTGCCGGACCGACGGCGTGCGGCGACCGCGTCAGCGATCGCCACCACTTCCTCGATGAAGCGGTCCATGAGATCGGGGCTGGCGAGGAAGGCGGCTGTATCCCCTGCGTAGTTGTTGATGTAGGTATGCACAGAGATGTACTCGACGTGATCGAAAGCGTGTTCGAGCACCGTATCTTCCCATCGTCCAAACGTCGGCATGTTCCGCCCGGACGACCCGCAGGCGGCGAGTTCGATTGTTGGATCCACCCACTTCATCATCTTCGCCGCCTCGGTGGCGATGCGGCCATACTCCTGGGCGGTCTTCGATTCCATCTGCCAGGGTCCGTCCATCTCGTTGCCCAGGCACCAGAGTTTCACGCCGTGCGGTGCATCCCACCCGTGCTGGCGGCGCAGGTCCGATAGCGCGGTGCCTCCAGGATGGTTGCAGTACTCGACGAGGCTCCGGGCGGCATCGGCTCCGCGCGTGCCGAGATTCACGGCCAGCATCGGCTCGATCCCTGCAACCCGACACCAGTCGATGAACTCGTTGCTGCCAAATCGATTCGTCTCGGTCGACAGCCAGGCCAGGTCGAGCCGGCGCGGGCGATTCTCAACGGGACCGACGCCGTCCTCCCAGTTGTAGCCCGACACGAAGTTACCGCCTGGGTAGCGCACGATGGTAGGGGCAAGCTCGCGCACTAGCGCGAGCGCGTCGTGTCGGAATCCGTGGCTGTCGGCCGTGGGATGGCCCGGCTCGAAGATGCCACCGTAGATGCAACGGCCTAGATGCTCGACGAAGGCGCCGAACAGGCGGCGGTCGGTCTCTCCGATCGCAAGATCGCGGTTGAGATGAACTCCGACTTCGCGCATGGTCGTGGCCCGGTCGCTGATATCGCAGGCACTGGACAGTCAGTATGAGCTTAGCGGACTGACCTTCGACCCATTGCCCACGACGCGTGCGCTACCGTTCCAAAGGGGGTCAGCTCGGCCGCATGAACTGTATTCATCTATAGGAGAGCTGGGGCAGGCAGCAGCGACTGGGGTGGAGCCGGCGAGAAGGGATGAATCGCCCACGCTGCCGCACACTCCTGATGGGACGTGGGCTTGCCGGAAGCGGCAGCACAACTGCGGCGCCGGGGGCTACCGTACGATGATCGAAACGCGCACGGAGTGCGAGCGGTTGCCGTCGTCCGCTGGAGCAGCGGGCCCCGGTTTGATCTTTGGTTGTTCGTCCCAGAGGATAACCGCCAGGTTGCCGGGGGAAGCTGGGGTCGGAGTGATCGACCCGGTACCGTGGACCTCGGCCAGGGTCTCGTCGTTGACGGGTGTCGACTCGTTGAAGAACACCCCATCAGGGTTCACCACTTCCATCCTCCGCGCATAGCCAGCGCCGGCGAACAGCGGTGTGCAATAAGCTCGATGCCTGCTACCGCGTTCAGCGCTGTTCCCGTCCTTGTCTGATCCGCCCCCACTACGACAACCCTAGCATTCCAAAGTTTTTGGCGAATCGACGAGAAAAATCATAACACGCAATCAACACTGGATACGTCACAGCTTAGTTACATATCCGACTTCGATCACGGTTTTGGTCGGACCCGGCGCGCGTCACAAGGTGTAACAGCACTGGGACAGCTTATGCGGATTTGCGGCGGCCCGGACCGCCGCGCGTCTTCGTCTTGGACGTCTGGGGTTCAACCGATGCTTCTGGCTTCGCGATGTGAAGCCGCTCCATCAGTCGGTACAGCGTCATGCGCGATACGCCGAGCTCGTGCGCGGCCTGCGTAACGTTCTTTCGATTACGCCGCAAGGCATTAGAGACAGCTTCGCGTTCCGCGTGTGCGCGACATTGCTCCAGCGTCATCAGGCGCCGCCGCGATGACTCGCGCCGTTCCAGGCCGAGATCGGCGGGCGCGATAAGACGGTGCTCGCACATTACCGTGGCGCGACGAACCCGGTTGATCAACTCACGCACGTTGCCAGGCCAAGAGTGGGCATCCAAGGTGTCCAGCGCTTGGCGCGACAACCCCTTGGCGCTGCTGCGTTCGGCGGTCCCAAACTTTTCGAAGAAGAACCGCGCCAGGATCTCCACGTCACCCTCCCGTTCCCGCAGTGGCGGTATTTCCAGGCGTAACACGTTGAGGCGGTAGAACAGGTCCTCGCGGAACTGGCCGGCTTCGATCTGTTTCTCGATATCCACGTGCGTGGCGGCGATCACGCGAACGTCAACCTGGATCTGGCGCGTGCTGCCGACTCGTTCGATGGTCTGTTCTTGCAGGAAGCGCAGCAGGTTCACCTGCAAGTCCGACGGCAGGTCTCCGATTTCGTCTAGAAAAATGGTCCCCCCGGACGCTGCTTCGATGCGTCCAATCTGGCGCGTGTGTGCGTCGGTGAACGCGCCCTTCTCGTGGCCGAACAGCTCGGACTGTATCAAGTTGCGCGGCAGGGCGGCGCAGTTCACGGCCACGAACGGTCCTCGCGCCCGCCCCGAGCGCTGGTGGATAGCCAAGGCGGCGAGTTCCTTGCCGGTCCCGCTCTCGCCTATGATCAAGACCGGCGCGTCGACGCTCGCGAGCTTCCGGATGGCGCGGAACAGGTCTTGCATCTGCGGGCTGGTGCCGACCATCTCGAATTCGCCAGACGCTTCCACCGTCTCGCTCGCGAGAGCAGCATCCCGCATCTGGGCCATCCCGTATGCATGTCCGAGGCTTACCAGCAAGCGCTCTCGATCCGGTGGAGTCGTATGGTAGTCGTAGAAATTCCGCGAGATGAACTGCGCCAGATCGGAACGCAGCGGAGTTTCCCTCGGCAGCAGAGCAATCCACTGCATGTGGCTACCACCGGACACGAGATCTTGCACCTGCGCGAGCGTCGATCCGTCGGTGGATTGAATCGCTGCGAGCCCCACCGAGTAGCGGCGGGATCCGACGTCCTCCTGAGCTTCGGAGAGATCCTTCGCAACATGTACAGACCATGCGGAGGCATCGAGCTCAGGAGGAGCAGCCGCTGGCTCGGCGGTGGGAAGATACAGTAAGAGTCGAGGCGTCATCGCGACCCCGATCGGAACGATAGGTCCGATTTGCGGGGCATCTTAAACGTCTTCGCGCTGCGGAGATACATATGACACGATCTTTTACAATCGCCCTTTCGATTCTCGTTACAAGCAGCTTACTGCACACCTCGCAGCGTCCACTACTCCGAATTGTAACGGCTCAGCGGACGTGCGATCCGAACACACTCACCCGTTAGCGAATTGGCATATCGGAGCCGCGGCATCCTCACTGTTGACGCATACGATTGCAGGCATGCGATTAGATGCGAGTCCAACCCGCGAGAGGATCGCGCGCGCTTCGCACATCGAGCGCTGCCCGACCTAAGGGTCTCGTTCCGTAATGCGCTCGGCTATGGGCCGGTGGTCGACTTTCTCTGCACGTCCCCACTGCAGCCGTGATGCTTCGGTGCACACAACCGTTGTATTCGTTCTGGCCATGATTAGCGAATATGGTTAGCGAATTTTCAAAGCGCGCTTTAGTATCGAGCGAGCCCCCCCGTTTGTCGTGTGACGGCGACAGAACGATACGACCCGCTGTCGGCATCAAGCGACGGAGTTCTTGACAGTCAACTTTTCGTCCCCGGTCAACTTGATAGTCGCTTGATGCAAAAAGAAAAGACGGGCTATTCATTCGATGCCAGGTGAGAGACTCATCCTTCGCCATGCCCTCCTTTGTAACTGATTTGGGGCAATCGTTTTTATTCTTCTCGTATGACATCGGCGTAGACAGTCCTAGGCGCGCCTCTCTAGGATTTCGAGATGCACGGATCGCAAGAGCTGCTTTTTTTGAAAAAGAACAATTCCGTCGTAACAGCCGCGAAACAAGATAGGCGCGCCGAACTCTATTCGCAGGGGCAACGGTTTCGAACAGTCTCTAACTCGATCAACCGGTTGCGATGAGTGGCATGGCGTATGCAGTTAGGCTTTTTTGAGGAACTGGCAGAACGCCGGCTCCCGAAAACCGGTTTGAGGAGGAAATCAATGAAGAAGACCTTATTGGCCACGGCGCTCGCGCTGGGTTTCGGCGTGAGTGTGTCGGCCTGGGCAAACCCGACCTGCATCGGCTCAGACGGTTGCACCGCAACTGCCGAGAATACCGTGAGCGCGAAGGGCGGGCACGCAGGAAACGGCGGTGATGCCGGCTCCGGCGGCGACGGTGGAAACGGCGGACGCGCCAGCACTGGTCGCGCAGGCGACGGTGGTAGCGCAACAAGCGGGAAAGCCAATGGAGGCAGGGGCGGCGATGCAAGTGTCGACGGCAGCACCGGCGGCACCGGCGGCAACGGCGGCACCACCGGAACCGCGAACGGAGGCACGGGAGCCGGCACGAGCGGCACCGCCACCGGGGGCAATGGTGGGACCGGCGCCGCTGGCAACAACGGCGGCGCTGGCGGATCAGCCAATGGTGGAGCCGCAGCGGGCGAATTCTCCGCATCCCTGCTCAACTCCAACACGAACCCGGTCACCATCTCCAATACCGTGAACCTCTCGAAGATCGTGAACATCAGCAAGCTCGACGGCGAAGTCACGCGCGTCAAGGTCCACGACATCGGAAATCTGGGGTCCACCGTAACTGGTGGCGAGGGTGCGAGGGGCGGCAGCGCCAACGGCGGCAGAGCGAAGGCGCGGGGCGGCAATGCCAACGGTGCCGATGGAGGCAAAGGCGGCAGTGGTGGCACCGGCAACAACGCGGGCGATCAGACCGGCGGCAGCGCCAACGCTGGCACAGGTGGAAATGGCGGGGACGGTTCTTACGGCGGGAACGGCGGTTACGCGAAGGCCAAGGGCGCCTCGGGCGGCGAGGGCGGCAACGCGTACACCAGCGGTGCGGCCGGCGGTGACGGTGCCAGCAGTGGTTCCGCCAACGGGGCAAGCGGCGGTCGTGGCGGGAAGGGCGGCTCCAGCTCCGCGAACAGCGGTTCGGGCGGCAGCGCTAATGGCGGCAGAGTCAACGGCGGGGCTGGTGGTGACGCCCTAGCCGACTCAGCCACCGGCGGTGCAGGCGGCAAGGGCGGTGACTCGAAAGGCGGCACGGGCGGCAACGGCGGGACTGCTGGGGCAGGCAACGGCGGCAACGGTGGTATTGGCGGCACGGGCGGCAACGGCAACGCCTCGAACGGCGGCGCGGGCGGCAACGGCGGCACCAACACGGCGCTGGCCGGAACTGGCGGCAACGGCAGCACCAACACGGCGCAGGGCGGAACTGGCGGCGACGGTGGGGGTGGAGGTGCCGGCGGCAGTGCCACCGGCGGAAATGGCGGTGCAGCCAGCAGCAACGGCACCGGCGGCAACGGTGGCAATGGTGGTGGCGGTGGTGGCGGCGGTGGGAATGGCGGTGCCGCGATAGCGAACGCCAACGGCGGAACTGGCGCAGGAACTGGCGGTGCGGGCGGCACAGCCAACAGCACGGACTCGTACAACGCCGCGAACTCCATCGGCACTGCGCTCGGAAACGGCGTCACGATCTCAACCCAGAACAGCGCGCATTCGACCATGGTGCAAACCAGCGTGAACACGATGGCCACGGTCAACGTGCACTGAGTCGCCAACCACAGGAATCGGAGACGTCATGAGAAAGACTCTATTAGCAACAGCAATGGCCCTGGCCTTTGGGGTGAGTGCATCGGCCTGGGCAAACCCGACCTGCATCGGTTCATCGGAGTGCTCGGCGAGCGTTACTAATGATGTGAGCGCGAAGGGTGGATATGCGGGCGACGGCGGTAGTGGTGGCTACGGCGGCGAGGGCGGGAAAGGCGGAAGCGCCACGAGCGGTCGTGCGGGAGACGGTGGCAACGCGACAAGCGGTAAGGCCAACGGTGGCGCCGGTGGTGCGGGATTGGTGCCCGGAGCTGCCGGTGGCAATGGCGGGGATGGCGGCGCACAAACCGGGAACGCAACCGGCGGTAATGGCGGTGGGTCGAGCGGAAACGCCGGAGCTGGGACCGGCGGGAACGGTGCCGCCGGAGGAATCGGTGGTGATGGCGGTTCGGCTAACGGCGGAGCAGCCGCTGCCGAGTTCGCCGCGGCGCTGAATAACTCGTCCGGCAACACGGTCGGCATCTCCAATACCGTGGCCCTGTCGAAGATCGTCAACATCAGCAGGCTCGACGGCGAGGTCTCGCACGTCAGGATCTCCGGCATCGGCAACGCGCCTTCCTATGTAACCGGGGGGGACGGCGGCAAGGGCGGTAACGCCAACGGTGGCAAGGCCAGCGCTACGGGTGGCAAGGCCAACGGTGGCGAAGGAGGCAACGGGGGCAGAGGCGCTACCGGCAACAACGCGGGCGACCAGTACGGCGGCAGCGCCAACGGCGGGACCGGGGGCACCGGCGGCACTGGTTCTAACGGAGGCGATGGCGGCGACGCCAGGGCCTACGGCGCCGCGGGCGGCGACGGCGGCAACGCGAAGGCCAGGGGGGCGGCCGGCGGTGCAGGCGGCAGCGCCGCCTACGCCAACGGTGGGCGCGGCGCTAGTGGGGGGAAAGGCGGACGGACCTCTGCCTATACCGGCGACGGCGGGAACGCCAACGCCGGAAGCGCCAAGGGCGGGGCAGGTGGTGCAGGCGGTGGCAATGGCGGTGATGGTGGTACATCCACTGGTGGAACCACCGCAGGAGCAGGCGGAGCTGCTACAGCAGGCGCCGGCGGCAACGGTGGAAACGGTGGTGGCGGTGGTACCGGCGGGACCTCGGCTGGCGGGAATGGAGGGACTGGTGGCCAGAACCACGCGACCGGTGGTAACGGTGGGACCGGCGGCCAGAACTCCGCGACGGCTGGCAACGGCGGCAATGGCGGTGCTGGCGGTGCCGGCGGCAATGGCAACGGCGGAACCGGCGGTGCAGCCAGCAGCGACGGCACCGGCGGCAACGGCGGCAACGGCGGGACCGGCGGCAACGGCGGAACCGGCGGTGCAGCGACGGCAAACGCCAACGGTGGGACGGCAGGTGCGGGCGGCGCGGGTGGCAATGCCAGCAGCGCGAACGTGTACAACGCCTCCAACACCATCACCAGCGTGACCGGGAACGGCATCACGATCGTAACCCAAAACACCGGGCATGCGAGCCTGATCCAGACCAGCGTGAATACGATGGCCACGGTGAACGTGAAGTAGGTCGAGCAACTGAGCGAGCAACGGCGCCGGGGGGATGCTTCTCATCCCTCCGGCTCACTCTCTGACGATAAGACTAAGGTGCGAAGCGTCATGAAGAAGACTCTGTTAGCAACAGCAATGGCCCTGGCCTTTGGGGTGAGCGCATCGGCCTGGGCAAACCCGACCTGCATCGGTTCATCAGATTGCACAGCGAGCGCTACAAATGTGGTCAATGCGAGCGGTGGACATGCTGGCGCGGGTGGTAATGGCGGCGACGGCGGCAACGGCGGGAAAGGCGGCAGCGCCAAATCCGGTCGTGCGGGAGACGGTGGTTACGCGTCAACCGGCAAAGCCAACGGCGGAGCTGGTGGTGCGGTGACGGGTCTAGACAGTACAGACGAGACCGCCGCGACCGCAGTGTCCGGTGGCAATGGCGGCGGTGGCGGCAAAACCGGCGACGCGACTGGCGGCAATGGGGCCGGTGGGCCATCCGGTGCCGCTAACGCCGGCGCCGGCGGTAATGGCGCCAGCGGCGGCACCGGCGGTAATGGTGGATCGGCAGATGGCGGGGCAGCAGCAGGCGAATTTTCCGCCGCGCTGCTCAAATCGGACAACAACAAAGTCACCATTTCCAATACCGTGGCCCTGTCGAAGATCGTGAACATCAGCAGGCTCGACGGCGAAGTCTCGCATGTTCGGATCTCCGACATCGGCAATTTAGGTTCCAGCGTAACCGGAGGCAACGGCGCCAAGGGCGGCAATGCCAATGGCGGCAAAGCGAAGGCCTACGGCGGCAATGCCAGCGGTGCTGATGGAGGCAAGGGCGGCAAGGGCGGCACCGGCAACAACTCAGGCAGCCTGACAGGTGGCAACGCGAATGGCGGCGTCGCCAGCAGTTCAGACGGTGAGACTGGTGACCAGCCCGTCATCGTCACAGGCGGTGGTGGGAATGGCGGTAACGGTGCTGCAGGCGGCAACGGCGGCAACGCTCAAGCCAAGGGCGCTTCCGGTGGTGACGGCGGAAAGGCCTCGTCGAGAAGCGCAGACGGGGGCAGTGGCGGCAGCGCCGACTCCGCCAATGGCGGTCGTGGCGGCAGCGGCGCAAAAGGTGGCGGTAGCTACGCGAACACCGGCAGTGGCGGCAGCGCTAATGGTGGCAGTGCCAAGGGCGGAGCTGGTGGTACGGCCACTGTTGCCAACAGCACCGGAGGCAATGGGGGTGACGGCGGTCAATCGGGCGGCGGCCAAGGAGGAGCAGGTGGTGCGGCTACCGCAAACGCTGCCGGCACTGGAAGTGCAGGGGGTGCGGGTGGCGCCGGTGGCAAATCCGCTGGCGGGAATGGCGGCGTAGGTGGCCAAAACACGGCGACTGGCGGGGATGGCGGCGCAGGCGGCAACAACAAGGCAACGGCAGGTAACGGCGGCACAGGCGGAGCCGGCGGTGCCGGCGGCAGTGCCGACGGCGGAACCGGTGGTGGAGCCAAGAGCGACGGTCAGGGCGGCACCGGCGGTAACGGTGGTGGCGGTGGCGGCGGTGGCACCGGCGGTGCCGCAACGGCAAGCGCCAACGGTGGGACCGCAGGTAACGGCGGCGCAGGTGGCAATGCCACCAGCGCCAATCAGTACAACGCCTCCAACACCATCGGCAGTGTGACCGGGGCCGGCATCACGATCGTAACCCAGAACACCGGGCATGCGAGCCTGATCCAGACCAGCGTGAATACGATGGCCACGGTGAACGTGCACTGAGTCGAGCAACTCAGCCGGCGACGGCGCCGGGAGGCACGCCTCGTGCCTCCCGGCGCTCCGTCAAAAAAGAAGCGGAGGAGGAACGACATGCAGCTACTTCCCTATTCCAGAATCGCTGTGCGCTCGTTATGCACGGTCGCGCTGGCTGCGCTGATGGTGTCCGTGGCCTTCGCGGACCAGCCTGGCAAACGGGCTGACGTGCAGCCATTAGGCAAAGCGGTGCCGACAAACGACCTGGACAAGCAGAGAGGCGGGACTGTGTCTGTTGAAAACCATATGCAGGTGAATGGAGCGTTAACGGACACCTCCGCCTTCGATGTTCTGACAGGCACGAATTCCATCAATGGCGGTGCCTTCTCCGGCGCGAGTGGGATTCCGATGGTCATTCAAAACACCGGTAACAACGTTCTCATCCAGAACGGGACCATCATCAATCTGCAGCTCAAATAATCACAGCCAATGAGAGCACCCTCCATCTGGATTGTTGGCGCAGTAGCTCTAACAGGCGCTCCTCCCGTCCAGGCGACGGATGTAAATCTTCTTGGCGTCGCGGACGGCGCCTATTCGGTTAAGGTGAGGAGCTTCAAGGAGCTGGTTCTCCAGCGCGCATTCAAGACAACTATCAAGCAACAGTACGACTTCAGTTGCGGCTCCGCAGCGCTGGCCACTTTGCTCACCTTTAACTACAGCGCCCCGGTCTCGGAACAATCGGTATTTCAGTTCATGTACGCGAACGGGAATCAGGAGAAGATCCGGCAGGTGGGTTTCTCGCTATTGGACATGAAGCTCTACCTCGAATCGCATGGCTATCTGGCCGACGGATACGAAGCTGGCTTGGACCAGCTCGCCGAGGCCAAAGTACCGGCGATCGTCCTGCTGCAGGATCGGGGTTATAACCACTTTGTCGTAGTCAAGGGGGTTCAGGGGGAGAGGGTGCTGCTGGGCGACCCGGCCGTGGGATCAAGGGTGATGTCGCGCGCAGAATTCGAAGAACACTGGCATAGCAAGATTCTCTTCGTGATCCGGAACAGGCAGGCTATGGCCTCGTTCAATAGCTTGGAGGATTGGAATTACAAGACAAAGGCCCGTCTCGGCGATGCGGTGAGTCGCGACAGCTTGGCGTTGGTCACTCTGATGCGACCGACAGCTAACCAGTTCTAGGCGCCAGGAATCCCATGAGAGCGATGCCTCGCACCATCATCGCGTCGCTATTGGTTGGGGGGTTGGTCCTCCCGATGGGTTTGATCAGTCGGCTTGGGTTCGCTCAGACTGCTCTGAGCAACCTGCCGGCCGTGAGCAAGGTGAGGTTGGACTCCATCCGCGGTGGGGTGGATGTGGACTCCACCCGCAAGTTCTCGATTGGTATCGAGCGCGTCGTATTCATCAATGGCCAACTGGTCACCACTTCGACCTTGACCATCTCGGATCTGACCTTCGACCTGTCCCGGAGCTCTCTGCCGTTGGCGGCGTTGACCGGCACAGGGCCCAGCGTGATACAAAACGGGCCGGGCAACACCTTCAATCTGACCCAGGGGCAGAACCTGCCGCCCCTGATGACCGTCATACAGAACACGCTGAACAACCAGAAAATAGACGGGTCGACCACGATCAATGCCAGGGTCCCAACCTTGGATCTTGCACGAAACTTGTCGATCTCCTCATCGATGCGCAACGCAGTCGGTCGGAGTCTGCGCTGACCGGAGCATTTCATTTCTCAGAGAGTGTAGGGAATCCGTAGCGTCAGCTGCATCCCCGGTGCGGCCTGCGTGACACCCACGCCCACCGACAGGTTGATCAACGTCTTAGCATTCAGCTGGTAACTAGCCCCGATCGACAACGTTCCAACTTGAACTGTCGACGTTGCGGGTAGCTGGGTGGTTACGTTACCCGACTGCGTAGGCGGAAAAACGGAGAAGTTCTGGAAGCCCACCGAGAACGACAGCTTATCGTTGAGCGCAAGGCCTAACCCAAAGTTAATGCCCAAGGCGTTGCCAGGATTGACTGTGCCGAAGCCATTGCCAACGTCCCTCGAAAAGTTATACAGATAGCTGATGTTGCCGAAAATCACGGCGGGGTCGGTGGGAAAGATCCAAGTCAGCTGGGGTTGGATCGCCCAGAACCCGGAGCCTGTTGCCAGCTCCGTCGGAAGATGATTAACCGGATCGAGCGGGACCTCGAACGGGCTCGTGCCGGTGGTGGTCTTCACGCGAAAGGTACCAATCCAATATGACGAGTCGGGTCCGCCCTTATTCAATTGATACCGGGCTGCCAGTTCGATGTCGCCTAGACCTTGGCCGGTCGCATTGAACACCTTCTCGGTGTCGGCGGGCGTAGCGACCGGGCGCGCTATGGTCGAGTTGCTCTGATAGACATAAGGGATCTTCGCTTCGAGTTCGAATCGGTTCGTCACGCCATAACGAGCATCCAGCGCGGCAACCCAGATATTGCGGTTGACGCTCTGTATGTCGATCAACCCGATGACGATAGCAGGAAGGATAGTGAAACCAAGCAGACTGACCTGATTGTTCGTCGCATAGGCGTAACTGAGCGACGGCTCCAGAACCATCTTGCCCTTTGGCGTTAGGACCCCGGGCTGATCCGCAAAAATCTGCGCCACTGAAGGGGGCCTGTCACTGTCGCTGGCCGGTGCTTGCCCCACTGGCTTGGTCGGGGTCTCGGTCTCGGCCTCTGCCCCGCGCCCCTGCTCTGCTGCGGCGGCGCTTTGGGGAGCCTGCGCTCCCACCGGTACCTTGGCGGCTTGGTTCTCCGGTGTGGGCTGTTGTTGGCTAGCGCTCTGGGTGGATTCGCGTTCACCCCGGCCCGCCGCCTGACCCTGCTGAGTTTCGTGCGTCTGGCTTGTTTGCGCTTCTGGTTTCTTCGAGGGTCGGACGTTCGCTTCAGACGCGTCGGGCCCCGCTTGCTTCAAATACTCGCTAACTGTTGGAGGCCAGGATTGCGAGCCATATACAGTGTTGATTGTGAGATACCCGACGCAAGTCAGCGCGCTACACCAGACAACGGTTTTTAGGGACGCCGTTCGCCTATAGCTTGTCACGATTCCTCTCCCTTCTCGATCGCGAGCGTTCGGAGCGCTGAGGCCCTTCGAACTGTTCTCTCTGCTTGGAGATACAGTAACCATGCCAGAATACAAAAATGCTTGCCTCTAAGGAGTTGCTAGACGTAGTTACGTCGGCGTGTAAAACCAGGCGACAACTGGTCTGCATAATCCCTCAATTTCCCGGAGCCACTTGACTGCGCCAATGGCAGGTAAAGCAGCACGACTAAGATCTGAAGGAGACTACCAGCTGTCTTCAATTGGGGCTTAAAGCGCGCTTAGCTGGACCGCGCTCAGGGTGATTCTCTATCCCTGAGTGGATGGGGATTCCCCTGCGCGAAGGAACGTCCTACGCAAGCGTCCCTTGGGATTTCGCCAGCGTTCACCGTGTTGACGGAAGTCGGCGACACAACTCGTTAGCGGCAACCTGCGCGGCCTGAATTAGCATCTGACGCCGTTGGGCTAACGGAGGCGACCCAGGACGATATCCGCTAAAAGAGAAGCTGTCGACCGGAGGCACGTCCGCTCCCTGAGACCCTTTCTTACTGACGGTGACGGTCACGCTATAGACGTACATGCCATCCTTTGGGCTCAAATAGTCTGTGCCGATGACATAGAATCCGAACTTCGCCACCGCGTACGCTTGCGCACAGCTTTCTGTGATGCCGTTTGCTATCCCGCCTGCGAGTTCATCGACAGTCACGGTGCTGGTATTTGCCGATGCGACCCAAGAGAACTTGGCGGCCCCTGCAGACGCGCAAATGATCGATGAACAAAAGG
>Ga0326726_10002626_pt1 | contig 16459 bp, 17 predicted proteins | sample MHFenrmetagenome_2_FD_207603 | JGI IMG/M metagenome (GOLD analysis project Ga0326726, IMG submission 207603) | Lab enriched peat soil microbial communities from Michigan Hollow, Ithaca, NY, United States - MHF15MN | ecosystem: Environmental > Terrestrial > Soil > Wetlands > Peat | place: USA... | reverse complement strand
CCGACGACCGGCGCGCGCACTTCGTTGCCGCGCTCGCTCTGTGCTGGCCCGACGGCCACTGCGAGTCCTTCGAAGGTCGGGTAGACGGCAGGCTGGTGTGGCCGCCGCGCGGCGGCAAGGGTTTCGGCTATGATCCGATGTTCGTGCCGGATGGGCACGGGATCACGTTCGGCGAGATGGAGCCTGCGGCCAAGCACGGCATCAGCCACCGCGCCGATGCCTTTCGCAAGCTGACCGCGGCGTGCTTCGCGTGATGAGCCGAGTCGTGGCAGAGAGACCTCCACCGCAAATCTCTCCCACGTCGTGGAGCAGGGGGGCCGGCGCCGAGGCGGCGGACGAGCCGGGATTCGGCCTTTATGTGCATTGGCCGTTCTGCCTGTCGAAGTGCCCGTATTGCGATTTCAACAGCCATGTACGCGCTGGGGTCGACCACGCGCGTTGGCGGACGGCGCTGCTGCGCGAGCTCGACCACTATGCCGCGGACACGCGGGGCCGTGCACTCACCAGCATCTTCTTCGGCGGCGGCACGCCGTCGCTGATGGAGCCGGCGACCGTCGCCGCCGTCATCGAGCGCGCCGGCGAGCAGTGGCCCTTCGCGCCCGCCATCGAGATCACGCTGGAAGCCAACCCGACGTCGGTCGAGGCCGGAAAGTTCGCCGGCTTTCGGAGCGCCGGCGTCAACCGCGTCTCGCTCGGCGTGCAGGCGCTGAACGATGCCGATCTGAAATTCCTCGGCCGCCACCACAGCGCGCAGGAGGCGCGCGCCGCCATCGACATCGCGCGGCGCCACTTCGAGCGCTATTCCTTCGACCTCATCTATGCACGGCCGGGGCAGACCGCGGCGGCCTGGCGCGCCGAACTCGCTGAAGCTCTCGGCCTCGCCGGCGACCATCTCTCGGTCTATCAGCTCACCATCGAGCCGGAGACCGTCTTCGGCGCCGCCCATCGGCGCGGGGACCTGCAGGTACCGGGCGAGGACGATGCGGGGGCGCTGTTCGAGCTGACGCAGGCGTTGCTCGAAGCGGCCGGCCTGCCGGCCTACGAGATCTCCAATCACGCGCGGCCCGGCGGCGAATCGCGGCACAACCTGACCTATTGGCGCTATGGCGACTATGTTGGCATCGGTCCGGGCGCCCATGGCCGCCTGACCATCGGCGGCGACAAGATCGGCACGCGCCAGCACCGCGCGCCCGAGGCTTGGCTGACCGCGGTCGAGGCCGCCGGCCATGCCACCCGCCAGCGCGATCCGGTGGCGGCCGCTGATCGCCTCGCCGAACTCCTGATGATGGGGTTGCGCACGGTCCAGGGCGTGCCGCGCGGCCGCGTCATCGCCGAAACCGGCCGCCCCCTCGAAGCGGTGCTCGATGCGGCCCGCCTCGGCCGCCTCATCGAGGGCGGGTTTCTCGTGCTGGACGACGCCGGCCTGCGCGCCACCGCCGCCGGCCGACAGCGGCTCAACGCCGTACTCGGCGCTCTCCTGGCCTGAGCCGCTTCAGTAGATCACCTGATCGAAACTCGTCGGCGCCGGCTCGCGGACGTCGACGAAGCCGTCATGGATCTCCATGATCGCGAGGCCGCGTTCGACGCTGCCGTTGCCGTTGAAGCGGAAGATGCCGTCGACGCCGGAGAAACCGGCCGGGTCGGTGAGCGCCGCGGCCGAGTAATCCGGCCCATTCTGGCCGCCGGCCAGCAGGATCGCCAACAGCGTGGCGTCATACGCGATGGTAGCGCGGCGCTGTGGATCGGTGCTGTAAGCGGTCCGGAAGCGATTGCGGAATTCGTTCCAGGGCCCCGGGCTCGGCGCCGCGTACCAGGCACCGACGAGGGTGGGATCGCTGCCGAGCGCCGGATCGTCGTCCCACAAGGTCGAGCCGAGCAGGCGGACCCGCGTCGGGTCGATGCCGAAACTGGCGAATTGGCCGGTGATGCCGTGGAGGCGTTCCGCGGTCTCCGGCACCAGCAGCGCGTCGACGGCGCCGCCGGAACTGATGAACTGGCCGGTCTGGCCCACCGCCGTCGACGTATCGAGCGCGCGCGGATCGTAGAACTCCACATGCACCACCTGCGCCTTGGCGCCGCGGGTCGCCGAATCCAGCGCCTCCTTCACCGTCTGGCCGTAGGGCGATTGCGGCAGCAGGGCGGCGATGCGGTGCAGGCCCTGGCGGCTGGCGTAGCCGACGACACGCTGCACCTGCAGGCTGGGCAGGATTCCCATGACGTAGACGCCCGGCTGCGCCACCGAGCGGTCCGTCGAGAAGGAGACCACATTGACGCCGGCCGCCTGCGCCACCGGCGCCACTTCCTTCACGGCATTGCCGAACACCGGCCCGAGGATCAGCTTGGCGCCTTCGTTGATGGCGTCCTGGGCCGCCTGGGCGGCGCCGACGCCGCTGTCGCCGGTATCGCGCACGAGGAGCTCGACGTTGGAATCCGACGCCTCGAACAGGGCGAGTTGCGCGGCCTGCAGAAGAGAGGCGCCGAGCGCCGCCTGGTCGCCGCTCAACGGCAGCAGCAAGGCGACCTTGATGTGGTTCACCGCCGGCATCGGCGTCGCCATCGTCGGCGTTGGCGCCGTCGGCTGCGGGGGTGTGGCTTGTGTCGCCGGGGAGGGTGTGGCTACCTTCGAGGAACCGCAGGCCGCGAGCACAACCAGCGCGAACAGAAGGGCGGCGGCCGAGCGAAGCGGTCGGTGCCATGGCGAAAAAGCGAGAGTCAGACACATCGAGGACCGCTGCGGCACGCGCGATTCCCTCCCCCCAGCAGACTGCCGCCGAAGGTAACGACGACGGCTCGATAAGTAAACCGTCGACGGACGAGCCCCGCGAGTCCGCACGCATCCTGGGCCTTGCCATCGTGGCGACGCCGATCGGCAATGCCGGCGACATCTCGCTGCGGGCACTCGAGCTGCTGCGCCGCGCCGACTGCATCGCCTGCGAGGATACCCGCGTGACCGGCCGGCTGATGGCGCGCTACGGCATCGCGACGCCGCTGCTCGCCTATCACGAGCACAATGCGGCGCGCATGCGGCCGCTGCTGCTGGAGCGGCTGCGGCGCGGCGAGACCATCGCCCTGGTATCCGACGCCGGCACGCCGCTCATCTCCGATCCCGGTTACAAGCTGGTGCGCGCCGCCGTCGAGGCCGGCATTCCCGTGACCACCCTGCCCGGCGCCTCGGCCGCGCTGGCGGCGCTGGTGTCGTCGGGCTTGCCCACCGACCGTTTCTTCTTCGCCGGCTTCCTGCCGCCGCGCACGGCGGCGCGGCGGACCGAGCTGGCGGGATTGGCGGGAATCGCCGCGACCCTGATCTTCTTCGAGTCGGCGGGGCGGCTGGCGGCGACGCTGGCGGATATGGCCGCCGTCTTAGGCCTGCGCGATGCCGCCGTGGCCCGCGAGCTCACCAAGCTCTATGAGGAGGTCCGACGCGGAACGCTGGCCGAGTTGGCCGAACACTACGCGGCCGCCGGGCCGCCCAAGGGCGAGATCGTCATCGTCGTCGGACCGCCGGCCGCGGCGTCAGAGGCCAGCGATGAGGCGATCGACGACGCTCTGCGCGGGGCGCTCGCAATATCGAGCCTGCGCGACGCTGTCGCCGCCGTGGCGGCAAGCCTGGGGGCGCCGCGCCGGCGCGTCTACGCGCGCGCCCTGGCCCTCGCCGGGAACCCGCCGTGAGCCGAGGCCGCACGACGGCGCGCAACAGCGACGACCGCCGCGTCGCCTTCCGGCGGGGACGGCGCGGCGAGCAGGCGGCGCTCTGGTGGCTTCGCCTCAGGGGTTACCGCATCCTGGCGCAGGACTACCGCTCGCCGGCCGGCGAGATCGACGTGGTGGCCCGGCGCGGCACGACCCTGGCGATCATCGAGGTGAAATCGCGCGACAGCGTGGCGGCGGCGGCCGAGGCGATCACGCCGCGTCAGCGACACCGCATCTTCAACGCCGCCCGCCTGTTCGTCGCCCGCCATCCCCGCCACGCCAACTGCGCGATCCGCTTCGACATCATGCTGGTGACGCCGGGCCGGTGGCCGCGCCACGTCGTCAATGCGTGGCAGATCGACCAGATCGTCTGACCACTGGTTCGAGGATTGCCGGGCCGACGTTTCGACGGCAGGATGGCGTTAATTATGGAGCAGACCTCAACGCTAGCCGACGATCCGCAGACGCTGCTGCGCCGCTACGGCCGGACCGACGACGCCGCCATCGACCTGGCGACAGCGGCCCTGGCGCTGGCGGCATTGGGACGACCGGACGCCGCGCTGGCGCCCTATCGCGCGCACCTGCGCACATTGGCCGTCGACGTGGCGGCGGCGGCGAAGAGCGAGGGTCTCGATCTGGCGGCGCGCGTGCACACGCTGAACACGGTGCTGTTCGAAGACTACGGCTATGCCGGCGACAGCGAGACCTATAACGACCTGCGCAACGCCGACCTGATGAGCGTGATCGATCGCCGGCGCGGCCTGCCGATCGCGCTCGGCATCCTCTACATCCATGCCGCCCGCGCCCAGGGCTGGGCGATCGAGGGCGTCAATTTCCCCGGCCATTTCCTCCTGCGGCTGCGCGCCGGCGGCTCGTCCGCCATTGTCGACCCCTTCAACGGCGGGCGCATCCGCGGCGCCGCCGATCTCGAGACGCTCATCAAGACGATGGAAGGGGATGACGCCGAGCTGCGGCCGGAGCATTGCCAGCCAGCCGGCAACCGGCAGATGCTCCTGCGGCTGCAGAACAACATCAAGCTGCGGCTGCTGCGCGACGACAAGCTGGCCGAGGCGGCCGCGGTGGTCGACCGCATGCTGCTGATCGCGCCCGACGAGCCCGCCCTCTGGCACGAGGCCGGCATTCTCCAGGGCAGGATCGGCAACTTGCGCGCCTCGATCGCCGCACTCGAGAAGCTGGCCGCGCTCAGCGGTGACAGCGAGCAGCAAGACGTGGCAAGACAGCTGCTGGCGGAGACGAAGTCGCGGCTCAATTGAGCGGCGACCAGCGATCGAGAGGGGAGTTCAGAGCATCCGATGAGCCTCGCCGTTGCCATCCAGATGGATCCGATGGAGACCGTCGACATCGATGTCGACAGCAGCTTCGTGCTGGCACTGGAGGCGCAGAGGCGGGGCCACGCGCTGTTCCACTACCTGCCGCGCCATCTGTTCTTCCGCGAGCAGCGCGTCTATGCGATTGCGCGCGCCTTGGAAGTGCGGCGCGAGCGCGGCAACCACTTCACGCTGGGTGCGCCGCAGACGATCGACCTGGCCACGCTCGACATCGTGCTGATGCGCCAGGACCCGCCGTTCGACATGTCCTACATCACCGCCACGCACCTTCTCGAGCACGTGCATCCGCAGACGCTCGTGGTGAACGATCCCGTGCACGTGCGCAACGCGCCGGAGAAGCTCTTCGTCACGCATTTCGAGGGCGTCATGCCGCCGACGCTGATCAGCTCGGACCGCGCGGAGATCGTCGAGTTCCGCAAGCGCCATCGCGACATCATCGTCAAGCCGCTGTTCGGCAACGGCGGCGCCGGCGTGTTCCACATCGCCGACGGCGACGAGAACCTGGCCTCGCTCCTGGAACTGTTCACCCAGCTCTACCGCGAGCCCGTGATCGTCCAGCGCTACATCCCGGAGGTGCGGCAGGGCGACAAGCGCATCATCCTGATCGACGGCCAGGCCGTCGGCGCCCTCAACCGCGTGCCGGCGGCGGGCGAGGCCCGCTCCAACCTGCATGTCGGCGGCACCGCCGTGAAGGCCGAGCTGACGAAGCGCGACCGCGAGATCTGCGAGGCCATCGGCCCGTCGCTGAAGCGGCGCGGGCTGGTATTCGTCGGCATCGACGTGATCGGCGACTACCTGACGGAGATCAACGTCACCTCGCCCACGGGCCTGCAGCAGATCAACCGCTTCGACAACGTCCGCCTGGAAGAGCGCATCTGGGATGCCATCGAAGAGCGCTTCAAGGAGCGCCACGCGCTGCGCGCGATTTGACGTTCACGCGGGCGGCGACGCGTTGCGGACAAGCCGCCGCAGCTTGGTCTCGCGGTAGAGGATGTAGAGGCCGCTGGCGACGACGATAGCGGCGCCGAGGATGATGTAGCGATCGGGCACCTCGTGCCAGATGAAGTATCCGAGACCAACGCCGAACACGAGCGCCCCGTATTCGAACGGCGCGATGACGGCGACCGGCGCCAGCTTGAAGGCATAGGTCAGCGTCAGCTGGGCGGTGCCGCCGAGGAGGCCGATGGCGATGAGGATCGCCCAGCCGCTCGCATCCGGCCACACCCAGGGATCGATCCAGGCGGGCGCGAGGACGGCAAGCGGCAGCGTGAACAGACCGGCGGCCATGGCGAAGAGCGTGAAGTAGAAAACGATGGTGCCGGCCGGCTCGGAGCGGGCCAGGCGGCGGATCGACACCATGGCGAGGGCATAGAAGAACGCCCCGGCAAGGGCGGTGAGCGCCTTCAACTCGAAGACGCCGCTGCCCGGCCGCACCATGATGAGCACGCCCGCGAAGCCCGCGAGCACCGCCGACCAGCGCCGGATGCCCACGCGCTCGCGCAGGAGCGGCACCGAGAGGGCGGTCAGAAAGATCGGCCCGGACATGCCGAGCGCGATGGCGTCGGCGAGCGGCAGCAGGCCGAGCGCCAGGAAGAAGAAGAACATCGAGGCGACGCCGACGATACCGCGGAGCAGATGGCCGCTGAACCGGCGCGTCCACAATGTCATCGTGCTGCCGCCCCGCCAGAAGAACAGGAGCACCGGCACGAAGGCGAGGAAATTGCGGAAGAAGACGATCTGCCCGGTCGGGTAGTCGCGCGACGCCCATTTGATCATGGCGTCCATCGACGAGAACAGGAACACCGACAGCACCATGAGAGAGATGCCGCGCAGGACGCCTGCTGCCGCGCCGGTCCTGCCCGCCGTATCCGTCATGCGCCCCGCATTTGATGAGTAATTGTCGCGACCCGCCCGCACTCTACCCCATCAGGCGGCCGGATGAACCGGCCGCCGTGCGGGCCACACCCGCCGGCGGCGCGGAGTGTTGGCGCGCACGGCACGCGAAACCACAGCGCATCATTGGTATCACTGAGCATTCGCAACAAAGCATTGGCAGCATGATCCGAAATCGCCTAACTTCCTCGCCAACAACGAACGATAAAACGTCCAGGGAGCCCGTTTCGTGGTCGATGCCGTCGCCGTCGAGGCGCGGAATGTCAGCAAGGTCTTTGGCACCGGCGCCGACGCCGTGCGCGCCCTGGATGGGGTCTCCGTCACCATCCGGGAGAACGAGTTTTTCACGCTGCTCGGCCCCTCCGGCTGCGGCAAGACGACCCTGTTGCGCCTGATCGCCGGCTTCGAACTGCCGACCGCCGGCGAGATTCTGCTGGAGGGCGAGCATGTAGAGCATCTGCCGCCGTATCAGCGGCCGGTCAACACGGTATTCCAGAACTATGCCCTCTTCCCGCACATGACGGTGGCGCAGAACATCGCCTTCGGCCTGGAGATGCGCAACGTGCCGCAAGCCGATATCGACAGCACGGTCAATGAGATGCTCGGCCTGGTGAAGATGGCCGGCCTCGGCGCCCGCCGGCCATCCCAGCTCTCGGGCGGCCAACAGCAGCGGGTGGCTCTGGCGCGCGCCCTCGCAAATCATCCGAAAGTGCTGCTGCTGGACGAGCCGCTGTCCGCCCTCGACCTCAAGCTCCGCCAGGGCATGCGGACGGAGCTCAAGAACCTCCAGAAAACGACCGGCATCACCTTCATCTTCGTGACCCATGACCAGGAAGAGGCGCTCACCATGAGCGACCGCATCGCGGTCATGAGCCAGGGCCGGATCCAGCAGCTCGGCGCGCCGCTCGACATTTATGAGCAGCCGGTCAACCGCTTCGTCGCCGACTTCATCGGCGACACCAACTTCGTGACCGCCACCATCGACGGGCGGGCCGGCGACTACGTGCGCTGCCGCTGCGCCGGCGGGCTCGATCTGCTGGCGAGCCCGATCGGCGGAGCCGGACACGGCTCCAAGGTGACGCTGGCGGTGCGGCCGGAGAAGATCATGCTGAAGCCGGGCGATCTCGGCACGGTGGCGCAGACGGTCTATGTCGGCACCGACACCAACTACGAAGTGCGCCTCAGCGACGGTTCGTCCATCAGCGTGCGCCTGCAGAACGCGGCCGACGGCCACGCCCAGTTCACGGTCGGCGACGGCGTCGCAGTCGATGTTCCGGCCGGCGCCGCGCGCATGTTGCAGGACTAGGGGCGATCATGGCCGTCGCCGCCGAATCCAGTCATATCGCCCTGGTCCAGGCCGCGGCCGAACGACGTTTCCTGCTCAGCCGCCGGCTGCTGGCGAGCCCGGCGGTATTCGTCGTCGGGGTGTTCGGGATTCTGCCGCTGGTCATCATGCTGATCTATTCGTTCCTGGTCGCCGCGACCTATGGCGGCGTCGAGTGGATCTTCACGACCGAGAACTACGTCTCCTTCCTGTTCCAGCGCGACATCTTCGACGACACGCTGCAGTTCGTTCCGGATTATCTGCAGATCTATTTCCGCACCTTCGTGCTCGCCGGTTTCACCACCGTCGCCTCGCTCATCCTCGGCTTCCCGACCGCCTATTTCATGGCGACGCGGCCGCCGGGCCAGCGCAACTTCTGGGTGTTCCTGATCACCCTGCCGTTCTGGACCAATCTGCTGATCCGCACCTATGCGATCCAGCTGATCATCCGCGACGAGGGATTGGTGAACGATTTGCTGAAGGGAATCGGCCTGATCGACCAGCCGATCCACATGATCTACACCAATTTCGCCATCATGCTCGGGCTGCTCTACAGCTTCCTGCCGTTCATGGTGCTGCCGCTCTACACGAGCCTCGAAAAGCTCGACTTCCGGCTGGTCGAGGCCGGCTTCGATCTCTATGCCACGCGCGGCCGGGTGTTGCGCCGCATCGTGATTCCGCTGGCGAAGCCCGGCATCATCGCCGGCTGCATTCTCGTGTTCATTCCGGCGCTCGGCGCCTATGTGACGCCGCTGATCCTCGGCGGCGGCAAGCAGCACATGATCGGCAGCCTCATCGCCACGCAGTTCGGCACCTCCCGCAACTGGCCGTTCGGTTGCGCGCAGGCCTTCATCCTGATGGCGATCGTCATGGTGGCGCTTCTGGTCTATGTCCGCAGCACGACGGGAAAGTCGCGGGTGGCCCATGGCTGATCAGGCTTTATCGGTAGCGCAAGCGGTCGAACGGCGGGTAGGCCGGCCGGGACGCCGGTTCGACCTGAAGCGGCAACCCGGATTCGGCGTCGTCGCCCTGTTGTGCGTGGCCATGTTGTATGCGCCGATCCTGATCGTGGTCGGCTTCGCCTTCAACGACAGCCCTTCGGTGACGCGCTGGTCGTCATTCAGCCTTTCCTGGTTTTCGAAGGTCCTGGCCAACGGGGACATTCACAATGCCGCGCGGAACACGCTCGTCATCGCGTCCTGTGCCACCGTCATCGCGACTCTGATCGCGACGGCCGCGGCGCTGGCGACGACGCGTAGCCGGGCCTGGCCGGGCCAGACCACGGTCTACACCCTCATCAACCTGCCGCTGGTGGTTCCGGAGATCGTGACGGCCGTGGCGACGGCCTCGTTCTTCGCGCTGCTCGCCCGGCAGGTCGGCATCGGCTTCGGGATCGGCAATCTGATCCTGACGCACTCCGTCTTCTGCATTCCCTTCGCCTACCTGCCGATCCGTGCCCGGCTCGAGGACATGGACCTGACGCTGGAGCAGGCGGCGGCCGACCTCTATGCCACGCCGTGGCGGGCCTTCCGGCGTGTCACTCTGCCGCTGCTGACGCCCGGCATTTCCTCCGGCGCAGCGCTCGCTTTTATCATTTCGTTTGACGATTTCACGATCACGCAGCTCGTCGCCGGCGCCGGCCAGACCACGTTGCCGCTCTACATCTGGGGCCAGCTGCACAAGGTCGGCGTCACCCCGGAGGTCAACGCCATCTCGGCGATCCTGCTGGTCATCTCGATCCTGTTCGTCACACTGTCGTTCCTCGTCGGCCGTCGACGCTGACGAGGGAAAATCGCAACCTCTACAGGGAGAAAACCATGAAATTGCGATTGCTCGGGGCGGCTGCCGTCGCCTTGCTGTTGGCCGGAGGCGCCGCCCGCGCCGATGGCGAGTTGCACATCTTCAATTGGGGCGACTACACCAATCCCAAGCTGATCGAGAAATTCCAGAAGCAGTACAACGTCAAGGTCACGCTCGACGACTACGATTCGAACGAGACCATGCTGGCGAAGGTGCGCGCCGGCGGCACCGGCTACGACGTCGTCGTGCCCTCCGACTACACGGTCAAGATCATGGTCGAGGAGGATATGCTGGCGAAGACCGAGCCCGACCAGATGGAGAACTTCAAGAACATCGACCCGAAGTTCGTCGGGGTCTACTGGGACAACGGCCGTCACTACACCGTGCCCTGGCAGTGGGGCACGACATCCTTTGTCGTGGACACGGCGAAGTACAAGGGCGACATCAACACGCTGGCGCTCATGTTCAATCCGCCGCCGGAGTTGCAGGGTCGCATCAACGTGCTCGACGACATGAACTCGCTGTTCAATGCGGGTCTGCGATATCTCAATCTGCCGCGCTGCAACGGCAACCCGGAGGATCTGAAAAAGCTGTATGACCTTCTGATGAGCGCCAAGGCGCAGTGGCGCACGTTTGACTACGACACCATCGGCAAGATGACCTCTGGCGACGTCGACCTGTCGCAGACCTGGAACGGCGCCGCGCGCCGCATCCGCCTGCAGCGGCCGACCGCAGCCTACTCCTTCCCGAAGGAGGGTATCGAGGGCTGGGCCGACAACGTGGCGGTCCTCAAGGACGCGAAGAACATGGAGAACGCCAAGCTGTGGCAGAACTTCCTCATGGACCCGGAGAATGCGGCGCTGATCTCCGACTTCGCCAAGTACCAGAACGCGATCGTCGGCAGCGGCAAGTTCAGCGACCAGATGGATCCGGGCTTCACCGATTCGCCGGAATTCAAGGTTCCGGCCGGCCTCGAGCCGGAGTTCGTGCCGCCCTGCACGAAGGAAGTGACGGACAAGTACAACAAGATCTGGACCGCCCTGAAGAAGTGAGGGTGGCTGGGTAGTTGAATCGCTGATCTGGGGAGGCCTTGCGGCCTCCCCTTTTTCGTCAAGACAAGGGATAAAGCGTGAAGACCATCTACACCGACGAGCACCGCCACCAGGACGGCAAGCTCGAGCTGATCGACGGCAAGTTCCTGCCCGCCTTCGAGATGCCGCGGCGGGCGCAGATCGTCATCGACCGCGTGAAGGCGGAGAAGCTGGGGCCGATCCAGCCGCCGGAGGAGTTCGGCCTCGATCCCGTTCGGCGCATTCACGACAAGGGCTTCGTCGAATTCCTGCGCACGGCCTGGGACGAATGGGTGCAGGCCCACGGCGCCTATGATGCGCTGCCGCTGGCCTGGCACACTCGCGGCTTCCGCAAGAACCCGCCGCTGCCCGAGGCGATCGACGGCAAGATCAGCTACTACGCCATCGACGCGGGCACGCCGATCATGGCGGGCACCTGGCGCGCCATCACGGCGGCCGCTAACGTCGCGCTCACCGGCGCCCGGCTCGTGAAGGCCGGCGAGCGCGCGGTGTTCTCGCTCTGCCGCCCGCCCGGCCATCATGCCGGCAGCGATTTCTTCGGCGGCTATTGCTTCTTCAATAACGTCGCGGTCGCGGCGCAGTGGTTCCGCGACAACGGCTGCAAGAAGGTCGCCATCCTCGACGTCGACTATCACCACGGCAACGGCACCCAGGAGATGTTCTACCGCCGCGCCGACGTGCTCACGATCTCCATCCATGCCGATCCGCGCCAGGAATACCCGTTCTTCCTCGGCCATGCCGACGAGACCGGCAAGGGCAAGGGCGAGGGCTTCCACCTGAACCTGCCGCTGCGCTGGTACAGCGCCTGGGACCGCTACGAGGAGGCCATGCAGGTCGCGATGAAGAAGCTCAAGAAATATGGTCCCGAGGTGATCCTGGTCTCGCTCGGCCTCGACACCTTCAAGGACGACCCGATCTCCAAGTTCAAGCTCCAGCACGAGGACTACCTGCGCATCGGCGAGATGATCGCCGCCGCCGGCAAGCCGACGCTGTTCGTGATGGAGGGCGGCTATGCGGTGGAGGCGCTCGGCGTCAACACCGTGAACGTGCTGACGGGATTCGAGCAGGCAACGCGCGTCTAGCGATGAAGACGGTCTACAGCGACCAGCACCGGCTGCACGACCCCAAGGTCGAGTTCAGCGGCGGGCGCTTCGTGCCCGGCTTCGAGATTCCGCGGCGGGCGGAGATCGTGCTGGCGCGTGTGCAGGAAACGAAATTGGGGCCGGTGTTGGCGCCCGCCGCCGCCGAGCCTGCCGCCATCGCGCGCGTGCACGATCCGGCGTTCGTGGAATTCCTGACGACCGGCCACGCGGAATGGCGCAAGGTCTATGGCGACAGCGCCGCCATCCCCGCCACCTGGATCGGGCCGGCGATGCGACGCAAGCTGCCGAACCGGATCGGCGCCCGCTTCGGCTATTACTGCTTCGATGCCGCCACCGCCATGACCGCCACCAGCTGGCAGGCGGCCAAGGCCGGCGCCGCGGTGGCGCTCAGCGCCCAGCGCCTGGTCGCCGCCGGCGAGCGCGCCGCCTTCGCCCTCTGCCGCCCGCCCGGCCACCATGCCGGCCACGACTTCTACGGCGGCTACTGCTTCCTCAACAACGCCGCCATCGCGGCCCAGGCCTTCCTTGATGGCGGCGCCGCGCGCGCCGCCATCCTCGACGTCGACTTCCACCACGGCAACGGCAGCCAGGAGATCTTCTACCGCCGCAGCGACCTGCTGTTCTGCTCGCTGCACGGCCATCCCGAGGACGAATATCCCTACTTCTCCGGCTTCGCCGACGAGCGAGGCGAAGGCGCCGGCGAAGGCTTCAACCACAACTATCCGATGCGACCGGGCACCGCGTGGGATGCCTATCGTCCCGCCCTCGTCGATGCGATCTCAGAGATCGCCGCCTTCGGCCCCGACGCCCTCGTGGTCTCCCTCGGCGTCGACACCTTCGAGCGCGATCCCATCTCCCGCTTCAAGCTGAAGAGCGAGGACTATCTGCGGATCGGGGAACTGATCGCCGGCCTCAAACGCCCGACGCTGTTCATCATGGAAGGCGGCTACGCGGTCGAGGAAATCGGGATTAATGCGGTGAACGTGCTGATCGGGTTCGAGTAGGCAACGCGGTCAGTCCATTCCCGTTGCGAGAGTATCCGTCCACTCTTCGACGATTTTCCATACGCCGTCGCTATCGGGCATCAAGTCGACCCTGTAGGTATAGGGTGTGCGCCACGAATCGATCCTGAGGTTGCCGACGATTCTGACGCGCCGCTCGATCCGCGACGCGCGCAAGTTCGAGTAGTGATACTGCCTCCGGTCTTGCCGCTGGAGATCCGCAAGCATGGAGGCGTTGGCCTTTAGCTCCGCCGCCGGCACGGCGCCCGATGTGACCCCAAACCCATAGTGGATGGTCGTGTGGACGACGGCATTGTCGGCATAGGAGTCGGCGAACGCGGGGTCGAAGGCATTGATGCGGCCTAAATAGATCTGGAGCGCCCGCATCGCGGCCGCGATGTCAGCATCCTCGCTCGCCTGGGTGGATGCCGCGACCGGCGCTTCGCCGCCGCGATTCGCAAGCCAGACGCCGCCGCCCGCCCCGAGCACGACGACGATGATCAAAACGAGATATCTCATCGAGCGATCCTTCGCGAACGGCCGGTTCCGGCGGTCCGCTATCGGCCGCGGTTCGCCAGGTTCGATAGCCGTATTTCCTTATGGAGTCGTTAAGGGCGCTCCACCTCAAGACTCCCGCGCCCTCGCCGCGTAGGTCAGCGGGATCGCCGTCGTGTACTTCATCTGCTCCATCGCGAAGGAGGAGCTGACGTCCGAGAGGTCGATCTTCTCGATCAGACGCTTGTAGACGCCGTCGTAGGCGGCGATGTCCGGCACCACCACGCGCAGCAGATAGTCGATGTCGCCAGCCATGCGGTAGAACTCGACGACCTCGGGAATGCTGTCCACGGCGCGTGAGAACCGCTCCAGCCATTCCTGGTTGTGCTGGTTGGTGCGCACCGCCACGAACACGGTGACGCCGACATTGAGCTTGCCGCGGTCGAGCAGCGCCACCCGCCCGCGGATGACCCCGGCCTCCTCCAGCAGGCGGATCCGCCGCCAGCAGGGCGTCGGCGACAGCCCCACCTGCTTGGCGATGTCCGCGACGGGGCGCGCAGCGTCCTCCTGCAGGATGGTTAGGATTTTCCTATCGAATTCGTCAAATAGCATATAATTCTATTAGCCCATTGAAATGTAGCATGACCATCTACATTCTAGCCAATTCGGTGCCAAAAAAGCAAACATCTACCACGGGCCGTCGGTATCATCCTGCCCTGTCAAGGACCGCTGCTGGAGCCATGCCCATGCCGTCGATCGACGCCTTCACCCGCCACCCCGCCGCCGTCGGCGAGACCTACGGCGAGCACTTGGCGTTCGCGAGCGGCGTTGGCGGCCGCCTGATCGTGGCCGGCGTCGCCTGCCTGCTGCACGGCATCTTCCCGTTCCTGTTCGAGCGCACGGGCAGCCGGACGATCATCGACCTGCACGCCCGCGTCACCACCGGCGCGCGCGCCCGGCTTGCGACCGCCGCCGTCGAGGCAGAGCCCGCCCGCTGACACCCATCCTCACTGCCGATTTTTCCGCGACGACGCCACGGCGATAGCCCGAAGCCGTCCGATCTGCCTACAATCGCCCCGGTTGTAGTGACGGCAGCGGGCGAACCATGGTCGCGCGGGTCAAGACGGTGGCCTTCCAGGGCATCGACGTGCTGGAGGTCGACGTGCAGGTGCAGATCCTGCCGGGCGCCGTCGGCATCATCGTGGTCGGCCTGCCCGACAAGGCCGTCGGCGAGAGCCGCGAGCGCGTGCGCGGCGCGCTCGGCGCCATCGGGCTGGGGCTGCCGCCCAAGCGCGTGGTCGTCAACCTGGCGCCGGCCGACGTGCTGAAGGAAGGTAGCCATTTCGACCTGCCGATCGCGCTCGCCGTGCTCGGCGCCATGGGCGTGCTGCCGGCGGATGAGCTGGCGCGCTTCACGGCGCTCGGCGAGCTCGGGCTCGACGGCAGCATCGCGCCCGTGGCGGGGGTGCTGCCGGCAGCGATCCATGCCGTCGAGATGGAGCGCGGCCTGATCTGCCCGGCCGCCCAGGGCGGCGAGGCGGCCTGGGCCGGCGGGCTCGAGGTGGTGGCGCCGCCGAACCTGCTAGCGCTGATCAACCACTTCAAGGGCACGCAGATATTGGCGCCGCCACAACCCAGGATTGCGGAGGACGCCGCCAATTATCTGGACCTGCGGGACATCAAGGGCCAGGAGACGGCCAAGCGCGCGCTCGAGGTGGCGGCTGCCGGCGGCCACAACCTGCTGATGATCGGCCCGCCCGGCGCCGGCAAGTCGATGCTGGCGGCGCGCCTGCCGGCGCTCCTGCCGCCGCTCGATCCGGCCGAGGCGCTGGAGGTGAGCATGGTGCATTCGGTCGCCGGCCAGCTCGCCGACGGCAAGCTGATGCGCCGCCGCCCGTTCCGCGATCCCCACCATTCGGCCTCGCTGCCGGCGCTGGTCGGCGGCGGCGTCCGCGCCAAGCCGGGCGAGGTCTCGCTGGCCCACCTGGGCGTGCTGTTCCTCGACGAGCTGCCGATCGAGACCGGCCGCGTCTCGGTGGCGCGCGCCAACGCCCATGTCACCTACCCCGCGCGCTTCCAGCTGGTGGCCGCCATGAACCCCTGCAAATGCGGCTATCTCGGCGACCGCACGATGGGCTGCTCGCGCCAGCCCAAATGCGCCGAGGACTATCAGGCCCGCATCTCCGGCCCCCTCTTCGACCGCATCGACCTCCATGTCGACGTCCCCGCGGTGTCGCCCGCCGACCTCACCCTGCCGCCGCCGGCCGAGGACTCGGAAGCCGTGGCCAAGCGCGTGGCAGCGGCGCGGGCGCAACAGGTCTCGCGCTTCGAGATCGCCAACGCCAAGGCCAACGGCCGCCTGATTCGCACCAACGCCGATGCCGACGGCGAGCTGCTGGAGCAGGTGGCGGCTCCCGACGCCGAGGGCCGCAAGCTCTTGACCGACGCCGCCGAGAAGTTCCGCCTGACCGCCCGCGGCTATCACCGCGTGCTGCGCGTGGCACGCACGCTCGCCGACCTCGACGCCGCCTACTCCGTGCGCCGCCCGCACATCGCAGAGGCGCTCAGCTACCGCCGCGTGATGCTGCGGGGGTGAACGTGGCCTTCTACTCTGCCCCTTAAATCAGACATGACGGCGGACCAAAACTCCCTCGGCACCTACGACTACGTCATCGTCGGCGGCGGCACGGCGGGCTGCCTGCTGGCGAACCGG
>Ga0326726_10002625_pt1 | contig 16470 bp, 15 predicted proteins | sample MHFenrmetagenome_2_FD_207603 | JGI IMG/M metagenome (GOLD analysis project Ga0326726, IMG submission 207603) | Lab enriched peat soil microbial communities from Michigan Hollow, Ithaca, NY, United States - MHF15MN | ecosystem: Environmental > Terrestrial > Soil > Wetlands > Peat | place: USA... | reverse complement strand
GCGAGGTCGCGCCGGCCACGAGCGTGCCGCGCAGCAGGCCCGAGTCCTCGGCGAAGTTCGCGTTCAAGCGCGTGAACGAGTACGTCTGCGGGGGCGACGTGCCGCGCGCCGGCGGAGTCAGATCGAATTCGTAGTCGTTCTGACTCGAGAGCCGCGAGTAGGTGACGAGCGCGCTGCCCTGCTCGCCCGCGCCCGAGAGCGCGACGTCGCCGCCGCGCATCGTCTGTCCGCCCGCGGCCAGCGCCGCGTCCGCATGCAGGCCGTTCGCGGCCGCGGTCCGCGTCGTGATCAGAATGACTCCACCGACGGCGTCGGTGCCGAAGCGCGCCGCGCCGCCGCCGCGAATCACTTCGATGCGCGCGACCTGGCGCAGCGGGATCGTCGACAGGTCGGCCGCGCCGCGCGACGACGAGTTCAAGCGCACGCCGTCGAGCAGCACGAGCACCTGCTCCGACTTCGAGCCGCGGATCGAGACGGTGCTCTGCGCGCCGAGCCCGCCGTAGCGCCGCACGCGCGCGCCGGGCACCTGCGAGAGCAGCTCCTCGACGGTGGCGAAGCGCTCGTCGTACTGCGTCGCGTCGATCACCGTCGAGAACGCCGACGGATCCTCGGGCGCCTCGGCATTCTCTCCGGCTACACCAAACGGTGACGCGAGCACGAGCGCGACGAGCACCGCCGCCGCCGCGCCAAGACGCCAAGATTCCACCGCCCGACTCCCTCCACGGAGAGCGGGACTCTCGTCCCGATGACTCGGCAGGTCTCCTGGCTTTGGGGTCTAGCGCCGGTTGCGAGCCTTCCCAGGGAAATTCCCCAGTGGCATTTCTCGCAGCGACTTCCCCATCACAGTGGCGGGACCGCGGCCGACTTTCACGGCCTTCCCTATTTCCGTCCGCGACGCGGACACCGAGCTCGAGAGCATCGATATCACGCCACCAACCGAACCCGCAAGTTGACGCAGCGTCGGACCCCGAGGTAGAAGACCGACGACAAGAGTCGCGTCAGGTGTCGGGAAGCCGGTGGGAATCCGGCGCGAGCCCGTCGCTGTGACCGGGGACGAACGCCGAATCACGCCACTGAGACACTCCGCTTCGCGGGTTGGCCGCGGGAATCTTGGGAAGGCTCGGCGCGAGGATGATCCGGGAGCCAGAAGACCGGCCTGGCGCGTTTGAAACAACTGCTCCGCAAGCGAGTTAGGAGTTCATCATGCGAGCCATCGCGCTCACCGTCGTGTGTCTTCTGTGCGTCTCCTCTGGCACCCCGGCGTTCGCTTCGTCGTTCGCGAGCCAGGTCGTGAGTTACACGGCCGGCACGAACGCGACCCCGGGGTACACCGACCCGAACGTCGCCCTCGGCTCCCCCGGGCGCTCGACCGGCAGCGGCCCCTTCGACGGCGACGTCACACCATTCAACGCGCCTTACGCGGCAAGCGATGTGGTCTCGATCGGCGCCGGCGGGTCGCTCACGGTGCGCTTCGACCACCCGGTCGCCGACGACGCGACCAATCCCTACGGCATCGACTTGCTGGTCTTCGGCAACGCGTTCCTCGGCATCGACGTCGCGACCTTCACGACCGCCACCGGCACGCTCGAGGTGCTGGAGCCCGCGAACGTCGAGGTGAGTCAGGACGGGGTGACCTGGTTCCTGGTGCCGGGCGTGTTGGCCGACGCTCAGCCCTTCCCGACGCTGGGCTACCAGGATCCGCCGGGCCCGTTCGACTCGGGCGGGACGATTCCCACCAGCTTCACGCGGCCGGTGGATCCGGCGCTCACGGTGGCGAGCTTCGCGGGCATGACCACGGCGCAGATCGCGGCGGCCTACGGCGGCTCCGGCGGCGGTACCGGCATCGACCTGGCGCCGCTCGGCTTGCCGTGGATCGAATACGTGCGTGTGTCTCAGGAGAGCGGGCCCGCAGCGGACATCGACGCCTTCGCAGACGTGCCGGAGCCGGCGGGGGTGGCGCTTTTCGGTGTCGCGCTCTTGGGACTCACTTCGTCTCGAGCGCGAAGATCGCGTCCCAATCGGGCGGCGGGGGCGTGCGCTGGAGCTCGGTGACTCGCGAGCGCAGCACGCGCGCAGGACCGTCGTCCGGCGCGGTCGCGAGCAGCTCGTCGAGAATGCGCGCTGACTCTGCGAACGCGCGCTCGCGGTACGCCCCGAGCGCGCGTTCGTAGAGCTCGCAGATCCGGCGAGCGCGCGCGTCGGCAGAGGCGGCAAGGGCGACCAGCTCGAAGAGCCGCACCGGCTGCTTGCGGCCGACGACGCGCACGTGATCGATCTCGCGCACGAGAAACTCCGACCCGAGCTCGGCGCGCGTCGCGTCCGACGCGAGCACGCGCGTCCCGTACAGCTTGTTGGCGCCCTCGATGCGCGCCGCGAGGTTCATGCCGTCGCCGACGATCCCGTACGCGCCGCGCTCGGCCGAGCCGATCTCTCCGGCGACCAACTCCGCGCTGTGCAGCCCGAGGCGATAGCCGGCTGCCGGCGTGCCCCTCGAAGCCCAGAGTGCGCGCAGCCGCTCGAGCCGCGCGGCGGTGGACAGCGCAGCGCGACCCGCGCGCCGGGCATGATCCGGCTGCGCGATCGGCGCGCCCCAGAACGCCACCACCCCGTCGCCCTGAAAGTCTTTCACCGTGCCGTCCTCCTCGAGCACGGCGCCGCAGACGGTGTCGAAATACTCGTTCAGGTGAGCGACGACGACCTCGGGCGCGAGCTCCTCGGCGAGCGACGTGAAGCCGCCGAGATCCACGAATAGCACCGTCAGCTCGCGGCGCGCGCCGGCGAGCGCGACGCGGCCGGGATCGCGCAAGAGCTCCGCGGCGACGTTCTTGCTGACGTAGCGCTCCAGCGTGGTCTTGATCAGCTCGCGCTCGCGCAGCCCGGCGGCCATCTCGTTGAACGCGTCGCCGAGTGACTCGAGCTCGTCGCCGGTCGCGATCGCGACGCGCGCGTCCAGATCGCCGGCGCCGATCCGGCGCGCGGCTCGGCCGAGCAAGGCGAGCGGGCTCGTGATTCCGCGCGCCAGCGCATAGCCCACGCCCAGCGCCACGGCGAGCACGAGCAACCCGACACCGAGGAATGTCGTGCGCAGATCGCGAAACGCCGCGATCTCGTCGGCCAGCGAGGCGAGCAGGAGGAAGCTCGCGTCCGCCTCCGGCGTCCCCGGGTCCAGCTCGGAGCGCAGCGCGAGGTAGCGCTCCGATCCGAGCCGCACCTCGTCGATCCCGCCCTGCGGCGCCTGCGTCTTGCGCCGCGCCAGGCGCGCCAGCGCGACGGGCAGCTGCCCTTCCTGCGCCGTCGACAGCGTCGTGGCGAGCACCTGCCGGCGCGAGAGGAGCGCGAGGTCGACGCCGCTGATCGCGCGCAATGACTCGAGCAGCTCGCGGTCGAGCGGCTCGCCGAGCAACACGATCCCGTGTACCTCGTCGCCGAACACGACCGGCTCGCCGCGCACGAGATACAGCGCGGGCGAGGGATACGCGGGCGCGAGCCGCGCGTCGCCGACCCGCGCGTCCGAGTCGAGCCAGATCCAGGTCGCGCGCGCGCCGGCCGCGACGTCGCGCACGAGCCCGAGCGCGCGCAAGTCCTGGCCGTAGCGCTCGGGGTCGGCGCGGCTGTACACGAGCCGCCCGTCCGCGTTCGCGAGCGCGAACACCACCAGCTTCGGATCGAGGGCGAGCGACGGCAGCGCGGACTGCAGGCGCAGGTTCGCGTCGTGCAGCGCGTCCTCGGGCTTGGCGACGCCGACGCCGAGATCCGCCCCGGCGAGAGACGCCGTCGACAAGATCGTGCGCAGCTGCGGGTTCGCGCGCGAGAGCGCGTCGATCTCGGCTGACGCGAAGCGCGCGCGCAGGAGCTGCAGCTCGTGAAAGGCGACGAGCGTGCGGTCGAAGCGCGCGCGTGACTCGGCGCGGACGCGGCGCAGAGCCGCATCTTGCGCGACGAGCAGCGCGACGGCGAGTGCGGCACCGACCAGCCCGCACAGGACGATCCAGACCTTCGTGCGGAAGCGCAGCCGCAGGCGCGCCGCCATCGCTCAGTTCCCGTAGTCGGGGGGTGGCGGATACGGCGTGCCGTCCTTGCGCAGATGCGGCGGGATCCTCTGTGTCTGCTCGAGGACGAGCTCCGCGGTCACCTCGGCGCCGGCCGCGAGCTCGATCGCCTGAGTCACTCTCTGCGCGCCCGGCATCCAGGCGTTCAGCGCGAGCTTCCCGGGCCGCACGCCGCGCAACTCGAACGCGCCGTCCTCGCCGGTCACCGTGAAGGCGCGGTTCTCGAGCACGACCACGTACGAGATCATCTGCGGGTGGATGTTGCAGTAGACCGGGACGAGCCCGGGCTTCTCGAACACCTGTGTGCGCGGCGGATCCGTGGACTTGTACTGACCCAGATCGAACGAGAGCGTCGGTGAGACGGAGAACACGTTGTGATACAGCCGGTCGCGGTTGGGAAAGATCACCTTCTGGCCGGCGACGATCGGCAGGATGCGCGGCACGAAGCGCTCGTTCTTCTGCGCGAGAGTGACTTCCTCGCGCGGCGCCGACTCCTCGTAGCCGGTCACGTAGACGAGGACGCCGCTCCGGTCGTCGCTCGCGCCGATCGCCCCGAAGACGCCCTTCTTCAACACCTTGACGCTGCCGCGGATCGCGCTCGAAGCCGCGTCGGCGGCATGACTCGCCCCCGGAGCGAGCGCGAGCAAGATCAGCGCGAGCGCGAGGCGGCGCATCGCCTAGATCACTCCGCGCTCCCGCAGCGCGGCGCGCGCGGCGGCGCCGACGCCGAGCTCTTCGAGCAGCGCGTCGGTGTGCGCGCCGAGCGCGGGTGCGGACGAGCGAACCCGGAGCGGCGTGCGCGAGAACTTCGGCGCGGGACCGACGAGCGGCGCGCGCTGGCCGTTCTCGAGCTCGACCGTCTGCAGCATGTCGCGCTCGCGCACGTGCGCGTCGCCCGCGGCGTCCGCGTAGCGCCGCACCGCCGACACCGGCAGGCGCACGGCCACCAGTGACTCGACGACCTCGGCGACGGTCCGCGCCCCGACCCACGCCTCGACCAGCGCGTTCAGCTCCGCTCGGCGCTTCACGCGCTGTCGGCCGGTCGCGTATTCGGGCCGATCCGCGAGCTCTCGGTGACCCATCAGCTCGGCCAACACACGCCAGTGTTGGTCGAGCAGCACGCCCAACATCACGTAGTCGTCCTTGCAGCGGTACACGCCCGCCGGCGCGGCGACGACGAACTGACTCCCCATGCGCGGCAAGTCGACGCCGAGCGCGGCGAGCATGGGATAGCCGTTCGACTGATACAGGAGCGCGTCCTGGAGCGCGACGTCGACGTGTTGGCCTTCGCCGGTTTGGTCGCGGTGGCGCAGCGCGGCGAGCGCCGCGAGCGCGCCGTGCAAGCCGCCGAGGTCGTCGCCGATGAACGTCGGAGCCTTCACGGGCGCGCCGCCCGGCTCGCCGTTCAGCGACAGCCAGCCGCTCGACGCCTGCGCCATCGGGTCGTAGCCGGCGCGCTCGCGGTCGGGCCCGAACTGACCGAAGCCGCTGATCGAGACATACACGACGTCGGGTCGCACGGCGCGCACGTGCTCGTAGCCGATGCCCCAGCCGTCCACGGTGCCGGGGCGGAAGTTCTCGACCACCACGTCGGCCGTGCGAGCGAGCGCGAGAAACAAGTCACGCCCCTCCACCTGGCGCAGGTCGAGCGTGAGACTGCGTTTGTTGCGGTTCACGGTCGTGTGCATGAACGAGAGCGCGGGCTCGCCGCCGGGCAGGAACGGCGGCAGTCGGCGCGCGACCTCGCCCTCGGGTAACTCGACCTTGATCACGTCGGCGCCGAAGTCCGCGAGCACGCACGCGCACATCGGACCGGCCCAAGTCGTGGTCGCCTCGACGACCCGTACGCCCGCGAGCGGACCCGCGAGATCCGAACGCGCGCGGCGGAAGAACTCGTCCTTCGTCAAGACACGAGGAGACACGCGGCCGCGCGGCTCGAGATACCGACGCCGCGCCGGCCCTGACGCATCGTGTTGCGGTCGTGGCCGTTCGTGCAGTAGCCGAGCGAGATCCCGGTCTTCGGATCCGCCCAGGCGATCTGTCCGCCGGCGCCGCCGTGGCCGAACGCGAGCTCCGAGTTCGTGTGGCCGAAGCCGCGGTACGTGCGATCCGCGTCGCCGGCGACGATCAGGCCGAGCGCGCGGTTCGCGCGCTTCTTGAACAAGAGGTCGCGCAGGTCGCCGGAGCGGATCTCGCGCGCAGACTCGAGTGTCTCGGGCTTCCACACTTCGCGGCCGCCGAGTGACTTCCCGCCGTCGAGCAGCGCCTGATAGAAGAGCGCGAGCTCCGCCGCGGTCATCGTGCCGCCGCCGCCGGGAATGCCGGCGACCCGCACCTCGGGGCGATTGAAGCCGGTGATCGCCTCCTCGGTGACTTCGGTGACTGGCGGGACCGGGACGCCGAGCTTGCGGTAGTCCTCCTCCGTGAGCGCCTCACCGACGTGCACGCAGTCCGCGAGCCGGCCGTGCAGCTCGCGCGGCAGGCCGACCCAGAGGTCCTCGAGTCCCAGCGGCTGCGCGATGCGCCGGCGCACGAAGTCGCCGTAGGTCTCGCCCGAGATGCGCTCGATGATGTCCGCGATCACGTACATCGACGAGCTCGGGTGGTATTCGAACTTGGACCCCGGCGCCCAGTTGAGCCGCCAGGTCGCGAAGCGCTCGCGACGCTTCTCTGTGTCGAGAAAGTCGGGCGGCAGGAACGGCGCGTGCGGAAAGCCGGCCGTGTGCGTGAAGAGCTGCTCGATCACCACATCCTGTTTGCCGTTCTCGCCGAACTCGGGCACCAGCTCCGACACGCGGCGGCTCACGTCGAGCTCGCCCTCCTGGATCAGCAGCCAGGCCGCCGCGGACGTGATTGCCTTCGTCGACGAGAAGACACAGTAAAGTGTCTGGTCGGTCGCGTCCTCGATGAGCGCGCCCTTGCGCACGCGGCCGAAGCTGCGCATGCCGGCGATCTTCCCGTTGCGCGCGATCGCGATCTGCGCGCTCGGCAGCAGGCCTTCGCGCACCTCCTTCTCGGCGCGCTCGAAGAGCGCATCGAGCTGCTTCGAATCGATCCCCACGTCCTCGGGCGTCTTGGCGACGAGTCTTTGGTCGAGCATCGCGCGAGCATACCATCAGGGCTCGGGCTCGGGTTCCTCGCCGTGTTTGATCTGGAACGAGAGACCGGCGCGCACGACCTCGCCTTCGGCGCGCTCGAGTGCGCGCGGGCCGAAGCGCGCGCGAATCTCGTCGAGCGTGCGGTTCAAGCGCGTCCGCTTCTCGCGCTCGCCGCGAGTCTCGGCGAGCAGCGAGAGTTGCTCGGGTCCGGCTTCCTCGAGTCGCTCGGCCGCGAGGCCCACGAGCCGGATCGGCTCTTCGAGCGCGGCGCGCGCGAGCAGCGCGCAGCCGGCGAGTGCGAGCGCGCCGCCGTCGTCACTCGGCTCGGGCAGCGTCTGCGAGCGAGTCAGGATCGGAAACTTCCCGCGCCCGAGCCCGCGCGCCAGCTTCAGCTTCAGCCGCACTCCGCGCGCGCGCACGCGGTCGACGCGCAGCCGGCGCGCGACGGCTTCGGCATGCGCGCGGATCGCGCGCTCGATCGCGCGCGTGTCCGCGACGTCGCGCTCGAAGGTGTTCTCCTCGGAGTAGGACTTCGCCTCGCGATACGGTTCGACCTCGCGCTCGTCGTCGCCGCGCGCGAGCCGCGCCGCCGCGGGGCCGAAGCTGCCGAGCAAGTCTCTGAGCTCGGCGTCGTGCCGGCGAGCGAGCTCGCCGATCGTCGCGATGCCGGCGCCCTCGAGGCGCGCCCGCGCGACCGGACCGACGCCCCAGATGCGCCCGACCGGCAGCGGCGCGAGAAACTCGGCGACGTGACCGGGCGGCACGACCAGCATCCCGTCGGGCTTGGCCAAGTCACTCGCGATCTTCGCGACCAGCTTCACCGGAGCGAGGCCGACCGAGACCGCGAGCCCCGTCTCGGCGCGCACCGCTTCGCGCAGGCGCTGCGCCGTGCGCTCGGGCGCGCCGAAGAGCCGCTGCGTGCCGGTGAGATCGAGGAACGCCTCGTCGAGCGAGATACCTTCGACGGCAGGCGTGAAGCGCTCGAAGATGGCGAAGATTCGCCGGCTCTCGCGCTTGTACACCGACATGCGGCCGGGCACGAAGATCGCGTCCGGGCAGAGCTTGCGCGCCTGCGCGGACGGCATCGCCGAGTGAATGCCGAAGGCGCGGGCCTCGTAGCTCGCGGCCGAGACGACACCGCGCGGTGACGCACCGCCGACGACGACGGGCTTGCCGCGCAGGGACGGATCGTCGCGCTGCTCGACGGCCGCGTAGAACGCGTCCATGTCGGCGTGCAGGATGGCGCGCTCGGCCTCCACGCCGGCGAGCTTGGCGCGCGGGGAGCGCGCGTGCAATTCGCGCTAGACGACCTGGCGGCGCAGCGCGAACGCGACGAGCGCGGCGCCGAACGCGTACAGCAGCACGGTGCTCGGCTCGGGGATCGGATTCACGCGCCCGAAGAAGAGCTGATCCTGCTGCGTTCGGCTCACTGCCCAGACCGCGCTGGTCTTGTAGTCGTCGAGGTTCGCTCCGTTGAGCGAGCCGAGAAACTGGCGCGACAGGTTCATGACGCCGTCGCTCGCGCCGTCTTCCGCGAGCGCGAAGTTGCCGCTGTAGAGATCGTAGTTCCCCGGCGTCTCGGCCATGACTTCCCAGATCGAGACCTGCAGCGCCGCGATCGCGGTCGCGCGAGTGACTCCGAAGCCCCAGTCGTCGTTCGCCGGGTGCACCAGCGTGTTGAACTGCGGCTGGAACGTGTCGACGAGCCAGGCCGCGCGAATCACCGAATCGGACATGTCGGTGCGCATGTCCCAGCCCGACGTCGTCCCGGCGCCGATCGACTGCGCGAGGTCCACGCAGTAACCGAAGCCCGACGTGCCGAGCGTCGAGAGCCTGAGCTCCGCGGTCGCGACGTCGCCCGTGTGCCCGCCCGAGGCGATGTCGACCGACTCGCCCAACGTCCAGCCGTTCACCGCGAGGTTCGCGGCGGAAGCCTCCCCCGCACCCAGCGCGAGGAGACACAGAAGTGTGGAGGCCAGACCGGTCCGCAGCGAGAGCGACGTTTTCATTGCGCGCGGAGGATTGCAATGCACGTGCCGCGCGGGAGCAGCGCAGCGCGGCCCGCGCACACACGCGTGGAAGACGCGTGGACGGAGCTGCGCGCAAGTTGCGGAGCCGCTGCCGATACGAGGGAAACATGGCGTCCACACCGGAGCCCGAAGAAGCCGAGCTGGCGACGCTCGTGGCGGGCATGGCGCACGAGATCAACAACCCGATCAGCTACGTGATCGGGAATCTGAACGAGCTCGCGGCCATCTGCGCGGCGATGGCCGACACACTTGCGCGTTACCGCGACGAGCTGCGCTCGCGCGGCGATGACTCGGCGACCCGGATGGGTGACATCGAGGCCAAGCTGCGCGAGCTCGGCGGCCTGGCGCTCGCCGAAGAGCTGCTCGCCGACGCCTCCGAGGGCGCGCGCCGGATCCGCGATCTGGTGCGCGACCTGCTCTCGGTATCTCGCTCGTCGCACCTCATTTCGGCGCCGCTGCGCATCGACGACGTGCTCGATCAGACGCTGCGCCTGGTGGCGCGCCCGCTCGCGGCGCGCGCGGAGCTGGTGCGCGACTTCGCCGCGACGCGCCCGGTTCTCGGCGACGCCTCTCGGCTGGGCCAGGTGTTTCTCAACCTGTTGACCAACGCGCTGGACGCGTGCGCCGCCGCGCCCGGGCGCGCGCACCGGATCCACGTGCGCACGCGCGATCTCGCGCGCGCAGTTCGGGTCGAGGTCGACGACACCGGCGCCGGCATCGAGCCCGGCGAGCGCGCGCGCGTGTTCGCGCCGTTCGTCACCACGAAGCCCGCCGGTACGGGCACGGGGCTCGGCCTCTACGTCTCGCGCCGCATCGTCGCCGCGCACCGCGGAGAGATCGGCTTCGAGGACGTGCCGGGCGGCGGCACGCGCTTCTGGGTCGAGCTCCCATCCATCCCGGGCGCGAAGTGAGTCAGTCGCTCTCCGCGCTGCGCCAGAACGCGAAGAAGTTGAACCACTGGTAGGGCGTCTCGACGCAGCCCTCCTCGAGCGCCGCCGCGAAGCGCTGCGCGAGCTGCTCCGCGTGCTTCCCCCGTTCGCTGCGCGGCACGACGCCGGCCGGCGCGAACATCTGCGTGCGCGCGACATACTCCGCGGGGCCGGTGCGCACGCAGGTCGTGAGCAGCATCGGACAGCCGAGCACGCCCTGCAGGAGATACGGCCCGAGCGGCAGCTTCGCCTGGCGCCCGAGGAACGACACCGACACCGTTCGGTGTTGCTCCGAGGGCCAGATGCGATCGCCCAGGATGCCGACGAACTCGCCGCGCGCGATGGCGGCGCGCATCGCGAATGCGGCGCTGAGTGAGCCCGGCTCGACCTGAATCAGCCGCAGCTCGCGTCCCGCCTGCAGCTTCTCGAAGAACGAATTGATGCGCTCCGCGTGGCGCGTGAACATCAGCACGTTGAGCCGGATGCCCGTCTGCGCCGAGAGCTCGCGCAGCATGTCGAAGCTGCCCAGGTGCGAGCTCAGCAGGATGGCGCCGCGGCCCTCGCGCACGAGCTCGTCGACCAGCTCGCGGCCGCAGTTCTCGATCCGGATGCTCCCCACGTCGCCGCTCCACAGGATCATGCGGTCGAGGATGTTCTCGGCGAACGCGAACAAGTGACGGAAAACGTGGCGAAGGCGGGGCCGCGCGCCGAGCCGCCCCCGCCCGTCCGGCGTCGCCCAGAGCGTGTGCAGATAGTCGTGGGACGCGCGGCGCGCGCTGCGCCCCGTCAGGAAGAAGTACGTGACGATCGGCACCAACATCCCGACCGAAGCGCGGCGCCCGAAGATCCGGTACCAGCGGCGCAGCATGAAGAGCGCGCGCAGTGACCCGCGCTCCGCCATGCTGGCCCACGTGCTCTGCTCAGCCACTCGCGTCTCCGTAGCGAAGCGCGTGCGAGTTCGCACGAGGCGCGCGCAAGTGTCGGCTATGCTCGCGCGAAATGGCGGCACTGCAGGCGCTGCTGGTCGTCGCGTACCCGGTAGCCGTGTACTTCGCGCTCGGCTTCGTCTCGCCGCGCGTGATCGGGCTGTGCACGCTGGCGCTGCTCGCCGCGCGCTTGGCGGTGATCTCTCCGGCGCGCCTGTTCGCCTTCGCGCGCGTATTCGCGCCGGTCGCGGTCACCTTCGCGGCGACCAGTCTGGCGGCGTTCGTGTGGGACGACGCGCTCGCTCTGTTGCTCGCACCCGCGCTGTTCGACTTCGCGCTCCTCGGGGTATTCGCTGCGTCGTTCGCGCAGCGCGAGACCGTCGTCGAGACGATCGCGCGCGCGCAGGTCGGGACGCTCTCCGCCGAGGAGCACGCGTACTGTCGCCGAGTGACCGCGGTGTGGTGCGCGTTCTTCGTCGCGAACGGCGCGATCAGCGCGGCGCTCGCGCTCGCCGGGTCACGCGAGAGCTGGGCGCTCTACACGGGACTCATCGCGTACGTGTGCCTGGGCGCGCTGTTCGCGACCGAGTACGTGTACCGGCACTGGCGCTTCCGCCGCTACGTCGGCGCGCCGACCGACGCATTTCTGCGTCGGCTGTTCCCGCCCAAGCCGCCCTGAGCGCGGCGCAGGCCGACGAGCTCGAGCTCTGCGACCGCGACGACGAACAGCGCCTGCACGGCGATGAACGCGTAGCCGAGCGCATTCGGCGCCACATCGCGTGACAGCGCCAGCGCGCCGGACGCGAGCGCCCAAGTGAAGTTCGAGGCGATCACGGCCCAGACGAGAACGGGCCGCGGCTGCTGCGGCCGCGCGACCGCCACCACGAACGCGACGAAGGGCACGAGCGCGATGCCCGCGCCGAACAGCAGCTCGACCGGAAGCTGCAGCAGCCGACTCAGTGGACTCGCGAACGGCAGGATGGCCGCGATGCAGGCGCCGCTGCCGGTGGCGTCGGCGAGCAGAGCGCGGCGAAGGAATGCGGAGCGGTTCGAGGTCTCCATGGTGATCTCCTCTCCGAGATGGAGTCACCCGAGGATCGACCCGTCCGCGCGCAGAAGCGATTACCTCGGAGGTAGCGGCCTGCCTACAGCGGAAAGCGCCTGCGCAGCGCGTCCTCCCCGAGCGCCGAGAAGTGAAGCGCGCGCGAGTCACGCGCGCGCCGCGCCCAGCGGAGCTCGATGCAGCGGTCGAGCAGCGCCGCGCCGAGCGCGCCGGCGAGGTGATGCCGGCGCACGCTCCAGTCGAGACACGGCCTACACAGCGGGCGTCGCCCCGGCGCCAGTGATTCGACGTCGATGCCGAGCTCGCCAAAGAACCGCCGCCCCGGCTCCGTGAGCTCCACCCCGCCGCGGCCGCGGCGCAGAAAGCGGCGCCGCACGAGGCTCTCGAAGGCGAGCACGCCGAGCTCCCCCGCGAGGTGGTCGTAGCAGACGCGCGCCTTGCGCAGCGCGGGCTCGCGCGGGCCTGTGAGTGCCTCGACCGCGGCGCACCGGTCCGCGACGCCGATCAAGCTCTCGAGCAGATGTCCGACCTCGCGGTCGGCGAGGCGCACGTAGCGATGCCTTCCCTGAGTCTCCGTGGCGATCAGCTTCGCGTCGACCAGCTTCGCGAGGTGCGCGCTGATCGTCTGCTTGGTCACGCGCGTGGTGTGCGCGAGCTCGCTCGCGGTCAACGCCTGACCCGCCAACAGGGCCGTCAGGATTCCTGCCCGGGTCGGATCGCCGATCAGCGCGGCGACGCGGGCGATGTCTGCTCCGCTTTCCATGGTTCGATGATAAACGAACCATCTCGCACCCACCATCGGCTACGGTTCCGGCCATGAAACTCACTTGCTTCATCCGATACCAAATCGACCCGTTCCAGCGCGAGGCGTTCCGCGCCTACGCGGAACGCTGGCTGGAGATCATTCCGCGCTGCGGCGGTGACCTCGTCGGCTACTTCCTGCCACACGAGGGAACCAACGACGTCGCGTGGGGTGTGATCGCGTTCGCGAGCCTCGCGGACTACGAAGCCTACCGCGCGAGTCTCAGGGCCGACGCTGAGGGGCGCGCGAACTTCGCGTTCGCCCAGGCCCAGCGCCTGATCCTGCGCGAGGAGCGGACCTTCCTCGAGCGCGTCGAATGATCGCGGCACGTCGCTCGACTCACTCGGGACGGACGGCGAGCACGGCGATCGGCCCCAGCGAATAGCGGCGGGGCTGCGGCGTCCAGAGCTGCAGCAGCGCGAAGCGGTCGCGGTCGCGGAGATCGGCGGCCCGGGACGGATAGTCGAATACGTAGTCCACGCGGTTGCGCCGCAGATACTCACCGAGCGTCCCCGCTACGCCGCGGTCGGCGAGATACTCGGCGAGGTGCCCCGTGGTCAGCCCCGTGTTGTCGACGAGATAGAAGTCCGTGAATACGCGAATCGCCCCCGCGGGCTCCATCGCGACGCGGCTGCCCGCGGGCAGGTTCTGCGCCATCCAGAGCGACGGCGCGACCACGACCTGATTCATCTCGAGTATGTCGGCCGAGAGCTCGCGGTGCGCGCGCAGCAGCGCCCAGCCGCCGGCGATCGTGACCGCGGCGAGGCCGAGCGCGAGCGACAGCCGCCCGATGTCGCGGCCCGGCGCGTGAAACGCGCGCAGCGCCGGTACGCGAGTCACGAGCGCCAGCGCGACGGTCACATACAACGGCCACAGGTAGGATACGTAGCGATCCTGGACGTTGAAGTCAGTGAGTCCGAGCGCAGCGCGCGTCGCGAAGTAGGCGACGAGCAGGAGCGAGGCCGCGCGCAGCACGCCCCGGCTCGGGGCTCGCGGTGAGAATCCCGCAAGGAGCGCCAGCGCCACCGCCCCCGCCACCCAGGGGTTCCAGAAGTATCCGCCGCGGGCAGCCGCCGCGAAGTTCCGCGCGAGCAGGTCCGGGCGAGTCAGTGCCGGTATCTCGACTCGTGCCCCGAGCGCGCTCGGCATCCACTGGCCCGTCAGCAGGCGCGACGGCAGGGTCAGCGCCGCTGCGCAGAACGCGTACAGCAGAAGCGCACCCAAGGCACGCGCGAGGCTCGAGCGCGAGACCGAGCCCCCGCGAGTCACTCCCGAGAGCGCGGCGAGCGAGGTCAGCAGTGCGCCGAACGGCAGCAGCTCGGGCCGACTGCACGAGAGTGCCGCGGCCAGGAGCGCGAGCTGCCAGCCCGGCGCGCGCGCGAGGAAGCGTTCCAGGATGAACGCCACCAAGGTCGCCGTGAGCGGATTCTCCATTCCGCTGAACCACCCCCAGACGAAGCGGACGCTCGTGACTGCGAGCAGGAAGAGGATCGCCTCCTCGAGCAGCGCGCGCCGGCCGGTCGCATCGCTGAGCCTCCGCCACGAGCGGTGCAGGGCGAGCGCGAAGAGCACGAACAGAGCGCTCGCGAGCAGGAACGCGGTGAGAGTGAGTGCCCTGCCGGCGTCGGGCCAGTAGAACGGCCGCAGCAGCGCGCCGGCTGCGCAGAGCGCGTAGTAGTAGAGGAGCCCGGTGCTGCCGGCCGAGTGCTCGCCGGGGTCGTACGAGAACAGCTCACCGCGCTCGAGCAGAGATCGGGCGTAGCCGAGATAGATGTACGCGTCGTCGCTGGCCATGAAGAATCCGCCGAAGCGCGAGACGACGAGCCCGCACAGCGCCGCGCCGAAGAGCGCGGCCGCTCCCGGCAGCAGCCAGTCTCTGCGCGCCTCGGGCGGCCGTTCGGCGCTCGCCGCCACTTACTCGCCCGACTCCGCGGGCGCGACCAGCTCGAGCGACAGCGCGTGGATCTCGGGGCCGATCTCGGCCGCGAGCGCGTCGTACACCATGCGGTGACGCGCCAGGCGCGCGACACCGCGAAAGCGCTCCGAGACGAGCCGCACTCGGAAGTGCCCCGCCCCACCCTCGGCGCCGGCATGCCCGCGGTGCTTCGCGCTCTCGTCCAGGACGTCGAGCTCGACGGGCGCGAAGGCCGCGCGCAGCAGTGCCTCGATCCGGTCGCGCCGATTCACGGCGCCGAGTATCTCGCGGACTCAGTCCGCGCGCGAGGCCTCGCTGAGGATCGAGCGGATCTGCGCGACCTGCGCCTGGATCTCGGCGATCGACTGCGCCGCGCCGCTCGCGAACTCGCGGGTCTTCTGTCCCGCGGCGCGCACGGAGTCGACCTTGCGGCGCAGCGAGCCGGCGCCGGTCGAGGCGTGCGCGGCGTTCCGCGAAATCTCGTTCGTTCCGCTCGAGAGCTCGTCGGTCGTGCGCGCGACGCTGCCGGTGGTCGAGGCGGCGCGCTGCACCGAGGTCGTGATCTCGTCCGCGCGGCCCGCGGCGGTGCCGACCGACGACGAGATCTCGGCGCTGGTCGCGGTCTGCTCCTCGACCGCGGTCGCGATCGTCTGCGTCGCCTCGCGCATCGTCTGGATGATCGCGCCGATCCGCTCGATCGAGCTGACCGCGCCTTCGGTCGTGCGCCGGATGCCGTCGACCTTGCTCGCGATCTCCTCGGTCGCGGCGCCGGTCTGGCGCGCGAGCTCCTTCACTTCGTTCGCGACGACCGCGAAGCCCTTGCCTGCGTCGCCCGCGCTCGCCGCTTCGATCGTCGCGTTCAGCGCGAGCAAGTTGGTCTGGTCCGCGATGTCGTTGATCACGTCCACGACGCGGCCGATCTCGCGCGCCGCGGTGCCGAGCACCGCGACGGTCTGGTTCGTCTCCTCGGCGAGGCGCGCGGCCTGCACCGCGACGTCGGCCGAGTGGTGACAGCTCGACGACACGTCGCGCAGCGACGCGCTCATCTCTTCCACCGCCGTGTTCACGGAGCGGATCGAGTCGTTGAAGGTCTCGATCGCGGAGACCGCCGAGCTCATGTGCTCCGAGACGGCGCCCGCGCCCTTGGCGACGTCGCGCACGTTCACGCTCGACTGCTCCACGGCGGCGGCCACGGCCTGGATCGCGGAGATGGTCGACTCACTCGCGTCGTGCATCTCCTCGGTGTCGCGCAAGAGACCGGAGGCGGCCTCCTCGAGCGTGTCGGTCGCGGGCGCGAGCGCGCCGCAGGCGCCGGCGAGCGCATCGGCGGCGGTACGCAGGCGGTTCGTGTCGGTGCGCATGCGAGTGACTCGCGATTCGCTGCCGCGCAGCGCGCGCGCGAGCTCGCCCGCGGCCAGACCCTGGAGCACGTGGCGCAGGTCCCCCTCGTCGCCCGCCTCGAGCGCGCAGGCCGCTCGCTCGAGCGGGGCGAGCAGAGCGCTGCGCACCCAGAGCCAGAGGCCCGCGACCGCGACCAGCGCCGCGACCCCGAGCAACAGGCGCAGTGAGTCGACCCACTCGGCCGGCCCGAGCTCGCTCCCGACGAAGAGCGCGCAGAGAAGCGCGAGCGACGCGAGCGACGCCTTCGCCAGGTCCCC
>Ga0326726_10002624_pt1 | contig 16471 bp, 17 predicted proteins | sample MHFenrmetagenome_2_FD_207603 | JGI IMG/M metagenome (GOLD analysis project Ga0326726, IMG submission 207603) | Lab enriched peat soil microbial communities from Michigan Hollow, Ithaca, NY, United States - MHF15MN | ecosystem: Environmental > Terrestrial > Soil > Wetlands > Peat | place: USA... | reverse complement strand
GCCGCCGTGATCATCAGATCGGCCAGCTCATCAATGATGACCACCAGGTACGGCATCTTGGCGTGCTGGATGACGTCGGTGCTCTTCAGGCGGCCGGCCTTCACCCGTTCGTTGTAGTCGACAATGTTCCTCACCCCCGCGTTGGAGAGACGGTCATAGCGCCGCTCCATCTCGACCTCAACGCACCGGAGCGCCGCAACGGCATTGTGCGGGGTCGTCACGATCTCCTCGTTGATATCGGGCGAGATCGCGAGAAAGTGATTTTTCAGTCTCGCGTATTGAGCAAGTTCGATTTTTTTCGGATCAATGATGATGAACCGGAGATCGGACGGATGCATGCGATAGAGGAGGCTCGCGATGATCGTGTTAATGCCGACACTCTTCCCCGACCCGGTGGAGCCGGCAATCAACAGATGCGGCATTTTCGTCAGATCGTCTGTGAAAATCTCCCCTGCGATCGTTTTCCCGAGTCCCAGAGGGAGGTGGGCCCGCGTGTCGCGGAACTGCGATGAACTGAGGACACTGCGAATCGTGACGAGGGAACGGTGCGAATTCGGGATTTCGACCCCGACGGCCGACTTTCCCGGAATCGGCGCCATGATCCGGATCCCCTTTGCAGCGAGCTTGAGAGCCATGTCGTTCTCGAGGCTCACGATCCGACTGATCTTCACCCCGCTGGCCGGCACCAGTTCGTACAGGGTCACCACGGGCCCCGGGGTAACGCTGACGCTCTCCAGCTCGACGTCGAACTCTGCAAGCGTGCGACGAAGAAGATCGGCATTCGTCCGCAGTTCCTCTTCGTCGATGTTCTCCTTCCCCGCACGGGGCGGGTCCAAAAGATCAACCGGGGGAAAAACATAATCGATGACATCCTCCGGCCGCGACAGCGCAGCTCCCGGGTGAGCCATAGTCCCGGGAGTGAGGGGTTTCACCTCGATCTTCGGCGTCCGCGCTGCGGGCGCCTCCGCCGACGGCGCTTCCTTTCTCCCGAATGCAATCCTCACCGGCTCCCGCTGGTCCGCGTCCTCTTCGCCGGCCGGGCGCGCGATGCGGACGCCCGATGGTCCGGGCGAATGGAGGACTTCGAGACCTTCCTCCCTCTCCCTCTGCTCGGCGCGCTCTTCCCGTTTGCGCCCAAGCCAGTCGAGGAAACGCAACCAGAGGCGACGAAGACGATCCACCGTCTGGTGAAGATCGAGGTCCACCGCGAGTACAAGTGTGATCAGAATGCCCACCAGGAGAACAATGGCGCCCCCCGCCCTGCCAAGGAGCTGGGCCAGGATCGAGGCGAGGAAGTCACCGATCACGCCACTCCACTCCATTCCGGGGGAGTCCTCGCCGAGGATCAACCTCAGCATTCCGAATGACGCCGATACAAGAAGCGACCCGATGAGGGCGGTGTTCGTGATCACCACGGCGGGCCGCGTCTCCAACTTGCGGAGGATCACCCATCCCCAGAACAACATCAATACCGGGAAAACGAACACCGCGTAGCCGATCGTCGACTTGATCAGAAAATCGGAGAGGATGGCGCCGGTTAGGCCGAGCCAGTTGTGCGCGGTGTCGGCCTTGGCACGGGCAGCGGTATCTCCGGCGAAGACCTTGAGCAGATCCGTCGCCTGGATGTCCGCGTTTGCCTCGTCAGCGGCATCATAGGAGACGAGCGCGAGAAAAACCAGGATCGAAGCAGCTATCAGAAGCAGCGCCAGGATCGCCGAACGCCGACCCCGGGAGGATTTCTTCCCCTCGCCCCGTTGCGATTCAGACCCCTGTCGTCCGCGTGGTGCCATTGCCGTCAGGAATTGACCGGTGAGGAAGTGGACTCGCGACGGAGGCGAAAAACGTTTCCCTCCAGGAGCGGGACAACGGGAACACTATCGACTGCTGCACAGTATCGAATGTCGCCTCCAAACCCGATCTCCTCGAGATATTTCCCATGGTCGGACGTGCGCATCATCTTGAGTATTCCCCGACCCAGACTTCGATAGAGGCTCATGGCCGCAACGGCGCTATCAGACATGACCGGTTCCTGATCCTCGGCAACGCGCGCAATGAGCATCCCTGCGCACACTGCGTCTTCCAGAGAAAACCCGCCGTTTCGCCCCGAGCAGAGAATGACAAAATCCCGGGGCCGTTCTCGCACAACGGCTGCCACCGCACCCATATTGATGAAGGCACCGATCGCCAGCTCCGCGGCATATCGCGCTTTCACCATGGCCTGAGAACCGTTGGTCGAACTGAAGATAATAGACTTCCCCTGAACCCTGGACCCGACGTACTCCGCAGGCGAGTTGCCCAGATCAAAACCTGGAATGATTCTTCCGTTGCGCTCGCCGCCCAGCACAGCCTGGTCGGGCCCAAGGTTCCCCGCGATCTTCATGGCCGATTCCACCGTCGCGGCCGGGATCACCTCCCGTGCTCCGCTGCTGAGCGCGGTGATGATCGTCGAGCTGGCCCTGAGGACGTCGATGACCACCACCGTCCTCTCGCGGAGGGCGAGTTCATCAACAGGACCCGGAGTGAAGTGACAGTCTATTCTCATGTGGCGGAGTTTTTGACAAAGGGAAGTGCGGTCACCCGCGCGGGAACTGCTCGGTTCCGGATCATGATCTCTATGTGCGTGCCGGGCTTCGCGTGCGCAACACCGACATAGCCCATGCCGATCCCTTTCTCCAGGATCGGCGAGAAGGTCCCCGAGGTGACGGCACCGCTGAGCGTACCGGCTGCCCGAATCGGGTAACCGTGCCGAGGAAACGCCTTGTCTTCCATCGTGAATCCCACCAGCTTGCGCCGAACACCCTCCTGCTTCGCCTTCACGAGAACATCCTTCCCGTTAAACGCGGGCTTGTCGAGCCTGATGATCCACCCAAGACCGGCCTCAAGAGGATGCGTGGTTTGATCGATGTCGTTCCCGTACAGGCAGAATCCCATTTCCAGCCGCAGGGTGTCACGCGCGCCGAGCCCGATGGGAAGAATTCCCACGTCCTTCCCCGCATCCATAATCGACTGCCAGACCTTTACCCCCGTGGCGGAATCGGACGGAAAGTAGAGCTCGAAACCCCGCTCCCCCGTATAGCCGGTCCGGGAAATGAGCATCTCCACATCCGCCAGACTGCCGTGCGTGAAGTGATAATACGGAATCGATTGCAGGTTGACGCGGGTGAGCTTCTGGAGCGTATCCAGCGCCCGGGGCCCCTGCACGGCAAGAAGCGATGTTGCGTCTGATCGATCGGCCAGCACGACGTCACCGGCAAGGTTCTCCCGCATCCACGCGATGTCCTTCGCCGTGTTCGACGCGTTGATCACAAGCATGTACCGGTCGCCCAGGTGATAGACAAGCAGATCGTCAACAATGCCGCCGTCCCTGTAACACATCGCCGAATACTGGACACGACCCTCGCTCAACTTGGAGACATCGTTGACCGTGATTCTCTGCAAGAATGCCAGCGCATCCTTCCCGCGGATTTCGACCTCCCCCATGTGGGAGACGTCGAAGACTCCTACACTCTCCCGGACGCGCCGGTGCTCTCCCACAATGCCGCTGTACTGGACCGGCATGGCAAAGCCGGCAAACTCGACGATCTTTCCGCCGAGACGCTCATGGATTTGAGTGAATGCTGTCTGCTTCACGCTCAGGGTCCGTTGATAGACTACTTGCTGTACAGCTCCGTTATGTCCTTCCCATCCTTCACCGTGAAACACCGGAACTCACCCAGCGGGATCGAAGCGTCCCCTTCGATTTTCAACCAGACGAAATATTTCAACATGATGCGCCGCGCCCGGCTGATAGTCCCCTGACGGAGCACCGCCGCCAGCTCCGGATGCACCCTGATAACAACCCGCTTCTCCTTCCCCTCCGATTTAAACCTGCTGACCCACCGCTCCAGCGTGTTCAGTGTGGAGGTTTTCGACCTCACCAGTCCCGTCCCACCGCACGCCGCACAGGGCTCCGTGAAGCTGTGCAGAATGTTCTGCCGCACCCGCTGACGCGTGATCTGGACGAGGCCGAACTCGGTCATCGGCAGCACCGTTACCTTGGCGCGGTCCTTGCGAAACTCCTTCTTGAGCTCCTCAAACACTTTCCGCTTGTTCTTCTCGTCATCGAGATCAATGAAATCGCACACGATGATTCCGCCGATGTCGCGCAGACGGAGCTGCCGGCACACCTCACGGGCCGCCTCCAGATCGGTGCGCAGAGAATTCTGTTCCTGCTCCCTTTTCGCCGCGTAGCGGCCGCTGTTGATATCAATCACCACCATCGCTTCCGTCTGCTCGATGATGATGTACCCGCCGCTCTTGAGCCAGACCTTCCGGCTCAACGAGGTTTCCAGCTCCTTCTCAATTCCGTACACATCGAAGATGGGAGCCCGGTCACGGTGGAGCTCGATCTTCTCGAGTAACTGCGGGGACGTGTACTTGATGTACGCGCGGATCTCCTTGTGAAGCTTTTTGGAGTCCACCACAACGCGGGCAACCTCGTTCGAGAACAGGTCGCGAATCACACTCGAGGTGGTCGCCATATCCTTGTATACGAGCGCCGGCGGCTTCTCGTTCTTGGCCGCCTTTTCGATCTCCCGCCAGGTGTCAATCAGGTCCTGGAGATCTGTTTTCAGCGCTTCCTCCTCTTTCCCCTCGGCAACCGTCCGGATAATCACACCAAATCCCTCCGGAAGCAACGTCTGCACGATGCGGCGAAGACGACGCTTTTCCTTGAAGGCATTGATCTTCTTCGAGATCCCCACCTTCCCGTCAAACGGGAGCAGAACAAGATAGCGGCCCGCAAGGGAAACCTCGGAGGTCACCCGGACGCCCTTCTTGCCAACAGGCTCCTTGGTGATCTGGACGATGATCTCCTGTCCTTTCTCCAGGTGGATCTCTTTCGCCGGAGGACGGCTCTGCGAAGGGGCGGAACGGGGCGGACGCTCCTGACGCGCGGGGGGTGCTGCAGCTGCCGGAACTTCTTCGACGACGACCTTTTCCTCTTCCTCCTCCTCGTCGTCACCGAGCATGGTCTGATATTCTTCGAAACGGCTGCCGATGTCGGAAAAGTGAAGGAACCCGTCCTGCCCGAGACCGAGATCGATAAACGCAGCCTTGATGCCCGGCATCACCTTGGCCACGCGACCAAGGTAGATGTCGCCGATCATCCTCTCTTTGTGGGGATTCTCTACAAACAGCTCAGCCAGGCGACCATCTTCTGTGATCGCGATGCGCGTCTCGTTTGCCGCGCCGTTGATGATTATTTCTTTCTTCATACTGTTGGATTCTACCTGCCCTTTCTGCAACAGCACGCTGGTGCGCCGACATGCAGTGGAACGAGGCAGACACGCTTCCGGGCCAGTACGGAAGAAGAAACTCTCTGTTCATGATGCCTGGATCGTTCACCATCACTCCGGCGACAAATGGGTTCTGAAACGGAGATTGAAAAATAAAAGAAACCGGTACCTCGCTTCATCCGGTGCCTGAGGCCACTCCCGGTAAGGCCCCTGATCTGGCCACGGTGGGCACCCTGCGAAAAACAGCCAAAAAAAAGAGGTCAAGCTCCCCTGCGTCACACTTTCCGTAACTGACCGTTGCTTCCTTCCGGACCTGGCGGGGTTGGGCTACTTCCGGTTGCGCAGGACTTGACCTCAGTGATCACAGAGCGTACCACGGCGTGGAGCTGATCGGGGTCGAACCGACGACCTCCTCGTTGCGAACGAGGCGCTCTCCCAGCTGAGCTACAGCCCCTGAAACCAAGCAGAAATATAGGAAAGTCCCCGTTCGGAATCAAGATTCGCAACCCCGGCCCCCGGAGCGTTGCCGCCCCGCACCGGTAGCTACTTCTTCATCATGGTCTCGCGAACCACACGAACCGTCTCTTCTTCCGAATACCCCAATTCGTAGTAATGCTTTATTACAGTCTCCCACCACCCGGAAGGAATAACGGTGCGGTCCACTTCCTGAACCTTCTCCCACACCCGCTTCTTGTACATCGCGAGGATCTTATCTTCCATAAAAATACGGACTTCTCTGTATCATATAAGGAAATGTACGCACTGAAAGACTCCAAGTCAATCATCCAGGGAGTCTCTTTTCGAATATCCCCACATCGCCGGTGATCGCCCGGCTTGACAAACGGGGAGGCAATTGGTATTTTAGTATGATTTTGAGGATTTTCAACAACCACACTCAATGACAGGCAACCTGACAGACCGCGAGAGAACCGTCCTCCACTACGTCGTCCACGATTTTATCGAAACTGCGACGCCGGTGGGATCCCGCTTCATTTCGCGACGACACGGGGATGTTCTGGGCCTCAGTCCGGCCTCGATCCGTAATGTTATGTCGGATCTCGAACATCTGGGCTTCATTAACCACCCCCATACCTCCGCCGGGAGAATGCCGACGGACCGGGGGTACCGGTTCTATCTTGACAGCCTGATGCGGCAGGAGAAGCTCCCGGATGAGGAAATCGAAACCATCCGGAAGAACCTCGGTGTCGCGGAGGAAACCGAGACCCTGCTCCGGGAAACTTCGCGACTCCTGGGCAGGATCTCACATCAGATCTTCGCCGTCACGTCGCCGCGATTGAGCAGCGGAACGCTGGAGAAGCTGGAAATCGTTCCCATCACCGGGAACAGGATCATGGTAATCCTCTCCATCAAATCGGGACTCGTGCGGACGATCATGATGGAGGCCGCCGCCGAAATTGCGCGAGAGAAACTTGAGGACCTCGCCCGCTTCCTGAACGAACGCCTGTGCGGACTCACCCTCCAGGAGATCCGGCAAACGTTTAGCGAACGGGTGAAGGACGTCCAGGGGGAAGAAACAGGCCTTGTCCGCCTCTTCATCGACTCCGTGGACAAGGTCTTTTCGCACGGCACGGCCGAAAAAGTCCACATCGGCGGCGCTGACAAAGTCATCGAACAGCCCGAGTTCGTGAACCCGGAGGATTTTCGCAGTGTTATAGAGTTGATCAATGACGAGGAAATGATCATCCATATTCTCCAGAAAAACGATGCGCGGCCCCACGAGGTCTCCGTGCGCGTGGGAGAGGAAAACCAGGACGAAAAGCTTCGCGGATACAGCGTAATCACTTCAACCTATACCCTCGGCGATGTGGCAGGGACGGTGGGGGTCATCGGGCCCAAGCGGATGCCGTACGCACGCATGATCCCGCTCGTCGACTACGTTGCCAAAGCAATTTCCGATCTGTTTTCGACGAATCAAAAATAGTGAAGAATGACTCAGGACCCAGAAGAACAACCAACCCCGGAACGGGAACTCGCCGACACCACACCCGCTGACCAGACACCGGAACCCGACGCCTCACCCGCACAGGATCCGGAACTTGTCGCACTCGCTGAAAAAGCGGCCGAGGCCCAAAAGGCTGCCGACCAGCTCAAGGACCAGCTGCTGCGGAAGGCCGCCGAATTCGAAAACTACAAGCGGCGGACCGAAGGCGAATACGCGAATCTTGTCCGCAGTGCCAACGAGAACCTCCTCCTTGCCCTGGTCCCCATTCTCGATGATTTTTCCCGCTCGCTGAAATCAGGTAAAGAAAAACCGGATTTCGATCTGTTCTACCGGGGCATCGAGATGATTCAGAGCAAGCTCACCCGGACCCTCGAGGGCGAGGGCCTCAGGGCATTCGAATCCGCGGGCAGGCCGTTTGATGTCCAGTTCCACGATGCCCTCCTCATGATCCCCCGCCCGGATGTCCCCCCCCATACCGTGGTGGAGGAAGTGGAACGCGGGTATATGCTGAACGATCGTGTCCTCCGACACGCAAAGGTGATCGTATCGACCGAGCCCGAAACCCCGGCCCCAAACGGGCCAGAGAACGGGGAAAAGGACGCTGATGCCTAAACGAGACTACTATGAGGTGCTGGGGGTAGGGCGCAACGCTCCCATCGATGAGATCAAGAAGGCGTACCGGAAAATGGCGATGCAGTACCATCCCGACCGGAATCCCGGAAATAAGGAGGCCGAGGAGAAATTCAAAGAGGCCGCAGAGGCGTACGAAGTTCTCGGCGAACCGGAAAAGCGCCGACGGTACGATCAATTCGGACACGAGGGAATGCGCGGGACGGATTTCCGGGGTTTCACCGACGTCAACGATATTTTCAGTACGTTCGGCGACATCTTCGGCGGAGGATTCGGCGGATCGATCTTCGACGAGATGTTCGGCGGAGGACAGGCACGGGGTCGTTCCCGGTCGGGCGGAGCAGCACCGGGATCGGATCTCAAAGTCCGCTTGAAGCTGACCCTCGAAGAAATCGCCACCGGAGTTGAGAAGAAACTGAAGCTGAAGAAGTGGAAAACATGTGACACCTGCCACGGGGGCGGCACCAGCTCCTCCCGGGGGATGACCACCTGCCCCGTATGCAACGGGAGCGGGGAAATCCGGCAGGTCTCCCGGTCGGTCTTCGGCCAGTTCGTGAATATTACCACCTGCGCGAATTGCCACGGCGAGGGGAAAGTAATCAAGGAACCCTGCGCAACGTGCCACGGGGAGGGAAGAGTCCAGGGAGAGTCAACCATCAAGGTCAACATCCCGGCAGGCGTGGGCGAAGGAAATTACATCCCGTTGCGCGGCGAAGGGAACGTCGGACGGCGGGGAGGCCCGACCGGCGACATCATTGTCGTCATCGAAGAAGAACCGCACGCGCTCTTCACCCGAAACGGCGAGGATGTTATCCTGGATCTCCTGCTCAGTTTCCCCGAAGCCGCGCTCGGAGCGGAAATCGAAGTGCCCACCCTGACCGGTCGGGCAAAACTGAAGATCGAGCCGGGCACCCAATCCGGAAGGATCCTGAGGATGCGTGACAAAGGAATCCCCCGATTGAATAGCTTCGGGCGGGGCGATCAACTCGTCCGCGTCAACGTGTGGGTACCGACCGCGCTCAGCACACAGGACCGGCAACTGCTGAAACAACTCTCGCAGAGCGACAATATCACACCGAAGGAAGGAGATAAGTCCGCAAACTCTGAAAAGAGTTTTCTGGGCCGGGTCAAAAAAGCTTTTTCGTGAGAGAGAAATGCACTTCTGGTCAACCGTACGGCAGCACCTGACATTCACCCGGCAAGAGGCGCTCGCAATCGCGTTTCTCAGCATCGCACTTCTCGTCGGCCAGGTGGTACGCTGGTATCGAACATCGGGCGCACTCAACGCTACGGAGTTTACGTACTCGGCCATCGACAGCGAATTCGTCGCACGCGCACACGCCATTCTCGCCGCTCCGCCGGAAGCGACGGATTCCCCGCGACGGGCGCCGGCTCCTCCCCCGCTGACTCCGGGGAGCATCAACATCAATACCGCAACCCTGGAACAGCTTGTCGCGCTTCCTGGCATCGGACCCGCGACAGCAGAGAAGATCCTCGCGTTCCGGAAGGAAAACGGCCCCTTTGAGGCCGCAGACGATCTGCTCGAGGTGAGCGGAATCGGACCGAGAAAACTCGCCCGGATCCGGCCCTACCTCCATTGGGAATAAGTCAACGTCGTATCCATACCCCCTGACATGATAGAGCGCATCGTTGGCATAAGCATTACCGGCACCAGTGTCCATGCCGTGGAACTCTCGAAGAGCGGGGTGGTCTCAACACTCCATGCAATCGACGAGTGGGAGAATCCGTTCGGCACCGGTCCCGAGGAGGCCGACCCGCAAGCGCTGGATCTCTTCACAGAATATCTGGCGGCGTTCATCAAGATTAACCAGGTGAAGGCAACGCACGCCTCGGTTGCGCTTGACAGCTCTTCCCTCTTTATCCATCGCCTTCCAGTAGAAGAGAACTCCTCAGACGGAGCCATCCGTGAACAAATCCGCTGGGAGATCGAACAGTACTTTCCGGGCATCCCTTCATCAGAATTCATCACCGACTATCACCGGATGGCACGTTTTCCTTCAGTGCGCTTGAACGAAGTCTTGAGCGTGACGGTACGCCGAACGACCGCACAGGGACTGGAGAAGGCCCTCGCAAATGTCGGCCTCCGCCTCCACATTCTTGATGCGGATCAGTTCAGCGCGGAAACGACATTTCGTCAGAATTACCCCGACGCACTCCGCCGCCACATCGCTCTCGTCGGGATCAAGGGACATCGCATCGACACCACAGTACTGAAAAATGGAAACATGGAGGCCTACGCGTTCGCGCCTGTCCAGACTCTGGACGACATTTGCGAGCGGATCGCGACACTGAGCCGCGACAATGCGGGTGTCCCCTCCATCGTGGTCTATGGCCCGGCCCTCACTGCCGCGTTGCTCACGCAGATCCGGCACGGTGTATCCGTGCTCGTCGAGGCACTCAACCCCCTGCGGAACGTCACTATCGCCAACACTCTCCGGGTGGGGGAGCATTTGTCAACTCCCTCCTATCGGTTCGCAGCCGTGCTTGGTGTGGCTCTGCGGCGGGACTGACCCATGCGGATCATCACCGGCGTCTATAAAGGACGCTCGATCAGAACCGTCCGCGACCTCTCGGTCCGCCCCGCGACAGACCGGGTCCGTCAGACGATTTTCAATATGCTCGCGAACAGAATGGAATTCGAAGCAGCGACGGTCCTCGACCTCTTCGCGGGGAGCGGCAGCCTCGGATTGGAAGCCCTCAGCCGCGGTGCCCGCCCTGTCGTCTTCGTTGAGGCAGGGAGAGAGGCAGCGGGCCACATCCAGGCAACGGTGAACGAATTCGGATGCGGCCAGTCCGCCGACGTGATCTGCGAAGATGTCCTCCTCTTCCTCGCGCAGGAAAAAGGAACATATGATCTTGTCTTCGCCGATCCGCCGTATTCCTTTGAAAAAACAGCAGACCTCCCCCGGCAGATCTTCTCGGGCGGATTCGTCCGACCCGGCGGGTACCTGCTGATCGAACACGCCAGCCCGCTCTCCTTCGCCAGCACCGGCCTGTACACTGCCGGGCCGGCAAAACGGTTCGGCAGAACAATCGTCACTTTCTTCCAGGGAACAGCGTCATGAACGACCGGATCGCTATCTACCCCGGGACCTTTGATCCCATCACCTACGGCCACATGGATGTCATCCAGCGGGCGACACGTCTCTACTCCCGCGTCATCGTCCTCGTCGCACGCAATTCCTCCAAGACACCCCTCTTCTCGGACGATGAGCGCATCGACATGATCAGGGAAATTTTCCGGGGAAAGAAGAATGTCCAGGTGGACGGTTTCAACGGACTGCTGGTGCAGTATGCAAAGCGAAGGAAAGCAACCGTCATCATCCGCGGCCTCCGGGCTGTCTCTGATTTCGAGTACGAGTTTCAAATGGCATTGACCAACCGTAAGCTCGCACCTACAATCGATACCGTGTTTCTCGTCCCGCATGAAAAATATACCTACCTGAATTCCACGATTGTCCGCGAGGTCGCGCGGCTGGGCGGCGACGTTTCGGACTTCGTCCCCCCCGGCGTGCGCAGGCGTCTTCTGGCGAAAGTGCGTTGATGCCCGAAGTGTCCCGAAAAGTTCAGGACCTGGAAGAGTCACAAACACTCGCCCTGACCGCTCGCGCCCGTCAGCTCCAGAACGCCGGCATTCACGTGATCAGTTGTACGGCGGGGGAACCCGACTTCCCTACGCCTCGCCACGTCAAGGATGCAGCCCTGCACGCGATCGAAGGAGATTTCACCCGCTATACCCCCGCAGAGGGAATTGGAGAGCTCCGCGAGGCGGTGGCGGCAAAGCTGGAGAGAGAGAATGGCATCCGGACAACCGCCGACCATGTTCTTGTGTCAGCGGGAGCGAAACAGAGCATTTTTAATGCATTGCAGGTCCTCTGCAACCCGGGCGATGAGGTCGTGATTGTGGCTCCCTTCTGGGTCAGCTACCCGGCTCTGGTGCACCTGGTGGACGCCCGAGCGATCATCGTGCGCACCAACGCCGGCAACGGATTCCACCCGGAACCAGGATCGCTGCGGCGCGTGTTGTCAAAGAAGACGAGGGCGGTAATTCTTAATACGCCGTGCAACCCGACAGGCACCGTCTATACTGCAGAGGAGCTGGAAAACCTCGCAGAAGAGCTCCGGGGCACGGAATCCCTCCTCATCAGCGATGAGGTCTACGAGCGCGTACTCTACGATGGCCACCGTCACGTCAGCATCGCCTCTCTCGAAGCGCCGCGCAATAAAGTCATCACCGTCAACAGCGTCTCCAAGACCTATGCAATGCCGGGATGGCGCATCGGGTACATGGCCGGACCGTACGACATCATACGTGCCGCCGCCCGCGCACAAAGCCAAATGGTCACATGCATCAACTCCGTCGCACAAAAGGCGGCAACCGCGGCACTTACCGGACCCGATACCGACGTCCGCGCAATGGTGCAGGAATTTCAGAATCGGCGCGACCGGCTCGCCGACGCCCTGCACGCCATCCCCGAAATCGAACTCCGGATACCGGAAGGAGCGATGTTCTTCTTTCTGGGAATCAGTGCGTACCTGGGAAGGTCGTTCCGGGGACAAGTGATGTCGTCGTCAACGACCCTTGCCCTCTATCTTCTTGAGGAGTGCAAGGTTGGGCTGGTCCCCGGGCAGGCGTTCGGCGATGATCACTCTCTGCGACTTTCGCTCTGCTGCCCGGTGCCCGATTTGCTTGAGAGCGCCCGCCGCATCCGTCAGGGGCTGCAACAACTGACCTTGTAATATGTTCTGAGGAATCGATGCCCACCTACGAATACCAGTGCAAGAAATGCGGCCACGAACTCGAGGAGTTTCAGTCCATCAATGAGCCACCCCTCGTGCATTGCCCCCGCTGCGCCACAGACAGTCTCGTGCGCGTCATGGGAGGAGGGGCGGGACTCATCTTCAAAGGCTCGGGTTTCTACATGACCGACTACAAGAAGACCTCCAAGCCCGCCACGGCAAAGAAGGAAGGGACTGGAGATAAACCGGCGGCCAGCGGGCCCTCTGAGAAAAAGTAAAGGCGCGGGCCCCCGGAGGTACCCGCGCCTGCCTTCAATTCCGGTCTCTCTATTTCTTCTCTGTGCGCTCCTTAAGCGACACCACCGCAAATTGTTCCCCACGCATCGACCCCCTGACCTCACAGTAGTGCCCGCGTTCCTTCTTTGACGCCCTGATGGCCGCCTTCGCGAGAACATCCCCTCGTGCATCGAACTTCACCCACTTCCCCTCCGCGAAAACGCCGTAACCTGCGGCAGCGCACGCCTCGTCGAGGGCACATGCTTTCGTGTGCCGGGCGGCCCGCACGGCCCCCGTCGGTTTCCCGGCCATGGCTGCACCGCACCTGGCATCCACAACGTACCCGCGAAGTGTCACGGCACCCGTCGGAACTTGCGCCACCAAAGTGACGGAGAGACCGAGAAGGAGAAGAACTACGAGCATCTGTTTCATGGCGATGGCCTCGATGACCGCTACTGATACCGATCCAGTTTGAACTTTTCTCCCAGATAGAGCTTTCGGGCTTCCGGATCGTTCGCGAGGAATTCCGCCGTCCCCGCTTTCAGGATCTTTCCCTCAAACAGGAGATATGAACGATCGGTGATGGACAGCGTCTCATGAACGTTGTGATCGGTGATCAATACCCCGATCCCGCGTTCCTTCAAACTGGCGACAATCTTCATGAGATCTTCCACCGCGATCGGATCGATCCCGGCAAAGGGCTCATCCAGAAGGATGAATTTCGGGTCCGTCGCAAGCGCCCGGGCGATCTCGGTCCGCCTGCGTTCGCCACCGGACAGCATGTACCCCTTGCTCCGGGCAAGGTGCGCGATATTGAAATCCGCCATCAACTGCGCGCACCGCACCTTGCGTTCCTGCGGGGGGAAGCCCCGCATCTGGAGGACCGCCAGAAGGTTCTCTTCGACGCTCATCTTTCGGAAGATCGACGCCTCCTGCGGCAGATAACCAATCCCTTTGCGCGCGCGCTGGTACATCGGCATCGTGGTGATCTCCTCGCTATCCAGGTAAACCTCCCCCTGCTCTGGCTTGATCATACCGACAATCATGTAGAAGGTCGTGGTCTTCCCGGCACCGTTGGGACCCAGAAGCCCCACCACCTCCCCCTGGCGGACCTCCACGCTGACGTCATTCACCACAGTCCGCTTCTTGTATCGCTTTACCAGCCCTTCCGATCGGAGATGCAGGAGCGTTGTCATGGACGAGACCGAGGTGTTCGTTGCTGAGTCCGTGCCGAATTCGAAAGCGTAAACTGTTCCCTTGTTGGCCGGGTGGCCCGCCACTCAAACCCGGGCAGGCGGTATTCTGTCTCCCGCTGCCGCACCATGTTCTCAGGATAATAGGCACCCTCGATCCCGCTGAAGAAGCGGATATCCTGGAGCTTCCCGGCTACGAAGTCCATCACTATTCTGTCCCCGCTCGTCCGGTTGACTCCGTTTCCCAGAGAGTCTTCGTACGCGTGATAAACGCTGACGGCCCGATCCACAACCTCGATCCGCCGGAGCTTCTTGTCGGCAAAGTCCATCGTGAGACTTTCCCCCATCAGCTGATCAAATCGTTCAGGGAAAAGGGAATCGCTCCGGGAAGCGGCGAAAGCGGACCCCTTGACCCCTACGCGGTGAATCGCCCTGCGCCGCAGGTAGATATTCATGGAGTCCCCCGTCACCTGCGTTTCTTGGTACCACACCACGGGGGCAGTCCGCAGCAAAATGCTGTCCCCAGCCGTGAAGAATTTCGCAAGCCCGCACACCGCCGCGAGGTCGGCGCGGAGAATCCTCACGCTGTCTGTCGCAACCAGACAGCGGAGAGTATCCCGGAATGCCTCCATCACCATGGCGCGCACCAGCAGCGTATCTCCTCCCGCCGCAGAAGAATCATGCTGCACCAGAAGTGGCCTGAGAGTCATCTTGCTGTACTGGCGCAATCCCGCGTGTTCGAAGCGTCCTCCCGAAATGGTGACGTCGTCCTGGTCGTTCCGGACCGTCACGTTCCCCACCGCGATGGAGAACCTCGTATTGCGAAAATACGTGACCGAATCCGCAGTCACCGTGGAGGTGGTATCCCTGATAACGACCTTCTGGCGGAACACGGCAATGCGCGGATCAACATCGTACCTCCCCTCGCGTGCTGTCAGAATGGTCGTCGGATCTTCCAGGCGAATTCCGTCGAACCCTTCCGCCCTCCTCTCGTCCCGCAGATACGTTCCGCGAGGGGCGTACAGGACAACGCTGTCATCGTTCACCACTACATTGCCAATCAGATCGAATCGCCCGCGCTGGATGAACTGCATCGCCCGATCGCAGGAAATGCGAACGTTTTCCTGAAGGATCCGGACATTGCCGACGAGTTCACGGACTTCTTCCCCGTTGATGACTCTTGCGACCAGACTGTCGGCATTCTGGAGGACGACGACCTTCCCCGCCTGGCAGAACACCGACCTCACACTCGCAAGCATCAGAATGGCGAGGAAAACGTCTACCCGCAATGGTCGGCGAGAGCGATCAGTCATGTGTGGTCCGCTGCCCGGTCACTTTGAAGATCCGGTAATTGCGCAGACTCTGGTCGCTGACCATACCGTGACCCATGATGTGTTCGGTCGGCGAGACAATGTCTACGAATGCGTCGGTGTGTATCTTCCGCTGGGCGTTATCCCAGAAAAGCCGGTCGGTGCGGAGCACCGTCCCACTGTCCGAAAGAACCACGACATTGTCGTGCGCTTCGAAGTCCTGCGTTTGATCATCCACTCTCCCCCGGCCTGCGGTCAGGACGGAAGTGTGGACCTCCTGCTCGTTGTAGAAATCCACATGGATGCTGTCGGAAAGAAGAGTGGATTTCTGGGCGCTGAAGACCGCGATGTGCCCGGCCCAGAGAACGGCCTTCACTCGCGCCGAGTCGCTGAAGCGTACCGTGCTGGTCCAGCTCTCCTGGTCGGGGAGCTGCGTTTGCGAGAGGGGAAGCACGGCAGGGCGGATTCTCTCTTCGCACCCGGTCTCTGCGATGAGCAGCACGCCCAGCAGGATGAGGACGAGCCTCATTGCGCGTCGTCTCCCCCCAGACCCGCATTGACCAGGTCATGCAGATGGACCACGCCAACAGGAACATTGCGGCCGTCAACGACAATGATCTGCGTGATCTTGAACGATTCCATCTCTTGAAGGACTGCCCCGGCCAACGAACCCTGCCGGGCTGTTTTCGGATTGCGGGTCATGACGTCGGCCACCGTCAAAGTCGAGATGTCGCTCGTTGTTTGCAGCAATCGACGCAGATCGCCGTCGGTGATGATGCCATCCAGAGTTCCATCGGGCCGCATGACGCAGGTGCACCCCAGCCGTTTGGTGGTCATCTCCACTATCGCATCCTTCAACGGAACACCCTGCGCAACCCGCGGAATTGCATTCCCTCTGGTCATCAGTTCGTCCACCTTCAAAAGGAGCCGCCGGCCGAGGCTCCCTCCCGGATGGAACATCGCGAAATCCTCCTGGTCGAAATCGCGTCGGTCGAGCAACGCTACAGCCAGGGCGTCCCCGAGGGCAAGCGTCGCAGTTGTCGAAGCAGTCGGCGCAAGATC
>Ga0326726_10002623_pt1 | contig 16472 bp, 9 predicted proteins | sample MHFenrmetagenome_2_FD_207603 | JGI IMG/M metagenome (GOLD analysis project Ga0326726, IMG submission 207603) | Lab enriched peat soil microbial communities from Michigan Hollow, Ithaca, NY, United States - MHF15MN | ecosystem: Environmental > Terrestrial > Soil > Wetlands > Peat | place: USA... | reverse complement strand
GGCAACGAAAAAGGGCAGTTTCGAAGTCATGTGCGTCGCGGCAACGTCTTTGAGCCGGAATGGGAGGGTGCGAGGGTCGGATAGCGTTCCTACGTCCCGACGTGACCTCGCACTGAGCACGATGAGAATGCCCGCCAGGAGGGCGAATATGAGAACAATGACGAGGGGTCGTGCTCGACGCATTACACAATGATACGGCACAATCCCCGGACATGTCAACGCGGGAGCGCTCCCGGAGGCTCAGCCCCGGGGGCGCGATTCGAAGCGCGGATCTGTCACGGCGCCGACGATATCAGAACCTCTCGTCGTACGTGGTCCAGAGATCATCGCCCAGTTTCCAGTAGGCCTCCGTGATCTTCGTGCAGAAGTCAAAGCTGTACCTGGTCAGATAGTCCACCGCCTTCTGCGGGTCGTCCGTGTACAGCTTCAACGCCTCGTCGTCGATCCGTTTCTGATCGTTGAAGGCCTGCTGCCTGAAGGGGTCCCGCACCGCGTAGACGTCGTTCCTCATGTCCCCCCAGCGATGCGCGGATATCGTGCTCGCGCGGTTGAACGCCCACCAGGCGCTCTCCTCGGTGTAGTGAGGCCGCCCCTTCGGACCGCCGAATTTCCAGGAGGCCGGCACGTCCGTGATCCCGCAGTAGAGCGGCGCGTGGCAATTCATCGCGGGATTGTCCCAGGCGAACCAGGCTATGCCACCGATCGGATCGGGCAGCCAGTCCCTCGACTGCGAGATGAAATGGTAGATGCAGTAGTAGCGGGCGATCGTGCGCTCCCCGAGCTCGCCGAGGGCGCCGTTGATCTTCCAGAGAGGCATCTGATCGTAGTTCATGAACGGGTTCGCGTAGGGGCTCTTGACCGATCTTCCGTCGGCGTCTTTCACGAGCATGAACTTCGTCATGTCGTAATCGGTGCCCTCGTACGTGTCGGCGAAGATCTTCATGAGATCCTCGACCGTGAGCTTCTTCTCGGGCTTCACCGAGAAAGGATAGTTCTCCTGGTTCGGATCGAGCTTGAGAGACGGCGCAACGAGATCGAAGACGCGCCATTCGCGGCGGCGCGCCCACATTGAGTTACGATCGCCGTACGCGTAGCAGAACTCGAACGGCGTTCCGCCCTTGGGATCCCAGAGCCCCATCTCCGTCGCGGTCGCGAAAACGTTCTTCGAGGCGAGAAAATGATCCTTGTCCTTGAGATTGAGCTCGCGGATGCGGGCGCTGTTGCCGTTGATCGTGATCTCGTCGTCCGGCACGCGCTCGGCCGCCCAGACCGCGCCCACCTTCCCCTGCCCCGGACCGACGACCTCGAACATCCAGACCTCTTTCGTATCAGCGATCGAAAGACATTCACCGGCGTCGTTGTACCCATACTTCGTGAGGAGCTCGTCGGCGAGCGCGATCGCCTCCCGAGCGGTCTTGCAGCGCTCCGCCATGAGGCGGGTGAGCTCGTAGAGATTGAACATCCCCTTGTCGCTCCGCATAACCTCCTTGCCGTCGAACGTCGACTCGCCGATCGCGAGCTGATGCTCGTTGATGCACGGGTAGATCGAGTAGAGGTACCCGTACGTCTCCGGCACTTCCGGAATAGAGCCCGTATACACGAGACCGGTCGTATCCCCGTAAGTGACCATGAGATCGGTCTTGAGATAGATGCGGTTCATCGAGCCCGCGGGGTGCGTCATGTGCGGCACGACGCGCAGCCAGGTGCGCCCGTCGTGCCCGTCGCACGTGTGCGACGTCATGACGGAGCCGTCCACCGTGGCGAGGCGGCCCACGGCGATCGTCGTGCAGCCATCGGGGACGTCCTTGGCCTGGCTCCCGGGCACGGCCAGAGAGAGAGACGCGATGAGAACGAGGGCAAGAATCGAGACGTTTCGATGCAAGACCATGACACTACTCCTTATCGAGGGATGCGTTCTTCCGGGCTCACGGCGCAAGAAACGATGTCTATCTGTTCTTTATACACTATTTGAGGGGACGAAACAAGGCCGGACTGGGGCGCCCACCGGCTCTAATCGCCGGCTCCCGCCCCACCGATGCGGACCATCTGCGCGGCGAGCTCATCGCGATCGACCGCACGCCCCACGAGCGCTCCTTTCGAAAGTACGGGAATGAGGCTCTCGAACGGCGGCCGGTCATTCTCATAGATCACGCCGATGGGAATCTTGTCTCCCCATTCCATTGCGGTCTTCATCGCCGCGTCGTGGTCGGCCGGGTTGTAGGAGACATCCAGCTCGTAGCAGCGTTTCTTGTACCATGCGAACGTGTTCACCTTGTTGAAGGAGACACATGGCTGGAGCACATCGATGATCGCGAGCCCGCGATGCGCGACGCCTCGGCGGATCATCTCGGCGATATGGTCGACGAATCCCGTGAAGCTCCTGGCGACGAATCCGGCCTGCATGGCGACCGCGACGGCGACCGGGTTGAAACGTTCGAGGATGACGCCTCCTGGCTGCGCCTTCGTCGTGTGCCCCTCCTGGGAGGTGGGACTCGCCTGCCCCTTCGTGAGCCCATAGATCTGGTTATCGTGAACGATCATCGTGACATCGATGTTGCGCCGGATCGCGGCGAGGAAGTGGTTTCCACCTTCGCCGTAGGAGCAGCCGTCGCCGCTCTCGACGAGGACGGCGAGGCCGGGACTCGCGAGCTTCGCGGCGGTCGCGACGGGAAGCGAGCGGCCGTGAAGACCGTTGAAGAGATTCGCGTTGAGGTAATGGGGAGCCTTCGCCGCCTGACCGATGCCGCTCACGAAGAGCACGTCGCGGGGGGCAAGACCCGCTCTGACGAGCCCCTTCTTGAGCCCGTCGAGGAGCGAGAAGTTGCCGCAGCCGGGGCACCAGGCGGTTTCATATGTTCCGTAATCTTCGATCGAAACCATCGACGAACCCTCACATGCTCAGCTCGCGCAAGATATAGTCGGGCGTGATCGGCAGCCCGTCGTAGCGGGAAACACGTTCCTCGATCTCGAATCCCGTCTCGCGGCGTATGAGACGCGCGAGCTGCCCGAACGCGTTCCCTTCGACGCAGACGACGCTCCCGGCCGCCTCGAGCCGTCCGATGAATTGACCGCCCACGAGCGGCCACACCTGACTGAAGTGGAGCGTGGCGACGTCGACGCCGTTCCCCCTGATTGCCGCGGCGGCTTCCCGCACCGACCCGCGCGTCGATCCCCATGATACGAGCAGCAGCTCGGGGCTCTTCCCCCCCTCGTATGCGGGCGCGACGACCTCTCGCCGCAGGCCATCGAGCTTCCTCAGCCTCTTCTCGACCATGAGCTTACGGACGCCGAGATCCTCCGTGATATGCCCGTCCTCGGTGTGCTCGTCGCTGTCCGTTACGACGAGCTGGGCGCCTGCGCCCGGCAGGAGCCGCGGGCTCACGCCGTCGGCCGTTATCGCATGCCGGCGGTACGGCTCCCGGATCGACCCCGGATCGACCCCCGGCTTCACCCAGTCGAGCCCGGCAACGTCGAACCGTTCTACCGCGCGGTAGCTGTCGGCGAGGAACTGGTCGGTGAGAATGAAGACGGGGCCCTGCCACGCCTCGGCGAGGAAGAAGGCGCGCCGCGCGAGATCGAAGCACTGCTCCACGCTGCCCGGAGCGAAGATCGCGCGGGGAAATTCACCGTGCCCCGCGTGGAGCACGAACTCGAGGTCCGCCTGCTCGGTCCGCGTCGGCAGTCCCGTCGCGGGCGCCGGCCGTTGCCCGACGACGATCACGACGGGCGTTTCCGTCATACCCGCGAGGCTCACCCCTTCGACCATGAGCGCGAATCCCCCGCCCGAGGTTGCCACCATGCTGGGCGCGCCGGCAAACGAGGCCCCGATCGCCATGTTGATCGCGGCGATCTCGTCCTCGGCCTGCTCCACGACGATGCCCATCCGCTCCGCCATGCCGATGACCGTAAGTGGAATCGATGTCGACGGGGTCATCGGGTAGAAAGAAACGAACCGGAGCCCCGCGGAAACGGCGCCGAGTGCGAGCGCCTCGTTTCCGGTGAGCATGAGGCGCCCGGGACTCTCCGCGGCGGCGGGAAGCCTCCGGAGGCGCTCCTCTTTCCCCGAGCACCACGCAAAGGCCTTCTCGAGGGCGCTCCGATTGCCAGCCGCCATCTCCGGGTGCTTGCCGCCGAACGTCTCCTCGACGACCGCGGCGGCAGAGACCTCATCGAGGCCCAGAATCGCGCAGATGATCCCCAACGCGGCGGTGTTCGTGAAGGCCCCCGGCGCGAGATCCTTGAACGGCACCCCGAGGCAGCGCTTGTCTCCCGCGCAGAACGTCTCATCGGCAACGATGAGCCCCCCCGGCACGAGATCCGCCATATGGAGGGTCACCGTCTCGCCGGTGAGCGCGACGAGGAGATCAATTCTCTCGGCGGGCGCCTCGAGGGCGTCCGGACTCACGCGGATCTCGAACGTATTGTGCCCTCCGCGTATTCTCGATTGGTAGCTTTGCGTAACGACGATACGGTAGCCTTTGAGGACAAGGATCTTCGAGAGAAGCTGGCCGACAGTCACGAGACCCTGACCCGCCTCTCCGCCGATCACGATATTTATCGATCGATCCATCCCCATTACCCGTGGAACTCTCTCTCGCCGATAAGAGCACGTTCCTTTTCAACGGCCGTACCCAACCGCCCCACCTCAGGGCCTCCGACGAGGGAGATTGTACCCCACTGAAACGCCGGGAATCAATAATTCTCGCCGAGGATTTCGAAGTGCGCCTTCGGATGAGCGCACGCCGGGCATACGTCGGGCGCGTCCTTCCCCTCGTGCAAATAACCGCAGTTGCGGCAACGCCACACTACCTTGGCCTCGCGCTTGAAGACGCGGCCCTTCTCGATGTTTCCCTTGAGGACCATGTAGCGCTTCTCGTGCTGCTTCTCGGCGACCGCGATCGATTCGAAGACCGCGGCGATGTTCTCGAAACCCTCCTCGCGAGCGGTCTTCGCGAAGCCGGGGTACATGACGGTCCACTCGTAGTGCTCCCCGCCCGCGGCCTCCGTGAGATTGTCCGCGCTGTTGCAGATGATGCCGGCCGGGAACGAGGCCGTGATCTCTACCTCTCCCCCCTCGAGGAGCTTGAAGAGGCGCTTCGCGTGCTCGCGCTCCTGGTTTGCGGTTTCCTCGAAGATCGCGGAGATCTGCTCGTACCCTTCCTTCTTGGCTTGGGCCGCGAAGTACGTGTAGCGGTTTCGCGCCTGCGACTCCCCCGCGAACGCAGTGAGAATGTTCTTTTCGGTCTTCGATCCCTTGAGCGACATCGTTCGGAACCTCCTTGCCAATTGTTATCACAGTGTCAACGGTCTATCCGATCTATACTGATCGCTCCGGCTCGCCGGTGTCCTTGACCCGGTAGCCGAGCGCCTCAACGGCCTTTGCGAGCTCCGCGACGTCGAAACCGGAGCCCGAGACGGTCGCCTCGCCTTTCTTGAGATCGACGACGGCGCCTCGGACGCCCGCGATCTCGAGGAGCGAGCGCCGTACCGTTTCCGCGCACTGATTGCACGTCATGCCATCGATGAGAATGCGAACCGTCAGCTCGTCGGCGGCGGACCGGGGCGCCTCGCTGACCTTGGCCGGCCGGAAGAGCGTGTAGGCGAGAATTCCGAGAAGCACCGCCGCGCAGATCGTATTCACGTACGCAGGGAGCATCCAGTGGGAGTGGGCCATCTCGTGCGCGGCGTTTCCCTTGAGCACGAGATCGAGCACGAGCCCCGCGGCGAGCCCCGAGACGGCGATCGTGAGGAGATAAATGAACGCAATCCGCTTTCCCATGATCTTCCACACGGTCGTTATGGTCGCGGCGTTCGTGGCCGGACCCGTCATGAGAAACACGAGCGCGGCGCCCGGCGAGACGCCCTTCATGATGAGCGCCGCCGCGATCGGGACGGACGCCGTCGCGCACACGTACGTCGGAATCCCCACCGCCATCATGATGAGCATCGAGACGATCCCGCCCCCGAGGACTCCCGAGAGGTAGTTGTCGGGAATCGCGGCCGAGATTCCCCCCGCGATGACGATCCCGATGATGAGCGCTTTGTTAATATCCCCCGGCAGCGTTACGAAGCCGTATCTCACGACCCCCAGGATGCCGCCGCGGCCGCCGTCTCCGCTGCAGCATTCAGCGGTGCAAACGGGGTGCTCGTCAATAGACGAGCCTTTGTCATATCCGAAGATGTTGACGAGAAGCCCTCCGAAGAGCCCGCTCACGAACGCGACCACGGGTCTGAAGATCGCAAAGACCGGGCCCAGGAGACTCAGGGTGACCATGATGCTGTCGACCCCCGTCTGCGGGGTCGAGATGAGAAACGAGGTCGTCGCCCCGGCGCTCGCGCCGTGCCTGCGCAGGGAGGCCGCGACCGGGATGACGCCGCACGAGCAGAGCGGAAGGGGCACGCCGAAGACCGCCGCCTTGAAGACCTGCCAGAAGCCTCTCCCACCGAGGTGCCGCTCGACGGTTTCGGGCCTGACGAGGACCGAAAGGAGCCCCGCGACGAGAAACCCGAAGAGAAGAAACGGGGACATCTCCCGGAGCGTCGTCCAGATCGAGAGAAGGAATCTAGCAATGAAGTGCTGCAAAGCTCACCTCCGCACGGTACCCTTTCAGGATTCCGAGACGCGTCAACGCGAAATCGTATTTCACCGGGTCATGCGGCGAGATTCTCCTGAAGCCTTCGGTCGCTTCCCGCGCGGCGCTGAGATCCGCCGTGCGCCTCTCCGTAAAGCCGAACATTCTCGATATGCGGTACATATGCGTGTCGAGCGGCACGATGAGCATTCCGGCCGGAACCTCACTCCAGAGGCCGGGATCGACAGCGTCGGAGCGGACCATCCAGCGGAGAAAGAGATTCAGCCGTTTGCACGCGCTCCCCGATGACGGGGACGGGAGCAGGCAGGGCCGGAAACCGGCCCCCCTGCGATGAATGTATTCGACGAACCTTTCGGTCGCGGGAGCGACGTCGGCTTCCGTGTCGTCGAGCCCGCCGACAAAGAGCGCACGGAGCGAGCCGCATTCCCTCAGAGCCGCGCCGACGCCGCCGAGCATGGAGGCCATATCCGCCCCGGTAATCCAGCGGTGCTTAAAGCCGCGGTAGGCGGCCGCCAGATCGCGCGGGGAAATCGACGTGAGAAAGTCCGCCGGGGATCTTCCCAGCGGCTCGAGGGCCAGTGCGACGCTCCGGCAGATCTGCTTGACCGTGCCGAACGCGAGGGAGGACGCGACGAGCGCGACTACCTCGCGGTCGCGCCAGCCCTCGTAGCGGTACACGAACTCGAGCGGGTCGGGAGAAACGTAGCGCGCGTCGTTGTACCTCCGGTACAGGCGCTCGAGCGCTCCTCTGTCCGCGGTCGCCGCCCCTCCTCTCGCCGATCGCGCGATCACCCTCGTCTCACCCCCTCTTTCTTCCTGCATGCCGGACAGATGCCGAGGAATTCGACCCGCCGCTCGAGGACACGATACCCGGTGCCCTTCACGACGTTCCTGTCGCACGCGCTCGGCTCGAAGCCGCTCGCCAGGTCATCGATCCGTCCGCACCGCGTACAGCGTATGTGTTGATGCTCGTTGGGGTCGCCGTCGAAGCGCATCTGCGAGCCCCCAACCTCGAGTCTGTGCACGACACCTTCGCGCGAGAGGAGATCCAGGTTCCGATACACGGTCCCGAGGCTTATCCTGGGCAACCGTTTCTTCACGATGACGTACAGCTCATCCGCGCTCGGATGCGTACGGAGCCTCATGAGCTCCTCGATGATGACCGAGCGCTGTTTCGTTCTCCGCACTCGAAACCTCTCGATTCTAACAATAATAGTAATCAATACTGATAATTGCTCGCATGGCCAGAGCTGTCAAGCAGTTTTCCAGGAGGTTCCACGGAACGTGCCGGCGCCGGCGGGCGGGGGGAAACGGGGGCTTCCCGCGCGCCGCGCGGGAAGCCCCCTGGATCGCTCACCTCAAGAGCACCATCTTCTTGGTCATCCGTTCAGTCCCACAGACGAACCTGCAGAAGTAGATACCGGATGTCACCGAACGTCCCGAGTCGTTGGTGCCGTTCCAACGATACGTATGAATGCCCGGTGTGACGGCGCCCTGGAAGAGCGTCTTGACGAGTTCTCCTTTCACGTTGTAGATCCTGAGCTCGGCGCGAGCCCGGAGGTTCGCCGGCACGCCGATCTGGATCGCCGTCGCGGGGTTGAACGGGTTCGGATAATTCTGCGAGAGGGTGAGCTGATCCGGGATCTCCGGAGTCTTCTGCCCGCTCGCCGCATCCTTGCCGACCACCTGCGACGCCGTCGTGAGCCAGTTGAGCGTCCGGCCGAGAACGCCTGCTCTCGCGGCCGAATCCGTAATGTAGTTGAAATTGAAGGCGAAATATGACGACACATGGGTCGTGCCGACGTACCGAGCGGCAGCCGCGCTGTCGGGGGCCGTCGGCGTCATCGGCCAGATGCCGTCGTATTCCTTGCCTTCCTTGTAATAGAAGGCGAGCAGCTCTTCCTCCGACCCAATCGGCGCCACCAGGGTGCTCGAGAGGTGATACTTGAAGATGATCTGCGCACCCGGATACACCGTCGAGCGCTTGAGCTCGTCGGGATAGCTGCCGGCGATCTGGACCCGCTCACCATTGCCGATGGGATCGCCAGGCGTGCTCCATAGCCAGCGGTAGGTCGAGCCCGGATCATCTTGGACGTAGACCATGCCCGTGTACTTCTCCATGAACGCCCTGTCCGCGGAATAGAACGCCAGGTCGCAGCCGAAGAAGACGATCTGATTCTTCCCTGACCGTGAAGCGTCGAGGAAGGCGGTCAGAGACGTCATCTGGGCCGTGGTGAAGGACGAGCTGTTGTCGACGATCACGCCGACGTACGCTTGCAGCTGCGCGAGGGATGGGAATCCCGAGTCGTCGATGTCCCACACATCGCAGGTCTGTCCGATAGCGGCGAAGGCGTCGTTATAGGTCACCCCGGGCGTGTGGAAGGTCCCCTTCAGGAGCACAAGGTACTGACCCGACGGCATGATGCCGAACTGGTACGTCGCCGCGGGTGCCGTCGCGGGATCGGTCCCCGAGTTGCCGGCCATGTCGGTCGCCGAGACGTACACCTTGATCCTCGTGCGGGACGGCTGTCCCGGGATCGTACCGCTGTACTCGTTCGCGGTCCCCGTCGGAGCCATTGCGCCGGTCGTCCAGGTTCCGCCGTTGTCCGTGCTGTAGTGCAGGGCAACGGAGCCGATGCCGGACAGGGCGTCCCGTACCATGGTCTTCACCGTGTACGGACCGACGGTATCCCACGTGCTCGTCGGCACGGTGGTCGAAATGAAGGCCGGCGGCATCGTATCCTCGGTGCCTTCGACTCTCACGTCATCGATGTACCAACCGGGGTAGTTGACGCTGCTGTCGCTGCCGAAGTGGAACCGGAGGATGACCGTCTGGCCCTTGTACGCGGTCAGATTGATCGTCGCCTTGTGCCAGAAATTCCCGACCGCCGTTCCCATGAAGGCCGGCTCTCCGGGGATACCGGCATTCGCCGACGACGCGGTTCCCTTGTACCCGATGTCGGGCGTAAGGATCGTCCAGGTGGCCCCGCCATTGGTGGAGATCTTCACGTTCCCGCCATCGTACGTGTTCTCGGTCGAGTACCACTGCCAGAAGCTCAGCGTCGCGTACGTCCTGCTCGCAGGCACCTTGAGAGGCGCCAGATCGAGCTTCGAGTTCGAGCTCGCGGAATAGTTCGCCGCGAGCTTCGTGCCCCATACGTTGACGCCGGAATGCGCGCCGCTCGGGCCCGTGGAAAGCGTCGGGGCGCCCCACTCCCAGTCGGGACCGGTCGTGGTGAAGCCGCCGTTACCCCCCTCGAAGTCCCACGCGTAGTAGTCGACAACGGTGAAGGAATGGTAGCCCGATGCCGGATCGCGCGCCGTGTTGGGCACCGCGGCCACGTCCCTCGCGAGGATGTAGTAGCTGTACACGTCCCCGAGGACGGAGGGACCCGGGATCTCCGCACGGTACACGTCCCCGCCGAGAGCGGCCATCGGGACGCTCACGTTCGCACCGCCGTTCTTGTTGTACACGACGGAGACCTGACTCGGGTCGACACCGATGTTGTCGGTGATCGTCGCCGTTACCGCGTACGGCCCGGCGAGGTCCGCCGTGTTCGAGAGCGGCGCATGGACGATTGTCGGAGGCGTGATGTCGGTCGTGACCCGGAACGTGTACTGCGTGGCGGGGGCGCCGACGGGGCTGTAGCTCGTGGAGCCGTCGAGATTGGCGGCGCTGATGTAGTACTGCACGAGCGTGCCGTTCGGCTGCGCAGGAATCGACGCGCTGTACTCGTTCGGGTTGCCGGTCGAGGCCATGTGCACGACGACGGCGCCCGAGCCGACGTTGTACGTCATGAGAACGCGCGCCGGATCGAGCGTCTCGGAGTATACATGCGCGACGACCGGGTATGGATTGCTCGTGTCCTCCGTATCGTGCAGCGGCATGTGCGCGATATCGGGAGCCGAGAGCCAGAGAAGCGCCCGGTGCGCGATGCCGGCACGCCGTTCGGCCTCCTGGACGTAGTAGAGATTGAAGGCGCAGTACAGGGAACGGTAGGTGGCGGCGTTGTATTTCATCGCCGCGGCGGCATCGAGACTGATCGGCGTATTCGGCACGATCCCGTCCCATTCCTTGCCCGCCTTTTCGTAGCTGCCCTGAACCTCTTCTCTCGTCAGGGCGGTTCCCGTGCCGGTGTACTGGTAGACGATCTCGCCGCCCGGGAAGGTCGTCGAGCGCTGCACCTCGTCGGGGTACGACCCCGCGATGATGAAGGTCTCGCCGGCGCCTATCGGGTCTCCTGGATAGCCCGTGATCTGCCGGAAACCGGGATCATCCTGAACGTATGCGGCCCGCATGTACTGCTCGATCCACGGCCTCGTGGACGAATTGTAGCCGAGGTCGCGGCCGAGGAGGAACATCCTCTTCTTCGCCGCCTGCGTTCCGGAACCCAGGTACGCCGAAAGATCCGTCATCTGCTCGCTCGTCAGCCCGCTCGACTCGTCGATGATGAGGACTTTGTAGAGCTGGAGCTTGTCGAGTGCGAGCCATCCCTGCACCGAGCGGTCCCAGTAATCGGCGGCGTGTCCATACGCGTCGAGCGCGTCTCGGAACATCTGGATCGAGGTCGCGGAGCTGCCGCCGCCGACCATGACCAGGACCGGCGCCGATGGAAGGATCGCAAATTCGTAGGTCGCCGCGGGCGCGCCCGCCGGATCAACGGTCACGTTGTGCTGCGACGAACTGTCCGTCGCCTTCACGTAAAACTTGATCTTCGTGCCGTTCGGCTGACCCGGAATCGATCCCGTCCACTGCGTCCCCGTTCCGGGGTTCATGGCCGATTCGGTGAACGTGGCTCCGCCGTTCGTGCTGTAGAAAATCGAAACGCCCGCGACAGTCGAGAGCACGTCCGTCACGTTCGTCGTGACCGCGTACGGGCCCGCCGTGTCGAAGGTGCTCACCGGCACGACCGTGCCGCTGATGGTCGGCGGAATGTCGTCGACGCTCGTGCTGCGCACGAGAACGTCGTCGATGTACCATCCGGGGTAGCTGACGCTGTTGTCGCTCCCGAAGTGGAACCTGAACATCACCTGCTGTCCGGCGTACGCGGAGATATCGAAGGTCTCCTGCTGCCACTGCGGACTCGTCGTTCCGGTGAAGCACGGCTCATTCGGGATGCCGGCGTTCGTGCTCCTCGCCGTGCCGTCATAGCCGCCGACCGGCGTGAGGAGGTTCCACGTCGCGCCCCCGTCCGTCGAGACCTTCACGTTTCCGCCGTCGTACGCGTTCTCCATGGAGTACCAGTGCCAGAACGAGAGGATCGCGTACGGCTTGCTCGCCGAGAGGGTGATCGCCGGGGTCTCGAGCTTCGCGTTGGCGGAATTGAGGTAGTTGCCGGCGAGAACGGTCGCCCAGAGCCGTGCCCCCGAATGGGCGGCATTGGGTCCTGAGGTGGGCGCGCCCCACTCCCAGACGTCGCCGGTAACCGCGAATCCACCGTCGTCAGGCTCGAAATCCCACAGGAAGAACTCGACGATTTCGAAGCTGTAGGCGCCCGTCGCGGGGAGACGAGTCACGTTTCCGTTGTACGAGTTGTCTATCGCGTAGACGTAGTAGCTGTACACGTCTCCCACATTCGACGGTCCCGGAATAGCCCCATGGTAGCGGCCGTCGCTCATGAGCTCCATCCGCAGGCGATGGGTCATGCCGCCGTTCTTCGCATACATGAGGTACACGGATTCGACGCCGATGTTGTCCGTGACACTGGCATACAGGTGATACGGACCAACGAGGTCGTTCGTGTTGAAGTAGCGCTGATGGACGATGACCGGAGGCGTCGTGTCCCAGCCTACCTTGAAGATGTGCCTGTTGCCAGGCGCCCCCATGGGATCCGTGGTCGTGTGCCCCTCCACGTCACTCGCCGTGATGTAGTAGGCAACCTCCGTACCGATCGGCTGCGCTGGAATGGAGGCCGCGTACTGGTTCGGCGTGCCTGTCGCCGTCATGTGGACGCTCACGTCCCCCGAACCCGCGTTGTACACAACTGAGAAGGTTGCGGGATCGAGCGCGAAGTAGTCGGACGTGATGAGCGCCTTGACCGGATACGGATGCGCGATGTCCTCGGTGTCTCCGAGCGGCGTGTGCGTGATCTTCGGATAACCCTGGAGCCAGTCGAGGACGCGCTTCATGACATCCGTCCGCGTGTCGGCATCCGCGATCGCTTCGAACCCGAAGGCGAAATAGACGACCTTGTACGTGCCGTTCTCGAAGGTCAGGCCCCCCGTGCCGGAGCTTGTGACGGCGTTCGGTGACACCTGGTCCTTCTTCACGTCGTTCGCGGTCGTGGTCGCCTGCGGCACCGACGGATCGTAGACGAACGCCGCCAGCGCGGGAGTGAGCGGGTCGATTTCGGAAGGATACCGCTGGTTGTTGGCTCCCGTTCCACCCTTGATATTGAACGCAAAGCCGTTGCCGACCGGATTGGTCGTAACGCCGAGAACGCCGCCGAGGCCGACGTTGTCCTGCACATAGGCCGCGTGCAGGTAGTCGGCGTAGAAGGCAGTCGTTCCGATATCGTATCCGACATCCTGGCCCGACATGAAGAGCCTGCCGCCTCCGTCGAGGTACGCGGCGAGCTCCGCCTGATCGGCGGTCGTAAGGCTCGTCGTGTAGTCATCCCCCGTGAGCCAGACGACCGACTCGAAGAGGGCCATCGTCGCGGCATTCGGCGGGGTCGACACCGTGAGGTACGACCTTCCCGAGGCCGCAACCGCCTGCTCGAAATAGGTCTGGTACGCCTTCCCCGCGTCGTCGTCGACGATGAGGACCTGCGCGCCCTTCATGGCGACATCGAGCGTCGTCGTGGCGCCCTGAAGGACTTGGACACCGGTCTTCGTCGTCACGGGATACGGGAATGAAGGCCCGAACACGAGATCGTACGTCCCCGCGGGGAGCGTAATGCTGTACGCGCCGGTCGAGGGATCGGTCGACGAGGAGAGAACCGGGTCTCCCGCGAACTTGATCGTGATGCTCGCGGCGAGGCCGGCACCCGTTACCGCGTCGGTGACGTGGCCTGCGATGACGCCTGACGGAAGCTGCGCGAGCGTCACATCGAGGGTGGTCGTCACGTTCGCCGTGATCGTTACGGTCGTCGTGTACGTGTCATAGCCGAAGCGGGACACCGTCATCGTGTGGCTCCCCGCGACGAGCTTCATCGTGTAATGCCCCGTCGCATCGGAGAGCACCTTCTGGCCGGTGTCGGTGATGAGGATCTTCGCCCCCTCGACGGTGCCGCCGACGTTTGCGTACACCGTGCCCTCGAGAGTGCCGACCCCCGCGAGCGCCGCCGTGACCGCGGCGAACGCGTTCACGCGACCCCAGCCGTAATTATTGTCCATGCCGGCATCGCCGAGGTCGACGGCTGTCTGGGACAGAAGCTGCTTGATCGCATCCACCGTGAGGCTCGGATTGGCCTGACGCATGAGGGCCACGACTCCCGTGATGTGGGGCGCGGCCATCGAGGTCCCGCTCCAGTCCCCCGCCCACGAGCCGCCTGGAATCGACGAGAAGATATCGACTCCCGGGGCGGAGACGTCCGGCTTCGTGTACGTGCCGACGTACGGCGGGGTGTTCCAGGTCACGGGCCCCCGGCTCGAGAAGGACGCGATTACATCGAGGCTGTCGGTCGCGCCTACCCCGAAAGCGCTCGGAACGTTGCCCGGGCTGCCGGTGGTCGAGGCGGCGGGGCCGCTGTTGCCGATCGAGATGCTCGGGAATATATTGGCGGCAACCATATTGTCGACCGGCGGGATCATCTCCGGGTAGGTTCCCGTCGCGCCGAGCGACATGTTGACGACCTGGGCGCCGTCATTCGTCGCCGGGTTGTTGTCGGGATCGATGATCCATTCCATGCCGCCGATGACCTGCGCGAAGGAACCGCTTCCGGCCGGCAGAATGAGGCCGTGCATGAACGTGGCTCCCGGCGCGACGCCGATGGCGTAGCCGCTCGCGCTGCCCCCCACGACGGTCCCCGTCGTGTGCGTCCCGTGCTGGTCGGTGTCATGGGGCACCGAGCCCGGGACGATATTCCCGTTGCTGTCGAATTCCGCCCAGCCGCCCGGATAGGTCGGGTCGGCGGGGTTATTGGTTCTCATCTTCCCACTGATGTCGGGGTGGGTGATGTCGACGCCCGTATCGAGGCCGCCGACCACGACGCCCGTGCCGTTGATTCCGTAGGTGCTCCATACCTGCTTGACGCCGATCTTCCTGAGCGGATCCCAGAACGGCGCCGGGTTTTGGAGCATCTGACGGCTCTCTCCGCCCTGACGGGGCAGTACGGTCACCGTGAAGTTCTCGAACACTTCACTGACGTCGGGCCGCGCCGCGATCCCCCTGATGACATCGGGCGTGGCTTGAACAAGAACCAGGTTGTCGATCCAGAACCGTTTGATCGTCTTAACACCGGGTTTCACGGCGGGCGCAGCGAGGTAGCGCACGAGGCCGTCCTGGGACTGCACGGCGACGACACGCAGCTCGTTGAACACTGCGGGCTTGTCGCCGCGGAGCATCTTCAGGTTCGACACCGCGGTCATCCTCACGAGCGCCGTCACCAATTCATCCGGCTTCGCGGCGGTCAACTGCATTCCGAGATTCGGCGTAATCTTGGCCTTGACCCCTTCCACGGGATCGGCCGATTGCACCGACGGAAGCAGGATAATGAGCGCCAGAAGAACCGCCGCGCAGCTCGATAAGGCTTTCTTGTGTACCATTGCGAGTCCTTTCTCTGCGTGCCCCTGCGGGCAGCAGAAATTGATTGCGCAAAAAGCGAACGGTTACTTCCGGACGGATTATCCCTTTCCCCTTTTCGGATACTGGATGTCGAAGTAGTTGACCTGGTAATCCTCAACCTCGCCGAACAGGTACTGTCCCGCCGGGCTCACATCAACGTCGTCATACGAGAGAGCTGTGCGAACCCAGAGCTTGGTCTCGTACTTGACCGCTCCACCGCCGCACTGCTGACCCATCGTGGTGGCGTTTGGAATGACAAACCAGCTGAGGTACCAGATCTCGAGACAAGACCATGTGTTGGGGAACAACTTGTAGATGTTGAAGCTCTCGTTGAGGATGCGCTCGGTTCTTCCCCATGCCTTGTCCTCGTTGAGGTCCACCCAAAGTGAAAGACTGAGGTCGCGCTTGAACTCGGAAGCGAGGCGCTTCGATGGCTGTGGAATGCGAATCTTCCACATGACCAGCGCGATCTTGTGCGGCTCCCACTGATTGCCGTTGACGAACCAGACGCCGTCACACGTCGCGGACGACGATCCGAGCATTTCGATCCCTTTTTCCCACACGATGACCTGCGGGTAGGGAGACGGCGCCGGCCCCGGAATGATCTTGGGAGCCGAGCACTGCAGACCGTTCGTCAGCTTGACTTCGCCCGTGCTGAGGTAGGCCTGCAGATCGACCTCCGCGGGGAGGGTGCTCGAGTACAGGCGAACCACCTTGTCCGTGTTTACGACGATGGCTTCGTCCTGCGCACTGAGGGTGGACGCGAGGATCAGGCATACGAGGCATGCCAAGAGGAGAATCGACGTTCTGTTCATTTCCAGTTCCTCCTATCCTGATCTCCATCGCTCACGCGCTATTGCGGTGAGCACCACATACGAACAATTCAGAGACCCCGATGGTAACCCCCTTTCACCGCCCGGAGGAGCGCCGGGCGCAGCATAGGTTCGAATGGTCTACAACTGATTTATGTTGAGAGAGAGAACAAAAGAGCGACGGTCCATGCTGCCATTCCCCCATTTCGCGACCTGAGCTCGGACGCGCCCCCCGGGGGGTACGATTTGAATTTGTCTATTAGACCCTTTGTTGAGCCGGTGGTGCTGAGGCAAGAGATGAAGAAAGCGGCAGCTACAAAGAGTGAGCAATCAGCCTGA
>Ga0326726_10002622_pt1 | contig 16481 bp, 12 predicted proteins | sample MHFenrmetagenome_2_FD_207603 | JGI IMG/M metagenome (GOLD analysis project Ga0326726, IMG submission 207603) | Lab enriched peat soil microbial communities from Michigan Hollow, Ithaca, NY, United States - MHF15MN | ecosystem: Environmental > Terrestrial > Soil > Wetlands > Peat | place: USA... | reverse complement strand
TAATATACGTATTTTTGCCTTCGGCACAAAGGACGGGGCGGCAAATTGACACTCCGACGGGAAAGGACTAGTTATAATATTTTGCGCATGAGGCCGTTTGAACCTCACCGGCGTGTTGCGAGGAGAATTCATGGACATCTTTGGGCGGCTCAGGAGCGGGCTGGCGCTCATCATCCATAACAAGAGAAGGCTCCTGGTGAGCCTGTCGATCTTGGTCGTCGCGATCGTGGCCGGAGCCCTGATCTGGCATTCCCGGGCCGGCGCGAAGCTCGCCTTTAGCACAGCGGTCATCAAGCGCGGCGACCTGACGGCGACCATCAATTCTACCGGCACCATCGAGCCGGTGGAGGTCATCGACGTCGGCGCACAGGTGGCCGGCCTCATCCGCTCCTTCGGCGTGGACATGAACGGCAAGCGCGTCGATTACGGCTCGGTCATCGACGAGGGAACGGTCCTCGCTCGGATCGACGATTCCGTCTACGCGGCCGACCTGGCCTTGAACCAGGCCCAGCTCGAAAAGGACAAGGCCGGTCTGCTGAGCGCCGCCGCGAGCCTCGAGCAGGCCAAGGCGAAGCTGGCCGTCGACGAGGCAAACTGGAAACGAGCCGAGGCTCTCCTCGGCCGCAAGCTCATGGCCCAGGCCGACTTCGAGGCGGCCAAGGCCGCCCGCGACACCTCCGTGGCCAACGTCTCGATGGGCCAGGCCGCGCTGGCCCAGGCCAAGGCCTCGGTCGTGATCGCCCAAGCCCTGGTCGCCAAGGCCCAGCGGAACCTGGCGTTCTGCACGATCAAGTCGCCGGTCAGGGGCGTCATCATCGACCGGCGCGTCAACATCGGCCAGACCGTCGTCGCCAGCCTCAATGCCCCGAGCCTGTTCCTCATCGCCAAGGACCTGACGCGGATGCAGATCTGGGTGGCCGTGAACGAAGCCGATGTCGGCCGCATCGTCCCGGGCGGGCCCGTGGACTTCACCTGCGACGCCTTTCCGGGCCGGGAATTCAAAGCCAAGGTCGGCAAGGTGCGGCTCAACGCGACCATGACCCAGAACGTCGTGATGTACACCGTCGAGGTCGACACCGAGAATCCCGGCAACGTCCTGATGCCCTACCTGACGGCCAACGTGCATTTTATCGTCGGGCAGGAGTCGAACGCGCTTCTGGCGCCGAACGCGGCTTTGAGATGGTCGCCGTCGTCACCGGGGGAGGTGCTGCCGTCGGCCCGCTCCGCGAAGGCGGCGGACCCGGCGCCGGGCGTGCCCGGGCCGGCGAACGGCGGGACCGGGACCGAGCGGACCGGCACGCTCTGGGTCAAGGACGGCGCCTACGTCCGTCCGGTCAGCGTCAAGCTTGGCATCTCCGACGGCACGGAAACCGCGATCACCGCCGACGCCGCTCTCGAGGGACAGGAAGTGGTCACGGGCGAGGTGACCGCCGCGGCGCAGTCGGAGGCGCGGAGCCCCTTCATGCCCCAGGTCATCCGGCGCTGACGGCCGGCCGGGATCGGAGGATGCCGAAATGAAACTCTTGCTACGGGCCCTCCGGATGGCCCTGCACGCCCTGCGGCGGAACGTCATGCGATCGGTCCTGACCTGCCTGGGGATCATCATCGGCATCGCCTCGGTGATCGCCATGATGGAGATCGGCCGCGGATCGACCGATTCGATCGCCAAGACGATCGGCAGCCTAGGGGCCAATATCATCCAGATCGACCCGAACTACATGATGGTGGCCGGGGTGAGCTCGGGCGGGGGAGGCCGCGTGACGCTCACCCCCGACGACGCCGATGCCATCCGCCGGGAATGCCCGGCCGTCCCCTATGTCGCCCCCAGCGTTGATGGCCGGGCCCAGCTCGTTCATGGCAACCGCAACTGGTTCCCCAATAACATCCTGGGCACGACGCCCGACTTCCTCGTCATCCGCAAGTGGGATCTCGCCGCCGGCGATCCGTTCACGGAGGACGACGTAAGGAGCGCGGCCGCGGTCTGCATTATCGGCCAGACCATCGCTCATCAGCTGTTCGGCGACGAGCCGCCCGTCGGCAAGATGATCCGCATGCGCAGCGTCAACATGAAGGTCGTCGGGGTCCTGACCCGCAAGGGGGCGAACATGACGGGCCGCGACCAGGACGACTTTGTCATGGCGCCCTGGACGACCATCAAGTTCCGGGTCTCCGGTTCGAGGCAGTTCGCCCAGTCCTCGGGCGGCGCGGCGGCGTCCGGCCAGGTCAATACGCTCAACCAGCTCTACCCGAACCAGCAGCCCCAGCTCTATCCGCAGAAATCGGCGGTCCAGGCGGCGGACCTGCCCCAGCTGATGCGCTTCATCGATCTCGACGACATCTGGGTCTCCGCGGCCTCGCCCGACAGCATCCCGCTGGCCATCCGCCAGATCTCCAGCCTGCTGCGGGACCGGCACCATATCATGCCCGGGGCGCCCGACGATTTCCGGATCCGCGATCTCGCCGAGGTCTCTCAGGCCCTGGCCTCGGCCAGCAAGGTGATGACCAATCTCCTGCTGATCGTGGCCACGATCTCGCTCATCGTCGGCGGGATCGGGATCATGAACATCATGCTCGTGTCGGTGACCGAGCGGACGCGGGAGATCGGCCTGCGCATGGCCGTCGGCGCCCAGGAGAGGGATATCCGGAGGCAGTTCCTCGTCGAAGCGATCGTGCTCTGCGTGGCCGGGGGGATGGTGGGGATCCTGGTGGGCCGCGTGGCCTCGTGGACGATCACGAAATTCCTGAACTGGCCGACTTCGACATCGGTCAGCGCCATCGTCGTCGCCGTGGCGGTCTCCACGGCCGTGGGCATCATTTTCGGCTTCTATCCGGCCCGCAAGGCCTCGCGGCTCGATCCGATCGAGGCCCTGCGCTACGAATGACCGGGGCCTTCCCCGGCGCGTTCACCTGGCCCGAAAGCGGCCGGTCTCACGCACCCGCGTCCTCAAGCCGTCGAGGACGAGCGGGATGGGATCGCGCGGCACGCCCTTGACGACGAAGACGAGGAGGGCCGCTTCGCCCGGCGCATCGGCGCTCGAGGAGATGCCGACGCCCTGGACGCCGCGTTGGCGCATCAGCCCGGCCGCACGCGCGTCGAGGACGCCCCGGGCCCGATCGACCTCCGATCCGGAGACCGGCGAGACGAAGAACGGGCGCTCGCCGGCCTGCTCGGCCAGGGCGCTGTCCTCCACGCTGAGAAGGCCCCGCGACCGCATGGCCTCCCCCTCGACGATCCGGACGGGGAGCCCGTCGACCGTGGGCGGGAGGTTGCCGTGCGCCGCGCCCTTGCCGACGAAGAGGAGGACGGCCGGCTCGCCGGGGTGGTCATAGCTGAGACCCACGCCCGCGGCCAGGACCCCGGGCAGACCCAGGAGCTCGGCGGCGTGGGCGTCCCGCGTCGCAACGGCCGCCCGCCGGTCCTCGGCGGCAAGGACGAACCCCTCCAGGCCGAACGCTTGGGCCGCCGTCGGCTGGGCGATCGAGCAGGCGGCCACGGCGTGCGGGCCGACCCCGCTGTCTCCGGCGAAGACGAACTGCTCCCCCGTGTCCTTGTCGGCGAGCTGCTGCTCGATCACGGCCACCGGGGTGGCGACCGTGTCCGTTGAAGTCCCGGCGAAAAGCAATCCGACCGGGTCCGCGGTGTCCTGGGTGACGACGAGGGAGCCGGAGTCGCCGGCGGCGCTGAAGGCCGTGCTGGCGATCGTGATCTGGTTGGTGAAGTTGCAGGTGAACGTCGAGCCGGTATTGCAGCCCTTCTGGTACTCGACGTTGATCGAGGCGTTGATGGCCAGGATGCTGCCGCAGGTCAGGCCGGTCGCGGCGCCGCTCTTGGCCACCGGCTGGGCGATGGCCGGGGCCACGCCGGGGCCCGGGTTGGGCGTGCCGTCGCTCGGCTGGCCCCCGACGGCCGTTCCTCCGAGCTGGGCGATGGTCCCCAGGGGGTCGACGGCTCCGGGGACGATCTCGGCCAGGGCCGCGTCCACGTTCGGGAGGGGGTCGTCTTCGAGGTTGAAATACTGGGACAGGTTGGCGGCCGTGGTCGTCCCGGCCGCGGAGCAGTTGTTGCCGACGAGCCCGGGCTGGATGATGGCCTCCCCGTCGGCCGCCAGGTCGTTCCGGGCCAGGACGTGGTTGTTGCCCAAAATGTAGAGCTTGCCGCCCCGGCTGACCAGCGCGCCGATCGTGCCGCTGCAGCAGTAGGTCGTGCCGCTCGAGGTGGAGAGGTCCAGGGCGTTCCCGCCGGAGGTCCCCAGGAGGACGGGGGTTGGGAAGTGGGCCTGCTGGATCGGCGTGGGGACCACGATGGCCGAATCCGAGGCCGTCCCGTCGGCCTGGGAGACCGCGGTCACGATGACCTCGGTCGTCATGTCGTCGTAGTTGGCCGAGGTCGAGACCGGCGCGGAGTGGGGCGCGTAATAGAGGCCCGCCGTCGTGATCGTGCCGGTCGCGGCCGAGCCGCCGGCCGTCCCGTTGACCTTCCAGCTGACGGCCGTGTTCGAGGTCCCGGTCACCGAGGCCGAAAACTGGCGTGTCCCGAAGGTGGGGACCGTCAGCCGCGAGCCGCTCCCGGCGATGGCCACCTTCACGGAGGACCCGGCCTGGATGGTGACCGTGGCCGAGCCGGTCTTCGTCGGGTCGGAGAAGGCCTGGGCCGAGACGGTCACGGTCGCGGGGTTGGGCACGGTCGTGGGCGCGATGTACACGCCTTCTACCGAGATGAGCCCGTAGGAGGCGCTGCCTCCCCGGACGCCGTTGACCTTCCAGCTGACGTCCTGGTCCGATGAACTGGAGACGGTGGCCGTGAACGACCGGGTGGCTCCCGTCGTCACGGTCGCCGTCCCGGGGGAGATCGTGACCTTCGAGGTCGTAGGCGGCGGGGTGCTGTTGTTGCTTGACGAGCTGCAGGCCGCGGCCAGAATGGCCAGCGAGATGAGCGCGGAGAGATGCCGGGTCGTCCTTCTCATGGTCTCCCTCTCTTCCGCCATCCATGATACGCCCCCGGCCGGCGGTATAGAAATCCACCCCGCTTCGTCGACCTGGAGCCCGGGCCTCTCGTCGGATACGCTCAGTTGCCGGATTTTCTTGAGGTCCGGCCCCGCGAAAGGGCCAACCCAGCCAGCCCCAGAAGCGCCAGCCAGGAGAAGAGGTCGCCGACGCGCGAATAGACCGTCCGCACGCCCTTGGTCGGGACCTCGGCCACGAGCTGGCGCTCGCCCGGAGTCTCGTAATGGTCCATGAGGCCCCGAACGCGCCCCTGGTAGTCGGCGGCCACGGACAGTCCGCGGCTCGTGTGGCGAACGATATTGAACCCCTGCTCGATCGCCCGGAACACGGCCATCTGGGTATGCCAGGGATCGATGGCCCGCCAGTCGTTGGATGGGTCGAGGACCAGGTCGGCGCGCCCTCGGCCCGCCTGATGGAGCAATTGGACGGAATCGGCGTCGAAGCAGATGACCCCCGAGAGACGGCCATGCGGAGTGTCCACGAACTTGAGCCGGCCGTCGGACGGCCGTGACATCATCGCCTCTCCTCCCGGCACCGGGTGAGCTTTCAGGAACTTCCAGATCAAGGAGCCGTCCGGAGCGAACAGAACGAGAGTGTTTTCCAGGGGCTTCGGCTCGCCATAGTGATAAACGACGTTGCCCATGCCGAGATAGATCATCTTCGTTCGGGCCAATTCGGAGGCCTGGGCCATGATCCAGGGCTCGTCCTGCGGCACCACGTAGGAATTCGCTTCGCCCCAGAAGACGATCTTCGCTCCCGCGTCGGCTTCACGGGCCGCGCGGCGCAAAAGGTCCTCGTCGATCCGACGGCTCCAGACGCCGATCTGCTGAAGGTCATCGGCCGTCAGGGTCCTCGAGCTCACGCGGGCCGCGATCTCGGCGTTGGGAAAGGTGGTCATTTCGGGCGCCGTGAGCGAGGCCACCCGGACGGTCGGGCCGGAGGGAGCGAACATCAGCCGCGCGCTGCCGAAGGACAGGACCACCGCGAACACGGCCGCGTACGTCAGCGCCCCACGCCGGATGCGGGCCCAGTTGAACCCGCTCTCCCAAGCCCAGTTCACGACCGAGGCGAACCAGGCGATAAGGAACGTGATGCCGTAGATCCCGGTCACCGAGGCCCATTGCATAAGGGGCAGGTTGCCGTACTGCGAATAGGCCGGAGAGCCCCAGCTCCCGTAGGGGAGGAGCGAGACCAGATAATCGAAACCCATGGCCGCACAGGGGAAGATCAATGACGCCGCGAAACCCCTGACCCGGCGGATGAGCAGGCGGTCTGCCAGGAAGGGGAGCGTCGCGAAGGCGCCGTAGCCGAGCCAAATGACCGCCAGGATCGGCTGGGGCGCCGGGACCATGCCGCGGAACTGGAACGCCCACGCCGCCGTGGCGACGCCGTACGCGACGAGCAGGCGCCAGAGACGCCCACCCCGGACAAAGCGCAGGAGGAAAAGCGGGGCCAGCCACGCGGCCGCTGCCACCGAGTTGTGCCCGTTCGCGAATAACAGTAAGAAGGCCGATAGGGCCAGCAGAATCGCGGGCCGATCGGACCGTTTGCCAGCCGCGGCGGCGACCGAGGGTCGCGATGCTCCGTCCGATGTCGTCATGATTGACCTCCTGATGTCTTCGCCAGCAATCCCCGGATTGAATTGGCGATCGTCTCGTCGATGAGCGCGTCCCGGCCCACCCAGGGGAAGTTCGGTCGCGCCAGGAAAAGCGACGTCAGTCCGTGGACGCCGGCCCATAACAGCTGGGCCGAGGTCTCCGCGTCCACCTGGCGGAAACGCCCCGCCTCGATGCACCGGCGCACGCATTCCCGTAAATATTCGAACGCATCGTGGGTCTGGTACGGACCCGGCTTCGGCCGCCTCATGAAGGCGAACCGGTAATGATTGGGATAGCGCAGGCCAAAACGGACATAGGCCTTGAGCCCCGCACGGAGGGTTTCGACCGGATCCTTGCGGCGCGTTTTCCGCAGGGCCTGCGACAGCTTGGCGAAGCTCTCCTCCACAAGGGCGTTCAACAGGGCGTCTTTGCTGGGAAAGTGGAGGTAGATGGCGCCGATAGAATAGTCGATCTTCTCGGCCAGCCGTCGCATCGAGATCCGGCCCGCTTCGTCACGGAGGAACATGTCGCGCGCCGCGGCCAGGATCGTGGCCTTCAGCGCGTCCTTTTGTTGGGTGCGTCGGTCTTTGGCGTTCATGTCTTCGGATCTTCCTGGGTCGTTTTAATGAACAATGTTTATTATACTGAACAACGTTCATTTTGTCAAACCGCGAGGCCGGCGCGCTCTTGACATCGCCGGGCGCCGGGCCCTATCCTTCTCGGCGGACGGGTCGAACGAGAGGAGGGCTCAGATGGACGATTACATCACCTGTGACGCCACGGAGCTGGCCGCCCGCGTCCGGCGCGGCGAGGTCCAGCCGATCGAGCTGGTCGAAAAGGCCATCGCGGCCATCGAGGCGGTCAATCCGGTGCTGAACGCGGTCATGCACCCGATGTACGACGCGGCGCGGGACATCGTCTGGTCACTGCCGGACGGGCCGTTCCGCGGCGTGCCCATGGTGGTCAAGGACTTCGACGGCTTCGTCAAGGGCGAGCCCTTCACGGCCGGCACCCGCTTCCTCCAGGGCTTCGTGCCCGACCACGACTCGGTGGCGATGGCCCGGCTGCGCCGCGCCGGCCTCGTTTTCGTGGCCAAGACCAACCTTCCCGAACTGGCGATCCTGGGCACCACCGAGGGCCAGCTCAAGGGCCCGGCCCATAACCCCTGGAACCCGGACCACACGACCGGAGGGTCGTCGGGGGGCTCGGCCGCGCTCGTCGCGGCGCGGGCCGTTCCCCTTGGGCACGGCGGGGACGGCGGCGGGTCCTTGCGTATCCCGGCCAGCGCCTGCGGCCTCGTAGGCTTCAAGACGACGCGGGGGCGGGTGACGGAGGCGCCCGACTTCGGCGAGGTTTGGGGCGGCTACACGAGCTGGGGCTGCTTGACCCGTTCGGTGCGCGACGCCGCGGCGCTCGTCGACGTGATGGCCGGCCCGGCCCCGGGCGATCCCTACTCGGTCCCGCCGCTCGAGAGGCCGCTCGCCCAGGAGGTCGGAGCCCCCCCGGGGAAGCTGCGGGTCGCCTTCACCGACGGATCGCTCTTCGGCAAGGACACCCACCCCGAGGCCAAGGCCGCGGTCAAGTCCGCCGCCCGGCTCCTGGCCGACCTCGGACACGAGGTTGAGGAGGCCCGCCCCGAGTTCGACCGGGAACGACTGGTCCGCTCTTACCTCACCCAGATCGCCGCCGGCGTCGCCGTGGAGATCGAGGAGTTCGGGCGCTGGGTCGGACGGAAGCCCTCCGCATCGTACTTCGAGCCCTCGACCTGGTTTCTCAACCAGATCGGGCACCGGCTCTCTGCCGCCGATCTTCAACAGGCCCGAGACGCCGCGATGGCGGCCGGACGGTCGCTCGCGGCCTTCTTCTCGCGCTACGACCTCTTCGTCACGCCGACGCTGGCCTATCCGCCGGTCCGGCTGGGGGAGCTCGACCTCAAGCCGGTCGAGGCGGCGGCACTGGCCGTTCTCCGCGTCCTGCCCGTGGGCGCGGCTTTGCGGGCCATCCTGGCCCAGCTGGCCGACGTGTCGCTCGAGCGCACGCCGAACACCCAGCTCTTCAATCAGACCGGCCAGCCAGCGGTCTCGCTGCCGCTGCACTGGACCGCCGACGGCCTGCCGGTGGGGGTCCAATTCGTGGCCCGCTACGCCGAGGACGCTCTGCTGGTGCGGGTGGCCTCGCAGATCGAGGCGGCCCGTCCGTGGAAGGACCGGATGCCGCGGATCGTCGCCCAATAGCCGCGGCTTGAAATCCCGGTTACGGCGATGCTAGATTGGGCGGGTGCCGCGGATATCGATCTCTGGGTCAGAAGGAAGAACAATGACAAGACGCGCGATCATGGCTATCCCTATCTTATTGATCCTGATAATCTTAACCTCATGGCCGGCGGCCCGGGCGGCCACTCCATCGGCTAACCTCACGCTCAAGGTCCTCGCCGAGCCTCTCCACGCCGGGCGCATCAGCCCCCTGCTCTACGGCGGATTCGTCGAGCTCCTTGACGACCTCGTGCCCGGGATGTGGGCCGAGATGATTGGCGACCGGGGCTTCGAGGGCGTGCTTCCGACCTCGACCTGGGACTATTTCCGAGGCGAGCCCAACCTTTGTGACCGTGGCTGGGACATAAGCCCGGACTGGAGCTGCGACTCCGACAAGCCTTTTAACGACCGCCAGTCCTGCCGATTGAACGCCCGCAAGGACGCCCCGGCGCGCCTGACGCAAAGCGGTCTGGCCGTACGCACGGGGATGGCCTACGCCTTCTCGGGCTACGGACGGAGCGACGCGCCCTCGGCGAGACTTGTCGTCCGACTCAAAACCCTCTTGCCCGATGGGACATGGATGACCCTGGCGGCGCTCGATCTCCCGGCGCCGTCCGCTTCCTGGAAGAAATTCTCTGGCAAGCTCATAACGAAGGGAACGACCGACCGGGCCGTCCTGGAGATCGAGGCCCGCGGCGCCGGTCCGGTTTGGCTCGACAAGCTCTCGCTCATGCCCGAGGACAACGTGGAGGGCTGGCGCCGCGACGTCGTCGAGGCCATGAAAGAGCTCGCGCCGCCCGTCGTGCGCTGGGGCGGCTCGACCGTGGACCCCGGCCCCTACCATTGGAGCGACGCCATCGGCGACCGCGACCTCCGGCCGTCCTTCGTCAACCGGGTTTGGGGCCGGCGCGACACGAACGACGTCGGCGTCGAGGAGTTCGTCCGCCTTTGCCGGGCCGTCGGCTCGGAGCCTCTCGTCTGCGTCAGTCTCGGCGACGGCGTCGGGAGCGCCCGGCGCATGGTCGAGTATCTCAACGGGCCGGCCGACTCGGAGTGGGGCCGGAAGAGGGCGGGGAGCGGGCATCCCGGACCCTACGGCGTCAAATACTGGCAGGTCGGGAACGAGATCGACGCCCCCGGCTACGTCCGGAGCCTGGTCGAGTTCGCCCGGGCCGTCCGGGCGGCCGATCCCGGCGCCGTCGTGCTCTCGTCCTTTCCGACCAAAGAGATCATCGACGTCGCCGGCCCGGACATCGGCATCGTCTGCCCCCATTACTACCAGTCCGACCTCGACGGCGTGGACGCGGAGCTCAGCCGGATCGAAGGCTGGATCGGTGGCTCGGCGGGGCGCGAACGGCTCAAGATCGGCGTCACCGAGTGGAACATCGACGCCGGCAACTGGGGTCTCGGCCGAGGCAAGCTCAACAGCCTCGGTTGCGCTCTCTTCGAGGCCCGGTTCCTCAACGTCCTGCACCGCCATTCCGAATTCGTGACCCTGGCCTGCCGGTCGAACATGACCAACAGCTTCCAGGGAGGGACGATCCAGACCAACGCCGCGGGACTCTACCGGACGCCGAGCTTCCTGGTCATGGCCATGTACCGGCAGCACTCCCTGCCGATCCCGCTGCGCCTGGCCGCCGGCGTTCCGTTCCCCCTGGATGCCACCGCCTGCGCCTCGGAAGACATGGCCCAGGTCACGGTCTTCGTGGTCAACGACAGGAAGGATCCCGCCCGCCTCACGCTCGATCTCGCGGGCCTCGGGACCGGATTCAAGATCAAGGCCGTCGAGGTCGTCAAGGACGCCCAGGACAGGGGCCAGATCGACATCATCAACGGCTTCGCCGATCCCCGGCGCGTAGTCAAGGTCAAGCTCTCCCCGGAATCCGGGAACGCCGTGGTCCTGCCGGCCCTTTCGATCGCCGCGATCGACTGCGGCCGGGATTGACCGGCGCCTCTGTCAGCGGCCCGTCCTGACGAACTTGAGGTTCAGGACGCGGTCTGTCGATATCTGGAAGCCGGTGATGCGTCCGCGGCCGTCCCGGACGAACTGGATCTTGGCGTTTTCGGCCGCGAAGAAGTCCTTCTTCATCGGCGTGACCTGGACTTCTTCGTTGTGCCCGACCGCGAGCCGGAGTGAGCCCGATAGAAGGACGAGGTTGTAGCGGGTGTCGAGCTCGTCCGAATAATAGCTCCCGGCGTATTCCCTGAGCTGGGCCTCGTTCGGCTCGAAGGGTTCGATGCGTTTGGCCTCGACCTTCGACCCGTCGGTCTCGGTAAAGGTGAAGGCGTTGTAGAAGCCGCCCGATAGGCTCGTGAAATCGATGAACACGTCGCCGGGGGCGCCCAACATCTTGAACCGCGTCGTCGAGAGCGGCTCGAGCTCCGACTTGTTGTCGCTCGACCGGACATAGACGAGCTTGTCCTTGTCGATGACGAGCTTGCGAAGCAGGCCGGACTCGAGCCAATAGGCGCCGACATAGGCCTTGAGGCTCTCGGCCGGAAGCGTGATCGGCTGAGGGGCGGCCGCGGCGGCCGGAGGCGCCTTGCTTTCGCTGGCCGCCGCGGGAGCGGCCGCGGCGATCTGCGGGGCGAGGTAGATGTCGGCGATCCGCAGTGCCATCGTTCCGGGATCGAACGCGGCGAGGTTCGAGAAGACCGCCACTCCGAACCGTTCGCCGGGGAAATAAATGACCTGGCTGCGGAACCCGGCGTCCCCGCCGCTGTGCCCGATGGTCTTCAATCCCTTGTACGCGCCGATCTCGAGACCGCGGGCGTAGCCGATCTCGGTCCCGTCGTTGAGGACTCCCTTGGTCTCCATCTTGTCCAGCACGGCCGGTCCGCCGACCCTCTTGTCCTCGAAGTTGCGCAGCCAGTTGGCCATGTCCTCGACCGTGGTGAAGAGGCTCGTGGCCCCCACGTTGGCATAGTTAAGCGGCAACGCGTGGAATCCGTGTTCAGGGTCGCCGTCGTAGGAATAAGCGCGGTCCCTGACGATCTCGGTGTGGTCGAGATGGAAATGCGTCGAGGTCATCCCCAGCGGCTGGAAGATCGTCTCCCGCGTCCAATCGGTGAAGGGCTTGCCGCTCACCCGGGACACGATCTCGGCCAGGAGCGTAAAGCCGGAGTTGGAGTAGAGGTAGCGCGAGCCCGGCGCGAAGTTCAGCTCCTTCTGGCGGCGGAGGCGGTCCAGGATCTGGGCCTGGGTGATGACGTCGTCCATGCGCCAGCCCGAGAGGATCAGCAGGTTCCATTGGTCGCGGAGGCCGCTGGTATGGTTGAGCAGGTGCCTGATCGTGATCGGCGCGCCGAAATCGGCCATCTCGGGGAGGTATTTTCGGATATTGTCGTCCGCCGAGAGCTTGCCCGCCGCCTCGAGCATGGTGATGGCCATGGCCGTGAACTGCTTGGACACGGAGGCGACGTGGAAGACCGTGGACGGGGTGATGGGGACGCCGTACTCGAGCTGGGCGCAGCCGAAGCCCTTGCGGTAAACGACGATGCCGTCCTTGATGACGGCCACGGCCGCCCCGGGCGTGTCCAGACTGTTCCACTTGGCGAACAGGGCGTCGACCTGGGCCTCGAGAGAGGGCGTATCCGCAGAGCCGGGAGCGGCGGCGCCAGGCGCCGCTCCCAGGCTGAGGGCGGCCAAGAGGATGGCCAGTGAGGCCGCGGCAACGGCGCGGCGGACATGGGCGGGCTTGTTCATCTCTGTTCCTCCGATCAAGGCGTTATGCCATTATGGACTCGCCGGGGCCGCTTTTGGTTGCCCGGGCTTGGCGTGCCGGCCGGCGTCCGACCCGGAAATGATAACTCGGAATGAGGCGGAAAGGAAACGGGAAGGCTTCCCGGTCCGGATTGACCCGTCCGCGGATTGGTGCTACTGTCTCCCCAAGGCGCCGGGACGGGGATAAGCCCGGGATTTCGATCATCACGAAGGAGGGACCCATGAACTGGAAACGCTTCTGCCTGGCCAGCTTGGCGGCTTACATCTTTGTCCAAGCGGCGGATCTCCTGGTCAATTCGGTCTTCATGAAGAGCGACGTGGAGTCGTACAAGGAATTGTGGCGGCCGAACATGACGTCCCGGCTCTGGGTGATGTACGTGATCGGCGTGCTCGTCGCGGTGCTGTTCACCTACATCTTCGTCAAAGGCCGCGAAGGCAAGGGCGTTCCCGAGGGCATTCGCTACGGGCTCCTCATCTGGCTGTTCGTCCAAGTGCCGATGAGCGCCTCCATGTGGGTGCTTCTCCCGATCTCCTATCGGGTCATGTTGAAGGGGCTGATCTACGGCCTGTTCGAGACGATCGTCGCCGGGATCCTGGTCGCGGTCATCTACAAGCCCCTGGCGCCGGCCAAAGCCCCGGTCCAGCCCTGATCGCCGGAATGGGATCGATCGGTCAGCGCCGCGAAGGGTCACCCGTGCGAAAGATCTGTGCCGTTCTGGCTCTGTCCATGTTCACGATCGTTCTCTCGCCTGTCGATCTCCGTCCCTGCACGACCTTCTGTTTCAAGGCCAACGGCCAATGGATCTTCGGCCGGAACTACGACTTCGAGATCGAGTATGGCCTCGTCGCTGTCAACAAGCGCGGCGTGGCCAAAACGGCTTTTCTGATGCCGGGCACGGTCGGTCGGCCGGCCCAATGGGTTTCCAAGTACGGCAGCGTCACGTTCAACCAGTTCGGCCGGGAATTTCCCTTGGGCGGAATGAACGAGGCCGGCCTGGTCATCGAGCTCATGTGGCTGACCCCGACGGAGTACCCCCATGCCGACGAGCGGCCCGTGCTTCGCGAGCTCCAGTGGATCCAGTATCAGCTGGACACGGCCGAGACGGTCCAGGACGTCATCGCCAGCGATAAGGCGCTCCGGATCGAGACGAATTCCACCCCCGTCCATTTCCTGCTCTGCGACCGGAAGGGCGGCGCGGCGGCCATCGAGTTCCTCGGCGGCCGGATGCGGACCTACGCGGGCAAGGACCTGCCCGTCAAGGCGCTGACCAACAATACCTACGAATACTGCCTGGATTTCCTCAAGCTCACGGGCTCCGATGAGACAAAGCCCGCGTTCGCGCAGGCGGGCAACTCGCCGCGGCGATTCGTCTACGCCGCCAAGGGCATTCAGGCCTGGGACGCCAAAGGATCCGGAGATCCCGTGGGCTACGCCTTCGGGATCCTCGACAAGTGCAACCTCCCCCACAGCCGGTTCCGCATCGTCTACGACACGAGGGCTGGCGTCATTTACTTCCGCACGGCCTCGACACCCAGCGTCCGTTCGATCGACTTCCGGAAATTCGATTTCTCCTGCGGCGCCCCGGTCAAGATCCTCGATATGCTCGCCGACCTCAAGGGCGACGTGACCGGCCGGTTCCAGGACTATACGTGGGAAGCCAACTATGATCTCGTCAAAAAGGCCTTTTCGGGAACGAGCTTCCTGAAGGGCACGCCCGAGCCGGCGATGCTTGTTTTCGCCAAGTATCCCGACAGCCTGCGCTGCAAGTAGGGCCTAGGCGTTGCCGGTCTTGGCCTGAGAGATCGATCTCAGCTTGTCCTGGATCTCGGCCAGGGCCGCCTGGATCTCCTTCATCCGCAAGGTCCGGGACCTGAAGGAGAGCGCGGCGGTGAAGGCCACGGCGACGACGAGCAAGGCTTGGACCCCGATGATGGTGGCGATGAGCCAAGCCTCGCTCCTGAAGCCCGTCAGGGCCCCCGCGATCCCCGAGGCCAGGCAGGCCGCCGCGAAAACGATCCAGCTCAAAATGCTGGCGTGTCTCAGCCGCCTGAGGCGGCGCGCGTCCTTGGCCAGGATGGCCTGGATCGCCGGCCCAGAGGCCCCCGGAGCCGCGCCGGCGTCCCGGTCCATGCGCTTGAGAAGCTCATCTCTCAGTTCACTGTCTTTTTCCATCTTTCGCCTCCATCGCTTTTCTTAAGGCCCGCTTGGCGTAGAAGAGTCTCGTCTTGACCGTGTTCAGGCCGCAGCCGAGGACCTCGGCCATCTGCTGGTAGGGCATGTCCTCAAAGAAGCGCAGGATGAGGATCTCCCGGTGCGCCGGATGAAGCTCCTTCAGGCCGTCGTGGATCCGGGCGGCGTCCGCCGGCGAGAACGCGTCATCGGGCTCATCGCCAGCGATCTCCAGGTCGTCCCGGAACTCGCTGACCCGGCCTTTTCGCCTCAGCTGCCCGTAGGCCGTGTTGCGCGCGATCCGGTAGAGCCAAGCCCGGAAGCTGTCGGCGCTTCTCAGCGTGCTTATCTTGGCCAGGACCCGGAGCCAGCTGTCCTGAAGGACGTCGTCGATCATCTCGGGGCTGTGCGAGATGTGGCCGATGAAGTAGCGCAGGCGGCGGTCGAAGCGCCCGATGAGCTCGGCCAGGGCCTCCCGGTCGCCTGTCCGGCAGCGGAGGATCAGGACTGTTTCCTCGAGTCCTTCATTCTTGCCCATCGCGGTCCTTTCATCCATAGAGATGCGCGGCGGGGCGAAATGTTCAAAAAGCTATTCGAGGCGGAAGGTCAGGATCTTCCAGGGATCGGCCATGACCGCGAGGGTGCCGTTCCGCACGGAGGCGTCGTCCAGCCGGTTGCCGAGGAGGTCCGTCCGGGTCCCACGGGATAGAGGCAGGCTGACCGCGACGTTCGCATCCTGCCGGCGGCCTTCGGTCTCGACGATCCGCAGCTCGTAGCCGTGCTCGATACTTCGGAACGCCGCGAGCTGGATCCCCGGGTTCGATACCGACAGGAAGCTTCCGGAGAGGGGAAGCTCGCCGGGGCCGGGCTTGCGGGTCTGACACAGGAGCGGCCGGGCGAAAGCCATCGCGGCCCTCAGCCGGTCGCCGTTCTGGAGCTTCCCGGCGTGAGGCATCAGGGCGTGGCGGTACTCGGCGTAGATGGGCCAGCCGTACTCCTTCGAGTAATAGCCTTCCCATTCCCGCATGACCAGGTTCGAGACCCGGCCTGCGGCACCCCGCGAGAACCATTGCGTGCCGGCGTGGAGCACGAGCAACCCGCGGTCGCCGCCGAGAAGGTCGGCGAACGTTAGGGCGTGGAAGGCCGGGTTCTTGGTCTCTTCGACGCCGAAGGGGAAGTCCCGCATGATCCTGGACACGGGAAAGCCGGGAACGAAGGACAGCCAATAGCCTTCCTTGATGTCCGGCGCCGAGACGTCCGGATGCGGCGGCACCTGGGCCAGGACGCGGCTCGTGACCTCGACGAATGGCGACCCGGCCGCCAGGGTCACGCGGGTTTCGAACTTCAGGTATTTCCAGGCGTGCTGGGCCCGCAGGGTGGCCCAGAGCGGCCCGCTGGCGATCCAGTCGATCTTGGCCTTGGAGGTCCCGCTGTCATAGGCGGCCGGCGGCTCGGGACGGGTCGGCAGCAGCGGGTTCGGCCGGCCGGTGAAACGCGGGAAGATCCCGCCGGCCGGATCGAGCATCTCCTGGCCCGACGATTTGTCGACGAGGCTCGAGACGCCTCCGGCCGTCGGGTCGAGGCGGACGCGCAGGAACTCGTTCTCGAGGGCCAGGTTCGACTCATCGATCCGGAGTTCTGTTTTCATCGGGGCGACCGCGGCCGGCGCGAATTCGAGGGCGTAGGTGTCGTAGCCCGCCGGAGGCACCTCGCGCGCTTGGAAGGCCACGTCA
>Ga0326726_10002621_pt1 | contig 16484 bp, 13 predicted proteins | sample MHFenrmetagenome_2_FD_207603 | JGI IMG/M metagenome (GOLD analysis project Ga0326726, IMG submission 207603) | Lab enriched peat soil microbial communities from Michigan Hollow, Ithaca, NY, United States - MHF15MN | ecosystem: Environmental > Terrestrial > Soil > Wetlands > Peat | place: USA... | reverse complement strand
TTCCTTCATCATCCTCGACGAGGCGCAGAACACCACCTCCGAGCAGATGAAGATGTTCGTCACCCGTCTCGGCTTCAACTCCAAGGCGGTCATCACCGGCGACATCACCCAGATTGATCTGCCCAGCAACAAGCGCTGCGGCATGTTGGAAGCCCTGGACATCCTGGGCAGCGTGGATGGAATTTCGTTTATCCATTTCGACGAGAGTGACGTGGTCCGCCACCACCTGGTGCAGCGCATCATTCGCGCCTACGACGATTACAAGACGCGCATGAATGGCGATCAGATGGTGCTGCTGCCGATTAACGGCAAAGCAGGCCGCAACGGCTCGCAACCGCCCGTGGAAGCTCCCGCGCCCGCTCCCGAAGCGGCGCCCGAGCACGCCGAAGAATAGAATCTACCTTGGTGACGGGAGGGCCGAACGCTTGCCCTTCCGTTTACTTTTATGGTCATCATCAAGAAAGCGGTGCCGGGCGTTTCTGAACAGGCGCTCGCCCGCTTCACACAACGGGCGCGCCAGGCCACCGGACTGCGCGGCAAGGTCAACGTCGTGCTGACCTCCAGCCGCGACGTTCGCGCGCTCAATCGCCGTTTCCGCGGCCACGACCAGCCGACCGACGTGCTGTCGTTTCCTCCCCTTCCCGTGGTCGCCCATGAACTCGCCGGCGATATCGTCATCTGCGCCGAAATCGCCGCCCGCAACGCGCGTCTCTACCAGCACCCGCCCGCGTTGGAGCTGAAGATTCTGATCCTGCATGGCATGCTGCACCTTGCCGGCTTCGACCACGAAGTTGATCGCGGCCGCATGGCTCGTCAGGAAGAACGCCTGCGCCGCAAACTCGGCCTGAGCGACGGACTCATCCGCCGCACGGAGGCTCCGAAAGCTCCGCCTCTTTCGTCAATGGTCCATCGCAAGTTGCGTACGCTTTCGGCCATCGGCCAACGACCAACGACCAACGACCGCCGGAGGGGCAAGCGATGAACGCCGGCATCATCATCGCCTTTGTCTTTCTCCTCTTCGTCCTGGGACTGGTTTCCTACGTCGAGCGCGTTTACACCGAACGCGGCAAGTTCCTCTCCCGCGAGTTCGAAGAGAACATCGAGGCCTTCGAGCAGTACGTCGAGCCCAAGCTGAAGATGAGCCGCGAGCGCGCCGCGCTGGCCGTGGCCGTCCTGGAACAGTTTTCTACCGCCGGCATCGCCATGCTGGTGGCCTACATGGTTTTCTACGACCGCGCCTGGAGCGCCGCGGAAATCGCGGAAGCCGCGCTGGCGCTCGGGCTGATCGTCGTCATCTTCAATCGCCTCCTGCCGTTCGTGCTCTTCTCGCGCACTCGCGGCGAGTGGCTCGCCAGGTTCACCATTCCGTTGCGCGCTTTGCTCTACCTGGTTTTCCCGGTGACGCTCGCCATCGGCTTCTGTATTTCTGTGGCATCGCTCACCAACGAGCAATCTGGCCCGGAGCCGGAGCGGCCCTCGGAAGCGGTAGACGCGCTCATCGAGGCCGGCCAGGAGGAAGGCATCCTCGAGGAAAGCGACCGCGAGCTCATCCAGTTAGTCGTCGAGTTCGGCGACAAGACGGTGCGCGAGGTGATGAAGCCGCGCCCGGAGATGTTCGCCGTACCCGCCGACACTACCGTCGAGCAACTCACCGACATGCTGCGCACGCGGCCGTACTCGCGCGTCCCGGTCTTCGAAGGCAGCATTGACCAGATCATCGGCATCGTGCACGCCCGCGACCTGCTCCAGGTGGCCGACACCGAGGCGCGCACCCGCACTGTCCGCCAGCTGATGAAGACCGATGTCAGCTTCGTGCCGGAGAGCAAGCGGGTCAGCGACCTGCTGCGCGAAATGCAGCGCGACAACATCCGCATGGAGATCGTGGTGGACGAATACGGCGCGGTCGCGGGCCTGGTCACCATCGAGGACATGGTCGAGGAGATCGTCGGCGAAATCCGCGACGAGCGCGAGAAGGACGTCATCCGCGAGAGCGACCACTCGTACATCGTTCCCGGCACCATGGACGTGGATCGCCTCGACGAACTGTTCGGCATTCGGCCCGAAGGTCATGAAGCAACTACGGTTGCAGGTCTGGTGACCGAGATCGCCGGACGCATTCCGCAGCAGGGCGAAATCATCGCCGCCGAGGGCCTGCGCTTCGAGGTCCTGGAATCCACTGACCGCCGCGTCGAGCGCCTGCGCATCTCAACCTTGCAGCACGCCAAAACCGGAACGACGAGCACGTGAGTCGGATGAAGCATGCAATTGCTCGTCGTGCTCGCAGTCATCGCTGCTGCGCCGATCATGTGGCAGTTCTTGTCAGCGTGGATGACCAACGGTTTTAATTGGGACAGACAATGTTGGTACGCAGGCGCGCTGAGAGCTAAAAGCTGATAGCTGAGAGCTTGTTTTATGAAATCCGGCTTCGTCACCATTCTCGGCCGTCCCAATGCGGGCAAGTCCACGCTGCTGAATGCGCTGGTCGGCGAAAAGCTCGCCATCGTCACTCACAAGCCGCAGACCACGCGCAACCGCATCCTGGGCATTCTCAATCTGCCGGCGAAGAAGGGAAGACCCAAAACCCAGGTCATCGTGATTGATACGCCTGGCGTGCATCGTCCGGAAAACCGGCTGGACAAAAAGATGATGCAGGAGGTGCGCGACGCCCTCGAAGGCTGCGACCTGGTGCTGCTGATCACCGACGTCACCCAGAAGTTCGCCACCGGCGAGCAGTTCGTGCTGGACTTGGCGCAGCGCTCGAACACGCCGGTGATGCTGCTACTCAACAAGATTGACCTCATTGACAAACGCAAGCTTCTGCCGCTGATCGAGCACTGGTCCACGTTGCACGAGTTCCGCGAGATCATTCCCATCTCCGCGCGCAAGAAGATCGGTCTCGATGATCTGCTCGATGCGATTGTCCGCACGCTGCCGGAAGGTCCGCAATACTTCTCGGGCGACCAGATTACCGATCAGCCAGTGCGCTTTCTGGTGGCGGAAATCATTCGCGAGCAGGTGCTGATTTCGACGCAGCAGGAAATTCCGTACGCGACCACGGTGCTCATCGAGCGCTTCGAGGAAGACGATCGGCTGGTGCGCATTGCCGCGACCATCTACTGCGAGCGCGAAGGTCAGAAGGGCATCCTGATCGGCAAAGGCGGCTCGATGCTGAAGAAAATCGGGACCGAAGCGCGACATCAGATCGAGCGCATGCTGGGCAAAAAAGTTTTTCTCGAACTGTTCGTCAAGGTGCGTCCCGGCTGGCGCGATTCCAGCGACTTCGTCGAGGGGCTGGACTGGCGTCGGCAACTGGAAGACATCGCCGCGCGCGAGCAGTGGGAAGAATCCGCCGCGGAAGAAGAAAAATCAGCCGCTGATAAACCCTGATCAGGTTCAGTCCAATTACCATCCGGTAAACCTTAGACCAGATACCCCCCTCCCCCTGCTGTTTTCTGGCATGCGTTCTAATGGAATCAGTAACATACGCACGGAATACCGTCACGGATCCCGTGGGATACCTGCAGGTAACCCAGGGTGGTCATCCAGACACAACCACCTCCGCACATATGGCGCAAGTTTCAAGGTAGCTGTTTTGGGGGTTGGTGTCTGTGATGTCAAAGGAAAAATTTTCGGTTGTGGGCGGAAGTTGGTTCCAAATCGGGATGGGGAGTTGTCGGAGACAACAACCCCCAGAGCGAATGCCGTCCGGTACGGACGAATGAAAATAGCCCGGCACTTCAGTGCCGGGTGAGCGTACGATTTTGCGCACGAGTCCCGTCGGGACGGCTGAATCTCGAAATTCGGAGTCGCGCATGGCGCACACGTACGTTTCCGGGCTCGTGCATTACGTGTTCTCCACTAAGGACCGCTGCAAATGTATCGGTGAAGAAATGCGCCCGAAGCTGTGGGCTTATCTGGGCGGAATTGCACGGCAAAATGGCATGAAAGCATTGGCGGTTGGCGGTACCGATGATCATGTGCACGTGTTGTTGTCATTGCCCGGAACGATGCCGATCGCCAAGGCGGTGCAGTTGTTGAAGGGGGGCTCATCCAAGTGGATGAACGAACATTCTGGGCCGGAGTTTCATTGGCAGGAGGGATATGGGGCGTTTACGCTGAGCGTTTCGCATGTGGATGCGACGGTGGAATACATTCGCACGCAAGCCGAACATCACAAGAAGCGGAGTTTCGAGGAAGAGTTCATCGGGTTCTTGAAGAAGCACAAAATCGATTACGACCCGCGATATGTGTGGGGATGATTTCAGTCGTCCCTCCGGGACTCGGACGGTCTGCTATCCGCTTTCCCGGCGCTGAAGCGCCGGGCTACTTTCATCCGCCGCTCCGCGGCTGGGGTGATTCCTCATCAAAGGAATCCGAAACGAAACGGAGAGTTAGCGAAGAGCAAAGCCGGAGGATGCGGATCAGCAGGCCGAGCGAAAGCCCCGTTGGGCGGGGCAGCCCGGACAAACGCAGGAGTAGATGTTGTTGACTTATGGCAGCACTCACTGCATTCTTGCGAGCCACGGCGTGGGGGGCGGATGGTCGGAAGAACGATTTCTCATTACCAGATCGTGGAGCGGTTGGGCGGCGGGGGAATGGGGGTGGTCTATAAGGCGCAGGACACGCGCCTGGGCCGCTTTGTGGGGTTGAAATTTCTTCCCGAGCAGCTTTCCAGCGACGCGCAGGCGCTGGAACGGTTCCAGCGCGAAGCGCGCGCGGCATCGGCGCTGAATCATCCACATATCTGCACGGTGTACGACATTGGCAGCGAAGGCGACGAGAACTTCATTGCCATGGAGTTCATGGAAGGTGCGACCCTGAAGCACCGCATCGAATCGCATCCCATGCCCACGGTGCGCATTCTCGATCTGGGGATCCAGATTGCCGATGCGCTGGAAGCAGCGCACAGCCGCGGCATCGTGCATCGCGACATTAAGCCGGCCAACATCTTTGTCAGCGACCGATGGAAGGCGAAGATCCTCGATTTTGGGCTGGCCAAGTTGTCAGCCAAGCGATACCACGCGGAAGCGGTAGGCGCGGCGGTGACGGCGGGTCCGAGCGTGGCCGAGGAGCACCTGACGAGTCCCGGGACGGCGCTGGGTACCGTGGCCTACATGTCGCCGGAGCAGGCGCTGGGCGAAGATCTGGATGCGCGCACCGACCTGTTCTCCTTCGGGGTGGTGCTGTACGAGATGGCAACCGGGACATTGCCCTTCCAGGGAGTGACTTCGGCGGCGCTGTTCGATTCGATCCTGCATAAGGAAGCGCCTGGAGTGACGACCCTAAACCCGGACTTGCCGCCGGAGCTGGGACAGATTATCGGCAAGTGCCTGGAAAAAGACCGCGAGCTGCGCTACCAGACAGCGGCGGAAATCCGCGGCGATCTGCGACGCCTACAGCGCGACGCCAGTTCCAGCCGTTCGAAGGCGATGACAGCAGCTCCGGCCGAGGCCGCGGCTGCGGTGATTCCAGGGACAGCGTCCTGGATCCAGAAACGCATGCTGATTCTGGCTGCCGCTGCCGCTGCGGTAGTTGCGCTGGCGATCGGCATTTACATCGGCCGCTTGCTCTACCTTGCGCCACCCGCGCCGCCACCGCTGTACCGCCAGCTTACCTTCCGCCGTGGCAGCATTCGCGCGGCGCGATTTGGACCGGACGGCCAAACCATCCTCTACAGCGCGGCCTGGCAGGGCAATCCCAGCGACGTTTATACGGCGCGTCCGGAAGCGCCGGAATCGCGCTCCATGGGGCTGCCGCGCACGCAACTGCTGTCGGTCTCGTCGAGCGGCGAGATGGCGGTGCTGCTAAATGCGCACGCTATCGGGACGTGGGTGACGGTGGGAACGCTGGCGCGGGCGCCGCTGATTGGAGGCGCGCCGCGGGAAATCCTGGCCAACGTGCAATGGGCGGATTGGGGGCCGGACGGAAAAGAGCTGGTCATCGTGCGCGACGTGAACGGGCGCAACCGGCTGGAGTATCCCCCCGGAAAAGTGCTCTACGAGTCAGGAGGCTGGGTCGGGAGCCCGCGGGTTTCCCCCAAGGGCGATCACATTGCCTTCATTGACCATCCGCTGCAAGGCGATGACGGCGGCTTGATCGCGGTGGTTGACCTGCAGGGGAAGAAGACAGTGCTGGCGTCCGATTGGTACACGGTGCAAGGACTGGCGTGGTCGCCGGACGGGAGCGAGGTGTGGTTTACGTCCAGCAAATCGGGGATCGACCGGACGCTCTGGGCGGCCACGCTCGACGGCAAGCAGCGCCTGGTGACGCGCATGCCGGGCACGCTGATGCTGCTGGACATCTGGAAGGACGGACGGGTGCTGCTGACGCGCGCCAGTTGGCGCCGCGAGCTGATGGCGATGGTCGGCAAGGACGCAAAGGAGCAGGACTTGTCCTGGTTCGATTACTCGTACCCGGGCGACCTGTCCGACGACGGCAAGACGCTACTGTTCGATGAAGAAGGAAGTGGCGGCGGGTTGGCGTACTCCAAGTCGGGCGGGCTGACCTACGCCGTGTATGTGCGCAAGACGGATGGCTCGCCGGCGGTGCTGCTGGGTGAAGGCACGGCGGTGGCAATGTCACCCGATGGCAAATGGGTGGTGGCGCAAACTCCCGGATCGCCCGCCCAGCTACGACTGTTGCCGACCGGGGTTGGCGATTCTCGGGAATTGACGCACGACAACATCAATCACACCTGGGCACGCTGGTTCCCGGACGGCAAGCGCATCCTGTTTTCGGGAAACGAGCCAGGACGGGGAGCGCGGCTGTACGTGCTGGAGATTGCGTCGGGCAAGTCGCATGCGATCACGCCCGAGGGACTGGTGAGCACGTCGTTCGCAGTGTCGCCGGATTCCAAATACGTGGCGGCCGTTGCGGGAGATGAAAAGGGCTACCTGTATCCGATCGAGGGAGGAGATCCGAAGCCGATTCCGGGATTCGAAGCCGGTGAACAGCCCATCGCATTCAGCCATGATGGCGGATTGTACGTTTACCAGCCGGGTGAGTTGCCGGCGCGTGTAACCCGGGTGGACATCAGCACCGGGCGGCGCGCCGCGTGGAAGCAACTGATGCCGTCGGATCCGGCGGGCGTGGTGACCATCGGACCGATTTTGCTGACACCGGACGCGAAGACGGTGGTGTATGGGTACCATCGGACGCTGTCGGATTTGTATTTGGTGGATGGGCTGAAATGACCCGGAGCTTTGTCGCAGAGGACGCGGAGGGCGCAGAGGACACCCCTACCCTTCGCCAAAACCGGGCGAAAGGCTGGGCCACCCGCCGGTTATTCCTTGACGGCTATTCCCAGCGTCTTCATCTTGCGATAGAGGTGGGAGCGTTCGAGGCCGAGGACTTCGGCGGTGCGGCTGACGTTGCCGTGGTTCTGGTCGAGAGTCTTCAGGATGAAGTCGCGTTCGTAGGCGGCGCGCGCCTGGTGCAGGGTGGAGAAGCCGTCACCGCCTTTGCGCGAAGTGTCGCGATAGACCAGCGGCGGCAGGTGCTTGCGGTCGAGCTTGGACACGGTGGGGTTCATGATGACGATGCGCTCGATCACGTTTTTCAGTTCGCGCACGTTGCCCGGCCAGGAGTAGCGCATGAGGGCGTCGATGGCGTCGTCGGTCATCTCTTTCGTGCGGCGGCTGTACTGCAGTGAGAATTCCTTGAGGAAATGCAGTGCCAGCAGGGGGACGTCTTCCAGGCGCTCGCGCAGCGGGGGCACGAGGAAGGGAATGACGTTGAGGCGGTAGAAGAGGTCCTCGCGGAAATTGCCCTTGGAGATTTCCTCCTCCAGATCGTGATTGGTGGCGGCGATGACGCGCGCGTCCACGGTGACGACTTCGTCTCCGCCGACGGGCGTGAAGCTCTGCTCGTCGAGGGTGCGCAAGACCTTGGCCTGCGTCTTCAGGCTCATGTCGCCAACTTCGTCGAGGAAGAGCGTGCCGGCATGCGCTTTCCGAAATTTTCCTTCCTTGTCTGAACTGGCGCCGGCGAACGAGCCTTTCCGGTGGCCGAAGAGTTCGCTTTCGATGAGGTCTTCGGGGATGGCGGCGCAGTTGACCTCGACGAACATGGCGTCAGCGCGCGGGCTTTCGGCGTGAATGGCGCGCGCGACCAGTTCTTTCCCCGTGCCGGATTCGCCGAAGATGAGCACGCGGCCGTTGGTGGGCGCCATGAGCGCGATTTGCTGGCGCAGGGCCTTCATGGGGATGCTTTCGCCGGCGATGACGGATTTGGGCTGCTGGCGCTTGAGGTCGCGGTTTTCGACCCTCAGGCGGCGCGCCTCGGCCGCGTTCTTCACGAGGATGAGCGTCTTCTCCAGCGAGAGCGGCTTTTCCAGGAAGTCGAAGGCGCCGAGCTTGGTGGCGCGCACGGCGGTCTCGATGGTGCCGTGGCCGGAGATCATGATGACCTCGGGGGCGTTGTCGGCCTGCTTGATCTGGTGCAGCGTTTCCAAGCCGTCGATGCCGGGAAGCCAGATGTCGAGCAGGACGACGTCGAAGGGACGCTTGTCGAGGATCTCGAGGCAGACCTCACCGCTGCCGGCAACGGCGGCGCAGTAACCTTCGTCCTCGAGCGCGCCCTTGAGCGAGTCGCGGATGGTGGGTTCGTCGTCGACGATGAGGATGTTGGAACTCATCTATTTCGCGTCGTCCCTACGGGACTCCATTCGGTGTTTGCGCCGCTGACCCAGGACTGTCGTCCCTTCGATACGCTCAGGGCAGGCCCTGGGCTACCAGCGTTCGCCCCTACGGGGCTGGGCTCTTCTGCCGTCCCCCGCGGGACTCGGACCGATCTCTGGACCAGTTTCCCGGCACTCACGTGCCGGGCTGGGTTCTAGCGTCCCTGCGGGGCTTCGGCGCTTCGCGCCTCGGTCACGGCTAAAAGCCGTGACCTACCAGTTCGAGACACAGCCCTTATGGTCTTGCGGCGGACTGCTGCGTCTGCTCTGAAACCACCGGCAACTCGACGATGAAACGCGCGCCCACAGGCTGGTTCTCCTCCACGCGAATGGTGCCGCGATGGTCTTCGACGATGCGGCTGACGATGGCCAGTCCAAGGCCGGTGCCGCGCTGCTTGGTGGAGAAATACGGCATGAAGAGTTTTTCCTTGAGCTCGCGGGTGACGCCGTGGCCGGTGTCGGCGATGACAATTTCGACCACGTCGCGGCTGCCGACCAGGGCGGTGGAGATTTCGACCTCGCGCACCATGGATTCCTGCATGGCCTCGGCGGCGTTGTCCACCAGGTTGGCGAGGGCGCGCTTGATGGCTTCCGGGTCGGCCATGACACGGGGCAGGCCGGGCGCAAGTTGCGTGTGCACGCGGATGCCGTCAAGGCGGCCGTTGAACATGGCGAGGGCGGATTCAACGATGGCGTTCACGTCGGCCGGCTGCGGATTTGCCGTGGGAAAACGTGCCAGGGTGGAGAACTCGTCGACCAGGGTGCGCACGGTTTCGACGGCGCCGCCGATGGTGGCGGCGCAACTCTTGATGACATCGAGCGACGGCTGGTCGGGCGGCGTGCCGCGCTCCAGGTGGCGGCGGATGCGCTCGGCGGAGAGCGCGATGGGAGTCAGCGGGTTCTTGATCTCGTGGGCGACGCGGCGCGCGACTTCGCGCCATGCCGCCTGCTTCTGTCCTTTCAGGAGATCAGAGAGGTCCTCGAATACCAAGACCCAGCCGAGACGCTGGCCGTCGTGCTGCAAAGAAGCGGCAGTGACGGCGACGCTGAGCGCATGGCGTTCCGCCCCCGCACGCGCAAAAGAGGCGCCTGCGGGGGACCCCTGAAACGGGATATCCATCTGACTGGTGATGGAACCCATGCGGTCGGCCTTGCGCAGCAGGTGGCGCAGCTCCTGCATGACGTCGGGAGCGAAGACGTGGTCAATGCGGACGCCGTGGTGTGAGCCGTTGCCGTCGGGCCACAGAATACGGATGAGCGCGCTGTTGGTGTGGGTGATGCGGCGCTCGGCGTCGAGCGAAAGCACGCCGGTGGGAATGCTTTCCAGGATGGTCTCCATGTGGCGGCGGCGCTGCTCGAGGGCGATGTTGGCGTCGGCAAGATCGCGGCTGGAGGCCTCGATCTGGCGGCGCGAGGATTCCAGCTCCTCAGCCATGCGATTGAACGACTGCACCAGCTTGCCGAGTTCGTCGCCGGTGTTGACCGAAACGCGATAATCGAATTTGCCGCGCGAGATTTGTTCCGTGGCTTCGGCGAGCGCGGCCACCGGCCGGGTGACGAATTTCGACATAAACAGCGCCAGCCAAGTGGCGGCAAAAAGCACAAGCACGGTCAGAAGCAGCAGCAGGCCCATGTAGGTGCGACGCACGAGCTTGCGCTGCTGCGCCAGTTCCATGTAACGGCGCTGGCTGGCTTCGATTTGCGCCATGGTGCGCGAGAATTCCGCCGGCAACGGCATGCCGACCATGATCCACCCACCGTGTCCGCCGACCATGGCCGCTCCCAGCATGTATTCGACCCCGTTCAGGGTGAAAGATTTGGGCAGCGGGAGCAGCGTGCCCTGGTGCTCGCCGATGCGATCGCGCATCATCGGCCACGGTTGCGGGAGGTGGTAGGCAGCTTCGGTTTCGCCGTCCACGATGGCGACCGCGAAGCCTCCCTGGAGCGGCGCTTCGTGGTGGCGGAAGACATCGACGACCGGGCCGAAATTTCCGCCGTCGAAACCGCGCTGCGTGGGCGGCGCTTCCGCGATGGCGGTGGCTTCCGCCTTGGCGTTGTCGAGCGCGTAGTTGGAGAGCAGCGATCCGACGCGGGCGGTGTCCTGACGCACTTCTTCCACCGGTCGCGAAAACCACTTGTCAATCGATCGGTTCATGAGCCCGTAGGCAAAGAGGAAGAGAAACAGTACCGGGGCGAAGGAGAGCACGAGAGCGCCCAGCACCATCTTGGTGCGGAACTTGGAGCCGAGCACGCCGCCACGGGTTTCGGCAAAGAGCTTGAGCAAGGTGCGCAGGAGCACAAACGTGAGCGCGACGAGAAGCAGGAAGATGAGGGCGGAGAGAGCGGAGAAGATCAGCGTCTGCTCGCTGGTGGTGGGGCGCATGAAGGTGAGATTGAACGCCTGTTGCGAGGAGACAATGAAGAAGAGCAGGAAAATGGCGATGGCGAGAATGATGATGGGCGTCTTGCGGCGGGATTTTTTCCGGGGACGAATTGGCGCCGTGGTGGACACAAAAAGCGCTGAGTAGTAGGGCAATTATAGCGGGAAGGGAGCAGGGGATTCAGGATTCCCTCTGCGGGGCTCGGGCTGACGGCCTGGCGAAAAGCGTGCCGGCCTCCCCCTTCGGGGTCGGGTTGGAGCATAGCGGTGCTACGTGCGGACTGGGGGTCGACGGGGGGATGGGCGGGCAGAGATGGTCGGCAGTTTCCGCGGCCCCGCGGATGGAAGAAACGGTTGCAGAGGGCACTGGTCGCATAGGGGCTTTGATTTCAGGCAGAAGTTCTTGCCGACGCCGACGAGGAGGCCGTGCATCTCGTTGAACACCTGGGCGATGGCCGTGCGCTGCGCGAGGCTCATGCGGGATGGAGAGTGGCAGGAACCGCGTGGAGTCGCGAGTCCCGAGTCCCGAGTCGCGAGTGAGTCCCGATTGGTGAGTTTCGAGTTGCGAGTTGCGAGTGACGCCGCTTGCGACTCGCATTCGGCGGCGCAATCTGGCGTGTTCAGAGCCGATTCGAAGAGGGCGCGGATATCTTCGTAGGGGGCGTCGAGCGGCAGCAGGCGGTGGCGGTCGAGGATGCGTCGGGTATAGGCGTCGACGACGAAGACGGGATGGCTGCCGGCGTAGAGCAGGATGGAGTCGGCGGTCTCGGGGCCGACGCCGTTGAGCGCGAGCAGTTCTTCGCGGAGTTCGGCGGTCGGGCGTGCGAACATGCGGTCAAGGGAGCCGCGGTAGCGCTGATCGAGGTAGTCAACGAAACTTTTCAGGCGGCGCGCCTTCTGCCGGAAATAGCCGGCGGAGCGGATGAGTTGTTCCAGTTCGGCGATGGGCGCGGAGCGAATGCCGGCGAGCGAGAGCACGCGCGCCCGTCGAAGTTGGACCATGGCTTTCTCGACGTTGACCCACGCCGTGTTCTGGGTGAGAAACGCGCCGATGATGATCTCGAAACGGCTCTGGGCCGGCCACCAGTGCTGGCGTCCCCAGGCGCGAAACAGGGTCTGGTAGAAAGCGCGGATTTGTTTTCCTCTCGCGCGAGCCACACCGGCAGTGTAAATGAAAGCGCGTGGGGAGCAGCAAGTTGCGGGCGAACGGCATCCATAAGGGAGGAGGGCGGAATCATGATTGGCGGTCATCTAGTGCGGCTGATCGAGCGGCATGCCGACGAACTGACGGAAGGATTGACGAAGAAGATGCGCAACTCGGAGCGCGCGGCGGAGTTTCGCAAAGCCCCGCAGGAAGAATTGAAGACGGCAGCGCGCGAGATCTACAACCACCTCGGCGACTGGTTGCTTAGCAAGACGGAGAGCGATATCGAGGTCCGCTACACGCAGATCGGCGCCCGGCGCTGGTCGCAGGGAGTTCCGTTGGCGCAGTTCGTGTGGGCGTTCCTGCTTTCCAAGGAACACCTGTTTGCCTTTCTGCAGCGCGAGGCCCTGCTGGAGAGCGCGGTGGAGCTCTACAGCGAGCTGGAACTGGTGCAATTGCTCGACCAGTTTTTCGATCGCGCGCTTTATTACGCGGTGGTCGGCTACGAGCAAGCGAGGATGAAGAAAGCGGCGTAAAGAATCGGGTGATCGGGTGATCTGGTGATCTGGTGATCGAAATCCCCGAGAGCTGCTTACGGGCGCGGGAAACCTGGGGCGGGTGGCCAACGGTGACGATAACACTCACATCTGCCAACGGCGGGCAGATGTGGGGCACCATCGCGCCATCAATTCCGGCGCACCGCCTTGAAGGTCATGTCGTCGGCCTTGCTGCCGGTATGTTTCTTCCATTTCAAGAAGAGCTGCGCGTAGCTATCGGTGATGTACTGGCCCGGTATGATGCCGAGGGCGCGAGCGGTGCGGTCGATCCACCGCGGAGGGCCTTCGATCTCGCCATAGTTGCCAATGGGAGTTTCGTCGAGCACGACGTGTCCGGTGTCGTCAGTCCACTCGCTGCGGAATTTCTCATAACGAAAGCTGGGCACGAAGCCGAGCGCGGTGAGGATCACCTCCATCCGCCGGCCGTCTTCGACGCGCGTCTCCAGTTCAGCGCGTGATTTGTGACGCCCGGCGCGGCCGCGGCCCTTGTGAGTCAGCGTCCAATGTTTGCCGTAGTTGCGCAGGCGCAGCAGTTGGCCGCGGCGGCGCAGCACTCCGCCCGGGAGATCGTAAAGGGTGTTGATCTCGTGGGTGCGCGGCGTCCGGCGGCGGAAACCGAGGGCGCGCAGCTTGCGCTCGAGGGAGCGGAGATCGTCGAGGGCGAACTTGATCTCGACTTCCTTCGGCGGCGCCATGCGGGAAGCATAGCATTGCGCTCGGGTGTAAGATGTCGGGCCGCAGGGACACCATTCGCGGAATCTTGCCATCAAAGGAGCGCCCCATGAAAAACGTTGGTGTGCTGCTTGTCCTGATCGTCGTCGCCGCGGGATAGCTCATGGCTGAGAGCTATTTCTTCACCGCAATCCCATTGATCTCAGCTTTCAGCTTTTTCAGTAACGCTGACGAACTCCGTTGGCCCGCTTACAATAAGAGCATGATGAAGAAGATCGCAACTATGGCGGCAGTTGCGGTTTTGCTGGCGGCGGCGCTCGCGGCGGAGCAGAAGTATTCCAACCTCAGTTTCCTGGTGGTGAAGGCGGAGAACGGCAAGCCGGTGCGCAATGCCTCGGTAGTGCTGCATCCGGTGAACAAGGACGGCCAGCAGGCGAAGGGCGGCCTGCAGTTGAAGACCGATCCCGAGGGCAAGGCCAGCTATCCTGGGGCGCCCTTCGGCAAGCTGCGAGTGCAGGTGCTGGCGCGCGGGTTCCAGACCTTTGGCGAGGATTACGAGATCAGCGAGCCGGAGCAGAAGATCACCATCGAGCTGAAGCGGCCGAAGGGGCAGTATTCGATTTACGAAGACAAGAAGCCGGAAGAGAAGCCGAAGTAAATCGGGCGATCTGGTGATCGGGCGATCTACAAGATCTTCCTAAGTTCTCTTCGCAAGATCTTGCCCGAGGGGTTGCGCGGGATGGCGGTGACGAAGCGAATCTCGCGCGGCTGCTTGTAGCCCGTGAGGCGCTCCCCGACGTAGCCGCAGATTTCGTTGCTGGTTTTTTCGTTCGAGGGAAATCCCTCTCGCAGCACGATGAAGGCGCAAGGAATTTCGCCGGCGGCATCGTCGCGTTTGCCGACCACGCCACAATCGCGCACCGCGGGATGCTCCAGCAGCACCGATTCCACCTCGGCAGGGGCGACCGGGAAGCCCTTGTACTTGATCATCTCCTTGCGGCGATCCACGATGAAGTACAGCCCTTGCTCGTCCATGCGCGCCACGTCGCCGGAGTAGTACCAGCCATCGCGCACCACGTCGGCGGTTGCCTCCGGCGCGTTCCAGTAGCCAAGCATGAACTGCGGGCCGCGCATGACGAGCTCGCCGATCTCGCCCACCGCGGCGTCCGATTCGTTTTCGCCGATCAGACGGCAATCGGTGAGCGCCACCGGTTGTCCGATGGAATCGGGCCGGTAGAGCGGGCCGTCCTCGAAACCGCAATGGGTGACCGGCGATGCTTCGGTCATGCCGTAGCCCTGCGTGATTTTGACTCCAGTCAGCGACGTGAAGCGTTTGGCCAGCTCCGGAGCCAGGGGCGCCGCGCCCGACTTCACCCACTTGATGTGGTGCTGGCGCGGAAACTCGCCGCGTTCCGCCGCCTGGCAAAACATGTTCAGCACCGGTGGCACCACGGGAATGAAGGTGATCGCCTCTTCTGCGATCAACTGCAGGGCGCGCTGCGGGTCGAAGCGCGGCATCAGCACCACCGTGGAGCCGAGCATCAGGCAGGGATTCAGCACCACGTTCAAACCGTAGATGTGGTAAAGCGGCAAAAAGCAGAGGCCAGTCTCCTCCGAGGTGAATGGCGCCGCGCCCGGCCCGCAGAGCTGGTAGACGTTGACTACCAGGTTGTAGTGCGTGAGCATGACGCCTTTGGGCAGGCCGGTGGTGCCGCTGGAGAAGGGAAGCGCGGCCAGGGTCAGCTCCGGCGGTTTTTCCGGCGAGGGCAAGCCGGCAGTGACCGGGCGCATCAGCTCGGAAAAATCGGTTGCGCCCGGCGCTGATTGGCGCGTGGTGTACATGCGCTTCAGTTCGGGCAGGCGGGCGAGATTGATGCCGGCGATGAGCGAGCCGTCCGTGATCAGGATTTTCGCGCCGGAGTTTTCGAGCTGGTAACGCACTTCGCGTTCGCGATAGCTGGGGTTGAGCGGCGAAGGAATGGCGCCGGCGAGCGTGGCAGCATGATACGTAGCGGCAAATTCCCACGAGTTCGGCAGGAAGATGCTGATGCGATCGCCCGCAGTGATGCCCGCCCCGACCAGGCCACGAGCCAGCGTTTCCACCAGTTCGCCGTATTCGGCAAAGGAAATTCTGCGCGCCGGCGTGTAGGAGGTGTCGACGAAGGCGGTCTTGGCGGCGAATTTCCGGCAGGCGGCGAGAATGGCGTCGTGGACGAAAATTCCCGATGGATCGGCGTAGAGCTCGGTCCGGAGGCGGAGAGGCGCGGTTTGCGAAAGAGAGGTCATCGGATTTGGCAATTTAGTAATTTCGTAATTTGGTAATTGCGCATGGCCCGCGGACAACGCGCAGTGGAACAGCAAATCACAAGAATACCAAATTACACAATTACGAAATTAACGGGCGGCGAGCTTTTTCAGGAATTCGTCCTGCTTCATCGAGTACTTGAAGGCTTTGCGGCCGTCGATGAAGACCACGGGAACTTCGTCTGTATATTTCTGCTTCAAGTTTTCGTCGGCGTCAATGTCGACTTCGCGCCAGGTGAAAGAAGCGCGGTGGGTGAGGCGCACGAGGGTTTCCTTGACCACCTCGCAGAGATGGCAGCCATGGCGGGAGTAGAGGATGACCTCGTGGGTGGGCATGGAGAGAGGGTATCAAAAAGGCAAGTTTCCGAGATGCGAGTTGTGAGTTGCGAGCACACTAGCGGCGGCCGAGGGCGGCCCGCTGCCCTGAAAATTTCGATATGGTCAACAGCGGCCCCGGCGAGGGCGCCAGGGGCCCACAATCAAATTCGAGTTTCGTTAAAGCAGAATCTAGCGAGGGCGCCAGGGGCCCACAATCAAATTCGAGTTTCGTTAAAGCAGAATCTGGCGAGGGCGCCAGGGGCCCACAGGGAGTGATGACAATCGCGGTTATCAAAGCACCGAAAACCGAGAACCGAGAACCGAAAACCTGTATCCTTTTTGCATGTCCACGCTCGTCGAGTGTGTACCGAACTTTTCCGAGGGCCGCGACCAGGCGAAGGTTGACGCCATTGTCGCGGCCATGAAAATCCC
>Ga0326726_10002620_pt1 | contig 16486 bp, 13 predicted proteins | sample MHFenrmetagenome_2_FD_207603 | JGI IMG/M metagenome (GOLD analysis project Ga0326726, IMG submission 207603) | Lab enriched peat soil microbial communities from Michigan Hollow, Ithaca, NY, United States - MHF15MN | ecosystem: Environmental > Terrestrial > Soil > Wetlands > Peat | place: USA... | reverse complement strand
TGCAGGCCGTCGTCGAGAGGCCCGAAGTCTTCGGCGTCTCGATCAACGGGCACGAAGTGAAGCCCCTGCCCGGCGCATGGTGGCTCGACCGGTCCTTTGCCGTGTACGCGATCGGACCCCACGTCGTCGCCGGGAGAAACCGGGTCACCGTGAAGGCCAGGCCGTTCACGATCTATTCTGAACTCGAGCCGCTCTACATCCTGGGGGATTTCCGCCTGGCGGGCGCGCCGAGGGGCTTTGATCTCGTGCCCCAGGCCCCGATGACGCTCGGGCCCTGGAACGGGCAGGGGATGCCCTTTTATGGGGACCGGGTCCGCTACCGGAAGACCTTTGACATCCCCGCCTCCAAAGGGACAAACGAGCGCTACCTCGTCCGGCTCGGCGCCTGGCGAGGCGCCGCGGCGGAGGTCTTCGTGGGCGGGAAATCCGCCGGGGTCATCGCCTTCGCGCCGTTCGAGCTGGATATCACGGACGCCCTCGTCCCCGGCCCGAATGATGTTTCCGTCGCGGTTTGCGGGACGCTCAAGAACACCCTCGGACCGTTTCACAACAGCCCTCCGCTCGGCCGGGCCTGGCCCGGATCCTTCCAGCAGGGGGCCAAGGGCGGCCCTCCGGCCGGATCAGAGTATTCGAATGTGGATTACGGTCTTTTCGAGGACTTCCAGCTTTTAAAAACCGCCGCCCGATGACACGAATCCAAAGAAAGGAATTTCCGTCTCGATGACGCAAACGATCGGATTTGACAACGAGCTCTACCTCCGGGAGCAGGAAAAGGCCATCCTGGAGCGCATGGCCAGGTTCGGAAACAAGCTCTACCTCGAATTCGGCGGCAAGCTCCTCTTCGATTATCACGCCGCCCGCGTCCTGCCCGGCTACGACCCCAACGTCAAGATGAAGCTCCTCCGCGACCTCCGCAGCCAGGCGGACATCATCCTTTGTATCTATGCCGGCGATATCGAGCGGAAAAAAGTCCGGGCCGACTTCGGGATAACCTATGACGTCGACGCGCTGAAGCTCATCGACGATCTCCGGGACTGGGGCATCGAGATCCGGACCGTGGTCATCACCCGTTTCGAAAACCAGCCCTCGGCCAGGGTTTTCAAGAACAAGCTCGAGCGCCAGGGGATCCGGGTCCACACCCATCGCTTCACGCGGGGCTATCCCACGGACGTCGACCTCATTGTCAGCGACGAGGGCTACGGCGCCAACGACTACATCGAGACCGAACACCCCCTGGTCATTGTCACCGGCCCCGGACCCGGCAGCGGCAAACTGGCGACCTGCCTGTCCCAGCTCTATCATGACTACCGGCGCGGGTGTCCCTCAGGTTACGCCAAGTTCGAAACGTTCCCGATCTGGAATCTGCCTCTCAAGCACCCGGTCAACGTGGCCTACGAGGCGGCGACGGCGGACCTCGCCGATTTTAACCTGGTCGACCCGTTTCATCTCGAAACCTACGGCAAGGCGGCGGTGAACTACAACCGGGACGTCGAGGTCTTCCCGGTCCTCAAGAGGATCCTGGAGAAGATCACCGGGACCCATTCCGTCTATAACTCGCCGACGGACATGGGAATGAACGCCGCGGGCTTCGGGATCAGCGACGACGCGGCCGTCCGGGAAGCGGCCAAGCAGGAGCTCGTCCGCCGCTATTTCCGCTATCTCTGCGAGTATGTCCTGGGGTTCGCCGAAAAAGAAACGGTCGAGCGGGCCGAACTCCTGATGAAAGAGCTCGGGGTCAAGCCCGAGGACAGGCGCGTCGTCGGGCCGGCCCGTCAGGCCGCCGTCGAGGCCCGGGACGCGGGGAAGGGGAACAAGGGGGTTTTCGTGGGCGCGGCCATTGAGCTCCGTGACGGGTCCATCATCACCGGAAGGAACTCGCCGCTCATGCACGCCGCCTCGGCCCTCGTCCTGAACGCCGTCAAGATGCTGGCCGGGATCCCCGACACGATCCACCTTCTCTCGCCCGGCATCGTCGGGTCGGTCGCCAATCTCAAGGAAAAAATCCTGGGCGCCCGCACGGTCAGCCTGGACCTGTCGGAGGTCCTGATCTGCCTGAGCATCAACGCTGCGTCCAACCCCATGGCCCAGCTGGCCTTGGAAAAGCTGAAAGACCTTCAGGGCTGCGAGGTCCATATCACGCACATCCCGACGCCGGGCGACGAGGCCGGCCTCCGCCGGTTCGGGATCAATCTGACGACCGATCCCGAATTCTCGACGAAGAGCCTGTTCGTGAGCTGAGAGGACCCCGCGATGACAAGCTTTGTCTTCTATGTTGCCGGCACGGCTTATGCGCCCCTCAAGTCCATGCAGCGGCTTCTCGGCGAGCCCCGGCCGCTCCTGGCGTCGGCCCGGGCCGTCGGTTTCGTCGGCCTGCTGTACGCCCTCACGTCGATCGTCCTGGCCCTTCTGGGGGCCGTGCCTCTGGCCCCGGTCTTCATAGGGCTCAGGCCCGAAAACTACTATGTCTGGCAGATGATATTCGTCATCCCCTGCATCCTCCTGGCCTGGGGACTGGCGACCGCCGTCGTGCTCGGCCCGCGCAAGCGGGGGCGTGACAGGGCGGACGTCGAGAAGACTCTGGCCCTCATCGGCGTCGCCCTGGCCGGGTCGCTTTTCGTCGCCTGGGTCCCGACGGCTTTCGAAGCCTTGTTCATGGTCATCGGGATGGGCCAGATGGAATGGGTCGAGCTGCTGTCCCGGCCGGGCGCCTGGCAGGTCTTATATACCGGGCTCTACATCCTGGCCGGCATGGCGGCCGCCGTCCTCCTGACCATGGCCGCCGGACAGGGGTGCCTGCCGAAGGCCGGCCGGGGAAAGACGGGCGCCGTAGGGCTCGCCGCGGCGACCGTCGCCGCGGCCGTCTTCATGCTGTTCATCCGTTGACCGGGGGATCCGTCGGCCGGGAGAAAACGGAGAAAGGGGGTGTCGCATGTCGCGGGTTCGCGCGGAAGACCCGGTCCTTATCAGGAATTTCGCCATAGCGGATTACGAGCGGGTGCTCGAAATCTGGACGGAGGGGCGGCTTCCCGTCAAGCCCCAGGGCCGGGACAGCCGGGCCAATATCGAAAAACAGATCGAGCTTCCCAACGTCCTTTTTCTGGTCGCGGAATCGGAGGGCCGGGTCGTCGGGACGGTCCTGGCGACGCACGACGGCCGCAAGGGGTGGATCAACCGGCTGGCGGTTGACGCCTCCTGCCGCTCGAGGGGTATCGGCCGGAGGCTCATTCTCCAGGCCGAAAAACGCCTGGCGGCCGCCGGCATGGAGATTTTCGCCTGCCTGATCGAGGACGACAACGCCGTTTCCATGCAGGTCTTCGAACGGCTGGGCTACACGAAGCATCCGGAGATCATCTATTTCGCCAAGCGTCTGTACCCGGGAGTTTGACCGCGGCGATAAAGGCCGCCTTCGTTGAGCACTTGAGTCCCGGCTGTAAATACTATAAAATTAATAGGGATTCATCGCCGAAGGAGTCTACGTCATGAAGCAGAGAGAGATCACATCGGGCGTCCTGTGGGTCGGCGCCGAAGACTGGGACCGGAGGCTTTTCGATGCTTTGATCCCGCTTCCGGACGGCACGAGCTATAACGCCTATCTCGTCCGGGGGACCGGGAAAACCGCGCTTCTGGATACCGTCGAGCCCTCGACGCTCCAGGCCCTGAAGGCCCATCTCGAAGGGGTCAAACGCATCGATTACCTGGTCTCCCACCACACCGAGCAAGATCATTCCGGGTCGATCCCCTGGGTCCTCGACCGCTATCCCGAGGCCAAGCTCCTGTGCTCGAGCCCCGCCAAAGGCATGCTCATCGACCACCTCTGCGTCCCCGAGGAGCGCGTGTGCGTCGTCGAAGACGGGGAATCCGTGTCCCTGGGCGGCAAAACCCTGCGCTTCATTTACACGCCGTGGGTCCACTGGCCGGAAACGATGTCCACGTATCTCGAAGAGGACAAGATCCTGTTCAGCTGCGACTGGTTCGGCTCGCACCTGGCGTCCACGGACCTTTTCATCGACGGCGTGGAGTGCGTCCATGACCCGGCCAAGAGGTACTACGCCGAGATCATGATGCCGTTCCGTAAAATCGTCCGGCAAAACATGGACAAGATCCGCGGCCTGGATATCCAGATGATCGCCCCGAGCCACGGACCCGTCTACCGCCAGCCGGCCTCCGTGATCCAGGCCTACCGGGACTGGACCGACGACAAGCCGCACAACCTGGTCGTCCTGCCCTGGGTATCCATGCACGGGACGACGGCCCGCATGGTGGAGCACCTTGTCGCGGCCCTCGCGGAGAGGGGCGTCACAGTCCATCCCTACAACATGGCATCGGCCGACATCGGCAAGCTGGCCATGAGTCTCGTCGACGCCGCGACAATCATCATCGGGGCGCCCACCGTCCACGTCGGGCCGCATCCCGCCGTCCTCGATGCCGTCGTCCTGGCCAACGCCCTGCGGCCGAAGGCCCGCTTCGCCTCGATCATCGGCTCCTACGGCTGGGGAGGGAAGATGCCCGACATCATCAAAGCCAGCATGCCCAATCTCAGAGTGGAATTGCTGGACCAGGTGATTTGCCGGGGATATCCAAGGGAAACGGATTTCCGGGCCCTCGACAACCTGGCGGAGTCCGTGGCCAGGAAGCACAAGGAGATCGGGTTAGCGTGACGGGCGCGCCAGGAAATCGACGATCTTGACGCTTCCCGACGGCAACGGGTAGCGGCGGACCGATCGCAGGGAAACCCAGCGCCGGTCCGGCCGCGTGGCGAGGGCGGGTCCCTGGAGGCGGCATGAAAAAACGTGAAGGGTCACTTCATAGCGCGTGTAGACATGCCTGACGGTCGTGAGGCGCCGGACGTGACCAGCCCGGGCCCCCAATTCTTCCCGGACCTCCCGCCTCAATGCCGCTTCGGGGCTTTCGCCCCGCTTGATTTTTCCCCCTGGGAATTCCCAGAGCCCGGCGAGAAGCCCTGACGGCGGCCGTTTCTGGATCAGGAACCGTCCCCGGTCCTCGATGACGGCGACCGCGGCCGCGACCTTTATCGTTGACCTCTTTCCCGGACGGGGGATGACTTCCTGGGTTCCCTGCCGCAAGGCCTTGCAGGCTTCTCGGACCGGGCAGAACAGGCATTGCGGGTTCCGGCTCCGGCAGACAAGCGCCCCCAGCTCCATCATGGCCTGATTGAAAAGCCCCGGATCCCTGGCCGGAAAGACGCCCCGGAGATACGCCCTGATCTCATCGTCCTCCCGCGATGAAGCCTCGCCTCTGAGGCCCATGATCCTCATGACGACCCTCCGGACGTTGGCGTCCACGACCGCCAGCGGCCGGGAGTAAGCCAGGCTCAGAACCGCCGCCGTCGTATAAGGCCCGAAGCCCGGCAGCCCGCCGAGGATCCTCTCGTCGTCGGGAATCCGGCCGGCGTGGTCGCGGACAAGGATGCGGGCCGCGCGGTGGAGGTTCCGAGCCCGTTGGTAGTATCCGAGGCCCTGCCAGGCCCGGAGGACTTTCTGAAGGGGAGCGCGGGCCAGCGTCCTCACATCCGGGAAGAGCCGGGTCCACCTCTCGTAATAGGGGACGACGGCCCGGACGGTCGTTTGCTGGAGCATGATTTCCGAGATCCATATCCTGTAGGGGTCGGCGCCCTCGCGCCAGGGGAGCTTGCGGTGGTGGCCCCTGTACCAGGAGATGAGTCTCCGCGAAAAATCGCCGTCCGGGATCCCCGCGCCCGGCCTGCCTTGTCCCTTGCCCGGGCGGACCCTGCGCTCGCGGGGGACGGAGGAGGGGCGATTCTTAGTCATCCGCCCGTCCGGCGCTATTTTTTCTTATCCGGCGCGCTCTCCGGTTTGGGCGCCTCGGCCTTCCAGTCCTTGGCCTCTTTCGGGAAATCCTGGAGAAAGGCGGAGTCGACGCGGAAAAGGTAGTCGATCTTGACGTTTTTGACGACGACCTGCTTTTTAGCCTTGTCCTCCCTGCCGAAGAGCAGGCCGGTTTCGAAGACCTTGCCGTCGCTCGCCTTGGTCCGGACCTTGACCTCGGCGGCCGGCTTCTCGAGCCCGTATTCAGCCAGGCTCTTGGGGCTGTCGATGAATCCGGCGGCCTCGAGCCCTTCGATTCTCCGGATGAAGTCTTCGATCTTGGCCTCGTTCGCGGCGTCCTTGGCGGCCGTCTCCAGGAGCCACTTGTCGGCGTCCTGGACTTTTTCCTTGGCGGCGGCGATTTGGAATTCGCCGGTCCTCACATAAACGCGGTTGGCCTCCCAGCTCGAAAAAACGGACAATTTTTTCTCGCGGATCTCGTCCACCTTTTTTCCGAGGTCGCCGGCGAGCGTGCCTTCGAACGCGATGATTTTGTTCGTCTCCGAGCTCATGGCGGCGGACTTGGCGCCGTCCTTGCCCAAGGAAAAAACGATCTCTTTGCCGGCCGTAGGCAGCGATAGGGTCACCTGGCATTCGGGTTTTTCCAGGCCGCATTTTTTCAGGTCGGCCGGCTTCTTGTCCTCGGACAGGAATTCCGTGGCCTTGAGCGCCGACAGGGCGTCGAGGAGAGAATCCACTTTGCTTTTGGCGGCCAGGGCCTTGACCGGGGAGTTGAGAAGCCAGCCGTCGCCCTCGCGGACAGCTTCCCACGAAACGTCCTTGGCCCTGACGCGGATGGACTTGACGTCCGACGGCTCGAACTTGAAGACGTTCTTCTCCCGGAAGTCGAAAACCTTCTTGTCCAGGGTGCTTTTCAGGGAGCTCGAGAGCAGGACGACGCGCGGGTCATCCGCGCGCTTGGCGAACAGGGATTTATCGAGCGGATTCTCCATGCCGATGAGGACCCTCACCGGCGCGTCCTTTCCCTTGACCCAAAGGGCCACCTCCTCCCGGGGGATCTCATAGGTCTTGAGGTCCGCCGGGGTCTTATCGACGACGCGCTCGAAGCGGAGGCTCGCGAAACTCGAGAGCAGGCCCTCGGCCTCGGAGGCGTCGGCCCTGGCCTCCAAGGGCGCGGTGATGCGCCAGGCGCCCTTGTCGTCTCTGGCGAAAGAGATCGTCCCGTCTTCTTTCTTGAGGTCCATCTTTTGGACGTCGGGCGCGGCTACGTCGACGAGGCTGTCCGCCTTCTCCTTGGCGGCCGTTTCCCGTCGTCCCTTGGATTCGAAGAGGAGGACTGCCGCCAGCAGGACCGCGAACGCGGCCGTCAGGACGAGGGTCGTTTTGAATTTCACAGCGACCTCCTCCTCACCCAAATGAAGAGGCCCAGGGCCAGGACTGCGAGCGGCAGGAGGTAGAGGACGACCAGCTTCATGAAGGACATCTCCACGGGAGTGAGCTGGATCGTTCGCGGCGTCTGCGTCCTGGGCTGAATGGAGATGAGGTCGGATTCCTCGGTCAGCCAGTTGACGATGTTCAGGAAGAAGTTGCCGTTTCCGGACAGGTTGTAGTAGCGGTTTTTGACGAAATCGGAGTCCCCGACGACGGCCATGCGGGCTTCCTTTTCCTCGCCCTTCTTCTCCTCCGGCGGTTTCTCGCCGGGCTTGGCCTCGGCGGGGGGGATCCCCGCGGGCTTGACCTTGAGGGAGGCCACCACGGCCAGGGTGATGGGGCCCTGACGGTCCTTGGCCTTGTTGAACCTGACCTGCTTCTCGTTGAGCTCACGCTCGGCCCAGGAGTTGGCGCTCGTCTTGGCCAGCGCCGTGAGCGTTTCGCCCTCCGGTTTCGTTTCGCTGATTTCGACCGACCGGGCATAAGGATAGAAGGTCGCGTAGGCGAACTTCCGGGTGATGGCGTGCTCCTCGTACTCGGTCACGACCGGGACGAAATCATCGCCGCCGAGGAGCTTGGACACCGTGTCGACCACGAGGTCGTCGTCGAGCTTAAATCCGTACCGGGCCACGAACGCGGACAATCCCGGGATGGCCGTTTCCGGGTCGACCATGAAGAAGACGCGGCCGCCGCCCTGGATGTTCTTTTGGATGGTCGCGAGCTCGCCGGCCAGGATGTCCTTCTGAGGGCCGGGGACGATCAGGAGGGCGCAGTCCTTCGGGAAGTTCTCCGCCATGGCCAGGCTCTGCTTTTTCACTTCGTAGCCCAGTTTCTCGAGCTCGGTTTTGGCGATCGAATAGCCGTCGTCGCCGCTCTCGGAGAGCGGCGCCTCGCCGTGCCCTTCCAGGAAATAGATCACCTTTTTCCGGGCCCGGGTGACCTTGATGAGGGCGTTGGTGATGTCCTCCTCGGTTACGCCCGTGATCCGGCTCGACTGGGTCCCCGCTTCGAAGACCGTGGTCCCGTCCTGCGTGACGTCATAACGTTTCACCAGGCCGGGATTCTTGTCAGGGTCGATGAACTCGGCCTTGAGCTTCGGGGAATTGCAGGCATAGATCTTGAGCAAGTCCTCCATGGCCGCCCGGCTCTGGTTGCCCATCCGGAAAAAGCCTTTGATCGAGACGTCCGCCTTCAGATTCTTGAGGACGCTGAGGGACTGGTCGGAGAGGCTGTGGACCTTGGCCGCGGTCAGATCGACGCGATAGGAGTGTCTGGAAAGAAAATAATTGGCCAGGACGAGAATGGCCAGGACGAGGACGATGACCAGGAGCATATTGCCCGAGTAGATGAACGATTTCCGGTGGAATCCCTGCTTGAGTGACGGAAGGTTGAGGACGATGTATGCGACGAGAGCCAGGAGGCCGGCCCCGCCGAGGGCGGCAAGGAGGGCTGTTTTGTAAGGCCAGACCATCCCCGCGGCCAGGGCCGCAAGAATCAGGACGACGGCGGCAAAGCCGAGATTTTTTTTGAGAATGTCCATGACTCACCTCCAACGCCGGGACAGGATCACGGAATGGGTCAGGAAGAGCCAGAAGAAGCAAAAACTCAGGAAGTACACGACGTCCTTGGTGTCGAGAACGCCGCGGATTAGGCCGTCGAAGTGCTGCAGGAAGGAGAGGTAATCGAACACCTCCTTCCTGAGCCCGGAGGCCGAAGAAGCGGCCCAACTCAGGATATAGAGCATGAGATTGAGGCCCATGGGCACGATGACTGCCACGACCTGGCTCTCCGTCAAGGAGGAAAAGAAAAGGCCCACAGCCATGAAAGCGGCGCCCATCAGGAAGAGGCCCAGGTAGCCTAACAGGAGGGGAGCGATCTCGGGATTGCCGTAGAGGAAGAGAAAGAGGCACGAGACGGCGGACAGGCCCAGCATGACCAGGAGCATGATGAGAGAGGCCAGGTATTTCCCGCCCAGGATCTGGCCCACGGAGAGGGGAGAGGTGTAAAGCAGCTCGTCGGTGCCGAGCTTTTTCTCCTCGGCGAAGAGCCTCATCGTCAAGGCCGGGAGCAGCAGCAGAAAGAAGATGGTGATGTTCTGAAATGTCGGGGCCAGGACCATTTGGTTGATGTTGAGCTGTTGGGCATAGTAGGGATTTTGGGCGGCCTGGAGGCTGACGTCGTTGAACCAGCGGATGGCGCTGATGAAGAAGAAGCCCCAGATCAGTAGAAAGATGAAGAAGACGACATAGCCGACGGGCGACCGGAAATAGAGCCCAAGCTCCTTTTTGGCGATGGACCAAACGTTTTTCATTGTCCGAGCCCCCCCGATACGATCTTCATATAGAGCTCCTCCATGTTCAGGGCCGTCGGTCTCATCTCCAGGAGGCCGAGCCCCTTGGAGACGGCCAGGCCCGCGACCTCTTCGCGGAGGTCGCGATCCCCGCTCCATTCGAGACGGATCTCGTCCGCCTCGGCGCCGGCCGATTCGATGCCGGGGAGCCCCCGGAAAAGTCTGACGGCCTCCGCGGCGTCCCCCCGGACCTTGAGGACGACCCCGCCCTTCCTGTCCCTCTCCCGGAGCGTCGCGGTCAGTTCCGCGAGGGAGCCGGAGGCCATGAGCCGTCCCTCGTTGATGATGACCGCCCCGTCGCACACCTGGGTGACCTCAGGCAGGATGTGGGTGGAAAGCATGATCGTGTGCTCGCCGCGGAGGCTCTTGATGAGCTCCCGGATATCTTTGATCTGGCCCGGGTCTAGCCCGATCGTCGGTTCGTCCAGGATAAGGACCTGGGGGTCATGGATCATGGCTTGGGCGATGCCGACGCGCTGCTTGTAGCCGCGGGAGATGTTCTTGATGAGGCGCCCCTTCACGTCCTCGAGGGCCGCCGATTTCAAGACCCGGTCGAGGGCCGCCCTCCGCTTGGCCGCGGGGATCTGCTTAATCTCGGCCACGAAGCCGAGGAAGCCCGCGACCGTCATCTCGGGGTAGAGCGGGACGACCTCGGGCAGGTAGCCGATGGCCTTCTTGACCTCGTTCGGCTGCTCGAAAACGTCGAATCCCGCCACCGAGGCCTTGCCCTCCGTCGCCGGCAGGTAGCCGGTCAGGATGCGCATGGTTGTCGTCTTGCCGGCCGCGTTCGGGCCCAGGAGGCCCCAGATCCTGCCTTTTTCAACCTTGAAGCTCAGGCTGCGGACGGCCGTCAGTTCACCATATTTTTTGGTGAGGTCTTGAACTTCGATCATGAATAACCTCCGTCTCTCGGATGAAGAAACCCGGCGCCGGCCCCGGGAGTTGCGTCACATCCGCTCGGGAAGGGGAATGCCCAGCAACGCGAGCGCGGTCTTGAGCTGCTCCTTGACGTATCGGAGGGTCAGGAGCCGGACGGCCCTGACCGCCTTGTTCTCTTCGGATAGGACCGGATACCGGTGATAGTACGTGTTGAACTTCTGAGACAGGTTGAAGGCGAACTTGGCCAGGTGCGAGAACTCGAGGGCCCGCGTCGAGCGCAGGACCTCCTCCTCGAACTGGGAGGCGTAAAAAACGAGGTCCCAGAAGTCGATGCCCTCTTTTTCCGACAGGTCCCCGAGACGGACGGCCGCGCCAGACGCGGACCGGAGGACGTCCTCTTCGGTCGTTCCCTCGCGCTCCCGGAGCTTGCGGAAAATGCTGTTCAGCCGGACGAACGTGTACTGGAGATACGGCCCGGTCTCGCCCTCGAAGCTCAAGGCCTCTTCGAAATCGAAGACGATGAGCGAGTTGCGGGCGAACTTGAGCATGAAATAGCGGAGGGCGCCGGTCGCGATCTCGCGGGAGATCCGGAACTTCTCGTCCGACGTGAAGCCGGGGTTCCGCTTGTCGATCTCGGCCAGGGCCTTCTCCTCGAGGCGGTCGAGGAGGTCGTCGGCCTTGACGCCCAGCCCTTTCCGGCCCGAGACTTCCAGGAAGGCCCTGTCCTTCTCCTCTTCCGAAACGGCGTAGTTGAGCTCTTTCAGGCTCTTGGGCGAGAGGGCGACCATTTCATAAGAGAAGTGGACCGACTTGGCGGCCTGGGCGTCGTACTTGAGGGAACGGAGGCCCTGGACGACGACCTTCTGAAGATAGGATTGCCGGGTATCGATGACGTTATAGACCTTGCTGGCCCCGCCGAACGTGGGCTCGCCGCGTCCCGGGACATCGGTCGAGATCCAGAGGGTCCGGCCGGCCTCCACGGCAAAAGGCTCGTAATGAAAATCCCGGCCCAGGAGGCCGAACTTCCAGAGCTGGTAGGCGATGTCCTTTCCCACGTAGGTGACCGTGCCGTCGGAACGGACGATGATCTTTTCGCGGTCCTCCTCCTCCTCGAGCCGCATCACCCAGCAGCCCTTGTTCTCGCCTTCCGTAACGTAGGATATCGCCTGCCGTCCCTTGAGGAGCTCGAAGGCTTTGTCCCAGAAATTGAGGTGGAGAATGGTGCTTTCGCAGGGGAGGACGTCGTAGCCGATGCCGAGCCGGGCCATGGTGGCGAGGTGGGCCCGGACGATGCGGCGCGAGACGTAGCGGGACAGAGGGTACTCCGGCTCCGCGCCGTGCTCGATCTTTTTTAGGATCTCGGCCTTGCGGGCTTGCGCTTCGGGATGCGCGGCTAGATAGCCGGAGACGCGGGCATAAAGATCCCAGCAATAATAATCGAATTTCCCAGGCAATTTCTCAAGGTCGGCGATGGTCTTGCCCTCGATCTCCATCAGGCCGAAAACGACGTCCACGACCTGGACGCCGGTGTCGTCGATGTAGTTCTGGACCTCGACTTTTTCGCCCTTGTAGCGGAGGCAGCGGGCCAGGGTGTCGCCCAGGCAAGCGTTGCGAAGGTGGCCGATGTGGGCGGCCTTGTTGGGATTGATGTTGGTGTGCTCGATGATGATCTTATGTTCCTCGGGCGCGAGCGTCGGCCGGCCGAAGTCGCGAAGGAGAAGGGCGAACGTCGTTTCCCGGTCCAATGAAAGATTGATGAAACCCGCCCCGGCGACCTCGACCTTGCGGACGCCGTCGAGGCCCGCGAGGAGGGCGGCGGCCTGCTGGGCGATGACGCGCGGCGGGGTCCGGAGCTTCTTCGCCAGTTGAAGGGGAAAGGCGAGGGCCAGGTCGCCCAGGGACTGGTCGGGCGTCGGGGCGAATTCGACATCCCCGGGAGAGAGCGAGAAGGTCCCCGCGAGTCTTTCGCAGATCGATCGTTTGAGGCGGCTCTTGAAGTCGGGCATAACGGTTCATTATTATAGCAAATTCCGGGCCGGCGACAAGCCGCCCCTCGCAGGCCGTTCCGGCACTTGAACGAGGCCGCGGAATGTGATAATTTTGATCTTCTTTCGAGAAAGGATGGCTCCATGGATAAGACCCGCTTCAACGAGCTGCATAAAAAACTCGGCGCCAAGATGGTCGAGTTCGTCGGCTGGGAGATGCCCATCGAATACAAGGGCATCATCGATGAGCACATGGCCGTCCGGACCAGGGCCGGGCTCTTCGACGTCAGCCACATGGGTGAGGTTCTCGTCACGGGCAAGGGCGCCTTGGCCTACGTTCAATGGCTGACGCCGAACGACGCCGCCCGGCTGGGGCCCGGCCAGGTCCAGTACACCGCGCTCATGACGCCCGAGTCGACGTTCGTCGACGACATGCTCGTCTACTGCATGGGCCCGGAAACGTATTTCTTGGTCGTCAACGCGGCCAACGTGGCCAAGGATTTCGCCTGGATCGCGGGCCATACCAAGGGCTTCGACGTCAAGGTTGAAAACCAGAGCGCCGCCTATTCCCAGGTCGCTCTCCAGGGGCCCCTGGCGGAAAAGATCCTCCAGCCCCTGACCGACGTCAACCTGGCCGGGATGAAGTCGTTCTGGTGGGCCAGGGGCAAGGTGTCGGGAATCTCCTGCCTCGTCTCGAGGACCGGATATACCGGGGAGGACGGATTCGAGGTCTATACGACCGACCCGAACCCCGGCCCCGTCTGGACCACGATCATCGAGAAAGGGACCCCCCTCGGCCTGCTCCCCATTGGGCTCGGGGCCAGGGACACGCTTCGCCTCGAATCCAAGCTTATGCTCTACGGCAACGACATCACCGACCAGACGACCGTCCTCGAGGCCGATTTGAAGTGGATCGTCAAGCTTCAGAAAGGCGATTTCCTGGGCAAGCCCGTGATCGAGCGGCAGCTGGCCGAGGGCCTCAAGAGAAAGCTCGTCGGCTTCGAACTGGTCGACAAAGGCGTCGCGCGGCCCCACTACCCGGCCTATGTCCGAGGGCGGAGGGCGGCCGAGGTGTGCTCCGGCACGTTTTCGCCGCTCCTTAAGAAATCCATCGGCCTGGTCTATCTTCCTCTCGAGGCCACGGCCGTGGGCACGGAATTCGAAATCGGCATCAGAGACAGGATGGCCAAAGCCAAGGTCGTCCCCACGCCTTTCTATAAAAGGGCCGACAGAAAATAACGAAACAGAGCCCGCGGGCCGCCGGCCCGCCGCTTGAGATCAAGGAGGAGATTTCCATGTATCCCAATGACTTTTACTACACCAAGGACCACGAATGGATCAAGCTCGAGGGCGACGAAGGCCTCGTCGGGATCACGGATTTCGCCCAGCACCAGCTCGGCGACATTATCTTCGTGGAGCTGCCCCAGGTCGGGAAGGAGCTCGGGACGCATCAATCGATCGGCGTCGTCGAATCGGTGAAGTCGGTTTCGGACGTCTATTCCCCGGTCGCCGGGCTGATCACGGCCGTCAACGACGATCTCTCCCAGACCGCCGACCTGCTCAACAAGGACCCCCACGGCAAGGGTTGGATCATCCGCCTGAAGATCAAGGAAAAGAAAGAGCTCGGGGGACTGATGAAGGCCTCCGAATACGAGAAATTCCTGGAGGGCCTGGAAGCCTGATCGCCATCCGGGGGTCATGAAAAAGGGGTTGAGGCCATGAGTTATCTCTCTCTCAGCGATAAAGACAAGAAGGACATGCTGGCCGCCGCCGGCATCTCCTCTACGGAAGAGCTCTTCTTCTGCATCCCCGAGGCCGTCCGGCTGAAAAGGGACCTGGACCTGCCGGCGCCGCTCTCGGAGGCCGATCTCGTCCGGGAGCTCGAGGAGGTCGGGAGCCGCAACTCTTACTCCCGCTACCTGTCCTTCCTCGGGGGCGGGGCGTACGAGCACTACATCCCGGCGGTCGTCGACTCCCTGAGCTCGCGGGGCGAATTCGTCAGCCCGTATACGCCGTACCAGCCCGAAGTCAGCCAGGGAACGCTCCAGGTCATCTTCGAATTCCAGACGCTCATCTGCCAGCTCACCGGGCTGGACATCGCCAATGCGTCCCTCTACGAGGGGGCGACGGGCGCGGCCGAGGCCGTGCTCATGGCCCATCGGCTGACCGGGCGGCCCAAAGTCCTCGTCGCCCGGACCCTGCATCCCCAATACCGTGAAGTCATCCGGACGTACATCAGGAACCTGGGCATCCAAGCGGTGGAGATACCCTACGGCAAGGACGGCCGGGTCGATGCCGGCGCGCTGGCCGGCCTGTTGGACGACCAGGTCGGCGGGGTTATCTACCAGTCTCCGAATTTCTTCGGCGTCATAGAAGACGTCAAATCGCTGTCCGAGGCCGCCCACGGCCGGAAGGCCATGTCCGTGGCCGTCGTGACGGAAGCGCTGTCCCTCGGCATCCTGGAGGCGCCGGGCAAGCTCGGGGCCGACATCGTGACAGGCGAAGCGCAATCCTTCGGAATTCCGTTGAGTTTCGGCGGGCCCTATCTCGGCTTCATGGCCTGCCGGAAAGAATTTGTCCGGCAACTTCCCGGCCGCATCACCGGCCAGACCGCGGACGTCGACGGCCGGCGCGGCTTCGTCCTCACCTTGGCCACCCGCGAGCAGCACATCCGCCGCGAGCGGGCCACGTCTAATATCTGCACCAACCAGGCCCTGTGCGCGCTGCGGGCGACGATCTTTCTCGAAAGCATGGGCAAGGACGGCCTGAGGGAGATGGCCATGCAGAACGCCCAGAAAGCCGCCTACGCGCTGGACATCCTCACGGCCGTGCCCGGCGTTAGGAGAGCGTTCAGCGGGCCTCCTTTTCACGAGTTCGTCCTCGAGTTCCCCACGCCCTGGGCTAAGCTCGACGCCGCGCTGAGGGAGAGAGCCATCCTGGGCGGCGTGGGCCTTCACGGGGCGTACCCCGAATTTCCCAACGCGGCCCTCCTGTGTGTTACCGAGCTCAAGCGGAAAGAGGACATCGACCGGCTCGGCCGGGCGGTCAAGGAGGCGCTGTCATGATCAAGGAAATCCGCGAACCTCTCATTTTCGAGATCAGCGCCCCGGGCAAAAAGGCCACCTTGCTCCCGGCGCTCGACGTCCCCCAAAAAAAGGACCTCCTCCGCAATGTCCCCCTCCGCACTGAGATCGAGGGCTTTCCCGAAGTTTCCGAGCCCGAGGTCACCCGCCATTTCACCCGGCTTTCTCAGAAGAACTATTGCGTGGACCTGGGACTCTATCCCCTCGGGTCCTGCACAATGAAATACAACCCCAAGGTCAACGAGAAGCTCTCCGGCCTGCCGCACTTTTCCGGGTCCCATCCCAACGCGCCGGAGGACCTCGTTCAGGGCAATCTGGAACTCCTCAAGAGACTCGAGAGCGCCCTCTGCGAGATCGCCGGCATGGACGCCTTCACCCTCCAGCCGGCCGCCGGCGCCCATGGGGAGCTGACCGGCATGATGATCGTCCGGGCCGCCCTCGAGGACCGCGGCGATCCCCGGAAGTATGTCCTGATCCCGGACTCGGCCCACGGCACGAATCCCTCCTCGGCCCACATTTGCGGCTACACGGTCAAGGAGATCAAGTCGAACGAGGACGGAATGATCGATCCCGACAGCCTGGAGAAGGAAATGACGGGGGAAGTGGCCGCCCTTATGGTCACCAACCCCAACACGCTCGGCATCTTCGAGGGCGACATCTGCCGGATCGCCGAGATCGTCCACGCCCGCGGCGGGCTGGTCTACATGGACGGGGCCAACATGAATGCCCTGACCGGGATTGTCCGGCCGGGCGACATGGGGATCGATGTCCTCCACATCAACCTCCATAAGACGTTTTCGACCCCCCACGGCGGCGGCGGGCCAGGGTCCGGCCCCGTGGGCGTCAAGAAAGAGCTCGAGGCCTACCTACCGGTTCCCGTGATCGAGGAGAGGGGGGGGCGGTACGCCTTCCGTTCGGACCGCCCGAAATCGATCGGCCGGGTCCGCAGCT
>Ga0326726_10002619_pt1 | contig 16489 bp, 10 predicted proteins | sample MHFenrmetagenome_2_FD_207603 | JGI IMG/M metagenome (GOLD analysis project Ga0326726, IMG submission 207603) | Lab enriched peat soil microbial communities from Michigan Hollow, Ithaca, NY, United States - MHF15MN | ecosystem: Environmental > Terrestrial > Soil > Wetlands > Peat | place: USA... | reverse complement strand
CGTGCCCTACGTACCCGAGCAGATGCCGTCTCCGCGCGCGCAGGAGCTCGGCCAGAAACTCGCCCTCGTCATTTCCGAGTTTCAGCAGCGAAACCCGGACGTCAGCGACGAGGAGATCCGCGTCGCCACGCAGCTTGCGGCCGGCCATCTGACCGCCCGCGGACGCACCACAGCAGTGTTCGTGTCCACCGCCGTGGCCGCACTCGCAGCGGCGGGCGTGATCTTCTATCTGCAGCGCGACAACTCCGGCGCCGCCCACGTGCCATGGGTGGTGATTGGCACGGGCGCGATCATCCTCGTCGGAGCGTTGGCCGTCCTGCGGAGGCGCTCCTAGGGAGCAACCGGAACGCGCTCCCCTGTCACAGCCAGGTGCGCCGTCACCACGCCCGTTGTCGCGGCATCGGCCAGGCCGGTGAAGCCCGGCTGCTTCCCGCCCACGCTGATCTCGTAGTCGCCCGGCTCTACCACTCGACCTCCCGCTGCGTCTATCAGCGAGAGCTGCCGCGGCGTCAGGGAGAAGGTGACGCGGCGCCGCTCGCCCGGCCTCAAGGAGATCCGCTCGATTCCGGCCAGGGCGCGGACCGGCACGGGCACCGTCGCCGACTTGTTGCTCACGTACAGCTCCACGACTTCCTCGCCCGCCACGCTCCCCGCGTTCTCGACCTCCGCCGACACGACCACCGGCTCGCCCGCACCGACGGACGCCGGCACGCTCAGGTCGCGATACGCGAAACGCGTATAGCTCAACCCGTAGCCGAACGGGAAGAGGGGCTCGCCCGAGAAGTAGCGGTAGGTGTGCCCCGCCATCCGATAATCCGTGAACGGCGGGAGCTGAGCCACTGACTTGTAGAAGGTGACTGGCAGCCGGCCCGCGGGGTTGTAGTCGCCGAACAGCACGTCGGCGATCGCCGTCCCCGCCGCCTGCCCCGGATACCACGCCTCCACGATCGCGGGCACGTGTTCGGCAGCCCAGTTCGCGCCGAGCGCGCTGCCGTTGAGCAGCACGAGGACCGTCGGCTTCCCGACCGCTGCGACCGCTTCCAGCAGCTGCTCCTGCGGCGCCGGCAGATCGAGCGACGTGCGGTCGCCCCCCTCGAACCCGGGGATGTGCACCGGCATCTCCTCGCCCTCGAGCCGCGGCGAGAGGCCCAGGACGAGCACCACGGCGTCCGCGCGCCGGGCGGCGGCCACCGCTTCCTCAAGCAGGTGCGGGTTGGGCACGCCCCAGATCAGGTGCGCGACGGCGTTGGGCTGCCGCCCGACGAACTCCAGGCGAATCCGGCGCGGCCTCCCCGCCACCAGGTCCACGTCGCTTGACCTCGTGCCGGGCCAGCCGCTCTGCACGAACACCGAGTCATCGAGGAACAGTCGCACGAGACCGAGGGCGCTCACGCCGAGGGAGTAGCGGCCCGTGACCGGCGGTACGAGCCATCCGGTCCAGCGGACGGCGAAGGTGTCGGTCCTGATCTCCGGTACGGGGGCGACGTCCCACCAGTCGAAGTCCAGCCCCAAGTCGGTGCGCGTCGCTGCGGGCGCGCCGGTCATAGAGCGGTTGGCGTAGTACGTGCCCGTAAGCCCGGGCTGCCCACTGGAGCCCGTGTCCGTTCTCAGGGCAGAAGCAGGGATCGGAACGAGCGACGGCGTGCTGGGCGCCAAATCGCTCCCGCGGGCGTACACCACTTCAGTTCCCGCGCCCACCTTCGCCCTGATCCCCGCCAGCGGCGTCACCGGATTGGCGGGCAGGCCGTTGTAGTTGCCGAGGAGCGTCTCCACGTCGTCGGCGTTGGGGCCGATGACGGCGATCGTCTTGAGGCCGCGCCTCAGGGGCAGCGTGCCGTCGTTCTTGAGCAGCACGATCGTCTTGCGCGTCGCCTCCACGGCGAGCGCGCGGTGCTCGGGCGAGCCGTTCTCCGAGTACGGAATGCGGGCGTAGGCCACGCGCGAGGGCGGATCGAACATCCCGAGCTTGATCTTCGCCCGAATCAGGCGCCCCAGGGCCGTGTCCACCTCGGCTTCCGGAATGAGACCGCGGTGGACCGCGTCCACCAGGCCCCGGAACGCATCGCCGCAGTTGAGGTCGTCCCCGGCGTGAACCGCCATGGCCGAAGCCTGGGCGTTGTCCGCTGCCATCTTGTGGCCGGCCCGGATGTCGTCCACGGCGTCGCAATCGGAGACGACGTAGCCGGAGAAGTGCCACTCGTTTCGCAGGATATCGCCCAGGAGGCGCTGATTGGCGCACGCGGGCGTGCCGTCCACCCGGTTGTAGGAACACATCACCGATTGCGCGTCGGCCTCCGTCACCGCAGCGCGGAACGCCGCCAGATAGGTCTCGCGCAGATCGCGCTCGTCCACTGCCGCGTCGAACCGGTGCCGCTCCGGATCGGGCCCGCTGTGCACGGCGTAGTGCTTGGGCGTCGAGACCACGCGCAAATAGCGCGGATCGTCGCCCTGCATCCCCTTCACGAACGACACCGCCATCCGGCCGGTGAGGTACGGATCCTCGCCGTAGGTCTCCATCCCGCGGCCCCAGCGGGGGTCGCGGAAGATGTTGATGTTGGGCGACCAGAAGGTGAGCCCCTCGAAGATGCGGCTCGCGCCCTCGTTGCGCCGGATGGTCTCGTTGTGCTTCGCCCTCGCCTCGATCCCGATGACCGTTGCGACCCGGTGCATCAGCGCGGTGTCCCAGCTCGCCGCCAGAGCGATGGCCTGCGGGAAGACCGTGGCGCGGCCCGCGGCCGCGACGCCGTGCAATCCCTCGCTCCACCAGTTGTAGGCGGGAATGCCGAGGCGCGGGATGGCGGCCGCGCTGTTCATCATCTGGCCCACCTTCTCCTCGAGCGTCAGGCGGCCGAGCAAGTCGGCCACCCGGGCATCCACGGGGAGGTCCGGGTTCCGGAAGGCGAGGGCGACGGGGGCGGCCGGGCCGGCCTGATTGCTCACGGCGGCATGACAGCCCGCCGCGGCGGCGAACGCGAGGGCGGTGAGCCCCTCGATGGCGCTGCGCATGGGAGTCCTCATAGGTCCGCAAAGATGCGGCAGCGGGCGCGAGTGTGCGAGAGGTTGCCCGGGACGGGCCCGCCGCCCCATCTTCGAGCGCCCCGACACGGAGCCCCATGAGGCCATTGACCTTCTTCCGCCCTGTTACCGACCGGCTCACGCCGTTCGCGCCACTCATCCTGCGGCTGGGCCTCGGCTACGTCTTCATGCGCCACGGCCTGATGAAGGTCCACGCGGGACCCGCCCAGGGGGCCCAGTTCCTCGGGCACCTCGGCTTTCCACTCCCGAGCGTCTTTGCCGTCGTCGTGATCACGGTCGAAACGCTGGGGGCCGCCTGCCTGGCGCTCGGGTTGCTGACGCGGTTCTGGGCGTTCTGCATGGCCGTGGAGATGGCCGTCGCGATCTGGATCGCCGTCCTGCCGCGCGCACCCGAGCTGGAGGGTACGCTCCTGGCCGGTGCGCTGGCCCTGATCGCCTTGGGGGCCGGCCCGCTGTCGCTCGACCGGCTGATCCAGAAGAAGATCTGACATACCATGTGGACCTGGCTCCGCCGGCGCACCCTGACGCAGTGGATCATGGTCGGCATGGTCCTCGGCGTCGTGCTCGGCGCGGCCGCGCCGGATTTCAGCGTCAGTCTCCAGCCCGCCTACACGATCTTCCTCCGGATGATCAAGTCCATCATCGTGCCGCTGATCTTCAGCACGCTGGTGGGCGGGATCGCCGGCCACGGCGACGACCTCAAGAAGGTCGGCCGTCTGGCGCTCAGGTCCATCATCTACTTCGAGGTCGTGACGACGCTGGCGCTGGTCGTGGGATTGGTGATGGTGAACCTGGTGCGCCCGGGCGTCGGCGTGGCCCTCGCCGTCGCGGGCACCGCGCCCCCGTCGGGCGCGCCGACCACGTTCGCCGGCATCCTCCAGCACATCGTGCCGCAGAGCTTCTTCGAGGCCGCCGCCCAGAACGAGGTGCTCCAGGTGGTGTTCTGGTCGGTGCTCTTCGGCGTCGCGCTGTCGCAGGTCAAGGGGAAGGCGCACGACGTGATCGTGGCGTTCTGCGCCGGCCTCGCCGAAGTGATGTTCAAGTTCACGGGGCTGGTGATGAAGTATGCGCCGATCGGCGTGGGGGCCGCGCTCGCCTACACGGTCGGCCACAGCGGCCTCAAGGTGCTGTTCGGCCTCGGCGCGCTGATCCTCACGCTCTACGCCGCGCTCGTAGTCTTCCTCGGCGCGGTGCTGCTGCCGGTGGCGGTGCTCGCGCGGGTGCGGTTCCGCGAGTTCCTCCAGGGGATCAAGGAGCCGGCGCTGATCGCGTTCTCCACCGCCTCCTCGGAGGCGGCGCTCCCCCTGGCGATGGAGAACATGGAGAAGATCGGTGTGTCGCGGCGGATCGTCTCGTTCGTGATCCCGGTGGGGTACTCCTTCAACCTCGACGGCTCGACGCTCTACCTCGCGGTCGCCTCCGTGTTCATCGCGCAGGCGGCCGGCATCCACATGACCCTCGGCCAGCAGCTCCTGCTCGTGCTGACGCTGATGATCACGAGCAAGGGCGTCGCGGGCGTGCCGCGGGCCGCCGTCGTGATCCTCGCGGCTTCAGTGACGCCGTTCGGCCTGCCGCTCGAGGGCGTGGCACTGGTGTTCGGCGTGGATCAGCTGCTGGATATGGCGCGGACGTCGGTCAATCTGATCGGGAATTGTCTGGCGAGCGCCGTGATGGCGAGGTGGGAAGGCGAGTATGCTCCGGCAGGGGCCAGTCAGCAGATACGTGAGGCAGTGTAGTTGCCAGACGGCAAGTTGACAGTGGTTACCAGTTCCCAGACGCGAGAGACGGAACAGGCCCCGACGCGGCTACGCGGCGGGGCCTCTGGTAACTGGTCTGGCAACTAGCGCTGGTGTCTGGTAACCACTGCAAACTTGCCGTCTGGCAACTCTTCTGAACTCCGCTCAACTCCCTGCTGCAACCTGCCGAAGAGACAGCAGCCGCCGCATGGCCGCGATTCCCAAGGCCGGGCCGATGGCCAGCGCCACGAACGCCCAGCGCCAGCCCACTACGCCGACCAGGTGCGGCACGAGCTGGATCGAGGCCATCGTGAGCAGGAAACCCAGCGACGTCTGAAGCGTGAGCGCGGTGCCCACCGCGTGCGGAGGCGCGAGCTCGGTCACCAGGGCGCTGAATTGCGCCGAGTCGGCGACCACGGCGAAGCCCCAGAGGAGTCCCACCGTTATCGCCAGCGGCGCCGACCACGCGCTGAGACCGATGACCAGGGCGCAGCTGCCCGAGACCGCCATGGACCAGATCGTGAGGCGCTCGCGCCCCACCCGGTCGGCGGCAAGCCCGCCGAGCACGCACCCGGCCCCGCCCACCGCGATGGCGCCGAAGGCCGCGAGGTCGGCGCCGCGACCGGCCAGCCCCGCACCCGCGGCGAAGAAGGCGGCCACCCAGGTCCACATCGCGTACAGCTCCCACATGTGCCCCAGGTATCCGCCGATGGCGAGTCGGACCCGGCGCTCGCGCCAGACCGCACCGACCAGGTCCCAGGCGAAGGGCCGCCGCTCGAACGCGTAGGGGCCGTCGCGGTACGCGGCGAGCACGAGCAGTCCCGCGATCGCCGACGCCGCCGAAGCCGCCAGCACCACGGGTGCGATGCCGGCGTGCTCCAGCTCGTGCACGAGGTACGGCGTCGCCTTCCCCACCGTGAGCGCGCCCACGATCGTGCCGATCGCGAAGCCGCGGCCGTCCTTGTACCAGGTCGAGATCATCTTCATCGCGGGAGGATAGACGCCGGCCAGGAAGAAGCCGACGGCGAAGCGCGTGACGAGTGCGGGTGCGAAACCTCCTGCAAGCAGCAGGGCGGCGTTCGACGCCGCAGCCGCCACCGCCGCGGCCGCAAAGTAGAAGCGAAGCGGGACGATGTCGGCGAGGTTGAGGAGCGCGGCCACCGCGGTCCCGGCGACGAAGCCGAGCTGGACGGCCGTCGTGAGCCAGCCGACCTGCGCGGGATCGAGCGACCACGCCGCGCGCAGCTGCGGGCCGAGGGCGCTGGCGGAGAACCAGGCCGACATGCCCAGCAGCTCGGCCACCGCGAGCAGTGCGAGGACACGGCCGCGGCTCGTCAATCGGGGTTGCTCGGGCGGCGGCGTGGTCCGCTACCTACTCGACGTGCAGCTCGCAGATGGTGCGGAAGTGGAAGCCGTAGATGGCCAGCGTCACGGCCAGCGGAAACGCCCTCGGCCGGCGGAACAGGGTCCAGGCCAGGAGCTTCCAGTACTCGAGTCGCTCCCGGCCCACGATGCCCAGGCGGTAGATGGAGCGCGCGAACGCCGCGGCCTGCTCCGTGAGAAACGGGACGTCCAGCCGCATCTTCAGCCTGGGCGGGCGGTACTCGCGCAAGAAGGTCTTGACCCTCCGATAGTACGCCTTGGGCGAGTACAGGTGCTGCAGCAGATCCTTGTACGCCCTGCGCAACGAGTCGAGACCGCCGGCGGGAACGATGTTCGTCGTGCCGTCCACGTTGTCGCCCGACCCCCGCTCGAGCAGGCGTCCTGTCTTCTGCATCCGGTCGTAGAGCCGCGTGCCAGGCAGGGCCTGCAGCAGCCCCACCATCGCCGTCGCGATCCCGCTGTTCTGGACGTACTCGATGAGTCGCTCGACCGTGCGCGGTGAATCACTGTCGAATCCGACGATGAATCCCCCTTGCACCTCCAGCCCGGCGCGCTGCATGCGCCTCGCGTCTTCGACCAGGTCCCGATTCAGGTTCTGCTTCTTGTTGCACTCGGCCAGGCTGGCCTCATCCGGCGTCTCGATCCCGACGAACACTTGATCGAATCCGGCCCGGGCCATCATCCGCATCAGCTGCTCGTCGTCAGCCAGATTGATCGAGACCTGGGTGTGAAACGCCAATCCCCGCCGGCCCTTCCTCCACTCGATCAGCGCCGGCAGCAGATCCATCCTGAGACTCTTCTTGTTGCCGATCAGGTTGTCGTCCACGAAGAACACCGCCCCGCGCCACCCCCGATCGTAGAGCGCGTCCAGCTCGGCGATGATCTGCCGCGCGCGCTTGACCCGCGGCCGGTGGCCGAACAGGGTGGTCACGTTGCAGAACTCGCAGTCGAACGGACAGCCCCGGGAGTACTGGACGGCCATCGAGGCGTACGAGGCCAGGTCCACCAGATCCCACTGGGGGACGGGGGAGTCCCCCAGGTAGGCGTGCTCCGCCGTCGAGTAAACGCGCCGGGCGCACCCGTCTGCCAGGTCCTTCAGAAACGGCGGCAGTGTCACCTCGGCTTCGTTCAGCACGAGATGATCCACCTCGCCGAACCGCTCGGGCTGGGCCGTGAACAGCGGCCCTCCCGCGACGGTGCGCACGCCCGCCGCGCGGCACCGCGCGAGGATCTGCTCCGCCGACGCTCGCTGGACAGCCATCGCGCTGATGAACGCGCAGTCCGCCCACGCCAGGTCGGCGTCCGTGAGCGCCCGGACGTTGAGGTCCACCACCCGGAGCTCCCAGTCGGCCGGCAGCATCGCGGCGACCGTGAGGAGGCCGAGCGGCGGCGAGGACGCCGACTTCCGGATGAACTTCAGCGCATGCTTGAAGCTCCAGAACGTGTCCGGAAACTCGGGGTAGACGAGAAGGACGTTCACCGGGGGCTCACTGCTCTCCGAGGCCGTGGTAGCCCAGGTCGAGCGGCGGCGGCTCGTCCTTCACCAGGTACTCGAACCGCGCGCGGTACTCCTCGAGCGTGAGGTGCGCCGTCGCCGCGAACCGGGCCAGCTCGTGCGGGTCGTCGAAGTCGTCCCGGCGCAGCCGGATCATGTAGCGCCGCGCGATGGCGTAGCGCGTGGAGTGGATGTCCACCAGCCGGATGCGGGTGCGCCCCGAAACGGGATCGAGCATCCGCGTGAACGGCACCGGCACGAACTGCCCGCCCTGCATCGAGATCATCACCGCGCTGCCGCCCGAGATCAGGTATTTCGCGGCGCAGTAACCGAGGTCGCGGGTGTACTCCATGTCGTAGGGAATGGGGTCCGCGCACCGCAGCTCGTAGCCGATGTTCTTCGCGACGACGGTCGCCTTGAGCCCGAACTCCTTGAGCGACGTCTGCACGGCCCGCTTCAGGATCTCGCCGATCTCGACCTCTGCGATGCGGATGTTGCCGTGCGCGTCGCGCTCGATGCCCTCGATCCCGTCGAGCTCGCCCGGGTCCAGCCCCTCGACCACGCCCTCGGCGATCACGGCCACGCCGTGCCGCTGCCCCTGCGCGAGGCGCTTGATGATCGCGGCGACCAGCGTGTCCACGATCGTCTTGAACTTCACGTTCCGGAAGCCGAACTCCTCCGGGATCAGCGTCATCGTCGCGCCCGCGGCCTTGCCGATGCCGAGCGCCAGGTGACCGGTCTTCCGGCCCATCGTGATGATGAAGTACCAGCGCGACGTGGCGTGCGCGTCCACCATCAGGTTCTTGACGATCTCCGTGCCGTAGTGCCGCGCCGTAGGGAAGCCGAAGGTATCGATGTCCGGCGGCAGGTCGAGATCGTTGTCGATCGTCTTCGGCACGTGCACCACCTGGATGCGGCCGGCCGACTTCTCCTCCAGCCGCATCGCGGAGAACGCCGTGTCGTCGCCGCCGATGGTGATGAGCTGCGACACGTCCATCCTGAGCAGCGACGTGACGGTGTTTTCCAGGAGTTGCGGATCGGTCGTGGGGTTCGCGCGCGAGATGCCGATGATCGAGCCGCCGCGGAAGTGGATCCGGCTCACCTCTTCGATGCCCAGCGGCACGACGTGCTCGATGTTGCCCTGCATGATCCACTCGAAGCCGTCCTCGATGCCGATGACGTCCACCCCCTCGAGCACGCAGCGGATGGTGGCGGCGCCGATGACGCTGTTGATGCCGGGAGCGGGGCCCCCGGCGACGAGAATCGCGAGTTTATGGCGCTGGCTCATGCGTTAAGACTGGTTTCCAGACGGCAAGACGGCAAGTTGTCAGAGGTTACCAGTTGCCGGACGACAGTTGCCGGAAAAGGCTTGCGCCGCCAGCTTTGGCGCGTGTTCCCCCTCGAGATGCTGGCGGCGCTCCTGGCCGCGACCGCCCCTGCCGCGCCCCCGCCCCCGCAGGCGGCCGGCCCGTACATGGGCCGCGGCGTGTCGCGCGCGCTGGCCGAGCACCGCGCCCGCACCCTCGGCCTGGTCCGGTACGCCCTGAGCCTCGACGTCAGGTCCGCCGACAGCGCGGTGGGGCGCGTGGCCATCCGATTCGATCTCAAGGCTCGCGGCGACGTGGTCCTCGACTTCCGCGGCCGGCGGCTGACCTCCGCGACCGCCAACGGCCGTGCGCTGCCCAAGGGCGCCGCGAACGGCTCCCATATCCGCGTGCCGATGGCGCTCCTGTCGCTCGGCGAGAACCGCCTCGAGCTCGCGTTCGTCGCCGACATCGCGCCGAGCGGCGCCAGCATCATCAGGTTCCACGACCAGACGGACGGGAGCGACTACCTCTACACACTGCTGGTGCCGGCCGACGCGAACCAGCTCTTCCCCTGCTTCGACCAGCCCGACCTCAAGGGCCGCGTCGGCTTCGCGCTCACGGCGCCCGCCGCCTGGCGCGTGCTCGCCAACGGCCCCGAGATCGCGGCCGACACGGCCGCGGGCGGGGGCGGGGGCGGCGTGACCCATCGCTTCGCGGAGACACAGCCCCTCAGCACCTATCAGATCGCCTTCGCGGCCGGTCCCTGGCACCGCGCCACGGCCACGGCGGGCGGGCGCACGATCGGCGCCTGGGTGCGCCGGTCGCGTGCGCGCGAGGCGGATCTCGACTCGCTGCTCGCCGCCAACCTGCGCGCCCTGGCGTGGATGGAGCGGTACTTCGCACGGGCCTATCCCTTCGGCAAGTTCGAGTTCCTGCTCGCACCCGCCTTCCCCTTCGGCGGGATGGAGCATCCGGGCGCGGTGTTCTACAACGAGGATCGGTTCATCTTCCGCGAGCGGCCGACACTGCCGCAGCGCCTGGGCCGGACTTCGACGGTGCTGCACGAAGTCGCCCACATGTGGTTCGGCGACCTCGTGACGATGAGGTGGTTCGACGACCTCTGGCTCAAGGAGGGGTTCGCGACCTACATGGCCGCGAAGGCGCTGGCCGATCTCGACTCGACCAGCGGCGCGTGGAAGACCTTCTACCTCGCCAACAAGCCCGCGGCCTACGGCGTGGACCAGACCGACGGCACCACGCCGCTCTGGCAGGCGCTCGACAACCTCGACCAGGCCAAGAGCAACTACGGCGCGATCGTCTACAACAAGGCGCCGGCCGTGCTGAAGCAGCTCAACTACCTGGTGGGCGAGCCGGCGTTCCGCGCCGGCGTGCAGACGTTCCTCGCGCGTCACGCCTTCGCGAATGCGACCTGGAAGGACCTGCTGGCGGAGATCGGCCGGGCCTGGGGCCGCCCGCTCGACGACTTCGGCCGGCAGTTCATCCTGCGGCCGGGGATGTCCGAGGTCGAGCAGCGCCTGACGGTGAGGAACGGACGGATCGCGCGGCTGGAGCTGGTGCAGCGTCCGGTCCGGACGCTGTCCGGCCCGGGACCGTGGCCGATGCGCACCCAGGTCCTGCTCGCGTATGCCGACGCACCGCCGGCGATCATTCCCGTGGAGCTGTCGGGGGCCGTGACCGATGTGGCCGACGCCGTGGGGAAGCCGGCGCCCCGGTTCGTCTACGCCAACGCCGGCGACTACGGCTACATGCTGACGCGGCTCGACAGCACGAGCCTCGCCGCGCTCGAGCGGGGCGCGCTCGGCCAGGTGGACGACGCCTTCCTCCGCGCGATGCTATGGGGCGCGCTGTGGGACGAGGTGCGCGCCGCCCGCATGGCCCCCGCGGCCTACGTCGAGCTCGCACTCCGGGAGTTGCCGCGGGAGCGCGACGAGCAGATCCTCCCGCGCGTGCTCGGGCGCGCCCGGCGCGCGCTCGCCGCCTACCTGGGTGAGGCCGAGCGCGAGCGGCTGCAGCCCCAAGTCGAACGGTTCCTGTGGGCCGGGGCCAACGACGTCGCGGCACCGTTCGGCATCCGGAAGGCGTACCTGGATGCCTTCGTGGGAGCGGCGGCGACGCCTGACGGCACGTCGAAGGTCGCGTCGCTCGTTTCGTCCGACTCGGCGGCCGGTGCGCCGGTCGGGAACCCCACGCGCTGGGATGCGGTCACCCGTCTCCTGGTGGTCGCCGCCCCCGACGCCGAGCGGCTGCTGGCGCTTGAGGCCGCGAGGGATTCGTCGCCGGACGGGCGCCGGCGGGCCTTCGTGGCGGGCGCGGCGCGCGACGACTCGGCCACGAAGCGCACCTATTTCGAACGCTACTTCGCCGACCCGTCGCTGAACGAGGACTGGGCGTCCGGCAGCCTCGGCGCGTTCAACGCCCTGGAGCACCAGGCGCTGACCCTGCCCTACCTCAAGCCTGCGCTCGACTCGCTCCGTTACATCCAAGCAAACCGCCGCATCTTCTTCCTGGGCGCCTGGCTCGGCGCGTTCCTGAGCGGGCAGACAAGCGATGCGGCGCTCGGGACCGTGAGGCGCTTCCTCTCCGCGGGGCGCCTCGCGCCCGACCTGCGCCGCAAGGTCCTGGAGTCCGCGGACGAGTTGGAGCGCACGGTGGAGGTCCGGCGACGGTTCGCCCCGGCCAGGAGGACGCCGTGAGGCAGTGGCTCGCCGGCGCAGCAGCCGCCGCGCTGGGCATCACGACTTGGACTACTCCGCCGACCCGGACCGGACGCTCTTCGCCCGTCCTCACCACGGTCGCCGATGTCCCGCTCCCGGGTCCCGCCGTCCGGTTCGACTACCAGAGCCTCGACCTCGCCTCCGATCGCCTCTACATCGCTCACATGGGCGCCGGAAGGATCATCGTGTTCAACGTCAGGACACGGCAGGTGGAGACGACCATCGCCGGCATGCCCGGGGTCACGGGCGTGTGGGCCGTACCCGAGCGGCATCGCGTGTACGCGTCGGTCACGCGCCTGCATCAGGTCGTGGCGATCGACGACCGCACGCTGCAGGTGGTGGCGCGCATCGGCAACGTCGGCTTCCCCGGCGGCATCGCGTACGCACCGGATCAGCAGAAGGTCTATGTCTCCGACGAATCGGGCGGCGGCGAGCTGGTCATTGACGCGACCACCAACCGCGCCACGACGCTGCCTCTGGAGGGCGAGGCCGGGAACTCGGTCTTCGACGCGGGGTCACGCTGCGTCATCGTGACGGTGCAGACGCGGAACGAGGTGTACGTGATCGACCCGCGCAACGACCGGATCCTCGGGCGGTTCGGTCTTCAGGGGGCCGCGCGCCCGCACGGCCTGGCGATTGATGCGGCGCGGCGACTCGCGTTCGTGGCGAACGAGCGGGACGCTCGCGTCCTGTTGGTGGACCTCAGGCGGATGAAGGTCCTCGACAGCGAGCAGGCGGGGAACGCCCCCGACGTGCTCGCGTACGATCCGGGCTGGCGCCGGCTCTACGTCGCGTCGGAATCCGGCGTCGTGTCCGTCTTCACCGTCGCCTCGTCCGCGCTGGCGCACGAGGGGGACGTGACGATGCCCCACGCCCACACGGTCGCGGTGGACCCGCGCAGCCATCTCGTCTATTTCCCGCTGCAGGATGTCGGCGGCCGGCCCGTGCTGCGGGTGATGTCGGGGACGCCGCCACCGGAGAACTAGAGGCGCCGCCCGTGCGCCGCGGGACGGCGAGCCGCTGCGCAGCGGATTCCGTGCATTCAGGTAGCGAGCAGGGTCACAGGCGGTGTGCGCGCGGCGCGCCAGGCGGGTACCCACGCACCGGCGAGCGCCGCGGCGCCAAGCAGCAGTGCGTAGCGGAGCACGGCGGCGCTTTCCCAGGTGGGCACCCCGGCCACCAGATTGCCCAGCGCGTCCCACACCATCAACCCGAGCCACCACCCAAACACCGCTCCGCCGACGGCGACCAGCATCGTACGCCACAGAACGTAGCCCATCACGTCCCTGCGACGTGCGCCGACCGCGCGCCGCACGCCCAGCTCGGCGAGCAGCGAGGTCACCCAGAGCCACATCATCGCGAACGTCCCGATCGTCGCGATTGCCAGGAGCGCCCACCCTTCGGCGCCGAACATCCGCGCGAACCACCGCAGCGGTGCGGCCTCGGCGGCGAGAAGGCCCGCCTCGCTCACGCGCACGACGTCCGCGTTCGGCCCGAGCGTGTCATGGAAGCTGCGCGCCACGCGGGCGAGGGTGCCGGCCGAAAGGCGTCCGCGCACGAGCAGATCCACCGCCGTTGGCGGATGCTGGAGGACGCTGAGGTAGACGGCGACGGACGGTTCAAGGCCCCCCCCGATGCCCGTCGGCGGCCGATCCTCGACCACGCCGACGACCCGGTATCGAGCGGTCGAGCCGTGCCCCACCAGCAGCAGCATCTTGCCGACCGCGCCGGCGGCGTCGAAGTGCTGCTGGGCGAGCGAGCGGCTCACGACGGCCACCGGGGCGGCGCTCGGGCCGTCATCATCCGTGAACGCGCGGCCCGCGGCCACCGTCAGCCCCAGCGCGCGGAATGAGTCTGCGCTCACGACGTAGTGAGTGGCGAAAAAGCCGTGGATGGGCAATCCCAGGCCGCCCCACGAGCAAGCTCCGCACTCCGACCACACGACGTCCACTGCCCCGATGCCCGTGAGCGCGCCGGGACTCGTGAGGCTCGCAGCCTCGACGGCGGGGTCAGCGCGAAGGCGCCGCAGCAACGCCCCGTATCTCGAAGCGCGGTACGCGAGCCCCACGCCGTGCGTCGTGAGCTGGAACACTTCGCCCGTCGTGGACCGCGCAGCATGCTCGCCCGTGAGCCGAGTCGCCCCCCCGTTGAGCATCGACGCGGACACGAGAACGGTGAGGCTCAGGCCCAGCTGAAGGGCCGGCACAATCAGCCCGAGCGGCGTAGGGTCCAGGGAAGCGATACTGGACGACCTGCGCGCGAAGACCAGGGGCAGAAGCGCTCCAAGCACGATGCCGCCCAACGTCGCCGCGACCGCCATGAGGGCCAGGGTCGGCGACGCGCTGCCGACGGTGCCAGGCCAGGCGCCCAGCGAGAGCCGAGCCGCCGCGACGCCGGCCGCGCCGCCGACCACCAGGGCGAGCATAGCCACGGCTCCGCCCTCGAGCAGCGCCGCGCCGAGCAGGTGCGCGCGCGAGGCGCCCACGGCGCGGCGCACCGCGATCTCGGTGGCCCGACCCGACGCGCGGGCGGTCGAGACCGACAGCGTCGTGAACCAGGTGACCGCGAGCACGCCGATTGCCACTCCCAGCAGCATTCGGACGAGCGCGGCGACCGCTGCCTGGCGGATCTCGGTCGGGCTCTCGGCGAATGCACCCCATACGATGCCGAAGTCAGAGGTGCGCAGCGGTGAAAGGGCGATCGTCGGCGCGACGCCCGCGCCACCCAGTGTCGCCAGCGACGTGACCGGCAGCATCACTGCCAGTCCCGCGGCGCACGCCGCGACGAGGAGGATGGTCGTGCCCCAGTAGGCGCGCAGCGCCTGCAAGGCGGGGACGGCGGTCCGTTGCGGGATCATGGGATCCTCCTACCGCGGCAACTGGCGGCGTGGAGGCGCCAGTGCGGGCCGCTGGGGAGCCAACTCTCGCGTCAGCGCCGCAAGCCGCTCCACAAGCTGCTCCATCTCCGATGTCCGGCTCTTCACGGAGCGCCGGTAGATCACCCGCGCGAACCCGTAGACCGTCGTGAGCCAGAGCGGTACGGACAGCACGATTCCCACCGGCCCAAGCAGCGCGCCGCCCGCGGGCAGGACGAGGCCCAGGCCGCCGCCCCCCACCCCGCCGCCGACGCCGCCGAAGATGCCGCCGATCAGGGGCCCGAGACTCTCATGCGCCATGATCACCGTCCGGCCCCCCCGCACGGACACCGCCACCTCGAGATTCCGCGTTGAACTGGCCCTGCCGGAGCTCGACCAGGAGAAGGTGCGGCCCAGCTGGCTCACCTGTCCCGGCTGCTTGAGGATCCGGCGGATTTCGTCCACCAGGGTGGGGAACTCTGCGTCAGGCAGCTCGGCCTCGACCACCCGCTCACACACCAGCCGGGTCGGGCCGCCGATCCAGGGATTCTCCACGTTGGCTCCGGGCACCGCCGGCAGGGTGGAGTCGGAGGGCGAGCCCACCACCTGCACTGCCTTCCGCACCGTCTCGGGCGCGATCCCGACCTCCGCCGCGAGCGCCTCGACGCCGCCCACCGTCAGCGCGCCGCTCTGCGTCGGATTGGTCGCCTCGATCTCGGCCGCGCGCCCGATGATCTGCTGCACCTCGTCCTCGCTGTAGCGGCGCCGCGGTTCCACGGAGCCCGTCAACTCTCCGATCAGCGCCTCCGGGGTCGCCGTGCGCTGGTCGTGGCGGATCGCCATCCCCCGCACCAGCGCTCCCTCGACGCGGGTCCCCACCTGCGCCAGCCGGGCACGGTGCGACGGCGGCGACTCGAGGAAGCGCCCCTGTCGCACCGCGTCCTCCGTCGGCCAGCGGCCGGGGATCTCGCCCACCAGCATCTCGTAGATCACGACCGCCAGGCTGTACGTGTCGGTGCGCTCGTCGAGGTCGGTGAGCCCCGCGGCCTGCTCGGGGCTCATGTAGCCGGGTGTGCCGAGCGGGAAGCCGGTGCGCGTCAGGTTCGCGCCCCCCGCCGTGACGATGGCCTTCGCGATGCCGAAGTCCGCCACGATCGGATGGCCCTGCGAAAAGAGGATGTTCTCGGGCTTGATGTCGCGGTGAAAGATGCCCATCCGGTGCGCGTAGCTGAGAGCATCGGCGACTGGCGACGCGACGGCGAGTGCGTCGTCCGGCTCCAGCCTGCGCTCCGCCTCGAGCCGCCCTCGCAGCGAGGCGCCCTCGATGTACGGCATCACGTAGTACAGGAAGCCGCCCGCCTCGCCGGAGTCGTGCAGGGCCAGGATATGCGGATGCGTGAGCCGCGCCGCGATCTCGATCTCGCGCAGAAACCGCTCGGCGCCGATCGAAGCCGCGAGATCCGGCCGCAGCACCTTGAGCGCGACCTGCCGGTGGTGCTTGCGATCGGCCGCGAGGTAGACGGTCGCCATGCCGCCGCGGCCGAGCACGCGCTGCAGATCGTAGCGCTGAGCCAGCGCCGCCTGGAGATCAGGGGGGATGTCGGACACGGAGCTAGAATAGCGGGACCGCGCCGCCGCTGCCACGTTTCGGCCGTGCGCCGCGGCTAAACGCGCCGGCTTCCCGGCACGTCTCATCACCAGCGCGGTGGCACCCGTTCGAAGGCCGGATCGTGCGGGCGGCGCATCGGAAGTGTCGTTCGCGGCCGCGCCCACGTCCGGCGCGGCACCACGCCGGAGTGGGGTTGAGCGAAACCAGGGGCCTGGAGGAAGCGGTAGCCGATCTGGTGCCACGGGCCCAGCGCGGGGACGCGGAGGCGCTCGAAGCGCTCCTCCGGGCCTGCCGGGACACCATCTACCGCTGGGCGCTGGTCCAGACCGCTGAC
>Ga0326726_10002618_pt1 | contig 16491 bp, 13 predicted proteins | sample MHFenrmetagenome_2_FD_207603 | JGI IMG/M metagenome (GOLD analysis project Ga0326726, IMG submission 207603) | Lab enriched peat soil microbial communities from Michigan Hollow, Ithaca, NY, United States - MHF15MN | ecosystem: Environmental > Terrestrial > Soil > Wetlands > Peat | place: USA... | reverse complement strand
GCTCGAAGCCCGTGCGTTTGCTCGGCGTCTCGGTGCACGGCCTGGCCGAATCGAGCGAGACGGTCTCCCCTGCCGAGCCGGGTCAGCTCGACCTGCCCGTGGAGTAGCCGTCGCGATCCACCGGATGCCCCCCTCGCCCTGACTCTCCCTGGCAAGCGCCACCGAGGCGTTCGTTCGCGGCATGCGAAGTCCCCCGACCGAAGGGAGGGAGGAGGCGCATGCCGCGGGAGCGAGCGCGCCGCGAGGATTGCCCCCCTCGTCCTGACCCTCCCTGGCAAGCGGCACTGAGGCGTTCGTTCGCGGCATGCGAAGTCTCCCGACCGAAGGGAGGGAGGAGGCGCATGCCGCGGGAGCGAGCGCGCCGCGAGGGGATCAGCCGTCCGGTCGAGCCCGCATCCGGCGAGCCGGACCGCGGTGCGCGCCAACGGCGCGCAGATCCCCTCGTAAGCGCGAGCGACGATTATTTTCCCGTCGCCATGCCCCGGCGGATCGCGGCGAGCGGCGCAGAGTCGTCATAGGAGATTCCCGCCGCGGTGGAACGCACGCCGAGCTTCGAGAAAATCGCATCGAGGTCGTCGTCGGGGGCAGACGACCCCATGCGCCTGTAGAGGTCGCGCAGCACCGTCACGCCGGCGGCCCTGTCGCCGACGTCGAACGCGCGCTCGAGGGGCCACTCCACCGTCACGTTGCCGCCCGCGCGGACGATTCCGCGCAGGGCGTCGTCGAGGGACTTCTTTCCGGCCGTGCGCTGCCGGATCGCCACGTCCGCGTCGAAGCAGAAAAGGGCGCCGCCCCAGTACGTCGCCGCCCAGGAGCGGCCGCCGTCGAGGCCCGCCCGGTCGAGGGCGCTTTGTCCGCGCGGCAGGCCCCAGACCAGCCACTTCCAGATGTCGTCGGCCGGCGCCAACCCCGCCCGCGCGCGCACGAGCGGCTCGACGTAGGTCGCCAGGCCCTCCTCGATCCAGGCGTGTCCTTCCATCGAGGGAAACGCGAGGTGGACCATTTCGTGGACGAGCTCCCAGTTGGTTTTCAAATCGGCTGGCGTGGCGGCATCTCCCACCCCGATGGCGATGCGCGCCAGCCCACGCACGCCGAGCGTGCGCCCGCTAGAAATCCTGCCCGGACCGCCACCGTGGATGGTCAGGACGACGCGCTCGACCGGGAACGTCTCGTAGTACGCCGCGACGGCGCGCGCGGCGCTCTCGACCCACGCGACGAGGTCCCCTTGCGAGACGAGCGCAGGCCGCCCGTCGAAGACGACCTCGACGACGCCGCCCGGCACCTCGATGCGCGGGCTCGCCGGAGTCGCGGCGACCGCCGCCGCGAGGACCCAGGAAGGAAAGAGCGTCCTCGGCCCCTGGTGTTCTAGCGCTTTTCCATCGGAACGAACGGGCGCTCGCCTTCGCCGAGGAAGACCTGCCTAGGCCGCGCGATCTTCTCCTCCGGGTCCTCGAGCAGTTCCTGCCACTGCGCCAGCCAGCCGGCCGTGCGCGGGATCGCGAAGAGGACCGTGAAAGCGTCCGTCGGAATGCCGATGGCCTGGTAGATGAGGCCCGAGTAGAAGTCGACGTTGGGATAGAGCTTGCGCTTGACGAAGTAATCGTCCTGGAGCGCGATGCGCTCGAGCTCGAGGGCGATGTCGAGAAGCGGGTTTCTCCCGGTCACGGCGAAGACCTCTTCGGCCATGCGCTTGATGATCTTCGCGCGCGGGTCGAAATTCTTGTAGACGCGGTGCCCGAAGCCCATGAGTCGCTTCTCGCCCTTCCCCTGCTTGACCTCTTCGATGAAGGCCGGCACTTTCGCGACCGAGCCGATCTCCTTGAGCATCACGAGGACTTCCTCGTTCGCGCCGCCGTGGAGCGGCCCGTACAGGGCCGCGGCGGCGCCGGCCAGCGCCGAATACGGGTCCGTGTGCGCCGAGCCGATGCCGCGCATCACGGCCGTGCCGCAGTTCTGCTCGTGGTCGGCGTGCAGGATGAAGAGGACGTCGAGCGCGCGGACGAGGGTCGGGTTCGGCTTGTAGTTCTCGGCCGGCGTCTTGAAGAGCATCGTGAGGAAGTTCTCGCCATAGTCGAGGGCGTTGGAGGGATAGACGAACGGCATTCCCATGCTGTGCTTGTAGGCGAACGCCGCGATCGTCGGCATCTTGGCGATCAGGCGATGGACCTGCTTCGTGCGGCCGGCGGCGTCGTGGACGTCGCGCGCCCCCGGGTAGAAGGTCGACATCGCCGCCACCGTCGCGATGAGCATCCCCATCGGGTGCGCGTCGTGGTTGAACGCGTCCATCAGCTTCTTCAGCGACTCGTGGATCATCGTGTGGTACGTGATGTCCTTGACCCACTGCTCGTGCTGCGCCCGGTTGGGCAGGTTGCCGTAGAGCAGCAGGTACGCCACCTCGAGGTACGTGCACTTCTCGGCCAGCACGTCGATCGGGTAACCGCGGTAGCGCAGGATGCCCTTGTCGCCGTCGATGTAGGTGATCCGGCTCGTGCACGACGCGGTGTTCAGGTAGGCCGGGTCGTAGGACATCAGGCCGAAGTCGTCGGGCCGGTCCTTGATCTGGCGAAGGTCCATCGCCCGGATCGTTCCGTTCTTGATGGGGAGCTCGTAACTCTTGCCGGTCCGCCGGTCGATCACCGAGAGGGCCTCCCGGGTCTCCGAGGATCCGGTCGCCGCCTCATCCATCTTGGTCGCTTCTACGGTGGCCATGGGAAACCCTCCAAGGTCTATTCTCTACCGAACGAGGTGCGGCTGGCTCGCCTGGTTCAAAATCAGGCCGGGGAAAGGCCCCGGTCCAGGTGCTCCATCAGGACGTCCGCGCCCTCGAGGCCCACCGAGAGCCGGATGAGGCCGGGGGTGATTCCCCGCGCCATCCGGTCGGCCTCCGGGACGCTCGCATGGGTCATCGAGGCGGGGTGCTGGATGTAGGAGATCGCGGAGCCGAGGCTGACCGCGAGCTCCATCGGGGTGTCCCGCCGGGCGAAGTAGTTCATGAGCCGCTCCCCGGCCGCCTGGCCGCCGGCCAGGTCGAAGCTGATGATCGAGCCGCCGTTGCGCATCTGGCGGCGCACGAGCTCGGCCTGGGGAAAGTCGGCAAACCCGGGATACGCGACGTGGGCGACGGCCGGATGGTGGCGCAGGAAGCCGGCGATCCGTTCGGCGCTGGCGCACTGCTCCTTCTGGCGCACGGCCAGGCTCTGAATCGTCATCGAGTTCAACCACGAGTCGAACGGCGAGGGCGTCGCGCCGAGGTCCTTGTACCAGGCGAAGAAATCCGCCTTCATGAACCGGAAGGGCCCGAGCACCGCGCCGGCCATCGAGGTGGAGTGGCCGTTGACGTACTTCGTCAGCGAGTGCACGACGAAGTCGGCGCCGAGCCGGAACGGCTGCTGCAGGTACGGGGAGCAGAAGGTGTTGTCCACGACGAGCAGGGCGCCGCGCTCCTCGGCCAGGCGCGAGATCCGTTCGATGTCCGCCAGGCGCAGCGTCGGGTTTTCCGGCGATTCCAGGAAGATCACCGAGACGTTGGGGTGGCGCTCGAGCGCCGAGGACACCGCGGCGAGGTTGCCCATGTCGCAGAAGACGGCGTCGACGCCGAACCGGGACAGGCCGCGCAGGAGGCTGTCGGTGCAGCCGTAGAGGCTGCCCGCCAGCACCGCGTCGCCCGACCGCACCAGCGACAGGATGAGCGTCGAGATCGCGCCCATTCCCGACCCGAAGATGAGCGAGCCGATCGTGGCCTCCGTCTCGTTGACCGCGAGGGCTTTCTCGACGACGTGGTGCGCCTCGAGCTGGAAGAGGACGCGCTCGAGGTACTCGCTGGTCGGGTTGCCGAGGCGCGTGTAGATGCGGGCGTACGGGCGCTCGCCGTGCTTCGTCAGCCCGAGGAAGCGATCCGCGCCGTCGCGCACGCTTCGAAAAGCGAAGTTCGAGCGCTGGTAGATCGGCGGAAGCCCGGTCCCGGCCGCCAGCGCCCGGAAGACGCCTTCCTCGAGCTGCGGCTCGGCATCCCGGACCCAGCGGCGCTTGCGGCCCATCCACCAGTCCCACCAGTCCCAGCGGGCGGCGCCCAGCCCCGCCGGCATGACGGCCTCGGTCAGAACATCCACGCTCATGGCCATCAATCTCGCAGAATTCGCCCGCCCGTGCGCTGATCGGTTTGCATCATGTTCGGCCCGGCCGCCCGGCCTGGGCGGCCTTTGCGCCGAGACCCTCCTGTCGATAGAGTCCCCCTCCGTGACGACGCCGCAGAGCCTCCAGGACACGTACGCGCCAGGGAACCGCTGCTTCGGCTGCGGGCCGGCGAACGAGAAGGGCCTGCGCATCAAGAGCTTCGTCGAGGGCGGCGAGGTCGTCGCGCGGTGGCGCCCGGAGCCTCACCACGAGGCCTTCGAGGGGGTCTTGAACGGCGGGATCTGCGGCGCGCTGCTCGACTGCCACAGCAACTGGGCCGCCACCCATCACCTCATGCAACGGTCCGGCGAGGCGACGCCCCCCTCGACCGTCACGGCCGATTTCCACGTCACGCTCAAGCGGCCGACGCCGATGGACGCCGTCCTGACGCTGCGCGCGCGCGTCGTCGAGTCCGCCGAGGACCGCGCCGTCGTCGAGGCCTCGATCGAGGCAAACGGCAAAGTCACCGCGACCTGCCGGGGAACCTTCGTGGCCGTCAAAGAGGGCCATCCCGCGTACCACCGGTGGTAACTCGAGGCTCCACCTCGAGATAGCCGGACCGGTCCGCTCCCGCCTCCAGCCCCCGGTACTGGCCTTTCTCTGGACCATTCGGCCAGTCGCGCCGGGGCCGCCGGAAGGCCTAGGCTTCTCGGACCACTCGATCATCCGAGGTGTCTATGCCCGTGAGAAAATCCGCAGCTCTCGTTCTGGCTCTGTTGGCGGCGGCCGTCCCCCTCTGGGCCGCCACCACGTTCCAGGCCGCCTACCTGACCCCGGCATCGGGGCCCTCCGGCGGCGGTACGGCCTCGGCGCTCGTCGGCAACCAGTTCCTCGCCGGCGCCACGGTCACGGTGGGCGGGGCAGCCGCTTCGGCGAGCGTCACGAGCTCGACGCGCATCGGAGTCACGGCTCCCGCGCTCAACCCGGGCGCCGTCTACGACGTCGTCGTCACCAATCCGTCCGGCCCGCCGAGCGTCCTGCCGCGAGCCTGGTTCGCCGACTTCCTCGACGTCTCCCAGGCGAGCCCGTTCCACACCCCCATCGAGCAGATGGTCCGCGACGGGATCACCTCGGGCTGCGGCGGCGGAAACTACTGCCCGAGCTCCCAGATCACGCGCGCCCAGATGGCCGTCTTCCTTCTGCGTGCGGGCCACGGCGCGGCCTACGTGCCCCCGACCGCGAGCGGCACGATCTTCGCCGACGTCGCCGCGACCGACTTCGGCGCCGACTGGATCGAGGAGCTCTACGCCGAAGGCATCACGGGCGGCTGCGCGACCAATCCCCTGCGATACTGCCCGAACAGCGCGATCACGCGCGGCCAGATGGCCGCCTTCCTCCTGAAGGTCTACCACGGCACGGCTTACACGCCGCTGCCCGCGCAGGGCGTCTTCGGCGACGTGCCCGTCTCCATGCCGCTCGCTCCGTGGATCGAGGAGCTCGCGCGCCTCTCGGTCACGGCCGGCTGCGGCGGCACGGCCTACTGCCCCGGCAACTCCGTCACGCGCGGCCAGATGGCGGTCTTCATGACGAAGACCTTCCACCGGCCCGAGGCGATCCGGTTTCTCGAGCAGGCCACCTGGGGCCCGAGCGACGCGGACGTCGGCCTGGTGCTCGGCCAGGGCTACCTGCCGTGGCTCGCGGCCCAGTACACGGCCCCGGCGTCGACCTATCCGAACGCCCTCTTCCCGCTCTGGCCGGGCGACACGCCCGCCTCCTGCGACAGCGACTGCCAGCGGGACAACTACTCTTCGTACCGGCTGCAGAACCGTTTCTTCCTGAACGCTCTCTACGGGGGGGACCAGCTGCGACAGCGCGTCGCCTGGGCTCTCCACAAGGTGGTCGTCGTCTCGGAGGACGTGCTGCCGAATCCCTTCCAGATGGCGCCGTACCTGCGCGTGCTCGACTCGAACGCGTTCGGCAACTACCGCGACATCCTCTACCAGGAGACGCTCAACCCGGCGATGGGCGAGTACCTGAACATGGACACGTCCACCAAGTACGACCCCAACGAGAACTACGCCCGCGAGATCATGCAGCTCTTCTCGATCGGGACCGTTCTCCTGAACCAGGACGGGACGACGCAGAACGACGTCAACGGCCCCAAGCCGACCTACGACCAGTCGGTCATCGACGAGTTCAAGCGCGTCTACACCGGGTGGTACATCGACCAGGTCACGTGCCCGGCCCCGAACGGGGCGGACACCTGCGACGACTGGGTCAGCAACATGTCCTTCGATCCGGACCTTCACGACACGGACGCGAAGACGCTGTTTGCCGGCTTCCCCGGCACCGTCACCCTTCCGGCCGGCCAGACCGGCGACCAGGACCTGAACCAGACGATCGACGCGATCTTCAATCATCCGAACGTCGGCCCGTACCTCGCGCACGAGCTCATTCACAGTCTCGTGACGTCGAACCCGTCACCCGAGTACGTCGAGCGGGTGGCCGGGTTCTTCAACGACGACGGCACGGGGGCCCGCGGCAAGCTCTGGCCCGTCGTCAAGGCGATTCTCCTCGACCCGGAAGCGCGCAACGCTCCGACCGATCCGGTCTTCGGCCACCTGCGCGAGCCGGCGCTCTACATCAACAACGTGCTTCGCGCCTTCCACGCGATGTCGGAGGACCGCTCGACGCAGTCCGACGGAAACCTCGAGCCCTTCGCCCGCGAGATGGGGCAGAAGATCTGGAAGCCGCCGACGGTCTTCAGCTACTTCCCGCAGTCCTACGCCGCGCCCCCGGCGTCGGCCGGCGTTCTCGGCCCCGAGTTCGGGATCATGAACTCGCAGACGTCGTTGAAGCGCGCGAACTTCGTCAACCAGATGACCATCTGGGGCGGCATCGCGGCCGACCCCGGCGGCGACACGCCCAACGGCACGTCGCTCGACTACTCCGAGCTCCAGCTGCTCGCGGCCAATCCCGCCAACCTGGTGGACCGCTTGAACCGGCTCCTTCTGCACGGAACGATGTCCGACGAGCTGCGCGCCTCGATCGTGACGGCCGTCAACGCCGTCGACGCGGGCGATCCGCTCGGGCGCGCCGAGCAGGCCCTGTATCTGGTTGCCGTCGCCTCGCAATACCAGGTGGAGAGGTAAGCCATGAAACACTCCAGACGCGAATTCCTCATCCGGACGACCTGCGCGGGCCTCTCCGCCGCGGCGGCCCAGGCGAGTCTGAAGAAGCTCGGGCTCATGAACCTCTACGCCCGGCCCTCGGCGCCGACCGACTACCGCGCCATGGTCTGCATCTTTCTCGACGGGGGCAACGACTCGAACAACATGGTCATCCCGAGCGACTCGTTCTGGGACAACCAGTACGCCGTCGCCCGGCCGCTCTCCTCGGGCATCCAGATCGCCAAGGGAAGCCTCGCGCCGTTGAACGCTCCGCCGAGCCTCGGCGGCAGGACCTTCGGCCTTCACCCGAGCCTCGTCGAGCTCGCCGCTCTCTACAACCAGAACCGGCTCGGCGTCGTCACCAACGTCGGCCCGCTCGTCGTGCCCGTCACGCAGTCCAACATCGACTCGAAACCCACGCCGTACTCGCTCTTCTCGCACTCCGACCAGATCGACTGCTGGCAATCGGGGCGCTCCGACCAGCGGATCGCCACCGGCTGGGGCGGCCGCAGCGCCGATGCCACGATCAACTGCAACGGCGGGTCCGGATTTCCGACGGTCACGACGATCGCCGGGGCCTCGACCTTCTGCGTGGGGGCGGGCCAGCGCCCGCTCGCGATCGACACCGGCGCCCTCGACCAGGTCCTCATCCTGAACGGTTACTACGGCTCGCCGCAGGACGTGGCGCGCAAGAACGCCATGGACTACGGGCGCACGATCGACCGCACGGCGACCCTGATCGCCGCCGCCAGCGACACGACGCAACAGGCCGTGGACATCAGCGCGGCCCTGTCGATCGATCCGACGCTCACGACCGTCTTCCCCCAGACCGACCTCGGCTCGCAGCTCCAGCAGGTCGCCAAGGTCATGAAGCTGAACATGAGCTCGGCCGAGCTTTCGTTGAACCGCCAGATCTTCTACGTCGAGACCGGCGGCTACGACACGCACCAGGACCAGGCGACGGACCAGGCCGGCCGGCTCGTCGAGCTCTCCCAGGCGATGGCCGCCTTCTACGCGGCGACCATCGAGCTCGGGATTTCCGACCGCGTCGTCACGTTCACGCTCTCGGACTTCGGCCGCACTCTGGCGCCCTCCGGCGACCAGGGCTCCGTCGGCAGCGACCACGGCTGGGGCAGCCACCACTTCGTCATGGGCGACGCCGTCGCCGGCGGCAATTTCTACGGCATGCCGAATACCCTCACGGGCCACCTCTTCCCCGATCTCGTGGTCGGCGGCCCGGACGACGTCTCGTCGGACGACCGCGGCCGGTGGATCCCGACGACCTCGGTCGAGCAGTACGCCGGCACGCTCGCGCGCTGGTTCGGCGTCTCGGCGCTCGACCTGCCGGTGGTCTTTCCGAACGTCGCCAACTTCACGCCCAATACGCTCGGATTCCTCTCCCCCGGCCCCAACTGCTGAGGCCCGGGGTTCGGGGTCAGACCCTGCACTCCTGTACTTCTGAATTCACGAACGCAGGGCTGACCCCGATAGAATGCCGGCACACGGCCACGCCTCCCGGGCGGGGCCCGAACCGATGAACCCGGACGTCGTCGACGCGATCGGGAACCTGCGCGAGAAGCGCGTGCTCTCGGACGAGCAGGCCACGCCCCTGCTGCGCGCAGCGCGCGGCGAGCTCGTCTCGGTCGAGCTCGAGCTGCGTGCCCTGCTCTACGCCGGGGTCCTCCTCGTCACCACCGGCGTCGGCCTCTTTCTCGAGGAGAACCACGAGCGCATCGGCCCGGCCGTCATCGCGAGCCTGATCGGAGCGGCCGCTGCCGCCTGCCTCGTCTACGCCTGGCGCCGGCTGCCCCCGTTCACGTGGCAGGCCGCAACGTCGCCCCACCTGGCTGCGGACTACGTGCTGCTGCTCGGCGTCCTCCTCTTCGCCGCGGACCTCGCGTACCTCGAAACCCAGTTCCGGATCCTCGGCCCCGACTGGCCGTACCACCTGCTCCTCGTCTCCCTGATGGCGCTGGCCGCCGCCTACCGGTTCGACTCGCGGGCGGTGCTCTCGCTGGCCTTGACGTCCTTCGCCGCGTGGCGCGGCGTGGCGGTTTCCGTCTCCTTCGCGACGAGCCACGCCGCGCAGGCGCCCGCCGTGCGGGCAAACGCCCTCGTCTGCGGCGCTCTCTTCACGGCCGCCGGCATCCTGTCCGCCCGCTCCCGCCGCAAGGCGCACTTCGAGCCGGTCTTCGTGACCCTCGGCCTCGTCCTCGTCTTCGCGGGGCTTCTCTCGGGCGTCTTCCAGGACGGCCGCTCGAGCTGGGTTGCCTGGGAGATTCCCCTCTGGATCGTGGCGGCGGCCGTCATCGCCATCGCCTATCGCCTGCGCCGCGTGGTCGAATTCACTCTCGCCGTTCTGGCGGCGTATCTCGGCCTGCTGCGCCTTCTCGCGGACGCGATGGAGGGCACAGCCATGGTCTTCGTCGTCGCCGCGACCAGCCTCGCCGTCGTGGTCCTTCTCGTCGCCGTCCAGCGGCGCATGAAGGAGACGGCGTGATCGGGAGGCGGTCGGCGCAATCCCGCGTGGCCGAGGTCCGGCAGGCCGCCCGCGCGTGGCGCAAGGCCGGCGTCATCGACGCCGCAACGCTGACGGCGATCGAGGCCGCGTACCCGGACGAGCGCGTGCGCCTGGCCACGGCCTGGAAGGTGCTCATCTTCGTCGTCGTCTCCGTCGCGGTCAACGCGGTCTTCGCCGGGTTCGTCATGACGACGAACACGGGCGAGGGGGGCGGCGCCTGGCTGGTCTTCGCCGCGATCTTCGCCGGAACGACGGAGGCCCTGCTCGCCTCCCGGCGGATCGGGGAAAACGGCAGCGCCGCGGCGACGTCGTTCTGGGCCGCCGTGTACGCGATCGTCGGCGCCGCGACGGCCCACTTCGCGGGCACGAGTCTCGACACGGAGCGCGCGGTGACGGTCGCCCTCCTGGTCGCGACCGTCGCCTTCGCGGCGGCCTGCTGGCGCTGGGGGTTCGAGCTCTACGGGGTCTTCGCGGCCATTGCGTTCTTCTTCCTGCTCGCTCGCTTTCCGGGTGGGCGACTCTGGTGGGTCCTCGCCGGCGTGTTGCTCATCCTCGCCGCGGTCCGCGGGCTCGACCGCGCTGCCCTGCCGCCCCCCCTGCGCCGGGCGTGCGGGGGCGTCCTGGTGGTCGCGAGCCTCGCGGTGTACGCGGCACTCAACCGCTACGCCCTCGACCGGCGCCTGATCGAGCTCGTCGAGAACGAGTCGGCCGCGACCCGGTCGGAGCCCTGGCTCGCGATCCCGGCGCTCTCGACCGTGGCCACCGCAGTGATCCCGCTCCTCTTCATCGCCTGGGGCCTCCGTGAACGGCGGATGCTCCTGCTCGATCTCGGCGTGATTCTCGGCGCGCTGTCTCTCGTGACCCTGCGCTTCTACGTCCACCTCGCGCCGCTCTGGTTTCTCCTCGCCGCGGCAGGCGCCGTGCTCACCCTGGCGGCGCTCGGATTGAACCGCCGGCTGCGTCGAGCCCCGGGCGCCGAACGGGCCGGCTTCACGGCGCGGCCCCTCTACTCCGGCCGGTCCGCCCCGGGACTCCGGACGGCCGCCGTTGTCGCCGCGTTCGCGCCGGACGCCGCGCCTCGGCCGGAAGACGGAGGCTTCACGCCCGGAGGCGGCCGCTTCGGCGGAGGCGGCGCGAGCGGGTCCTTCTAGCTACTTCCCTCTCAGGATCTCGATGTTCCCGTTCGAGTTCTCGAGCGTGAGCGGGCACTTGCCGTCGCCGATCTTTCCGGACAGGGATTCCGTGGACACGGAGCCCGTGACGGTCAGGGGGAGCTGGCTCGAGACCTTGCCGAAGGACGTCCGCGCGGTGACGTCGTAGCCTGCGGTCTCCGAGAGGTACAACCGGATCGGCGCGAACGAGCCCTTCAGGTTCACCGGAAAGCACTTCCCGCCGCCCGCAAGCCCTCGCACCTCGATCGACCCGTTCTGGTTGTCCACTTCGACCCGGCCGGAGATGCCGTCGAGCGCCACCGGGGAGAACGACGTCGTCACCCGCGCGCCGCCCTTGACCGCCGACGCTCGGACGGCGCCGTTCGAGTCGTCGACCGTCAGGTCTCCGTCGATCCGCTCCGCCTCGACGAGGCCGAAGCTCGTGCTGACCGCCGCCGCGCCACCGATGTCCGAGATCGACACGGGGCTGTTGCTGCCCGTGACGCGGACCCCCTTGCGCGCCTGCGTCACGGAGATCCTGCCGAAGGTTCCGCGGGCGTCGACGGATCCGCCGACGTTCGAGAGCGTCACGGAGCCGTTGTCGTTGACGACGGTCGCGTCTCCCGGGATCCCGGAGGCGTCCAGCTCTCCGAAGCTCGTCTTGAGGTTGACCGAGCCCTTCACGTCGCGCACCTGGATGCGCCCGTTGGCGTTGCGCACCTCGACGGCGCCGCCGACGCCGCGCACGTCGATCGCCCCGAAAGAGCCCGTGAGGCTCGCCGTTCCGGCCACCTCTTCGACGAGCAGGGCGCCGTTGGACGTGTTCACCGTGACCGGGCCCTTCGCCTTGCGGACCTGGACGGCGCCGAACCGGTTGCGCACCGAGAGCGGACCGTCGATGTCCGTCGCGACGACCGCGCCGTTGGAGCCCGAGATCTCGACGTCGCCGGCGTTGCGGTTCACGGTGATCGAGCCGAAGGCGTTCTCGAGCCTCTGGCGGCCGCGGCCGTCGCTGAAGGAGAGCTGCCCGTTGGCGTTGACGAGGACCGCGGCGGCCTTGAGGTTGACGACGTCGAGGTTTCCGAACTTGTTGCGCGCCGAAAGGGCCATCGTCTCGGGCATCGTGACGTCGATGTCGACCGAGTAGGAGATGTTTCCGCTGCCGATGAAGTGCCACGTCTTCTCGGGGTACTTCGTGCGCACGACAATGGCCGACCCCGTGTCTTCGACCGTGATGGCGATGCCCTCGCCGAACTTCTGGGCCCCCTCGACGTCCGAGGAGGACACCGTGATCTTCGCCTTGATGCGCACTTCCGGGAGCGCATGCGTTCCGATGCGCAGGGAGCCCTGGCTGTGCTCGATCTCGAGGCGCGCGCCGGCCTTGAACGGCACCGTGCGCGAGAAGTCGCGGTCGTAGTTCGAGCGCGGATCCCTGCTCTCGGCCGGCGGCGGCAGGGCGGCGAGCAGAACGGCGAGGGCGACGCGGCGCGTCAGACGCAAGCGCAAGGCGGGACGGTTCATGACTTGACCTCTTTCATCAGGCTCTGCAGGGTGCGCTGCTTCTCCTGGTACACCGCGAGCAGCTCGCGGCGCAGGTGCGTGTTCCAGCGGTTCTGGTCGATCGAGGCCTTGAGCTCCGCGATGGCGGAGTCGAGGACCTCGAGCTTCTCCCGGTAGTTGACGAGGATGGGCGTCTTCGCGCCGGCGAGCTTCGGCTCCGCCAGCAGCGAGAGCTTTTCGATCGAGGCGAGGTACGCCTTCTCGGCCGTCTCCACGTCGTCGATCGCCCGCTCGGTCAACAGCGGGTCTTTCGTCGTCCGCCACTGGCTCGCGAGCGGGTCGCGCCCGCCGGAGTTGCGGAAGACCCACAGCCCCGCCGTCGCAATGACGAAGAGCGCCGCGATCGAGGCCGCGGGGACCCAGCGCCAGCCGGACGGGCCGCGCTCCGGTGCGCTCTCGTCCGCGTGAGCGCGCTGGGATTCTTCGGCAGCCGCCTGGCGGATCCGCGGCAGCAGCTCCGGCGAGTCCCAGGCTCGCCTGAGCGCGGGCGCCGCTTCGGAGATCTGCCGCCACTCTTCGAGCTCCCGGCCGCAGGGGGCGCAGGAGGCCGCGTGAATTTCGAACGCCGCGGTCAGCGACGGGTCGCCGCCCGCGAGCGCCTTCTCGAGATCGCGGCAGGACGCCTTCACGACGCCTCCGCCGGTAGAAAGGCGCCGCCCGCGCGCAGCTCTTGCTGCAGGCGGCGCCTGGCCCGGAAGAGCAGCGTGCGCGAGGTGTTCTCGTTGACCGCCAGGATCTCGCCCGCCTCCCGGTGCGTGAAACCCTCGACCTCGCACAGCAGGAAGGCCGCGCGCTCGCGTGGATCGAGCCGGACGAGCGCGCGCTCGAGGGACAGGCGCAGCGGGTGATCGCGCTCGCCGCCGCGCGGCAGGAGCTCTTCCGCGGGCATCGGGTTCTCCGGCCGGCGCCGCCCGCGGCGCATCATGTCGTAGCAGGTGTTCACGAGAATCCGGTAAGCCCACGTCGAAAGGCTCGCGCCGCCGCGAAACTGCGCCGCGCCGCGGTGGACCTTGAGAAACGCCTCCTGGACCGCGTCCTCCGCGTCCGCGCGGCTGCCCAGCAGGTTCATCGCGATCGACTTCATCCGCCCCCCGTGCGTCTCGTAGAGGTCCACGAGACCCGCCGAGTCCGCGGTCCGGCCGTCAGTCCCCGTCAGGGCTAGCTCCTTTGCCTTCAGTCTGATGCGCGATTCGACCAGGATCTGCCGCCCTCCACTGGTTCCACGCCGGAACCTCGTCTCGGCTTCTTGGACGCCGGAGAGGGCGGTTTCGTTCTCGGAATCTATCGCGGGCGACGGGGTTGGATATCGTCCCGACATGAAAACTCGAGACCTCACCCTCACCCTCGCCGCCGTCTGCCTGCTCGCTTTGCCTGCCGCGGCCCGCGGGCAGAAGGCAATCTTCGTCGTGCGCCACGCCGAGAAGATTTCGGACGCCGACGAGCGGCTGACCGATGCCGGCCGGGCGCGCGCCGCCCTCCTCGCGCAGATGCTCAGGGACTCGGGCGTGACCGCGATCTACGCGACCGACACCGAGCGGGCGCGCGACACGGTCGAGCCGCTCGCGGATCTTCTGGGCCTGAAGGTCGCGACCTACGACACGGGAGCGAGTATGTCGGGCAGGGTCGACGCGCGGCCCTTCGTCGCGGCGCTGCGCAAGTCCCACGGCAAGGACGTCGTCCTGATCGCGGGCCACAGCAACACGATCCCGGACCTCTTGAGGGCGTTCGGCTGCCCGGACGCGATCACGCTCGCCTCCAACGAATACGACAACATCTTCGTCGTCTTGCCGAAGGCGGACGGGAGGGCGACGCTGGTGCGGTTGAGGTACTAAAGGGCGCGCCATGCAAGCGCAACGTCATCCCGAGCGCGGCGACTCGACCCGCCCCCCTACCACCCGATCGGCTTGCCCTTGTTCTGCTCGTCGAGCCACTTCTGCAGCGGCGCGAAGTAGTCGCGAATGGCGGTCGCGTCCATCTGCCGCTGGCCGGTGATCGCCTGGAGCGCGTCCGGCCAGGGCTTCGAGCAGCCCATCGCCAGCATCTCGCTCAACTTCCGGCCGGCTTCCTTGTTGCCGTAGATCGAACAGCGGTTGAGCGGCCCGGTGCAGCCGGCGCTCTTGGCCAGCGCGCGATGGAACTGGAACTGGAGGATGTCGGCCAGGAAGTAGCGCGTGTACGGCACGTTGGCCGCGACGTGGTACTTGGCCGCCGGGTCGAACCCGTCCTCGCCGCGCGCCAGGGCGGGCGCGATGCCCTGGTACTTCCGGCGCAGGTCCCACCACGCCTTGTTGAACTCGGCGGGCGTGATCTCGCCGGAGAACACCTTCCACCGGTACTGGTCGATCACGAGGCCAAACGGCAGGAAGGCGATCTTCTCGAGCGCCTTGTTCAAGAGCAGGCCGATGTCCTTCGAGGTGTCGGGCGCCCCGCCGAGCAGTCCCAGCCGAACGAGGTACTCGGGCGTGACCGAGAGCGCGATCGTGTCGCCGACGGCCTCGTGGAAACCGTCGTTGGCGCTGTCGCGGAAGAGGGCCGGCTGCCTGTCGTACGCCCGCTGGTAGTAGTTGTGGCCGAGCTCGTGGTGGATCGTCGTGAAGTCCTCGGCCGTGATGTCGATGCACATCTTGATGCGCAGGTCGTCGACGAAGTCGATGTCCCAGGCGCTCGCGTGGCAGACCACCTCGCGGTCCTTCGGCTTCGTGAACATCGAGCGCTCCCAGAAGGTCCTCGGAAGCGGGTCGAACCCGAGCGAGGAGAAGAATCCCTCGCCGTAGCGGACCATCTGGAGCGGGTCGGTGTTGCGCGACTTCAGGATCGCCGTCAGGTCGTAGCCGGGGTCCGCGTCCTTCGGGGCGACGAGCGGGTAGACGTTGTCCCAGGTCTGCGCCCACATGTTGCCGAGCAGGTGCGCCGGGATCGGGCCGTCCGCCGGAACGGCATCGCCGTATTTCTCGCGCAGCTTCCACCGGACGTAGGCGTGGAGCGAGACGTAGAGCGGTCGCACCTGCTCCCAGAGCCGGTCGAGCTCGGCCGCGAACGCCTCGGGCGTCATGTCGTACTTGGACCGCCACATCGCGCCCGTGTCCTTGAAGCCGAGCTCCCGGGCGCCTCTGTTGGCGAGCTCGACGAACCGGACGTAGTCCTTCTTGATGGGCCCGCCGATCGCGTGCCACCCGGCCCAGACCTCGAGCAGCTCCTTGGCGTCGCGCGAGGTCGCCATGATCTTCGTGATGTCCTCGAGGTCCAGGCACCGGTCTTTCGTCGGGCAGTACTTGCCCTTGCCGTAAGCTCCCTCCATCGCCGTCGCGATGCGGGTCAGCTCCGCCGACTCCGCCGGATCCGACGGGGCCGCGAGCGTGAGCGAGAGTTTGAGAAGCCGCAGCTTTCGGGCCGTTTCCGCCGGCAGCTTCAGCCTGTCGAAACGCGTCGCCTGCTTCGCGTACCGGACCCCGGCCGTGATCGACTTGTCCGCCGCCTGCGCGGCGAGGATCTCGGTGTCTTCGGTGATGTAAGTGGACTTCACCCAGTCCGCCCGGCTCTGGTCGATCCAGAGTTTGAGCAGGGTCTCTTCGGCCTCGTCGGCGAAGGCCTTCGCCTCCTCGGCGGTCGGCGGTTTGGCCGGGGCAGCGGGTTTCTTCGCCACGTCAGCGCCCCACGCCCCCGGGACGACGGACAACAGGCCGAGGGCGATACACAGGGCGCGCGCGGTCAACCGCATGGAATCCTCCCCTCATTCGGAGGTGAACTTTATCCGACCCGCACGAAATCGATGAAGCCCCGCTCGACGTCGGTCGCGATGAGCTTGACGCGCAGGCGGTCACCGACCTCGAGGCCGTCGAAGCCGTGGACGAGCTTGCCCTCGGCGGGCGGGTCGAAAATCCGGACCCAGGTCCCCTTCTCCGAGGCGCCCGTGACGACCGCGTCGAAGAGCTGGCCGACCCTGTGCTCGAGCAGCAACGCGGCCGCCGACTTGCGG
>Ga0326726_10002617_pt1 | contig 16501 bp, 14 predicted proteins | sample MHFenrmetagenome_2_FD_207603 | JGI IMG/M metagenome (GOLD analysis project Ga0326726, IMG submission 207603) | Lab enriched peat soil microbial communities from Michigan Hollow, Ithaca, NY, United States - MHF15MN | ecosystem: Environmental > Terrestrial > Soil > Wetlands > Peat | place: USA... | reverse complement strand
GTGACGGCGTCGAGGTCGCCGCGCCGACCGGCACGACATTCAACGACACCGGCCGGAGCCCGCAGACGACATACGCCTACCTGGTGATCGCCGTCGACGGTTCGGGCAACGAGGGCCCGGCCGCGACGGCCGGCGCGACCACGCCCCCGGCCGGGGCCGACGTCACCCCGCCGAGCGCGCCGAAGTCGCTCAAGGCGACCGTCGGCGCAACGACGACGAAGCTGTACTGGACGGCGGCGACCGACGACTTCGGGGTGGCCGGCTATCGGGTCTACCGGGTCGGCGTGACCGCCCCGATCAAGACCGTGACCGGGAAGTCGGTGACCGTCAAGCGACGGAACGGGGCGGGCTACTACGTCCGCGCGTTCGACGCGGCGGCCAATCTCGGCCCGAAGAGCCCGACCCGCCGGACCTGACCCGAGCCGGCGTCAGCTGCCGGCCTTGAGGGCGTCGTTGAGCGATTCCTCGAGCTCGGTCCCGAGGCTGGTCTGGTAGACCTTCCCCTCGAACCCGCGGAGCGCGGCCACGAGGGCGCTCGGGTTGGCGCTGACGACCGCGAACAGGGCCGACGTCCCCGGTGTGAGCTCGCCCTGGATGTCCTTGACGAAGTCCTTGTCGACGTGGTCGCTGACGCTGTGGCCGATGGCCGCCCCGATCGCGGCCCCGATCGCGACCCCGAGGACCGGGAAGAATACGAAGCCGAGAAGCAGGCCGAGCAGCCCGCCGCCGACCGCGCCCGCCTCGGTGCCGCTGCTGACCTCGTTCTTGACGTGGATCTCGCCCTCGGCGTCCTTCTCGACGACGGCGGTGTCGTTCAGGTGCAGGCCGGTGGCCCCCTCCATCTCGCGCAGGTGCTTGAGGGCGGCGAGCCCGGCATCCTGCTTGGCGAAGGTGATGACGACCAGGTCGCTCATGGCGTCCTCCTCGAGGGTCCGCGACGATCCCGTGGTCCCGGGTCCGGGGGCAGGCACGAGTATAAAGCGGCCCCGTCCGGGTCCGAGGAACGCGACGCCCGGACCGGCCGGCGGCCGGGCGCGACTATCCTTCCTCGGTGGCCGACCGAACCGGCGTCCCCGCCCGCTTCCGAGCCTTCGTCGCCGAGAAGCTCGACGACCGCGTCGAGCGCGGCGTGCGCGACCTCACGGCCGACGACCTCCCGCCGGGCGAGGTGGACGTCCGGGTCGACTGGTCGAGCGTCAACTATAAGGACGCGCTGGCGACGATCCCGAACGGCAAGGTCGCCCGGATCAGCCCGCTCATCCCAGGGATCGACCTGGCCGGCACGGTCGTCGCGAGCCGGGTGGCGTCGATCGCGGTCGGGTCGGAGGTGATCGCCCACGGCTACGAGCTGGGCGTGACGCTCCACGGCGGCTTCGCCGAGTACGCCCGGGTCCCGGCGGACTGGATCGTCCCGCTGCCCGAGGGACTGACGACGCGCGAGGCGATGGCCGTCGGCACGGCCGGCTTTACGGCCGCGCTGTCGGTCGCCCGGCTCGAGGCCCACGGGCTCGTGCCCGAGGACGGTCCGGTCCTCGTGACCGGCGCGAGCGGGGGCGTCGGCCGGACCGCGCTGGCGATCCTCGTCGAGCGCGGCTACGAGGTCTGGGCGGCCACCGGCAAGGCGGAGGCCCACGCTGAGCTCAGCGGCCTCGGTGCCGCCGGCATCCTCAGCCGCGAGGAGGTCACCGCGGAGAGCCCGCGACCGCTCGAGAGCGAACGCTGGGCCGGGGCCGTGGACTGCGTCGGCGCGGCCACCCTGCCGTATATCCTGCGCACGCTCCGCTGGGGCGGGGCCGTCGCGGCCAGCGGCAACACCAGCGGGGCGCCCCTGGCGACCACCGTCTTCCCGTTCATCCTCCGTGGCGTGGCCCTGCTCGGGATCGACTCGGCCCGGCAGCCGATTGCCGACCGGCGCCGGCTGTGGGACCGGATCGCCGGGGACCTCCGCCCGCGCGGCCTCGGCGAGGCCGTGACCGAGGTCGACCTCGACGGCCTCGAGGCGGCGCTCGACGGGATCCTGGCCGGGCGCGCCCGCGGTCGCTGGATCGTCCGGATCGGGTCCTGAGGCCGTGACGTCGACGGTCTCCGCCGTCAACGCCAGGAACGGCACGCGCCTCCAGACGCGGAGCTGGCCGGTCGACGGGACGCCGCGCGCGTCGGTCCTCATCGTCCACGGGCTGGCCGAGCACTCCGGGCGCTACGAACGGACGGGAGCGATCCTGGCCGGGGCTGGGTTCGCGGTGTCCGCGTTCGACCTCGAGGGGTACGGCGGGTCGGGCGGCCGGCGTGCCTGGCTGAGCGATTGGGACGTCTGGCTCGACGACATCGAGGACCGTCTCGCGGGCCTCCGGGAGGAGGCGCCCGGCCGCCCGGTCGTCCTGCTCGGCCATTCGATGGGCGGGCTCGTCTGCCTGACCTACGCGGAGAGCGACCGGCCCGGGCCCGACCTCCTCGTCCTGAGCTCGCCGTGGCTGGCCGACACCCTGCCGGGCTGGCGGCGAACGGTCGCCCGCTGCGGCGGCCGGCTGCTGCCCACGCTCTCGGTCGCCAACGGCTTCGACGGCTCGACCCTGTCGCGGGACCCGGAGGTCGGCGTCGCCTACCTGGCCGACCCGCTCGCCCACCATTCGACGACGCTCGGGCTGGGCCGCCAGGTCGTCCTCGCCCAGGAGCGGGCGAACGCCCATCTCGACCGGCTCCGGGTGCCGACGTTCGTCACCCACGGCAGCGCGGATCCCCTCGTCCCGGTGGCGTCGTCGGAGGTGCTCGCCGGGCTCCCGCGGGTCGACCGCAAGGTCTACCCGGACCTCCGGCACGAGACCCTCAACGAGCCGGAGGGACCGAAGGTGGCCGCCGACATGGCCGCCTGGATCGGGGCTCAGCTCTCCCGGAGCTCGCCGCGGGCCTGAGCGACGCCCCGCTCGATCGCCTCGCGCGCCGTCTCCGCTCTGTAGGGCGCCGCGACGATCGCCTCCTCGAGGCCGAGCTCACCGACGGCGACGCGGCGGGCCAGGTCGGCGACGGCGGCAACCTCGGCGACCGACCGGTCGAGGAAGCCGACGTCCCCCACGTCGCCATGACCGGGGACGACCGCGCCGGCCACGAGCGGCCGGATCGCGCGCAGGGTGTCCGGCCAGTCGAGCGGATAGCCATCGCCGAAGTAGGGCGGGGCGCCGCTCTCGACGAGATCGCCGGCGAACAGAACGTCGGCTCCCGGCACCACGATCACGATGTCGTCGTCCGTGTGGCCCCGACCGAGCCAGCGCAGCTCGAGCCGGCGCCCACCGATGTCCAGGTCGGCGCCGTCGTCGCCGCAGGTCCGGTCGGGTGGGTCGATCTCGGTCGCGAGCACGTCGTCTGCCAGCCTCGGCAGCTCCTCCCGGGCGATCTCGAGGCGATACGTGTCGGCCCGCTCGCGGAGGAACTGCGCGCAGCGGGCGTGGCCCCAGATCGGCGCCGGCCGGAAGACCGCATTGCCGAACGCGTGGTCGTAGTGATGGTGGGTGTCGACGACCGCCGCGACCGGGAGCGCGGTCAGCCGCCCCAGGTCGGCCAGCAGCTCGCGCGCCTGCCTGGCCGTCGAGCGGGTGTCGATCACCACCGGCCCGTCGTCGGTGAGGATCGCCCCGATCTGCTGATCGAAGAAGCGATAGCGCCGGGTGAAGACCCGGTCGCCGACCTCGAGCCAGACCGCGTCCACCGTCGTCGTCCTGCTCACGCTGCGAAACCTCCACCGCGCCGACCCACCGGATGGCATCCTAGCCGCCATGACCGAGTCCCGGACGATCGTCTTCTTCCCCGAGGGGGCCTTCGGGCCGACAAACAACTGCGTCGGCATCGGGAGCGTCCTGCGCGAGCGCGGCCATCGGGTCGTGTTCATCGTCGAGGAGTCGTTCGCCGGGACCCTCGAGGCCAAGGGCTTCGAGGAGCGCCTGATGCGGCTCGGGCCGCCGCCCGAGGTGCCCGAGGTCCCCGGCCAGTTCTGGAAGGATTTCATCCGCGACACCGCGCCCGTCTTCCGGACCCCGACGATCGAACAGCTGGGCGGGTTCATCCAGCCGACCTGGCAGGCCCTGATCGACGGCGCGAGGTACGTCCATCCGCGACTGCTCGAGATCTTCGACGAGCTCGATCCGGACGTCATCGTCGAGGACAACGTGGTCGCCTTCCCGGCCCTGCCCGCGAGCGGTCGCCGATGGGTCCGGATCACCTCGTGCAACCCGGCCGAGCTGCTCGACCCGGACGTCCCGCCGGTCTTCTCCGGCTACCCGACGGCCGACCGGTCGGGCTGGCCGGCCTTCCGCGACGAGTACCGGCGGAGCCACGCCGAGATGTGGGCCGACTTCGACGCGTTCTGCCGCGACCACGGCGCGCCAGGCCTGCCCGATGGACCCGAGGGGCCGGGGTTCATCCACGAATCGCCCTACCTGAACCTGTACCTCTACCCGGCCGAGGTCGACTACGGCCGCGCCCGCCCGCTCGCCCCGACCTGGCATCGCCTCGACTCGTGCGTCCGGACGACCGAGGGAGCCTGGGCGATCCCGGAGTCGCTCGCCGGCCGGCCGGGGGCGCTCGTCTACCTCAGCCTGGGGAGCCTCGGCTCGGCCGACGTCGAGTTGATGCGCCGGCTGGTCGACGTCCTCGGCCGGACGCCGTATCGGTTCGTCGTCTCGAAGGGTCCACAGCACGACCAGTACGCGCTGGCCGACAACATGGTCGGAGCGGAGTTCCTGCCCCAGCCCTCGATCCTGCCCCAGGTCGACCTCGTGATCACCCACGGCGGCAACAACACCGTCACCGAGTGCTTCCACTACGGCAAGCCGATGATCCTGCTGCCCCTCTTCTGGGACCAGTACGACAACGCCCAGCGGGTCCACGAGACGGGCTTTGGGATGCGCCTCCCGACCTACACATTCGAGCCGGCGGAGATGACCGCCGCGATCGACCGGCTGCTTGCCGACCGCGCGCTCCACGACCGAATGGCCGTGATCTCGGGTCGACTCCGAACCAACCCCGGAACGGTCCACGCGGCCGGTCTGATCGAGGGCGTGCTGAACGGCTGACTCGTGACGCGCCACAACCCCGCTGGCGGGTTGCACGGTCGTCCGTGGGCGAACGGTGCTGGCTCAGGCTGGCTCTCGGGAGGTATCATCCCGGCCTGATCTCCGCGGGTGACCGCACCCGCCACCGGGACCAACGAGGAGCCCACCGCGTGGTCACAGGCGACGCCGACCCCGGGCCGGGCCCGACGACGACGTCAGACGAGGACGTCGGCCGTATCGTTCGATTCGACGCGGGCTGGATGGGCTGCGATCGGATGCCGATGATCCAGCGCCGGCAGCTGCAGGCGGTCGACGTGGGCGACGTCGTCGAGTTCGTGGTCTACGACCCGTCGTCCAAGGAGGACGTTCCGAGCTTCGCCCGGATGCTCGGCCACCGGGTCCGCTGGATCAATGAGCTGGACGACGGCGGGCTGGTCATCGCCGTCCAACGGATGCGCTGAGGACATGGTGAGCGGCCGACTGATCTTCATCTGCAGCCACGGGCGCGACGATCCCGAGCGGGCAATCCTTGCGTTCATGGCGGCGAACACGGCCGCGATGGGCGGGCAGCAGGCGACGGTCCTGTGCACGATCGAGGGCGTCCGGATCGGCACCCGTGGCGGGGCCGACGAGATCCAGCTCGAGGGCTTCACGCCGCTCGCCGAGCTCGTGTCCGAATTCCTCGAGAATGGCGGCGAGATCTGGCTGTGCGGCGTGTGCACCCGGCCGCGCGGGATCACCGACGACGACCTGATCGAGGGGGCGAAGATCGTCGGGGCGGCGCGGGTGGTCGAAGAGGTCGTCCTGGGCGCCAAGACGATCACGTACGCCTGAGAGCCCGTCGGGACCTACGGAAGCGGCGCGTCCGAGACGTTCAACCTGGGGTCGACCGCGGATCCTCCGCCGAGCAGCGCCGCCACGTCCGGGCGAGCGGCCCGCGCCGATCGCCGGTCCGAGTCCTCGACCGTCGCGAGCATCGGGCCGATGATCGCCGCGGCCTCCCGACGCGCGGCCTCTGCGTCCGCATCCCGGCCGAGCGCCAGGAGGGCATCGCCCAGGATCGCGCAGCTCCGCCAGGCGATCGGTTGTTCGTGGGTCGCGAGCGCAGCGGATCTAGCTGATCGCGCGTCCCGCTCCGCGGTCCTGGGGTCCCCCCGGCGCATCGACGCGAGCGCAGTCGCGTAGGTTGCCCACGCCGCGAACGGCGGTCCGGCATCGGTCGCCGCGGTCGCGAGCAGATCGGCGGCCGTGGCGACAGCCTCGGCCGAGTCGGCGGAGATGCCGGCGAGGAGCATCAGTCGCCCCGTCAGGAAGGCCGGAACACGCGAGCCTCCCGCCAGCCCCACCGCGTCGTCGAAGGTGGCCCGCGCTTCCACCTGGTCGCCATTGCTCAGCTCGATCCAGCCCCGGGCCGCCAGGAGCGGACCGCGGTGGATTGCCTCATCGGTCGCATCTGCTCGAGCGATAGCCATGCCGAGTTCGTCGGCGAGCCGCGGGAGATCGTCCAGTTCGGCGCTGACGATTGCACGCCAGATAAACGTCTCGATCGTCAGTGCCGCAGTCCCGAGTCGCGCCGCCAGCTCCGCCGCCTCGTCGGTCGACCGGATCGCTTGGCCCAGGTCGCCCGCCGAGCTCGACACGAAGCCGAGGGTCGCAAGGGCGGCGACGAGGTCGCGCCGGCTCGCGACCGCCCGAGCTCCCGTAACGGCGGTGCGCGCACTCTCGACCGCCTGACCGGGCTCCCCGGTCGCCCAGAGGAGCATCGCGATCAGTCGTTCGCTGCGGTGCACGAGCGGGCGCTGTCCAAGCTCGCGGAAGCGGGCGTCGGCCTGCCGCGCCTGGTCGAGTCCAGCCGGGAACCCCCCGACGACGAGGGCCGCCTCGCCCAGCCCGAGCCGGGCGACTGCCTCGCCCTCGCGGTCCTCCGCTTCAAGGGCGACGGCGAGTGCCCGCTCGTGATACGCGATGGCGCCAGCCGGGTCGCCGCGGAGCAGGGCCGCTGATCCGGCGCCTGCCGAGAGGCGGGCGATCAGGTCGTCAGCTCGCTGGTCCGTCGCCGCGGCGAGCGCCTCTGGCAGGAGCGCCTCGGCGTCGTCGAGGTGGCCCGCGCTCCAGGCGACCCCGACGAGCGCCGCAAGAGCCCGGCCCTCGAGCCACTCGCGGCTGCCGGCCGGACGCAACCGAGCGACTGATCGTGCGCGCTCCAGGTCCGATCGGGCTGCCTCCCATCGCCCGAGCTGCTCATTCGCCTCGCCGCGAGCGAGCAACGCTTCGAAGCGCACGAGGGCCCCCGGGTCCGCCTCGGCCCGATCAAGCGCCTCGAGGGCGCGGTCGTACCAGCGGATCGCCTCGTCGGCGGCGTACACCCGTCGGTGCCGATAACCGGCGAGCATCGCGAAGCGCGCAGCCGGCTCAAGGTCGCCGGCCTCGGACGCATGGCGCCACAGGATCTCGGCGAACTCCTCGTCGCGGCCGGCGGTGACGCGCTCGATCCAGTGAAGGACCATGGCATGGGCCTCGACGCGGCGCACGCGTGGGACGCTGGCGTAGGCCACGTCCCGGGTGAGGATGTGGTTGAACATGAGCTCGCGCTCGCCCTCGATCGCCGATCCGTCGCGCTCGACGATCAGGCCGCGGTCGATGAGCTCTTCGACCGCGGCCGCCTTGTCCGGTGTCTGCATCTGATCGAGGACGCCGACCCAGAACACCCGACCGACGACCGATGCGTCCTGGATCGTCCGCTTGGCGGACCGGCCGAGCAGGTCGAGGCGCGAGGCGATCGCGCCCTGGATGGTGTCGGGCAGCGTGGTGGGCGTAGCTCCCGTGATGCGCCAGGTCCCATCGGCGTGGCGCCCGAGCGTCCCGTCTTCAATCATCATCCTGAGCAGCTCGCCCACATAGAACGGGTTCCCGTCCGACTGCTGGACGATGCGCTCGACGAGTTCCCGCGGCCCGTCGCCGGCGAGCAGGTGTCGGATGAGCTCGGCCCCATCCGGGCCGGACAGCGGCGCCAGGGCGATCGTGTTCGCGTTTGCGATCGCTGCGCCCCAGGTCGGCCGAACTTCCCAGAGCTCCGGACGGGCCGTGCAGATGAACTCGACGGGACCGGCCACCGAAGCAGCCAGAGACTCGACGAGGTCGAGCAGGCCCGGATCCGCCCAGTGGATGTCCTCGATGAGCGCGACGACCGGGTTGTTGGACGAGATCGACTCGAAGTACCGCTGCCAGGCCGATGCGATCGCGCGTCGGGCAGTGTCCGAATCCTGACCCGCCAGCGGATCCACGCCGAGGCCGATCCCGATCGAGGACAGCAGGACCGGAGTCGTCTTCGACGTGTCGTTTGGCCCGCCGAACCGAGGGTCGAGACGGCCGCTGGCCTTCGACGCGATGACCTCGGCCAGGTCGCTGTCGAGGATCCCGGCGTCGGACTTGAGGATCTCGGCCATGGGCCAGAGTGCCACGCCGTCGCCGTAGGCAAGACATCGGCCGCGGACGACTCGGGCATTCGCGAGCGATCCCGCGAACTCGTGGGTGAGCCTGCTCTTGCCGATCCCCGGCGGACCGACGACGGTAACCAGGGCAGGGGCGCGCGCCCGTGTCGTCCGGTCAAACACCGCGCTCAAGAGCGCGAGCTCGCTGTTCCGACCGATCATCACCGACCTGAGGTCGCTCGGCTCGACGTCCGGCTCGACGTCCGGCAGGGCCTCCCAGGCGCGGATTGCGCGGTCGACTCCCTTGAGCGTGACCTCGCCCAGGTCGCGATAGGCATGTGTTCGGCGGGTCAGGCGTCGGGTCCTATCCGCGACAATCACCGACCCTGGGGTCGCCAGCTCCTGGAGCCGAGCGGCCAAGCTGATCGCGTCGCCGGTCACGCTCCCGCCGCGGTCCGATCCCGGTCCTGCAAGGACGTCGCCGGTGTTGACGCCGATCCGCATGGCAAGCCGGCCCTCCGCCACATCGGAGACGGCGCGATCCCCTGCGAGTCGGGCCTGCATCGCGACGGCGGCGCGGACGGCCCGCTCCGCGTGGTCCTCGCGGGCGATCGGATGGCCGAAGACCGCCACGATCGCGTCGCCGATGTACTTCTCGACCGTTCCGCCGTGGCGCGAAATCTCGTGCGTCATGGTCTCGAAGAACGGTCCCAGGACGGCCTGGAGCTCCTCCGGGTCGAGCTGGGTCGCGAGCTCGGTCGAGGCCACGAGGTCGGCATACAGAACGGTAACGACCTTGCGTTCGTCGAGCGCGTTGGGACGCTCAGCCCGCCGGTCGGGGAACGACTCCGTGTGAGCGGTCGGTCGCTGGTCGGCCGGTTCGGCTGCGTCGAGGCGGGCACCACACTGACCGCAGAAGTCGAGGTCGGGAGTCGCTGGAGCGCCGCAGGCCAGACATTCGCGACCGAGGCCGGCACCGCACCCGCCACAGAAGCGGAATCCGGGCGGATTCGCCCGTCCGCACGTCGCGCAGAGGAGCTCGCTCACCTCCACTCCAGTCGCTGAAACGGGGTCGGATCCCAGCGGGGCCGTCGCGAGTCAGCTCCCCCTGCTGAGAAACGGGAGAGGTGATGCCCTGAAGAACGGTCCCGAGTCTACCGCCGAGCGGGCAGCTCGCTCAACACGGCGCGGAAGTGCCGACGCGTGGGGACGTGGTGGCCCGGGACGGCAGCCCGCGTCCAACCGGCCGTCAGGCTCAGATCGCCCGGTCGCCCGCGGGCTGAGACGCGCTTCCCCCGGGGGCGCACAATCAGGGTCCGATTCCTGCACGCCCCGACGCGTCCGACCGGACGCTTGCCACGAGGAGGCAACCCCGATGACCGACACCCTGCCGCGGGTCAAGACCTACCAGCAGTTCATCGACGGGGCCTGGGTTGACAGCGCCAGCGGCGAGTCGCTGGCGGTCGAGAACCCGGCCAGCGGCGAGATCATCGCACACGTCCCGGCGTCCGGACCGGAGGACGTCGACCGGGCCGCCGACGCCGCCGCCCGGGCCTTCTCCACGTGGCAGCACACGACGCCGCAGGACCGCAGCCTGCTCCTGCTCAAGCTGGCCGACGCGATCGAGGCGCGGGTCGACGAGATCGGCCGGCTCGAGTCGAAGAACGCCGGCAAGCCGGTCGGCGCGGCGATCGACGAGGTCCCCGTCGTGGTCGACAACCTGCGCTTCTTCGCCGGGGCCGGGCGGGTGATGGAGGGCAAGGCGGCCAACGAGTACCTGGCCGACCACACCAGCCTGATCCGGCGCGAGCCGGTCGGGGTCGTGGCGTCGATCGCTCCGTGGAACTACCCGATCATGATGGCCGGCTGGAAGATCGGGCCCGCGCTCATGGCCGGTAACACGGTCATCCTCAAGCCGTCCGCCCGAACCCCGCTGACCGCCCTGGTCCTGGCCGAGATCGCCGCCGAGATCCTGCCGCCCGGCGTGCTCAACGTGGTCACCGGCACGGGTGCCGCGATCGGCGACGCTCTCGTCGGCCACCCCAAGGTCGGGATGATCTCGGTCACCGGCGACACGGAGACCGGCAAGCATATCGCCAAGGTCGCCGCAGACCGGGTCAAGCGGCTCCACCTCGAGCTCGGCGGCAAGGCGCCGGTGATCGTCTTCGACGACGCCGACCTCGACGCCGTTATCGAGAACCTCAAGGTGTTCAGCTACTGGAACGCCGGCCAGGACTGCACCGCCCCGTGCCGGGTCATCACCGGGCCGAAGGTCTACGACCGCTTCGTCGCCGACCTGGCCGGCCAGGTCAGGACGATCAAGTGGGGCGATCCGGCCGAGGGCGACGACATCGAGATGGGCTCGCTCATCGCGGGGGCCCAGGCCGACAAGGTCGAGGGGATGGTCAAGCGGGCCGACCGTGGCCCGGGTGGCGCCGAGATCGTCGTCGGCGGCCACCGCCCAGACCGGCCGGGCGCCTACTTCGAGCCGACCGTGATCGCCGGACCCGACCAGAAGAGCGAGATCGTCCAGGACGAGGTCTTCGGCCCGGTCGTGACCGTCCAGCGCTTCAGCGACGAGGAACAAGCGATCGCCTGGGCGAACGACGTGCGCTTCGGCCTGGCCGCGTCCGTGTGGACCGGCGACATCGGACGGGGCCTCCGGGTGGCCAAGGCGATCCAGTTCGGGACCGTCTGGATCAACGACCACTTCACGCTCGCCTCTGAGATGCCCCACGGCGGGTTCAAGGAGTCGGGTTACGGCAAGGACCAGTCCATGTACGCGATCGAGGACTACACGGTCGTCAAGCACGTGATGATCAAGTCCTGAACCCGGCGGTCGAGGCGGCGCTGGCGGTCGACCTCGTCGATCGGCAGCGCTGGTACGCGGGCAAGGCGCGCGGCGTCGCGGCGGTCCGGCTGAGGGACACGGTCGGGCTCGGGTCGATCGGCGAGGGAGCCGGGGCTGCCGACGACTCCGCCGTCCTCGCCCTCGTCGACGTCGAAGACGACCGCGGAACCGTCGAGCGCTACCTCGCGCCCTTCGTCGTGGCCGGTGGATCCGGACCCGCACGTCCGGCGATGCCGGGCGACGGTGCCTGGCGGGCACTGGCCGTCGCGATCGGCGGGGCCCGGATCCTCGGCACGGACGCCGGCGGGGCGCTCGTCTGCCGGCCCGCGCCGGCACTGCCGGCCTTCGCGCCGGGCGGCCCACGGGAGATCGCCGGGTGGTCGGAGCGCAGCCTCGGGGCCGACCAATCGAACACCTCGTCGGTCCTCGGTGAGCGGCTCCTGCTCAAGGCGTTCCGGCATCTCGAGCCGGGGCTCAACCCTGACCTCGAGCTGACGGCGTTCCTGTCCGAGGACCGCGGCCTCCGGCTGGTCCCGGCGCTCGCCGGGTCGGCCGAGCACGTCGACCGGGACGGATCGGTCACGACCGTGGCGATCCTCGAGGAGCTCGTGCCCGACGCGGAGGACGCCTACGAGACGACCGTCGATCGGCTGGCGGCGTGGATCGCCGCTCCGGGTGAGGTCGCGCTCGAGTTCGCCACCGAGGACGCCGCCGAGCTCGGGACCGCGCTGGCCGAGCTCCACGCCAGCCTGGCCGCTCCGGGCGAGGTCGAGGGCTTCGCCCCGCGGACGGCCGACGCCGACGACCTCCGTCGCTGGCGGGTCCACGGCGAGGAGCGACTCGACGCGGCGCTGGTCCTCCTCGCCGACGATCCGGTCGTGGGGCCAGACCTGCGGGACTGGGCCGGGCCGATCCGCCGGCGCCTCGCAATCCTCGAGGAGACGAGCCCGCCGCCGCTCCTGACCCGCGTCCACGGCGACCTCCATCTCGGCCAGATCCTCAGGACGCCGGATGGCTTCGTGATGGTCGACTTCGAGGGCGAGCCGATGCGCCCGATCGAGGACCGCCGCCGCCCGGCATCGCCGCTCCGTGACGTCGCCGGCCTGCTGCTGTCGTTCGACCACGTCTCCTCGAGCGCGGAGCGGCGGGCGGCCGAGCGGGGCTGGCCTCCGGGATCGCATGCCGGTCTCGACATCGCCGCGTGGCGTCGGCGGTCGCGCGAGCGGCTGCTCGGCGCGTACCGGGCCGGCCTCCGCCGGAAGGGGGCCCCGTTCGCGGTCGACGAGGGCCTGCTCGATGGGCTGGCCGTGGCCAAGGAATGCGACGAGTTCGTCTACGCGGCGACTTACCTGCCCGACTGGCTCTATGCCCCGCACGCCGGGATGCGCCGCCTGCTGGTCGGCGAACCGTCGGCGGCCGCCGGGGGACCGGCGTGAGCCTGCCCACGGCCGTCGAGGTGACGGCGCTCCGAGCGTCCGTCCTCGGCTGGTACCACGAGAGCGGCAGGCGCCTGGCCTTCCGGGGCACGACCGACCCGTACCTCGTCCTCGTCTCCGAAACGATCCTCCAGCAGACCCAGGTCTCGCGCGGCGGGCCGGCCTGGGAGCGGTTCACCCGGCGGTTCCCGACGATCGAGGCGCTCGCCGCGGCCTCGCCGGCGGAGGTCCTCCGGGCATGGCGCGGGCTCGGCTACAACCGCCGGGCGCTGAACCTCCAGCGGGCGGCGCGGATCGTCGTCGCCGAGCACAGCGGGCGTCTGCCGCGTGACGTGGCTGGTCTCGAGCGACTGCCGGGTGTCGGCCCGTACACCGCCCGGGCCGTGGCGGCCATCGCCTACGGCCTGCCCGTCGGGGCCGTCGACACGAACGTCCGGCGCGTCCTCGGCCGCGCCCTCGCCGGCGACCCGGCGGACCTCCGACCCGCCGAGCTCCAGGCGATCGCCGACCGGGTCGTGCCGCCCGACCAGTCTTCCGACTGGACCCATGCGCTCATGGACCTCGGCTCGACGGTGTGCCGCTCGCGGGACCCGGCGTGCGGGGACTGCCCGCTCCGCGTTGGCTGCCGCTACGTCGCGGCCACCCGGCGCCGGGCGGGCGATCGGGCGGGGCGCGGGCCGGCCGCGAGCTCTCCGCGGAACGGAGACGGAGCGGCCGTCCGTGAGCGCCGCGTGCCGTTCGCCGCGACGAGCCGCTGGCTGCGCGGCCGGATCCTCGACCGGCTGCGCGAGGCCGACGACCCGGCCTGGACGGCGATCGTGGCCCCGATCGGGGAGCACGACGGCCCGGCCGTCGGGGCGGCCCTCCGGGCGCTCGCCCGCGATGGGCTCATCGAGCTCGACCGGGCGGCGGATCCGCCACGTGCCCGGCTCCCCGTCGCCTGACTCGGCTACGCTTCGCAGTGTGAACACGACCGCGGCTCGCTCGGAGGCGCAGCCGCTCCCGGCCGACGATCCGACCCTCATGTCGGCCGACCTGCGCGACCTCGTCCGGCGCTGGGCGACGGCCAAGGACGGCGCGCCGATGAGCGCCGAGGCGATGACCGGCGCCGATCGACGGGCCCAGGCGCTCGGGGTCCCCGGCGGTCGGCTCATGGAGCATGCCGGGACCGCGGTCGCCGCTGCCGTTCGGGCGGTCGCCGCCGACCAGGACCGCCTCGGCAAGGGCCCGATCCTCGTCATGTGCGGCCCCGGCAACAACGGCGGTGACGGCCTGGTCGCCGCGCGCCGGCTGGGCCGGCTCGGGCTGCCGGTCGTCGCGGTGCTCGTGTCCGGCGAGAGCCGTCCGGCCACCTCGGACGCGGTGAGGAACTGGGACCGGCTGGCCGGCGAGCCGACCGTCACCCGGATCCACGCCGCGGTCCCGCGCGACCTCGGGGTCATCGCCCAGGGCGTCGAGAAGGCGAGCGTCGTCGTAGACGCGCTGCTCGGGACCGGGGTGCGCGGCGTCCTGCGCGAGCCGATCCGGTCGGCCGTGGAGCTCATCCGCCGGGCCCGCGAGGGCGGCGTCCCGGTCGTCGCGGTCGACACGCCGACGGCCGTCGACCTCACGAGCGGCGAGCCGTCCGACCCGGCCGTCCGGGCCGACCTCACCGTGACCTTCCACCGTCCAAAGACCGGGCTGCTGACGAAGCGTGGAGCGGCCCTCGCCGGACGCGTCCTCGTCGCGCCGATCGGCATCCCGGCGGAGGCCGACCGTGGCTGAGCGGACGACCGTCGGCTGGCGCGAGGTCCTGCTCGTCGCGGTTGCCGTCGTCGGGGTCGTCCTCGGGCTGGCGATCGGCACGAGCCTGCTGCCGGCCGACGCCCAGCGCCTCGTCTTCCGGACGCCGCTCCTCATCGGGGTCCTCATCGTCGGCACCGCGGTCGTGCTCGTCCGGCTCGTGCGCCGGCCGCCGAACCGATGACCGCCGTTCTCCAGGCCCGCCGGCACGATCTCGAGACCCTCGCCTCGGAGCGCTGGGACGTGCTCGTAGTGGGCGGCGGGGTCACCGGGGCGGGGGTCCTCCTCGACGCCGCGAGCCGCGGTCTCCAGGCGGCGCTCGTCGAGCGCGACGACTTCGGGGTGGGAACCAGCGGTCGCTCGTCGCGGCTGATCCACGGTGGGCTGCGCTACCTGGAGCAGTTCCGGATCTCGCTCGTGCGCGAGGCGCTCGCCGAGCGGCGCCGGCTCATCCAGCTGGCGCCTCACCTGGTCCGAATCGAGCCGTTCCTGTTCCCGCTCTATGGCGGCCCGCTGACCCGCCCGTTCTACGACGCGGGCCTGACCCTGTACGACCTGCTCGGGGCGTCCGCCGACGCCGGCTGGCACCGCCACCTGTCGGTCGAGGGGGCGCTCGAGGCAACGCCGGCGCTCCGCCGCGAGGGCCTCCGCGGTGCGTTCGTCTACCACGACGGCCAGGAGGACGACGCCCGCTACAACCTGGCCGTCGCCCGCACGGCCCGCGCCGATGGCGGGCTGCCGCTCACCCGGGTCAGCGCGCTGGGCGCGCTCGAGCGCGACTGGCGGATCGCCGGCGTGAACGTCCGCGACGAGCTCAGCGGAGAGTCGTTCTTCGTCCGGGCGGAACGGGTCATCGACGCCACCGGGGTCTGGTCGGGCCGGGCCGACGGGCCATTCCCGGCCGTCGGGGCGAGCCCCGCCGTCCGCCCGAGCCGTGGCAGCCACGTCCTGGTGCCCCGGCACCGGATCCCGAGCACCCACGGGTTGACCCTGCGGATCCCGGGTCGCGTCTGCTTCCTCGTCCCGTGGCCGGATGTCTGGGTCATCGGGACAACCGACCTCGACGACGTGGGGCCGCCAGACCGGCCGGTGCCGACGGCGGCCGAGATCGACAACATCCTCGACAACGTGAACGCGACACTGGCCGTCGACCTGACCCGGGCCGACCTCGTCGGGGCGTACACGGGTCTCCGCCCGCTGGCGACCGATCCCGGCGGCCACCCCGGGTCGAGCGTCAAGGCCTCGCGCGAGCACCGCATCCGGACCGACCCGAACGGCCTCGTCCGGATCGGCGGCGGCAAGTACACGACGTACCGGCTGATGGCCGCCCAGACTGTCGACACGGCGCTCGGCCGCGACGTCGCCAACGCCCGGCCGTCGAAGACCGCCGAGCTGCCGCTCGTCGGCGCCGCCCCACTCCCCGAGCTCGATGCACTGGCGGCGAAGCTCGCGCTGGACACCGGTCTCGACATGCCCCGGATGGAGCGGCTCGTGGCCCGCCACGGGACCGAGGCGGGCGAGGTGGTCGCCCTGGGCCGCGAGCTCGACCTCCTGCGTCCACTCGGACCCGGGATCGCCCATCTCGAGGCCGAGGTGGTCTGGGCCGTCCGGTCCGAGAGCGCGCTGTCGCTCGACGACCTGCTCGCCCGCCGGACCCGGCTCGCCCAGGAGCTGCCCGACCGCGGCGCGGGCCTGGCGCCGCGGGTCGCGGAGCTGATGGGCTCCGAGCTCGGCTGGTCCGCGACGGACCGCGCGGCTGAGATCGAGAGCTACCTCGCGGCCGCCCACCGCGAGTACGACGTGCCCGGCCCGGGCTCGTGACCGGGCGGCTGTAACCGAGTGGCTGTGACCGAGCGGCTCGTGCTGGCGCTCGACCAAGGCACGACGTCGTCGCGGGCGATCGTCATCGACGGCGCTGGTCGGATCCGTGGCACGGCCTCCGAGGAGCTGCCCCAGGTC
>Ga0326726_10002616_pt1 | contig 16502 bp, 13 predicted proteins | sample MHFenrmetagenome_2_FD_207603 | JGI IMG/M metagenome (GOLD analysis project Ga0326726, IMG submission 207603) | Lab enriched peat soil microbial communities from Michigan Hollow, Ithaca, NY, United States - MHF15MN | ecosystem: Environmental > Terrestrial > Soil > Wetlands > Peat | place: USA... | reverse complement strand
AATAAGGGAGAAAAGCCTCTTTACTCAGAGTTCATGCCTATTAGTGAATTTGAGCAACATTTGAAAGTCTACCTTAAGTATGGAACCCCGATTTCACTGGAAGACTTATTATGTAAAGAAAGGCTGCCACGCAGTCCCATTGTCGTGACCATAGATGATGGGTATGCAAATAATTATGATTTGGGCTTTCCAGTCCTAAAAAAATATAATTTTCCGGCAACCATTTTTTTAACCACTGGGTTCATTGATCGAAAGCTATTTCTGTGGACGGATTGGTTGGAATTCATTGCTGTAAACGCATCTAATGTAGACATTAAAATTGAGCTGAATAAAGAGGTTATATCTTTAAACCTGGGGGAACCTCAGGTTAGGAATAGCGTTGTAAAGCAGCTAAAATCCATACTAAAAAATATGCCGACAAATAAAATAAAATCCTTCTTGTATGAGTTGCAAGAAATGGTAAAGGTTAAATATGATTGGGAGCGAATCCCGGAAAACCTGCAACCTTTAACCTGGAAGCAAGTAAGAGAAATGAAAAAAAGCGGGTTGATTTCATTTGGAGCCCATACGGTCTCGCACGCGATTCTATCGAAATGTAATGAGGAGGAGCAAACTGTTGAGATGGTGGAATCGAAAGCGAGAATAGAAGAGGAACTTAATGAAGAGTGTTTGATACTGGCTTATCCAAACGGCAAAGAAAATGATTTTACGCAAGATACTATTAGATTGGCAAAAAAAGCAAATTATAGGATAGCTGTTACAACAAATTCAGGCTATGAGAATTCAAATGATTATAATAGTTATAAATTAAAGCGTTGGGGGGCAGATCCATTAAACAAAGAAGATCTCGAATTTCTGATCTCCGGTGGGTCTTTGCTGACGGGGGCAGTTCGAAAACGTTTTAGGGCAACTTATTAATGGAAAGGAATCAGTGATTGGAGAACCTATCACGGAGATTCAAGAAGGATGATGAACTTATCGATAAGACGGCTCCCTGAAGAAGAATTCCCGGATGCAAAGCATGAATGGGATTCGTTATTGGAGAAAAGTGTGACGAATGAAGCGTTCCTCTTATGGGAATGGGTTTACTCTTGGTGGGAGGTCTTCAAGGATGCAAGCAGAGAACTCTATCTTTTGCGCGGCAAGAATCCGATGGGTGAAACGGTAGGCATCGCCCCTTTTTATCTCCAAAAGGAAACCTTATTCGGAATTCACAAGAGAAATATTATTAGATTTTGTTCTTCGATCGAGACATATCCCGATCACCTGGACATCATAGCAACAAAGGAATATGAAGATGTTTTCTCAGAGGCCGTTTTGACGTATCTGATTCAACATGATAAAGATTGGGATCTGATTAAATTAGACGGGGTCCACGAAAATGCGATCATAAAAAAATATTTGACATCTCCGCATCCGGAGTTGAAAGAATTACTCATTACGTCTGTTCCCGATGCTAATTGCCCATATCTCGTTATCGATAAAAGCTTTGAAGATTATCTAAAATCCTTTTCCCCCAAAAAAAGGCAGACGTTATTAAGGAAGAGAAGAATCTTAATGAATAGAGAAAAGGCTGTATTTAAGACTGTGAATTGTGATGAGGAACTGCAGAAACACATTCAGGCATTATTTGCCCTCCATGATGAAAGGGCGAAACAAAAAGGGATCAAGACCACTTTTTGCGGAGAGGACATATACAACTTTCACAACAAAGCCATTCGTTATTTATTAAAAGATGGTAAAGTCATGCTAGCTTTTTTATACAAAGAAACGGAGCCCCTTGTTTCATACTATTGTATCAAGTACAACCAAAAATATTATTATTATCAAGCCGGTTTGTCCCAGGAAGGGGAGAAGAAGAGCGCGGGAACCGTTTTATTTTCTCTCATCATCGAGAATGCTTTTAAAGAAAGATGTAAAGAATTCGACTTCTTACGTGGAAGTGAAGAATATAAATTTTATTGGACTAAGGATTGTCGTAAAGACTATTCAATTACTATAAGAAAAGATGATTTCATTAATAGAATGACACACTATTCTTATACTATTTACAGGCAGGTCCTCCCTCACTTGCAAAGGATATATAAACCGATCTTCCGTTAGGCTCATCAAGGAATCTTTCTTACGATGTGTTTTGAGAGGATCCGGGAATTAGACAAAATAGAGACAGTTTGTCAATCTGTACAGCTATGCTGCGAAGCGGTTACCGTTTAGGATCTAAATTAATAGCTAAAATAAAAATACCTCAGCTGTTTCACAGTTTAGCCTATCAGGATGAGCTGACCGTGATCATGTATCATGGCATCATTAAAGATCCCCTTACGGTCAATGAATGGTGTTTTGTAGAAGAAAATTTTTTTCGTGTGCAAATAGCGTATCTTAAGAAACACTTTGAGATCATTTCTCTTTCAGAGGCTGTTGAACGCATGAGAGGTGGAGGGATAAAACGCCCGACCGCTGTGATCACCTTTGATGATGGATACCAAAATAATTTTGATGTTGCGTTTCCAATTTTATTGAGGGAAAGAATACCTGCAACTATTTTCCTTACCACAGGGTTGATTAACACGAACGATACGGTTTGGTATTGCCGTTTCAATATTGCACTTTCTCAAACACGCAGGCTTCACATGGAATGGAATGGGTTTAAGTTCGACCTCTCCACATTAGACCTAAAGGCTAAAGCTTCGGTAGCCATCCAAGAAAGCTTAAAAAAACTTGGACAATCACAGCTTATGACAACCCTGCGTAATATTATATTGCGGTTAGATGGTGATCCGGATTGTTCAATCGAGACGGATTCTCCTTTCCGAATGCTCGATAAAATAGCGATTGCGGAAATGGCTGGATCTGAACTCATCGAATTCGGTGCTCACACTCATACTCATGCAATTTTAAGTCAGCTCTCAGATAAAGAACGCTACAATGAGATCAGACAATCAATCGGTACAGTTTATGAACTCACCGGACGCCCATGTCGCTGTTTTGCTTATCCGAATGGGCGAGCGGAAGATTATAACATGGAGACGATTAGGGATCTTGAGACTTGCGGGATTCAGATAGCCGTCACCACTATTTCGGGTCCAAATAATAAGATGACGCCTGCGATGGAATTGAGGCGCTACGGAGTCGGCGCTGATTTACCCATGGCAGAATTCCAGCTGATGGTCCATCATTTTATTTCAAAAGTTCACAGATCATCAGATTTGCTATTGCACAAAAGTTTCTAAAAATGGATGCATGAACTGTTAAGGATGTTTAGCGGGAAAATAATTTGCAATGCGCATCGTATCTGGGAATCCATTAAACGATGATGATTGCAGAGAATCGGATGCAGAGAAGCTGAAATGTCGCCTTTCAGAAGATTTATAAAACAATTTGGCCATTTTTTTGCCGGATTAGGACTGGTCCAATTGTTCGGTTTTCTTACTTTCCCGATTCTCACGAGAGCATTAACAAAGGAACAATACGGCGTGATGAGTCTGGTAACTACGACGATGATGCTGGCAGTAGCGGTCTCGAAAGCCGGCTTGTCTAATGGTATCATCAGGTTCTATAAAGAGTATAGTGGTGGTCCTGAAAAAATGACAATTTTTTCATCCACAGTGCTCATACGGGGCCTCATTTTTTCGCTGGCTTCAGTCCTTTTGTATTTAGGAGTGATCCCGGTGTTAACCCGCTATTTGAAAATGGACGGGAATTACATAATTTGTTTTGCTGTTATGGCCTGTTATCTTTTTATCCATCCTTTAAACATGATAGTAACGAACTTTCTCCGCGCAAGCGGCAAAACGATTTTTTTAAATGCGGTCAATCTGATTTCAGCGGGCGTGTCTGTCGGGCTGTCGCTCCTTTTTTTACTCTATTTTATCGGAGAACTGTATGGATATTTTATCGGCGTCGTCATTGGCGAATTCGCAGCTGCCGTTATCCTCTTCTCTTGGTTTTTTAAACGGTATAAGGTAATCCCTGCACGGGCATCGGGCGCCCTGGCCATTCAATTAATAAAATTCGGGCTTCCTTTGCTCTTTAGTGAATCCGCGTTCTTGGCATTGTCGTATGTTGACAGATATCTGATCGTTGCCTATTACGATGAGGCTGTGCTTGGTCTGTATTCGGCGGGCTATAATGTGGCCATGTATATAGCAAACATTGTTATGTTTTCAATATCCTATGCGATCGTTCCCATCTATGTAGACATCTATGGAGGAGAGGGAAGGGAAAAAACCGAGGCATTTCTGCAAAAATGCCTGAACTACGTTTTGATGGGTTTGATACCGATCTGGTTTGGCTATCTCGCTGTTGCCAAGGACTTGTTTATCACGCTTGCTTCGGAAAAATACGCCTCCGCCGCGATATTTTCTCCGATCATACTCCTCGGAACAATTATTTTCGCTCTGAACAGCATTTTTAATGCAGGCCTGTACCTGGCCAAACGAACCATGACGATGCTCAGCGTTATGCTGCTTGCGGTTGCGGTGAAGGTATTGATGAATATTCTGCTATTACCGGCCTATGGCGTTATGGGGGCAGCCATTTCTACATTAGTGCCTTGTGCTATGGTGATTTTTCTTAACGGGTTCTTGTCGTACAAGCATATCAGGGTAAAAATCAACTTTAAAATAATAAGTTACTACGTGATATTATCTTTCTGCATGTTTTTAATTGTTATACAGATCAATATGTCGAGGGTATGGCTGACTCTCCTTACAAAAGTTTTCGTAGGGTGCCTTATTATTGGTGTGGGCGCGCTTTACCGAGAAAGAGAAATTTTGGAGAAATTGAAATACAAATTAGGCTGGCAGAACTCACGCGGCGGGATCTCCTAAGTTGTTTCTCAACCTCACCCAAATTAATACCGGGGTGATTTGGATAAATCTGATTCTAAATAGTGATTATAAGTACGCTTTTAGTTGCATTGCTAATTTTATTTAAGGAAACGAAATCAGGGAAAATATGAAAAAATATATTCGTTGAGGATCAGGTAAGATATTTTAATTAAAATGAAAAGGAGGACAAAAAGATGGCTATGCGATGCTCAAGGTGCATTCTTCCGGGGACAATACCTCACATCAGTTTTGATGAAAACGGTGTATGCAATTATTGCAGGGAATACGATGAAAACAAGAGTAAAATTGATATTAATTATGGGTTAAAAGGAGAAAAATTCCGCGGGTTTGTCGACGAGGCCATCCGCAAAAGGGTTCAAAACGGATCCGAGTATGATGCCCTTGTCCCTGTCAGCGGGGGGAGGGACAGTTCTTATCTGGCATGGGAATTGAGCAAAAGGCTCAAAATATTGTGCGTCCATTATGACAACCCCTTTTCCTCCTCTCAGACAAAAGTTAATGTCGATCATTTAATGAAAACGATTAAGGCGGATCTTGTTATGTTCACTCATCCAGGCGATAGGCATGCCAAGAGTTTTAAGACGAACCTAAAGGCATGGCTGAAGAAGCCCGAATTGGCAACCATGGGACTGATGTGTTTAGCCTGTAAACCCATGTACCTGGAATTTTTTAATATTGCAAGAAAAAATCGGATCGGATTCATTATTGACGGTTCGAATCCAAACGAGGCCACGACTTTCAAAATAGAAGCGCGAGGAGGCCGAGGAGCAACAAGTCATTTCTCGTGGAAATCGTTTATTACCAATTTCGGAGGAAAAGCGATAAGTAATATGCGGTATTTTAGGGCGTGTAACCTCATCCCTGCAATTCATACTTTTTTGTCTTTAAACGGTAATACACCATACTTAAAGTGGAAATATCCGGATATTATCAAGTTAGGGTATTACTATTTTCATCCTTATCATGAAAAAGAGATCAATAATTGTCTGAGAGAGATCGGATGGGAAAAAGCGAAGGATAACAAATCACCGTGGCGGTTTGATTGTGAAATAGATTCTCTAAAGAACTACTTATTTCAAAAGATCATAGGCGCCAACGAAAAGGATGATTTATTTAGCAAGAATATCCGGTGGGGTTTGATGACCCGAGAGGAAGCGATGAACCGGCTTGAGGAGTGTGAGGTCAATGTTGACATTGTAGAAAGAGTTTTAAATAAAGTTCAAATGAAGTTATCTGATCTCAAGGATATTGTAAAAGTTTGAGAGACAAAGGACTGGAGTGAGGCATCGGCCATGTTAACTTCTATCTTCGTTTTTGTAAAAAGTATGGCAGTGCCAATTTTATACTTTGGGGGACTCATTACCTGCTTATTATCCATTTTTAAAAAGGCGGAATGGGGTCTCTTTCTAATGGTCGCCCTTATTCCGCAGCCAAACATATTTTATAAATTGTATGATTTTCCGATGGGAAAAAAGTTTTTGGATTTATTGTTTATTGCTGTCTTGATTGGAATTTTTGTGAATAAAAGGGCTTTTACAAAAAATAGTAACTCAATCATCATAGGCTTGTATCTCCTGATAAGCTATATTTCCCTCTGGAAAAGCAGCACGAATTTTTCTCTGCCAGCGCCCATTACGACCCAGAACGAGTTGCTTATACAATGGAAAAGCTATGCAGTGATGATTTTTATGTATTATTTGGCTTTAAATAGTTTAAGGGATGAAGATCAACATAAAACTCTGATTGTCATTATGGCTGTGGTAATATTGTTTATCTCAATCCGGAGTTATCGAGCTTTTACAATAGCCCCCTCTTTTCTTGAAGAAAACAGGATGGTAGGCCCATTCGAGGTGGTTCGGCTGAACTCAAATCATTTTGCTGCCTTTATCGTTTCTTATTGCTCGCTGTTCCTTGGTCTCTCGCTGGTTGATAAGGGTAAACGGCGAAGATTATTATTTCTAGCAACCGTTTTGTTGGGCCTTTTTCCTCTTTTCTTTTCATACTCGAGGGGAGCCTACGTGGCAGCCATGGGCGTGTTGGTTGTTTTCGGATTAGCGAAGAAAAGAAGTTTACTAATTTTGGCTTTAATCCTTTTGATCAGCTGGCAAACGTTACTTCCTTCAACTGTCGTTGATCGAATCAAGATGACGGAAACGCAGGAAGGACAGCTTGAACATTCAGCAAGTGTTCGACTGGACTTGTGGAATCATGCAATGGACTTATTTAAAAAGAATCCTATTTTAGGAGTAGGATGGGGAGGGTTTAGATTTACAGTTCCTGAAACATTTGTATATACAGATACTCATAATTTATATCTGAAAACATTGAGTGAACAGGGGATCATTGGGCTTATATTGCTTTTATTCATATTTTTGCTGGCACTGAGAAGCGGGCAGAAATTATTTAAAACAGCTATCACGCCATTTCACAAAGGGCTTGGATTCGGATTCTTAGGGTGTGTAGTGGCTTTCATCATTACGAACATGTTCGGTGATCGCTGGTCATATTTTGTATTAGGGGATTATTTTTGGATTACTTGGGGTTTAGTGGATAGAGGTATTTTAATTTCTGAAGCCTCGAAACAGGAGGCCGAGCTGATTGAGAATACAGTACCTGTTGGTGGGAATGTTTATGGAAAAGCAGAAGGAGGAAGAAACGCATAAATTGATTTCGTTCGGTGCCTTCATAATCTTATTGCTGATAACTTTGGGTCCTGTTGCTTCAAGCAGCGCGGGAGAAATTTATTATGTATCCCCAACTGGTTCCGACGGAAATACCGGCTCTCAAAATAACCCGTGGGCCAATGTCGAGTATGCTGCGCGAAAAGCAAAGCCCGGTGACACCATTTTTGTACGCGGCGGCACGTATCAAGAGCGCGAGGTTTGGCTCAGGGCGAAGTTCGGACATGGCGGCGCTCAAGGAAAGTTGCTGACCATAAAGGCATATCCCAATGAAATCCCCGTCTTTGTCAACAACAAAAGACCCTTTATCATCGAATGTGATTATATTCGCATTGAAGGATTGCATTTTAAGAACGGAAAATCGATTCACGGTGGGGGTGATACCTGGCAAATGGTTAATAATACCTTTACCGGCTCAGGATATGGGTGGGCTGCAATCGAGGTTGGTGGTACTAATATTCTGCTGGAAGGAAATAAATGTGATATAAGCGGTAATAGCGTGGGGGTTCAGGGTCACTGTTACTATATCGGCCACGGCTCCAATATTACCATCAGAAATAATATGGCAAAGGGGATGACCGGCTATGGCATTCATGTTTTTGATCAACGGCGGAGTGGAGACCCTCCGGGATTCGAACGGCTTATAAAAAATGTGATTATTGAAGGGAATGTGGTCTCACATTCGGAGCAGCGCTCGGGAATCGTCCTCGCCGCGTATGACCATGCGCGCATTGAAGACGTCATCGTGCGGAACAATGTGGCATTTAACAACCCTGGTGCGGGGATATATATCCCCGGGATTGTGTCGAACGTAAAGGTATACAATAACACGCTGTTCGGCAACAGAGAGATGGCACTTTCGATCTACGGTACAACACGTGACGTGACTAACGTGGAAATCAAAAACAATATCTTTGACCTCACTAATAGTAAGGGCTCAAATGCGGACCATGTATGGAATGGAAGTGGGAATACTTCTGTGGTTCTTCAGAATAATCTATATTGGCCGAAGCCGCTTCGGTTGTACAAGCTGTCTGATTCGTCTCCTATAATCGGAGACCCACATTTTGTGAACCCGAAGGAAGAGAACTTCCATATTCTGCCAGGATCAGCGGCCATTGATAAAGGGATTCCGTTAAGCGATGTATCGCATGACAAAGACGGAGTCAGACGGCCACAAGGCCCTGCGTCCGATCTGGGTGCGTATGAATATCATTAGGCATAATACGCTCTCTGCAATGTTGGCTATAAGCAGACACATCATATGAGTTCACAGACACCACGGGTATCGGTTTTGATCCCATGCCGGAACGAGGCCAAACATATAGAACACTGTCTGACAAATATTTACGGGTTTACGCCTCCACCGGGAGGGTTTGAGGTCATCGTGATTGATGGCATGAGCAACGACGGTACCTTCGATATTCTGTCCCAGCTTAAGAACCGATTCCCAGATCTTATTATAATCAATAATCCAGACAAAATTGTCCCAAGGGCCATGAATTTAGGGATTCAAAAGGCGAAAGGCGAGTATATCGTTCGAGCAGATGTAAGATGCATTCACCCTAAGGGTTACCTTTGTGATTTAATTAAACTGAGTGAAAGAACAGGAGCAGACAATGTGGGGGGTGTCCTGGTTCCTGAATTTGGTAATGGGTATGCACAAAATGCAATTGCTTTAGCTTACAAAAGTCGCATTGCCATGGGTGGGGCATTGCGTGATCGGGGCGATTTCATCGGGGAAACAGATACTGTATATGGAGGGTGTTTTAAGCGTAAGCGTCTTTTAGAGGTTGGAATGTATGACGAAGAGATGGTGAGAAATCAAGATGATGAATTGTCATTCCGATTGAGAGAAAGAGGGGGGAAGATCATACAAGACGGCAGGATCAAAATTCCGTACCAAACCAGAAACTCATTTTGGAATCTTTTCAAGCAATTTATGCAATATGGCTACTGGAAGGTCAGCGTGATCAAGAAGCATCCTCAGCAGGCATCCCTAAGACACATTCTCCCGGCCGTCCTTGTATTGAGTTTTGTGACCTTAGGTTTGTTCATCCCTTTCACCATTTATGGCCTTTATGGATTTTTAATCTTTTCAGGAAGTTACATTTTGGCCGTTGGATTATTTTCAATTAAATCTGCCTACAGGCGAAGCTTGAAACTTTTGCCCGGGTTGATCTTTGCGATCTCTCTCATTCATATCAGCTTCGGAATAGGTTTTATCATCGGGTCAATATTTAGATCCTTTCGACTTAAATTGAAATGGTTCGAAACGTTGAGCAGGTGAATTATGGAGAAAACCGCTGTGTCAGATAATTTTCTTCCCTTTGCACTTCCTATGATTGAAGAGGAAGAAATAAGTGAAGTGATCGATACGCTCAGGTCGGGATGGATCACGACAGGTCCAAAGGCAAACCTGTTTGAAAAGGAATTCGCCAAATATATCGGATGTAAACATGCCATTGCTGTCAATTCTTGCACTGCCGCCTTGCACTTGGCCCTCGAAGCCATCGGGATCCGAGAGGGAGACGAAATTATCACTTCCCCAATGACCTTTGCAGCGACAAGCGAAGTGATTCGGTACTTCAAGGCAAGACCCGTATTCGTCGATATCGATTCCACAACAATGAATTTAGACGTAGGAGTACTTGAAAACGCCGTTAAAAGGAGATGCGAATCGGGGAATGGAAAAAGATTGAAGGCGATCATCCCTGTTCATTATGCCGGCTATCCTTGTGACATGGACGCCATCATGGCGTTAGCATCCAGATACGACCTAAGAATCATCGAAGACGCTGCTCATGCCTTTCCAACCTCTTATAAACGAAAGATGATCGGGACCCTTGGAGATGTAACGTGTTTCAGTTTTTATGCAACGAAGAACATCACCACAGGGGAAGGAGGAATGATTACTACCGAAAATGAAGAATATGCAGATCGGATGCGAATCATGAGCCTGCACGGAATCAGCAAAGATGCTTGGAAGAGATACACGGCAGAGGGGAGCTGGTACTATGAGGTAATCGCGCCAGGATACAAATACAATCTCACCGATATTGCTGCCGGCCTAGGGGTTGCACAGCTTAGAAAGGCCGATGCTTTCTTAAAAAGGAGGAAGCAGATTGCCGATAGGTATCATGAGGCTTTTCAAGAGTTGAACGAACTTGATTTGCCCTTGGCAGTTGAAGGGAAAGAAGGGACGACGCATAGCTGGCACCTCTACGTCATTCGATTAAACCTTCAGCGGCTGCAAATAGATAGAAACAAGTTTATTGAGGAACTTAAACGTAAAGGCATAGGCACTTCTGTTCATTTTATCCCTCTTCACATTCACCCATACTACCGGGAAACATACGGTTACAAACCGGAAGACTTTCCAGTCGCTTACGAAACCTACAAGAGAATCATATCCCTTCCGATTTATGCAAAGATGAGCGATGGGGATGCCCGGAGAGTCGTTGAAGCGGTAAAAGATGTAATAACTTTATACAGAAAGGGGACGAAGTAGCCATGAAGCGGGCATTTGACATTGTTGTTTCTTCTGTTGGCCTGATATTGCTTCTGCCTTTTTTTGTGGTACTGGCAATCCTGATCAAAATAGACGATCCCGGCCCTGTTTTTTTCGGACAAAAAAGGATTGGCAAAGATTTTAAACCTTTTTCCATTTACAAATTTAGAACGATGGTGAAGAACGCCGAACAAAAGGGTTCCAAAATAACTGCCGGCGGAGACCAGAGAATAACAAGGCTGGGGAAGATTTTAAGAACAGTAAAAATTGACGAACTTCCTCAACTTTTGAATGTTTTAAGGGGTGAAATGAGTTTAGTCGGAGTTCGGCCCGAGGTCGAGGAGTACGTAGAGTTGTATAAGAAGGAGTATGCGGAAATACTGAAAACGAGGCCAGGAATAACAGATGTTTCCTCTATCACTTTCAGGAACGAAGAAGAGCTCTTAGGGCGACAGAGTGATCCAGAACGGTACTACGCTTATGTGCTGCTGCCCAAAAAGATAAGACTTGGGCAAGAATATGTGTCAAATGCCTCGTTTTTTTACGATATAAAGTTGGTTTTCAAGACCTTTTATGCGATTATTTTTCCTCCCGCATTATTCAGAGACATTCCTTAGCTGAATCGCCACGAATTCTGATGCATATCTTACAGCTACTTAGCAGCACTGGCTTGTTTGGAGCAGAACGGATGTTGATTGAGCTATCCAAGGGTCTGCAGGCAATGGATGGCTGCAAATGTACCGTTGGTGTCTTAAAAAACTCTCAAAATCCAAATCTGGAAGTTTCAGAGGAAGCCGAAAAGGAGGGGCTCAGTACAGCGATCTTTCCGTGTCGGAATAGGTTTGATCTGCAAACGATCTTTGAAATCCGGAAGTTTCTACGGGACTCAAAGGTTGATCTTATCCATTGTCATGGTTATAAAGCAAATTTCTACGGGCTGTTTGCTTCCAGAGGTAAGATACCTGCAGTAACGACCCATCATAATTGGCTGAGGTGGCACTGGAGGCTCGGTCTTTACTGTTTATTGGACAGCTTATGGATACGTTATTTTGATCGAGTCATTACTGTATCTGAAAAAAATATAGAGGAACTGCTGAGGTACAGAATCCCGAAAGCTAAGATCAGAGTAATCGATAACGGCATCGACATGGACCGGTTCAGTAGGGAGATACACGTCGAGACGATCAGGAAAGAACTCGGACTCCTTGAGAATTCAAAGGTTGTCGGGACAATCGGTAGATTGGGGGATGAAAAAGGACAAATTTACTTGTTGAGAGCGGCACAAGGAGTTGTAGAGAGAGAAAAATCCGTTAGATTTCTTATCGTGGGAGATGGTCCTTTGAGGGGGTATTTAAAGGAGGAGACCGCGAAGTTGGGTATTGCCGACAGTGTCACATTTACCGGCTACAGACAGGATATTCCGGAACTGCTCTCCGTCATGGATCTCTTTGTATTGCCGTCTACTAAAGAAGCTCTTCCAATGGTTCTTCTGGAGGCATTGGCGGCACGAAAGGCTGTGATTGCAACAAGAGTTGGTGCAATTCCGAAGGTCGTCAATAACGAAAACGGGATGCTGGTTGAGCCGGGGGATGCTGCTGGGTTGCAGGATGCGATACTCAGTTTATTGGCGAGTGAAGAGAAAAGGCAGAGCTACGCATCTGCCGGCTATGACACGGTAAAAACCCACTTTTCATCAGAACGAATGAGCTCCAAATATATGGATCTCTACAATGAACTCCTCGGAGATAGGTCGTTATAGTGAACAAATATCATCATGCAAAAATACCCATACTACTTTATCATGCACTGTTTGAACGAAGAGCTCATCCAGAAAAGTATGCCGTCGCCTCGGGCACCTTTGAACAGCATATCAACTATCTTTCCAAGAAGGGGTTTGAGAGCCTTTCATTTGATGCATTTCTGGATGGATTCCAACCTGATCCCAGGAAGAAATACATCATCATTACATTTGATGACGGAAACTACAGTGATTATTCAATCGCGTTCCACATTTTAAGAAAACATCGTTTTGGTGCGACCTTCTTTGTGACGGTGGGCAGAATAGGAACACGGGATTATTTGAATTGGGATCATCTGAAGGAAATGATCGATGGCGGCATGTCCATACAGTCACACAGCTTGAACCATTTCTTTCTTTCGGACCTCAGCAATGGTAACTTACAGAAAGAGCTAACCGAATCGAAAAAAAATCTTGAAGACAAATTTTCCTTACCAGTACATTTTATTTCATTGCCGGGGGGCTTTTATTCTCGGCGGGTGTTGAAAGCAGCGCAAGGTGCCGGGTATAAGGGGGTTGCAACGTCGGGTCCGGGCTTGAATCGCTTGGGAACTCTAGAGGAAGAATTTAAATTGTACAAGAGATTTGTGATAACAAGAAAAATACGCATGGATGGTTTCCGGGAAATCGTGCATGGTCATTTGCTTTTTAATGCAAAGAGCCAGGTGGTGTACCAGCTAAAATCTATGGCCAAAAAAGTCCTTGGAAGCAGAGGGTATTATGTGATTTGGTCGAGGTGGTTCAAATATGAAAGGTAATCCAAGAAAAGCAATGCAGAGTAACAAAGTCTTTTTCATACCGAAAAATCACGAATATATGAGGAAGCTTAAACAGCACCTCGAAAAAACGGGGGTCAGCGTCGTACTCCTCAAGCCCTTTCATGGACCAAACTGAGAAAATCGATTGTAGGGGAAATGGTGAGGTCATTTTCACAGGGGCCACTACTAAATTTCAACTAAAAAAGGATTGATTCGCTAAAAGTTATGAATGAGTATATAACAATAGTTGTTCCTGTTTTAAATGGAGAGAAAACCATAAAAAGCTGCCTTGATTCAATCTTCGAAGTGAATTATCCGGAGGATAAATATGAAGTAATTGTGGTTGATAATGGATCAAAAGACAATACCTTGATGATAGCAAGAGGATATAATGTGAAGTTGTATATAAAACCTGGGGTAACTATATCGGCGTTGAGAAATTTTGGTGCACTGGTTGGGAAAGGAAATATTTTTGCTTTTGTTGATGCCGATTGTTTGGTTTCGAAAAACTGGATTCAAATGGCAATCTCTCATTTTCAAGAAGAGAGAATAGGAATTATTGGTTCCCACTATAAGATTCCTGAAAATTGTAATTGGGTCGGTAATGCACGGGGTCTAATGTCTGAAAAAAAAAATATAAATGGAGAAATTGATTACCTTCCAGGTGGTAACATGCTTATATCAAGGAATTGTTTTGAATCCATCAATGGATTTGATGAAAGTTTGATAACAGACGAAGACGTAGACCTTTGCTACAGAGCAAATAAGGCAGGATTTAGAATCTATTCAGACCCGATGGTTTCAGTTGTCCACTTAGGTGATTGTATTTCACTGCTGACTTTTTTGCGTAAAGAAATATGGCGTGGGCGTGAAGTAGTAAGATTGTATATACGGGATCGTAGAAAAATAAATCTGAAATCCACCTTATATGCGATAAGTTTTAGTCTTATTATAGTTTCAATATTTGGCAGTCTTTTACTTAGTTTTCATACTAAGAGAATTAATTTATTTTTATTCTTTTGTGGGGTGCTTTTCTTTATCCCTTTCGCTCTGTCGATTCGCAGTTCAATTAGACAAAAAAGAATGAAGTATTTCTTTCATGTCATGACAATATATCTAATTTTTGGAATTGCAAGGGCAATAGCAATATTTAAAATGATAATTATGTTAAAAGGAAAAATGCGGAAAATCTTTGAGGGAATGCTATTCTTAGTTGAAATTTAAGAAGTGGCTCCTAAGATGGTGGTAGATTCTTAATCCCCAAGAAAAAAAATCCACCAAGAAAGGGGCCAATGATGAAAAAGATATTACGAATTGGAAGAGGTGTCTAGGCCAGAAGAGCGAGAGTGAATGAGATCTGCGAGCGGCCCCCTTTGTAACTGATCCTTCCCAACCGGTTTTTGCACCCCATTCAAGATCCGAGAAGAATCCTTGTCCCTTTTCATTTTGCTTGAGACAAAAATCTGCTTTGTATACTAAATCCATCCAGGTGCTATCCAATGTGCGATCCAATGTCCTAAAAATGATACTCCCTGGTCTGAAGGCTTGGGTTTCTTTCGGGCCACCCCGCTTCGCCGGATCGCCTACCCGTCGCTTTGAAGGTAAAATTTTTGGATAATTAGAGAAGGGAATTTCTCTGAAGTAGTATTTCGTTTCCTATAAATACCAGATAAGGTTTCATGTTCTGGATTGCAGGATTTGCTAAGTGCTTGATATAAAATGGGAAACTGATCTGAAAATCGCCTTAAATACCCTGGCACAAAGATTGCTTAAGTATCATGAATGCTGAATGAAAACTATGGATTTAATTCTCAACTCTTCATTTGAATTCCCGGAGCTGACCTACGAAAAAAGGAAAATTGTTGAACCGAAAACCTACTTTGCGAATTTTCGACCCAGCTTATGGTTTCGACGCCATTACCAGGGCGGTCATTGGCTAAGTCCTTTGTTTTATTGCGGATAGGAGAATATACTATGCAGTTCGTAAGAAAATGGCCAAAGGAGATTATTGTAAGGGTAATTGCAGATATTCTGATGATTAATTTAACATTCTTTACCGCGTTCATTGCGAGATTTCTCGGATTGATTGTCTTTGGCTTTATAGAAAATGTTCGACCCAATTTGGACTACTCAATCCTGTTTTGGGATTTTTCACTAAGCTCTTACATTTGGTCTTCGGGAATTCTGACAGGTATCTGCATCATCGTATTTTTTGTTGCGGGGTTTTATACGAATGGGAGGGCGTACCGTAGCCGTTATAAAATTTTAACAATAATCTGTGCGGTGTCGATCTCCTATTTGATATTTGGAGCTTATTCCTATGTCCTTAAAGGGATTTCCCCGCAAATGCCACGGAGCGTTTTTTTATGGGGATGGGTATTTACCACCCTTATGCTGATTGCTGCACGTCTCTGTTCTTCAATTTGGACAAAAGTAATCATCGCTGAATCACACATACGGCCTCTTCGGAAGGGAGAGAACATCAGGAGAGTGTTGGTAATTGGGGGTGCCGGTTTTATTGGCTCGATGTTGGTCAGGAAACTAGCATCCCGTGGGTACTACGTCAGGATTCTTGATAACCTTTTTTACGGTAACAAAGGACTCGAGGGAATACAGAATTTCTCTGCCATAGAACTCATGAAAGGTGACTGCCGCAACATCGAAAAAATTGGCTTTGCGATGCGGGGCATGGATGCCGTGATCCATCTGGCCGCCATTGTCGGGGATCCAGCTTGTGCTTTAGATGAGAAGCTAACCCGGGAGATCAACCTAGCATCCACCAGGATGATTGGGGAACTCGCCAAAGGATTTGGTGTCCGGCGGCTGATATTCGCTTCTACATGTAGTGTGTATGGTGCCTGTGAAAATCTTATCGACGAAAGGTCTTCCTTGAATCCTGTTTCT
>Ga0326726_10002615_pt1 | contig 16503 bp, 9 predicted proteins | sample MHFenrmetagenome_2_FD_207603 | JGI IMG/M metagenome (GOLD analysis project Ga0326726, IMG submission 207603) | Lab enriched peat soil microbial communities from Michigan Hollow, Ithaca, NY, United States - MHF15MN | ecosystem: Environmental > Terrestrial > Soil > Wetlands > Peat | place: USA... | reverse complement strand
CAGAGGCTGTTTTTTCCATTCTGAGAAATACCTCTCTTCCCTTCCACGAAGATGGTATTGCAAACGTCCTGCGGTAAGAGCCTGTTGGATTGTACTCTCGTGGTACTCTGGGAGGATCCGGAATAAAAGGAGTTGTCACATTTCTGAAAATAGGGTCGCTAAAGCCTTTCATCTCCCAGTTTGACGGGACGCTTATCGTATCCCAGTTTTTGTCGGGGAATCCCTCTTTAAAGAATTCCTGAGGGACTCCTTCGGGTGTGTCGGAATAATGAAATTTCCATATTCCGTTCAGGGACAGGTATCCAATAGCCCTGATGGGATCATTAATAAGTGCATCGCCCGCGGAGAAATATGGGATAAGCGGAGTATGACCATCCTCCTGGTTCAATTCAAAAACCGAGGTGTTTTCAATGTATTTATAAATATCAGAAAGGAAACTCTTTTCCTGCGAAAATGTTATTATTGTCAGTAGGAGGAAAATAATTGGGAATACGGTCTTTTTCACGGGATTTTGTTTTAAACATATTGGAAATATACGCAAAAAAGGTATGGTGGAAAATTGGATTTTCAAAAAATCGAAAAACTTAAACATAGGATTAACTCCCACCCCCTCCTGACGCTTCGGTCATGACGGGGTGGTTCACCTGACTTTTTCAACAGCCCCAAGCCTGCGAAGCAGCCAGGAGTTGATTATTCTTTGTGTAAGTTCTTCCTGTTAAATGCCTTTATTTTATAATTTCGTGATTCATAAATCACAGCCATGAAATATTAATCTTAAATCTTTAAAAATGAACAAATTCCGAATTTGCAATATGCTGATTTCAGGAGTAGTGATCCTGTTATCCTTTTCTTCATGTAAGAAGTCTCCTGCTCCTGCTGATAAGCTCAGCATCAGTTTTGAAAAATACACAATGCCAAACGGGTTGCAGGTAATATTGCATACCGATCATTCCGACCCGATGATCTCGTATGCAATAATGTATCATGTAGGCTCCAGCAGAGAAACGCCGGGCAAGACCGGATTTGCCCATCTGTTTGAGCACTTGCTATTTGGTGGTTCGGAAAATGTACCAACAGGAACCTTTGACAAGATCATTGAAGGTATTGGAGGTGAGAATAATGGCTTCACCACAAATGACGTAACAACCTACTTTGAGATGTTCCCCAAAAATGCACTTGAAAAAATATTATGGCTCGAATCAGACCGTATGGGGTTTTTCATCAATTCAGTCAGCCAGAGAACACTGGCTATTCAGCAGAACGTGGTCCAGAATGAGAAGAGACAGGGCGAAGACAATTCGCCGTACGGTTTTACAGATTATGTTATAAGCAAAAACCTCTACCCTGCCAGTCATCCTTATAGCTGGGAAGTGATTGGTGAAATGGAAGATCTTAAAAATGCGAGTCTCGATGATGTAAAATCTTACTATGAACATTTCTATGGGCCAAACAATGCTACATTAGTTCTGGCAGGTGATTTCAATCCGGATTCAGTTAAATTATTGATTAATAAATATTTCGGTGAGATAAAATCGCATGGGGAGGTAGCTCCCCGCACAGCAATGGTCCCGTCTCTTGAAAAAACGGTTAAGCTCTATCATGAGGACAATTTTGCCAATGTTCCGGAAATTACGCTTGTATGGCCGGTTGCAGAGCAGTATAACAAGGATGCTTATGCTCTTGATTTCCTCGCAAAAATACTGGCCGATGGAAAGAAGGCTCCTTTTTATAAAGTACTCGTCAAGGAGAAGAAGCTTACTTCGAGAACAACAGCTTTTAATTACTCAAAAGAACTGGCGGGCGAATTTACAATCAGCATCAGGGCAAATGAGGGTAAAACCTTAAAGGAGATTGAGGATGCTGTCAATGAAGCTTTTGACAGGTTTGAAAAAGAAGGGATAACCGAAAAGGATATTGAAAGGGTCAAAGCTTCAAGTGAGAAAAATTTCTATTCAGGGATCGAAAGTGTTTTCGGGAAGTCACTTCAGCTTGCTTTCTATAATACCTATCTTAACGATCCGGGATATATTGAGAAAGATATTGAAATCATCAAGGCAGTAACCCTTAATGATGTAAAAAGGGTATATGAAAAATACATCAAGGGCAAGCCTCATATTGTAACCAGCTTTGTACCAAAGGGTAAACCGGAAATGATTGCTGAAAACTCAGTTCCTGCCGGCGTCAAAGAGGAAAATATAAGAGAGGCAAGCCAGGTGGAAATCGCTCAAACAGCTGAAGAGAAAATAGCAAAAACACCTTCAGTCATGGACAGGACCGTTGAGCCTCCTGCCGGTACTCCTCCTGAGGTCAAGCTGCCTGTGACATGGAAAGCAAAACTGGCCAACGGCATTCATGTTTATGGGATCGAGAACAAGGAGCTACCTCTGGTTGAGATGATCCTGACAATCAACGGTGGTGTTTATCAGGATAAAGTCACATTGCCGGGTGTTGCAGGTATGGTGGCAAGTGTTCTTCCCCAGGGAACAAAAAACAAAACACCTGAAGAACTTGAGGAGGAGATCGAGTTGCTTGGCTCAAGCATAAATATGTATGCAGGCAGGGAGGAGCTAACAATGAATGCCAGTTCTCTTTCCAGGAATTTTGAAAAGACGGTAGGACTTATGAAGGAAATCCTTCTTGAACCACGATGGGATACCACTGAATTCTCAATTGCTAAAACCAGCACATTGAACAGCATCATCCAGGCTGAAGCTCAGCCAAGAAGCGTAGGCAACTTAATGTTCAACAAGCTTCTTTACGGCACTGATAATATCTTTGGCTACAGCACGAGGGGTACCAAAGAGTCGATCGGAAAAATAGCAATGGATGATCTGAAAGCCTACTACAATAATAATTTCTCGCCTTCATTGACTTCAATCGAGGTGGCAGGCAATGTCAGTAAGGAACAGGTGCTTACTGCCCTCAAGCCGCTTGAGCAGGAATGGAAGCCAAAAGACGTAACGTTCAATAGTTATGCAATACCCACCAATCCTGGAAAATCGCAGATCTATTTCATAGATATTCCCGGCTCACGTCAGTCGGTTATCTTCGCAGGGTATCTTGCCCTTACAAGGGATGATCCTGACTATGTAAAAGCTGATTTTATAAATTACAGGCTGGGAGGTGCCTTTACCAGTATCCTTAATCAGATACTGCGCGAGGAGAAAGGTTTTACTTATGGTGCATCAAGCTATTTCCAGGAAATGAAAGTCAAAGCTCCGTTTATTGTATCAACTAGCGTAAGATCTGATGCAACATTTGAGTCGGTCAAAATAATCAGGGACGAGATGGATAAATACCGCAACGGTGTTTCTGAAGCTGATATCCAGTTTATTAAGAACTGCATGATCCTCTCGAATGCACTGAGGTTTGAGACAAACGGATCGCTTGCGGGAATGCTGACAACTATGGCAAAGTATAATTTCCCTGATGATTATATCAGGAATGAAGAGAAAGTGATCAGGGGCATGACGGTGGATGAACACAAGGCAACCGCTGATAAATACATCATTCCCGACAAAATGTACTATGTTGTTGTAGGTGATGCTGCAACTCAGCTTAAACCGCTGGAAAAGATCGGATTCGGGGCTCCGATAGTTGTTAAGAGGTAGTTGTTCGGGTTGTATAACTATTACTTCCCGGTCATGTTAAGGATTGCAACATAATAGTTCGGATCCACGGTGATAACAGCATTTTCCGAATCCAGGTCAATTGAGGAAAAGCCCGAGGTTGGAACTATATTCTTTTCAACACCGGATATGTAGATTTTCAGAGGCATGTTGAAACCACGGACACAATTATTCCATCGGAAGGTGAGCTTTTTATCCTTTTCAAAGTATTCAAAGACCGGGATCCTGATATCCCTGAGGTACTGATCAAAAAATGGCTTAAGGTCCAGTCCCGTTTTTTTGGCCAGATACTCCTCAATCTGCGATCCCCTGACAACCTGGTGATAAAAATCCCTGTTAATGCCGCGCAGGATCTCCCTCCATTTTTCATCATCGTTAATAATCTGCCGCAGAGTATGAAACATACTGCCACCCTTATAATACATGTCACCTGAACCGCTGAAATTCACGTTGTAGATTCCGGTAATGGGACGGTCGTTCCTGATGTTCCTTCGTGAACCAAGGACATACTCCCTCCCTGCATCCTTTCCATAATAATATTCCACGAAAAGACACTCGGAATAATTTGTGAAGCTCTCGTGAATCCACATATCGGCTACATCTTCATATGTAATGTTGTTCGCAAACCATTCATGACCAGATTCATGAACAATAATAAAATCGAACTTATCCCCCCATCCCGATCCGCTCACATCATTTCCCCTGTACCCATTATGGAAGCCGTTACCATATGTTACGGAGCTCTGGTGCTCCATTCCAAGATAGGGAACCTCCACAAGCTTATATCCGTCCTCATAGAAGGGATAGGGACCAAACCAGTGTTCGAATGCCTTTAGCATCATATGAGCCTGCTTAAACTGAATTTTAGCCTTCCCAAGATCTTCCTTCAGAACATAATAGTCACAGGTAAGCTTTCCTTTTTCCCCGTTAAAGATCTCCGAAAAATGTGCATAATCGGCGATATTTATATTCACCCCATAGTTACTTATGGGATTAGCCACGAACCAGTTATATGTTATAGTTTTATTTTTCTGCTTTACAGCACTCCGTAAACGTCCGTTCGATACATCCATAAGATTGGATGGCACATTCACGCTAATCAGCATGCTGTCGGGCTCGTCATACATATGGTCCTTGCATGGCCACCACAGGCTTGCCCCATCACCCTGGCAGGAAGATGCAATGAATGGCAGGTTGTTTTTGTCCTTTTTCCACGTGATCCCGCCTTCCCACGGCGGCCGGAGCGATACTTTCGGTTTGCCTCCGTATTTCAGAACTACCGAATAGATTTTCCCTGGCTCCTCAACTTCAGACATCTTTATCCAGTAAACGTTGCCTTCTCTGGTAAATTCCAGAGATTTCCCGTTCTGGATTGCCTCTGAGATGCTCAGGGGCGGCTGAAGATCGATCTGCATTAAGTCGGCACTCTTCTTCACCCTGTAATTTATGGTATTACTTCCATAAATTGTACTGTCAGAAGGACATACAACAATATCAAGGTGATAATATGTAAGATCCCACCATGCTCGTTGAGGAGTTATCGATCCGCGAAGAGAGTCCTGATGTGTAAAGGCTTTATGTTCCGGTGCAAGGTACTGCGCTCCTGCAGGTAGTAAGAAACGGAACAATGTAATTAAAGTAAAACAGGTTCGTGAAAATCGGTTCATAAGCAGGAATATAAGATTAAAGACAAAAGACAAAAGTAAAAAGATAAAAGACAAGTCAAAATCCCCATTTCAAGCCATTCAACACTTTCAACCTTTCAACTTTTTCAACTCCTGGCCTGCATTGGTTTGCTTAAGGTGGTAATTTAACTTTCAGATTTAAATACTAATTTTACTCCCCTGATGAAAAAAGGCATCTTCATATTTTTGCTGCTTTTGCCTGTTTTGGGTCGATGGGTAACTGGTCAGCCGATAAACCACTGGGAGACAGCAGTTTTCGCTTCGGATACCTGGAAATACTGGACCGGTACCTCTGAACCCGATCAGAACTGGAGATCACAATCTTTCAATGATTCCTTCTGGCCTGAGGGTCAGGGAGGTTTCGGATTTGGTGATGACGATGATAACACAATTATACCTCAATGTGCATCTGTCTTCCTGAGAATAAAATTTGATGTCAACGATATCAGCCAGATCGTATCTGCAATTCTGAACATAGACTATGATGATGCTTTTGTAGCCTACCTGAATGATGTTGAAATTGCAAGAGCCGGTGTGCAGGGTATTCATCCACCTTACTACCAGCTGGGAGAAGATCATGAAGCAATAATGTATTACGGAGAACCGCCTGAATCATTCCTGCTGAGCAGCAATAAGCTAAAATCCTGTTTAATGCAGGGGGAGAACGTTCTTGCAGTTCAGGTTCACAACTCATCCGAAGCTTCAACTGACCTGTCATCAAACGTTTGGTTTTCCTTCGGCATGTCCGGCAGTTCCCTGATGTACAGGTATCCACCGGACTGGTTTGGCCCGAGGGATGAATTCACATCGTCAGATCTTCCGATTGTCATTGTCACTACATCAGCGGGAGAAGATATTATGGATGAACCTAAAATCACAGCTGATATGAAAATTATTAACAACGCCGGTGGGATTGTCAATAATGTTTCTGACCCCGGAAATGTTTACTCGGGTAAGGTCGGCATAGAAATCAGAGGTCGTTTTTCAGCATCCCTGCCCCAGAAGCCTTACGGATTTGAAACACGTGACGATGCCGGTAATAATCTTAATGTTCCGATCCTGGGAATGCCTGAGGAAAATGACTGGGTTCTCACAGCAAACTATAACGATAAAACATTTCTCAGGAATTTCCTGCCATTCGAGATTTTCAGGAAAATGGGCCATTATGCTACAAGATCTGTCTATAGTGAGGTTGTTTTAAACGATGAATACAAGGGCATTTATCTCCTCGGAGAAAAAATAAAACAGGATAAGAACCGGGTCAATATCGCCAAGCTTAATCCGGATGAAAATACCGGAGATGATGTCACAGGCGGGTACATTTTTTCAAACGACTATTATGATGAAACCAATAGCTGGAAAAGTAACTTCTCACCACTTAACAGGTTAGATGCTGATGTATATTTTGTTTATTTCGATCCGAAGCCTGCGGACCTGAGCGTAACACAAAAGAAATACCTTAAAGATTATGTTGATTCGTTCGAAAAGGTATTGTACGGGGCTGATTTTAAGAACAGAAGTACAGGCTACAGGGCATACCTGGATGTAAATTCATTTGTTGATTATTTCATTCTCGGAGAGCTTTCAAGAAATGTGGATGCCTACAAAAAGAGCAGATTCTATTACAAGGATAAGGACAGCAACAAAGGTCTTATACACTCGGGACCTCCCTGGGATTTTGACTGGGCCTGGAAAGATATCACTGAAAATTGTATTCATTTCAACCAGACCGATGGTTCGGGGTGGGCGTACCGGGTGGCTGATTGTGTTGATTGGCCAGTTCCTCCATCATGGGAGATAAGGCTTTTACATGACAGTGATTTTGCAAACAGGATATATGAAAGGTATTTTGCACTGCGGAAAACTATTTTAAGCCAGACTTACCTTGATCACGTAATTGACTCGGTTGCCAGCCTGCTTGATCAGGCACAGCAACGTCATTACCAGAAATGGAAAATTCTGGGAATCAATGTCGGTACCAGTGAATATGGCGAACAACCTGATACTTATGCCGGGGAAATTTTGAAATTCAAGAGCTGGATCAGCAGGAGACTCGCATGGCTCGATGAGAACATGGTTGGGGAGGCTTCAACCATCGTTGATACCGATAGTCTTATTTTCAGGGTCTTCCCCAATCCGGTCACAGATAACCTGCATATTGAATCAGACGAGTTAATCACGAGGATCTCAGTTTACAACCTTCTGGGTAGTCTGATCATGGAAGAAACAGGATTAAGCGACTTCTCGGTTTCATTAAACACCTCTTATCTTGATAAGGGTCTCTATATTATAAAAATTTACTTTAAATCAGGAGAAACAGTAAGCCAGCGGTTTGTAAAAAAATAAATCCCAACAAACAACATACTATGAAACGTAAACCTGTTTTTTTATTTTTAATCCTTGGTCTGATAATCTGGAGTACCGGATTATTACAGGCCCAAAGTTCACCAAGATCCCGTGAATCATTCAACCAGAATTGGAAATTCGTAAAATATTTCAATGCAGCCAATGAGAAAGTAACAGCTGATAAGGAACCTGAAGGTCTTCAATCACCATCGGTTAATGATAATAACTGGCGAACTCTCGACCTGCCGCATGACTGGGCAATAGAAGGTCCTTTCAGCGATACCCTTGAAAATAATACAGGACTTCTTCCCTGGAAAGGGATCGGCTGGTACAGGAAATATTTCACACTGAATGATAACGATAAGGGGAAAAGAATTTATATCGATTTCGACGGTGCGATGGCTTATGCCCAGGTTTGGCTGAATGGCAAATTTGTTGGTGGCTGGCCTTATGGCTATACCTCGTTCCGGCTCGATCTTACACCTTATGTCAATCTCGGGAAGGAAAACCTTATTGCAGTAAGGCTGGATACAAAGAATTGGGATTCAAGATGGTACCCCGGTGCAGGAATCTACCGGAATGTGTGGCTTGTGAAGGCTTCCCAGATTCACGTCACGTACAATGGCTTGTACTGCACCACACCTGAAATTAAGAAAGAGAGAGGTATTCTGAGTGTTGAAGCTGAAGTTGAGAGTCACCTTGACAAGCCGGTCGAGGTAACAGTCAAAGCAGCAGTTTATAAGTTGAATGAAAAAGGAGAGACATCAGCAGAACCAGTAGCTGAATCCATCACGGCGACAGCACTACTCCCGGCATCATCAGATCACACCTTCAGGCTTGATATACCTGTAAATAACCCTGCCCTCTGGAACCTCGATGATCCGGAATTATACAAAGCTGTGGTGACGGTAATGCAGGGAACAACTGTTACCGACATATGTGGAACGAATTTCGGGTTCAGAACTCTTGATTTCACTCCGCGTGATGGGTTTTACCTCAACGGAAAAAAGATTCCAATACAGGGAGTCTGCAATCACCATGATCTGGGGGCGCTGGGAGCCGCATTCAATACCAGGGCTGCTGAACGCCAGCTCGAGATACTCAGGGAAATGGGCTGCAATGCTGTCAGGACAAGTCATAACCCACCGGCGCCGGAATTGCTCGAGCTATGCGACAGGCTGGGTTTCCTTGTTGAAGATGAAGCATTTGATGCCTGGAAAACTCCCAAGAAGAGTCTTGATTATAATAAACTGTTCTATGCCTGGCATGAGGAGGACCTGAGAGCAATGGTCAGACGCGACCGTAATCACCCATCAGTTTTCATCTGGAGCACTGGCAATGAGGTAAATGATCAGAATAATCCTGCTCTTTCGGCAAGTCTGAGGGCGATCATCAAATCAGAAGACATCACAAGACCTGTGACGGTAGGATGCAACTGGGACGAATCCGGGACCAACGGGTTCCAGAAGACAGTTGATGTATTTGGCATTAACTACCGTCTGTACAGGTACGATGCATTCTTTGCGTTGAAAGACAATGATAAACTTCCATTCCATTCAAGCGAATCGGCCTCAACAATAAGCTCAAGAGGAGAATATTTCTTCCCCGTTGTTCAGGGTGACCTTAACAATAACCTTCCGGGAAAAGGGATCTTCCAGATATCTTCATACGATCTGGCATTTCCCTCATGGGCTTCAACCGCTGACCAGCAGTGGGAAATGCAGGACAAATATCCGGGAGTATTTGGAGAATTTGTCTGGACAGGGTTCGATTATATCGGGGAGCCAACACCTTATGGAGGAGATCTGACAGGATTAAGACCAGGAACAAGAAGGTATGAGCAGGCTAAAGAATTACTTGACAAACAGAACGTTACTGAAGTGCCTTCACGAAGCAGCTATTTCGGGATACTGGACCTTGCCGGATTTAAAAAGGACCGTTTTTATCTTTATCAGTCTAAATGGAGACCGGATCTTCCTATGGCTCATATACTGCCTCACTGGAACTGGCCTGAAAGAAAAGGTCTGGTTACACCGGTCCATGTTTATACTTCCGGTGATGAAGCGGAATTGTTCCTGAATGGCAAATCCCTTGGTAAAAAGAAAAAGGGCCCGTTTGAATACAGGCTCAGATGGGATGATGTCGTTTACCAGCCTGGCGAACTTAAGGTTGTTGCCTACAAGAATGGCACCCAATGGGCAGAGGATAAAATGGTTACAACTGGAAAAGCTTCGCAGCTGTCGGCAGCGTCCGACCATAGTTCTGTTCGTTCCGACGGATCTGATCTTATTTTTATAACTGTCAAAATCGAGGACAAGAACAGTTTGCTTGTACCGCGTAGCGGCAATCTCCTGAACTTCAGTATTGAAGGTCCGGGTAAAGTAATTGCAACAGACAATGGCGATGCAACCAGCCACGATCCTTTCCAGGCAGCTGTCAAAAAAGCATATAACGGTATGTGCCTTGTTATTGTTAAGGCCGATAAGGGTGCGACAAGTCCGTTCACTGTTAAGGCTTCATCAAAAGGGCTGAAGGGTGCCGAGGTAACGATCGGAATAGAAAAATAGATAAGGATTACGGTTTACCCATGATGCAGGTTTTTGTACCGGTCAATATTGCTGTCAATTTCAGCCGTTGCAAAAGCCTCGGATGAAGTGTATCTGAATTTATAGTTATACCTTGAAACAATTTTCTCAGGATCGAGCACAATAGAATACAGACTGGTATCAATACTTGCGGGCTGAAGATTGAAAATCCTTAAATTATATAGCAATCCAATAAATCCGCTTATTACAAAAACCGGCAATTTAAAATATTTCTTTTCGGGAAAAAGATCTTTTACAACCGAATAAGAGTTGGGAGCAATATTATAAATACCCTTAATCTGATCATCGGCAATCATCAGGTGAATCAGGGAAATAAAATCCTCGGTATGCAGAAACTGGACTGAATTCTCCTTGTAGAAACGGGGAAGCCACGACCATTTTAGCAACATATAAACTACACTGGACGGTTTACAGAAACATGGTCCGACAACTGAACAGACACGAATTACATTGATGTTAAGATCCTCCCTTACCCGGGCCTCAAGATAAAGTCCTTCGATCAGTTTCTTATTTATGCCGTACCTTAATTTACCCGGCCTCAGGGGATGATTTTCGTTTAGCCATGCAGGGTTGTCACTTTTGCCTCCGTATGCTAGTGCAGAACTTGAATAGATTAGTTGTTTTACAGACGGAGTCTCGTTCGAGACCTCAATAATATTTCTTGACCCTCCAATATCAATTTCGTGTTCCCTTTTCCTGTTCCGGACCCTGTTGAATGTGCATGCAAAATGAATTACACGGTCAGGTTTCTCTTTCATGAAAACAGATCTCAGAAGATCCTTATCTGTTATGCAACATCTGAAAAATTTGAAGTATTCACCGTTGCAGTCCTCAGAGGGATCTCTGATGTCTATTCCGACTACGTGTATTTTTTTAGAAATGAGGCTTTTAGCAATAATAGTACCAAACGAACCGGAAGAACCAGTAATCAGGACTTTCATATATTTAGTACTAAGTCTGTTGGATATTAAAAACTCAGCTAAGATTTAAATTTAGTAAAAAAAAGGTTCAATCAAATATTTCTTTCTAAAGTCTAAATTAAAACCAGTTCTTTCATTTATAAACTTTTCATAACTTGGATGCGAGGGGAATAAATATGGAGGTTGTAATTTTATAGAATAATTTATCAAACCGATTTTAAAGTGATGGACTCTGAGATTTATTTCAAAAACCGGGATGAGTGGCATAAATGGCTCGAGGAGAATCATAAAACTGTTGAAGGGTTATGGATGAGAATATATAAAAAGCATACAGGCAGAGAATGCGTACCTTATGTTGAAGCTGTTGAAGAAGCGCTTTGCTTCGGGTGGATCGATGGCAAAATTAAACGGATTAATAATGATTACTATATTCAGTATTATACACCCCGGCGAGTTGGCAGCCGATGGTCAAAGTATAACATTGAAAGAGTCAGAAAGCTGACAAGTGAAGGCCGGATGAAACAGGCAGGGGTGGATGCTTTTAACAAAATATTCGAAAAGCCCCATCTCGTGTATGATAACAAGGCATCAGGCGATCCAGGCATCCCTGATGAACTTTTGTCAGCATTAAAAGCAGGCAAAGCTGCGCTGGATAATTTTATGAATTTCTCCCCTTCAGCAAGGAGAATTTATATCGAATGGTATAAATACGCAAAAAGGGATAAAACCCGAATAGACAGGATCAGGAGGATTGTCCTGTTTTCTGAGGAAAAACAGCGTCCGGGAATGTTGTAGAAATTTTATTGATAAATTCCGGAAACCGTTTTGATTTTAAGAAAAGTAGTATCACCTTAGAGGTATAATTTAAAAGAAAAAAAGCATGAAAAAGATCACTCTCATTCTCGTACTTATTTCATTTGCGATTGCATATGCCCTTCCGGTTGCAGGGCAGCAAGCTGACTTCAACGGTATATGGAAGCTTGACAGGGACCAATCCACTTTGGCAGAATACTCCCCTACCCTGGTCAGGATCGATGTCAGGATCGGGGCCGACAGTCTCCTTACCGAGCGGTATTATGATACCGGCGACGGGCAGGAATACCCGTTTACTGAAAACCTTAAACTCGACGGTAAGGAATCCAGCATTACAATCTATGACATGCCACGCAAGACAAAAGCTACATGGTCGGATCAGGATACTACGGTGAACGTTGAATCGAAAACAACTTTTAATGGAGACAACGGTCAGGAAGATTTTGTGTCGAAAGAGACCTGGAAGATTGATAATGTAACTAAAACGCTTACAATTACTTTTAAGAACAGCACTTCAGCCGGCGAAGCATCCGGCTTTTTCCTGTTCAAAAAGGCAGAATAATTATCACTGATTTCTTTCAAACAGGAGACAATAATCGGGGTGAATGACAACATTCACCCTTTATTTGCATTCAGTCGGTAATAACCAGCATATTAATAATGATATATGATTATATTGTTATAGGATCGGGATTTGGTGGCAGTGTTGCCAGTCTGCGTTTGATTGAAAAGGGATACAAAGTTCTTACAATTGAGCAGGGTAAACGTTTTAATCCTGAGGATTTTCCAAAGACCAACTGGAACCTCCGTAAATATCTCTGGATACCGGCATTGAGGTTTTTCGGTTTTCAAAAGATCTCCTTTTATTCAACCGCAAGCATCCTGAGTGGAACCGGCATTGGAGGAGGCAGTCTTGTGTATGCGAATACCCTTTATATTCCACCCGATGATTTTTTCAGGAACAGTTCCTGGTCACAATTCGGGGACTGGAAGAAAATCCTTGAACCTTACTTTGAGAGAGCTGCTTTCATGCTTGGAAGAACCAAATACTCAAAACTGAATACTGAAGATATTGTGCTGAGAGAAATAGCAAAAGACATGAATGCCGCCGATACCTTTGATACGGTTCATGTCGGAGTAATCCTTAATGGTGCAGATGGAGAAAACGATCCATATTTCAACGGTTTAGGACCATTACGTAAAAGATGTACCGAGTGCGGCGGATGCATGGTAGGATGCAGGGAAAATGCAAAAAACAGCCTGGACAGGAACTATTTATGGTTTGCAGAAAAATTGGGACTCGAAATACTTGCTGAAACCAAAGCTGAAAAAATCGATTTCAAGGATAATCTGTATAATGTTGAAGTTAAGAATGTTACATCTTTTTTATTCCATAAAAAAAAGATTATTAAATCAAAAGGGCTTATTCTCGCTGCAGGCACTCTCGGTACTCTCGAGCTTTTGCTTAAACAGAAATATCAGTACCATACCTTACCATTTCTTTCAGAGTCACTGGGTTACCAGCTGAGGACAAATGCCGAGACCCTTTGTGCGGTATCGGGAGCCGGGGAAAAATTGAATAACGGCCTTGCAATTACTTCAGCCTTCAACCCTGATCCTTTTACCAAGGTTGAGATTGTAAAGTATCCTGATAATTCAAATGCTATGAAATGGTTTTTTGGTCTGTCTGCTGACGGAGCCAAAACGCCGGTTAAGAGGTCATGGAATCTGTTGGTCAGGACACTTACTCATCCTGTTCAATTTCTCAAAACTGTTTTTAATTTCAGGTGGTCCACGAATCTTGTGATCCTGCTGGTTATGCAGAGGGTTGATAATGCCATGCGCATGGTTTGGAACAATACTGTCTTTGGCGGGAAAATGAAAATTGTAAACAGCGGACAAAACAAAGTCCCTGCCTATATACCTGTAGGTCAAGAGGTTTTGAACCGGTTCGCAGAGAAGGTCAATGGCATTCCCCAGAATATACTTCTTGAAGTTGTTTTAAACAGGCCTACAACTGCTCATATCCTGGGAGGTTGCCCTATGTCTGATTCACCCGGGACCGGGGTAATCGACACCAGTTACAGAGTTCTTGGGTATCCCGACTTTTTTATAACCGATGGCTCAGTAATTCAGGGTAATATTGGTGTGAACCCCAGTCTTACCATTACAGCAGTGGCAGAATACGCGATGAGCAGGATCAGGGAAAAGGAAGGAACTAAGAGGTCTGATCTGTCAGAACAACTTTTACTTTTGGAAGAAGAATGGAAGAAAAAGAGATAAAACAAATACTGGCTGATCAGCGCAGATTCTTTTCTGAAGGAAAAACCCTGGATCTGCGATACAGACTTGAGATACTTAAAAAGCTCCGGCGACTTATTATTGAGAATGAGGAGGAAATAAAAAATGCTTTATGGAGTGATTTTCACAAACCAGGATTTGAAGTTTTGGCAACAGAAACACGGTTTGTCATTAAAGAATTGAATCACACAATAAGCAACCTTAAAAAATGGGCTGGAAATGAAAGAGTCCGGACTCCGATTGTACATTTTTTAGCTTATAGTCACATAACACCTCAACCCTACGGTCAGATCCTGGTATTATCTCCCTGGAACTTTCCGTTTCAGCTTGCTTTTATGCCATTAATCGGAGCACTGGCTGCCGGCAATTGTGTCATTCTTAAAGTCTCCCGTCAGGTGCCGGTAACCACCTCAGTAATGGGAAAAATCCTGGATCATTTCCCAAAAGAGCTGGTGATGATGATAAATGGAGACCATTCAGTAAGCGAACTTCTGCTTAACCATAAATTCGATTACATCTTTTTCACAGGAAGCAACAAAATCGGCAAATATGTTATGCAAAAAGCTGCCGAGAACCTCATACCCGTATCACTTGAGCTTGGCGGTAAAAATCCATGTGTGGTGGCTGCCGATGCCAGGCTCGGTTTCGCTGCAAGGAGGATCGCCTGGGGTAAGTTTATAAATGCGGGACAAACCTGCATAAGTCCTGATTATATCCTTGTAGATAAGAAGGTTAAAGATCAATTCCTCGAACTGATAGCCAAAGAAATTAATTCATTTTATACTGAAAATCCTGAAACCGGAAATGATTTTGCCAGGATTATAAATTCTGAGAATACTAAAAGGATTTCATCACTTATCAAATCAGGACAAATAGTAACAGGTGGAAAAATTGATGAAGCGAGTTTTTATGTTGCACCAACTGTAATAAAAGACATCAAGTCAGATGATCCTGTTATGAAGGAAGAAATCTTTGGCCCTGTCCTCCCCGTTATAGATTTTGAGAACTTTGAAGATGTTTACAGGATAATCGGCCAGAACCCCAAACCACTTGCTGTCTACATTTTCTCAAATAGCAAAAAACTCTATCGTGAATTCCTTAAGAAAACACAAAGTGGTTCAGCTGGTATAAATGATACTGTCATTCAAATAGCCTCACCCTACCTTCCCTACGGTGGAGTTGGTCCAAGCGGTTTGGGCAGGTATCACGGGAAAAAGTCATTTGAAACATTTTCAAATATGCGGTCGGTGATCATAAAATCTAACCTTTTTGATATCAGCCTTCGATATCCTCCATATAACAAATTAAAGGAGAAAGTGATAAGCTTTCTTATGAGATAATAAATAACCTTAATTTTACCCGGGAAATTCAATAATTTAAAAATATTCAATCTATGAAGTACATAGGCTTTTTCATTTCCATGCTATTGCTATCCTCTTGCAATCAGCAAAAACAACAAACAGTGCAGCTCACCGGAACTGTTAATAATTTCACAGCCGACGGGAAGAAAATCACGGTTTATACAACTGCCGATAGCAGCGATCTCAGGCTTACTCCGACAGGAACAATTCAGTTCACCAATCTGGAAGGTACTAGGGAAACTGAAGTATATGTTTTCGTAAATCCGGATAAGACATTCCAGGCCATCCTTGGTATCGGCGGGGCGCTTACCGATGCTGCTGCTGAAACCTTCGCAAAACTTCCTGAAGAGAAACAAAAGGAATTGATGCAGGCATATTACGACACTCAAAAAGGCATTGGCTACACACTTGCACGTACCAACATCAACAGCTGTGATTTTTCGAGCGGCAGCTACACTTATGTTAATGAAGGAGACAAGGAACTCGGATCATTTAATATTGAACATGACAGAAAATTCAAAATTCCGCTGATAAAGAAAGCTGTTGCAGCAGCCGGAGGAAAGCTGACTCTTTTTGCCAGCCCGTGGAGCCCGCCGGCATTCATGAAAGACAATAACAATATGCTTCATGGCGGAAAACTTAAACCGGAATATTTTGATTCGTGGGCAATGTATTTTACAAAATTTATCAGGAGCTATCAGAAAGAAGGAATTCCTGTCTGGGGTGTAACAATACAGAACGAACCTATGGCGAACCAGACATGGGAATCATGTATTTATTCAGCTGAAGGCGAACGAGATTTCCTGAAGAATCACTTAGGTCCGACAATGGAGAAGGAAGGA
>Ga0326726_10002614_pt1 | contig 16507 bp, 10 predicted proteins | sample MHFenrmetagenome_2_FD_207603 | JGI IMG/M metagenome (GOLD analysis project Ga0326726, IMG submission 207603) | Lab enriched peat soil microbial communities from Michigan Hollow, Ithaca, NY, United States - MHF15MN | ecosystem: Environmental > Terrestrial > Soil > Wetlands > Peat | place: USA... | reverse complement strand
GCAGCCGTTCCGGTCCGAGACCAGACGCAACGCCAACAGCCACCTGAAGGGCCCTTCCTTCGCTGAGCATCCGGGCCGTCTCCACCATGACGGGGAACATGTGTTCGATTTCCTGAATCCTGCTTCCGGGGAGCAGCGCAAGGATTTTTTTCCCAGGATCCAGGCCATACCGCACGCAGAACTGCTCGCGGCTGTCGGTTGTTGTACTCAGCCGTTCGACGAGCGGATGACCCACAAATTCTACCGGAATGCCTTCCTGCTTGTAAATATCGACCTCAAAGGGGAACACGACCATCATGCGGTCGACCGTCTTTTTCATTTTCTTCACGCGGCGCCTGTTCCATGCCCAGACCTGCGGGCTTATGTAGTAGAGCACCGGACACCCTTCTGCTTTCGCTTTTCTGGCAAACCTGAGGTTGAACCCCGGGTAGTCGATGAGGGTGACAACGTCGGGTCGCCGTCGACGGAGAACGTCCAGTAGCTTTCGTTCCACCCTCCTGATCACACCCAGATGCCGGACAACCTCCACAAAGCCCATGAACGAGAGTTCACTGATATGATGAATGAGCTCCATCCCCTCCCGGCGCATCATATCACCGCCGATACCGATGACCTCGACATCGGGTGCCAGCGATTTAAGCGCGCGTACCACCCCGGAACCATGGAGATCGCCCGACGGTTCTCCCGCAATCATGAGCACGCGCACTCAATTACCTTCAACCGTAAACAACCTGAATGACATATATGGCGGCGATAATGGCCGTCACAAGGACAATTGCCTGCAACGTTCTCCGCTCGCTCGCGATCCCTTCGGAGGTACTCATGCCCTTCGCCGGGGGATGGGTCGATCGATACGGTGTCAACCTTGGAAGAAACCGCCGGACGTTTTTCCGGTAGTCCTCGTATTCTCCCTCAAATGCCTTTGCGAGGTACTCCTCCTCGCGTGAAACGATAAGGGTGTACTGCACATAAAACCACGTGAGGGCAACAATCTGGAGCCAGGGAAAGAGTGCCACCGACATGACTCCGACCCCGGTGTAAAGCATCATGTTGCCCAGATACAGCGGGTTACGAACGTAAGAAAATGGCCCCGTGGTGATGAGATATGTCCCGCCCACCGCACCGGTGGTTCTCGTCTCAGCCCCCACGATGGACACTCCCCAGAACCGGATCATCTCTCCGACAAAAACAATCGTGAATCCCACAACGAGGCTTACAACCGTGGGTCTTGCAAACCAGAGCATGATCAGGAGGAACGGAATCGGGGTGTAACTTCTGAGCCGGAATACCCAGCTCCGGATATCAGACTCATCCACGGTCACGCCTCCCGCAGATATGCTGAGCGGCGTTCCATACGAGCCCGCCTGCGTGCACGGAGGGCTCTCCGGCTCGCCATCGACTGAAGGCGATCCTGGACATCCCGGAATGTTTCATACAGAAAATGCGTGATGTTTTCACGTTGACAATACGTCTGCAGTCCATGCCGTGCGAAAACGACATCGGCGTATCGTGCCGGACATTCATCGCCGGGACTTCCGCCGACATAGCAAACGATGTCATTGTCACCGGATGCCGCCAGCAGGATGTTACGCTTGCAGCAGGTGCATCGATTGCACTCCGCATCGTCGAAGGGAAATCGGATCCCGGCTGTGACTGATCCGTTCGGCGATTCGTTTTTAAGCATCAGCATGTTGGCGAACACCGGAATTCCGGCAACTCTTACACGTCGTAAAATCCTCTCGACGGCATAGTCCCAGCCATCGCTCACCAGGTGGAGCGAGTATCCATTCTTGCGGCAGAATTCTACGAATGGCGGGAACGTCCCGTCGACTGTTGTCTCATCGATCAATGCGTTCGCTTCCAGGATGGAGAAACGCCCCATGTTCTCCACCGCCGTTCTCACCCGTTCGCGGACCCCCGAACCCTCCTGCAGTTCCCGATACGACATCGCTGCAGCCTCATCCCCGCCGAACCGGTGCAAGACCACTTCTTCGGCGAATCCACACGTCACAACGCCGTCAAACCGCACAAACACTCTGACTGCGGCTGTCACGCCGATGCAAGCGCGGCAGACTGGACCTGCGCCCCGGTGTTGAACCGCACAGTCACAAGTTTCGAAACTCCTTCTTCCTCCATCGTCACTCCGTAGAGAGCACCGGCGGCTTCCATCGTGCGCTTGTTATGTGTGACGACAATAAACTGGGTGTTGTCCGAGAACTTCCGCAGAATGCGCGTAAACCTGTCGATGTTGGCATCGTCCAGAGGCGCGTCGACCTCGTCAAGGATGCAGAACGGACTCGGCTTGACCAGGTAGATGGCAAAGAGCAGCGCCGTCGCGGTCAGAGTTTTCTCTCCTCCGGAGAGCAGGTCGATGGAGGTCGGACGTTTGCCGCGAGGTTTTGCGACGATCTCAACCTGCGCCTCAAGTGGATCAACTCCTTCTTCGAGTTTGAGATCGCACTCGTCACCCGGATCGAAGAGGCTCTTGAACGTCTCGATGAAATTGGAGCGAATCAGCGCAAAGGTGTCAAGGAATTTCTTCTGCGCGGTCGTGTTGATTTCTTCTATGGTAGCAAGAAGCGTTTTCTCCGCCTCCAGCAAATCGTTCCGCTGAGTTACGAGGAAGTCCAGTCGGGTCTTTTCCGTCGTGTATTCTTCAAAAGCCGCAAAATTGATGTTCCCAAGCGACTTGATCTTCTCGCGCAGCATCTGGATTTCTTCCCGGAGGGCGGCAAAATCGACAAACTCTTCATCCGGGTAACTCTTTTGTGACAGGGTCAGATCGAATTCCTCCCGGGCACGCGTCCGGAGATGATCAGCCCGCGCATTGAGATCTGCCAGTTTCAGGTCATGCTCATGAACCGTGTGGAGTGAATCATCGTGACTGCGGCGACGGTCCTTCAGCGTCAGCTCGATCGCGTGCGTTTCCTCTCGAAGTCTGTCGGCGTTCTCTGCGCTCTTCCTGTTGCGTTCCTCGATTTCGGTCAGCACCACCCGCAGATGTTCCAGGGTGCGCGCATTTTCGATGACGGAAGCCTCAACTCTCTCAATTTCCTGACCGGCAGCAAGTGCATCCAGCCGGCGTTTTTCAATGTCCGCACCGGCTGCATCGGCTGCATCGTCCCGCCGCTTTGTTTCATTCTGGGCATTCTGGAGCTCCCCCCGGGCCGTAACGGCCGCAACACTGAGATCACTTACAAGCCGCGATCGTTCACTTCCTTCCCGGGCGAGCGATTCAAGTTCTGTCATTGCCATTTCCACCGATCGCTCAATGTCGGCCTTCCGCGACCGCAGTGCTTCCAGCGCCGGTGCGTCGCCGGCAATCTGGCGCTGAAGATTGTCTGTTTCGTCGAGAAGCGCCTTCGCTTCCTCTTCGTTCTTTGCAATGATTTCTTCCGCACGTTTCTTCTCAAAGGCAATCTGAGCGATCCTCATCTCGACGCCGTGCATTTCTTTTTCGATTCCTTTCACGGCGTCCGTGAGCGCCTTGAGGTCGATCGCATCGTGTTCGGTGAGACGTTCGCGTCCCTCCTGCTCGGCCTTTGAAAGCGCGTCCTGCAGCTCCTTCAGCTTCTTCTGGAGATCCTCGATTTGCTGACGTTTGCCTATGAGCCCGCCTTCATCCGCCCGCCTGCTGCCTCCACGCATGATTCCGGCCGCCGCCCGGAATTCACCCGCGAGCGTGACGCATCGAACTCCGGCGAGTCGTGCACTGACCGCGGCTGCGACCCCGGCGTTTTCAACGATTAGTATCCGATCCAGAATGTATTTGAACAGCGGCGCATACTGCCTGTCATAGCGCGCAAAGTCCGCAGCCCACCCGATAATGCCCGGGACTTTTGGCAGCCTCACCCGCGAGACAATCCGGGGGATGCGGTCAAGACTGACGAAAGTGGCTTTCCCCCTTTGCTCCTGAGTCAGAAGAGCGATGCCCCGGTCCGCCTCCTCGGCGTTTTCGACAACAATCAGTCCGGCAAATTCGCCCAGGGCTGCCTCCAGCGCTGCGCGGTGCTCCTCCTCCGCATGAATCACATCGGCAACCGTCAGATTGCGCGAAGGCTTCCACCTGTCCGTCTCTGCAAGGTATCGCACTCCTTCCGGGATCCCTTCGTGAGACTCTATCAGCCCCTTCAGGAAATCAACCCTGGAGGACCCTTGCGCAATTTCGTTTCGTATTGCGGCAGCTCGGTCTTTCGCACGCTCTGCCTTGTCTGCAAGCTCTTTTCTACGCCCTTCAGCCTCATAGGTGCGTACCTCCGCCTCCGAGAACTGCCTCCGGAGCTGCCGGTCCTGGGCTGTCATTTCCGCAATGCGTTCGTCGAGCTTCCCGATCTCCTGCCCGTATGATTCTGATTCTGCCCTGGCACGCTCGATGCGGGCGTCCAGATCCTCAATCCGTCCCTTTCGCCTGTCCTCCTCTGACTGCCGCTCTGCAATCTCCTCAACAAGGGCGATGGTCTGGTCATTCAGCTTCTGGTGCGCCTGTTTCCTTGACGCAAGGCCGTTCTCGAACTCCGCAAGGGCTGCCTGGCCTGCCGTCAATTCAGCGAGTGCGGAAGCTTCCCCTTCGCGAAGCTGAGACATGCGACTCTCGAGTGAAATCCGTTCCTGTTCGAGACGTGAAATCTCCAGCCGAAGCTCGTCTTCCTCGCGGCCAAAACGCTCGACGTTTGACCTGAGAGCCTTGACCTGCTCGGCAGCAACCGCGTTTTGCTCCTCTATCCGATAGATGGCTTCCCGCTGCTGATTTGCTTCCCGTTGCCCCTCTGCGAGGCTATTCTCAGATTCACGCAGCTGGCTCCGGAGATTCTCCAGCCGGCTTTCTTCCTGTTCCAGATCGACATCGATCTTCGACGAATCCTCCCGCAATGACTTCAGCCGCTGTTCGAGCGGGGCGGATCGTTCCAGAACCTGCGCATATTCCCTTTCCAGAAGATCGACTTCAAGAACTTGCAGACGCGAGTGAATGTCACGATGTTGTTCCGCCTTCTTTGCCTGACGCTCCAGCGCGTTGACAGCCTTCTGAACTTCGGAGATGATGTCGTTAACACGTACGAGATCGCCCTGCACGCTCTCCAGTTTGCGGTACGCCGCCTTGCGCCTGTGCTTGTACTTCGTGACCCCGGCTGCCTCTTCAAACAATCGCCGTCGTTCGTCCGTCCTGTCGCTGAGGATCACCTCGATCATCTTCAGTTCGATCACGGAATACGCATCTGCCCCCATGCCCGTATCCATGAAGAGATCCAGGATGTCTTTCAGGCGGCAGGGTACCTTATTCAGCAGGTATTCGCTTTCGCCTGAACGGTACACCCGCCTCCCGACCGTGACCTGTGTATATTCGGACGGGAGGATCCCTTTGGTATTCTCGATCACCAGGGAGGCCTCCGCCACACCCAGCGCCTTGCGCGTTTTCGTCCCGTTGAAGATGACATCCTCCATCTTCTCGCTGCGGAGCGCGCTGTATCGCTGCTCGCCCAGAACCCAGCGGATCGCATCAACGATGTTCGTCTTCCCGCACCCGTTGGGGCCGACAATGGCGGAGATGCCATTGTCGAACGCCAGCTCAACACGGTTGGCGAACGACTTAAATCCGAATATTTCCAGTTTGGATAGATACATGTCTACCTGGGCGTCGTGGAGCTAGTCCGAGTGGATCATGGAAGACAGAAGATATGAGATGTGCATCGGCGCGGCCTGATAGTAGTCGTAATAAAAATAAGCCACCGTGCACACCCCGACGATGATGAGCACGCCGAATGAATAGACCTTGAGCGGGAATATATCAGCGACGATCGACGTGCCTTTCAGAAGCCGCAGAAATACCCACAGGGAGAGTATGCCAACGATGATCAACGTCGGAAGGACATACGCAGCGGTTTCCAGCGCCCTGAAGAGCACCATACCGATGGGAATGAAAACGAGCAGGGGAGTGGTCGACCACATCGTCACGGTGTACGCATGATACGGCGATATCTTCTGCCGGGTGAATGCGCGGAGAAGATTGATTCCCCCGGCGACAAGCAGGAACGAGACGAAAATCATCAAGGCGCCGACCAAAATAAACTTCATCGGATCCCAGACCAGAGCGATCGCCACTTCCTTGGCTCTATCGGACACGAGGAGATATGAGAGAATATTGTCGAGCACGAGACTTTCCCGGAACCGGTAGAGGAGACTTGATATCACCAGAGCGTCAGCGAGCGCGACCACAATTCCCAGCAGGGTGGTGTGGCCGGCTGAGACCGAGCGTTGATCACGGACGTCGGCGAAGAAATTGTAGGAGTTCAGCATGGACCTGTTCACGCTCTCGCGGAACCGCCGGCTCGAATTGTACATATAGGCAACGCCAATCAGCAGTACGAATCCGGCGAATACGTAGATGATCGGCGCACTGGAGGAGTGTGTGCCCATGGGCAGCGCGACAAACCTTTCATCCCGGAAGACCGAACGGACCGCATCGTATGCTAATCGCCGGTCCCGTCTTACGCTCACAAGCCCCAAGGTATGCATCCACGGATTGCCCGTGTGAACCGTCAGCGAAGGCCGGTCGCCCTTCCAATCGTTGAACGACCAGACGATCCCGCCATCGTAGTCGAGTGACCGGAGTATATCAAATCTTTGGAGGTAAAAGCGTGCCTGTGCTTCCTGAGAAAGAGGATCGCTGTAGCCGTTGTGATTGTCCTGCTGGACTTCGCAGCCAAATTTACTGACGATGACCGGCTGTTTACGGTGGGACGACTTCCAGCTTTCAAGGAGCGTTTTGAAGCTCCGGATGTCCTGCGTATGGACGTTGATGGCTGCTATGTCAACAAGGTCAGTGCAGGATTCCTGTGCACCGGGGAGGGCACCGAAAAACAGAGGCCTGTTGTCCAGCGATCGCGCGGTTTTTACGAGATTCTCGACGAACGACCTCGCTTCGGGGTACGAAGTGTCAAATTCATCTCCGAGCCCCCAAGCGAGAACGGAAGGATGGTTGCGATCCCGGCTCATCATTTCACGCATCGCTGCGACAGCAAGTTCGCCATACCCTTCGGCTGCCATCACGCCACCCGGTGTCTGCGTCAAGGGGATTTCCTCCATCGCAAGCAGACCGTACCTGTCACAGAGACTTAACATATACGGGTGCGGCGGGTGGCCTGCAAAACGGACGAGATTCGCGCCCAGGTTTTTGATGAAGACGATGTCCTTCTCCCTGTCCTCGTACGTCATTGCGCTCCCGCACGAAGGATGGTCCTCGTACCATGTCACACCCCGGACAATCAGCCGTTTGCCGTTAAGCAGCATATGGCCGCCTGCAACAGCGATTTTTCTTATTCCGGTTACGACATCATACTCGTCCAAAAGGCGCAGATCCTTCCCCTCCGCCCGGACCAGTGAACAGCGCACGAGATACAGCTCGGGGGTTTCCGGCGTCCAAAGCAGAGGGCTCTGCAGCGTGAGCTCCGCCGATGCGGTGTCCCAATCTCTTCCTTTGCGCGTCAGCGGAACGACGGGGCTGCGTGCAAGAGAAGCCCCGCTTGCTCTGTCAACAATCTCGAAGAAAAATCCGGCCAGCGGAACTTTCACCTGCCCGCCTTGCGCGGCTGCAGTTAAGCTGTCGTCACCTTCCGGTATGATTCTCGCCACCATCCTGACCGACTGGCCGTTCTCCGACTGGTTGGAAAGGATGACGGCGTTCCTGATGTAGACTGTCGGGGTGCCAAGCAGAAAAGCATCACGCGTGATTCCACCGTAGCTTCGCATTCCCCACACGTCGGGACGAAGCGGCAACGTAGTTTTCGCATCCGGCAGATTTGTAACATTCACGCGGACGACGTTATCACTGCCCGGCTGGAGCAGGTTCCTCGGAATGGGTTCAACGAAGGTTGTGAATCCGCCGGCGTGAGATCCGATGTACTCACCGTTGACGCTCACCTCGCATGAATGGGAAACACCGAGCAGGACGAGCGAATACCGGTATTGATCGACCTGAGCCGTGTCAAGAGTGAACGTCCGTTCGAAAGCTACTCTCCCGTGGAAATCGAACGCGGAAGGCACCTTGACTGTTCCTTTCGGACCGTTCTCGACGGCATATAACCATGGTCCCGCCAGATCGATCGTGGTCCGGGTGGGCGCGTCAAGGAAAAACCCCCTGTCTCCACCCTGAAGGAGAGCGTTGCCGTTTTCCAGAAAGGAATACTGTGCCTGAACAGAAAATTCCGGAGAGAAGAAAATCAGTGGAAGAAGAAAAAAGCGGAAGGCACACGTGAACATTTTGAACCGTGACCGCCCGCTTTGTCGGGATTCGCTCGGCAAGTAAGTTGTAACCGCCCCAGAGGAAGGTTATTAAGTAATATCACGCAAATATAAAGAGAAAAGGCCCCCGAAGCAATGGCGAAACACGTTTAAGTGCTCAATTTGCTGAATTTATGATGGAAATGAAAGATTCTGCTTTCAGGCATGCGCCTCCGACCAAAGCACCGTCTATGTCATTTTGCGATAATAGTTCTGCCGCATTGTCAGGCTTAACACTTCCACCGTACTGGATGACAAGGCCCTCAGCAACTGCGGGAGAATAGAGTTCGCCAACGAGACTCCTGATGATGCGATGAACCTCCTGGGCCTGCTGAGGCGTCGCAGTCATCCCTGTTCCTATTGCCCACACCGGTTCGTACGCGATCACGATGCGCGTCATCTCTTCCACGGTCAGGTTCTTGAGGACCCCGCGCACCTGGTTGGTGACCACAGTCGAAGTGGTTCCCTGTTTACGCTGTTCAAGAGTCTCCCCCACACAAATGATAGGCCGAAGTCCATTCGCCAGAGCTTTCCGCGTCTTCTCATTGATGAGCTCGTCCGTCTCGCCAAAATACTGACGCCGCTCTGAGTGCCCGAGGATCACGAACTCGCAGCCTGCGGACTTCAGCATTTTCCATGAGATCTCACCCGTGTATGCCCCTTCGTCGTGCTTCGACATGTTCTGGGCACCAAGCCGTATCGGACTTCCCTGCAGAAGGCCCGCGGCGAGCCCCAGAGATGTGAACGGCGGACAGACAACCACTTTTGCCTTGAATCCCGCAGGGGGAATTCTGGCGAGCAATCCCTTGATCAGATCCGATGTCTCTGTGAGATCCTTGTACATTTTCCAATTTCCCGCGATGATGACGTCTCGCATACGAGTATCCTTATCGATCGTTGTTTTTCGACGCTGGGTTTGCCGCCCCCGCCTTGAGAGCGGCTTACTTCTTCAGAACTCCGAGCTTTTCCATCAGGAGTTTGTTGATCAGGCCCGGATTGCCCTTGCCTTTCATGCGTTTCATCGTCTCTCCCACAAAGAAAGCAAAGACTTTTTCGTTTCCTGCAAGATACTTCTGAACTTGTTGATCGAATTCCCTGAAGACATCTGCAATCGCAACCTCAATTGCCCCTGCATCGGAGATCTGCGCAAGCCCCCGCCTCTCGACAATCATTCCCGGCGGATCACCGGTCGCCACCATCTCCTCAAAGACCGCCTTAGCAGTCAATCCGCTTATCGTTCCATCCCGGATCAATCCTATGAGCGCAGCCAGATTTGCAGGAGAAACAGGGAATTTCTCAAGAGGTATCTTTTTCTCCCCGACAACGCGCAGTACATCGGTCATCACCCAGTTGCTTGCCGCCTTTGCCTGGGCAGCCTTTTCTGGGCCGGACTTCGTCAGGGACGCAAATGTCTGTTCGAAATAGTCTGCAACTCCCTTTTCCGCAGTCAAGACATCGGCATCATACCGGGGAAGGCCAAGGTCCCGGACAAATCTGTCTCGGCGAGCCCCCGGAAGTTCCACGAAACTTTCGCGGATCCGGGTAATCCACGCATCGTCGACCACAACGGGGACAAGATCGGGATCGGGAAAATACCGGTAGTCGTCGGCTTCCTCCTTCGATCGCATTGGCGATGCGATGTTCTGATCCGCATCCCACAGGAGGGTCTCCTGAACAATCTGACCGCCTTCGGAGAGGATTGCGATCTGACGGCTGATTTCATACGCGAGTGCCCGTTCGACATTCCGATACGAGTTCATGTTCTTCACTTCCGTTTTCGTGCCGAGCTCCCGTGCTCCCCGCTTCCGTACCGAGACATTCGCATCACATCGCAGGCTCCCTTCCTCCATGATGCCATCGCAGATTCCCAGATAGGTGACGATCTGCCGGATGCGCCAGAGGTACTGGTAGGCCTCGCGCGGCGTCCGGAGATCAGGCTCGCTGACGATTTCAATGAGCGGAACGCCGCAACGGTTGACATCCACGAGCGTATCAGCGTCAAGATCATGGATCGATTTTCCGGCATCTTCTTCCATATGGATGCGTGTGATCCCGACCTTCTTTGTCCCCCCGCCCTCGAGGTCAATTTCCACCCATCCATTCGAACAGATGGGCTCTTCGTACTGGGAAATCTGGTATCCTTTGGGAAGATCGGGATAGAAGTAGTTTTTGCGGGCAAAAACAGAACGGGGGGCAACCTCGCAGTTGACAGCGAGGCCCATCCGCACAACAAACTCTACCAGTTCTCTGTTCAGCACGGGGAGTGAGCCGGGCAGGCCGAGACACACCGGACACACATTGCTGTTCGGCTCGCTTCCAAACTGCGCGGAGCAACCGCAGAAGGCCTTGGTCCGCGTACGCATCTGGGCATGGACTTCCAGGCCGATAACTGCCTCGTATGCTTCTGCGGAGCTCACTTCACGCGCGTGTCAATTGCGGATGGCCTGTGTGACCTTTTCGGCCGCCTCACGGAGGCTCTCGGCCACCAGGAAATTCAATCCGGAGTCTTTGAGAATCTGTCGGGCGATATCCGCGTTTGTCCCCGCAAGCCGGACCACGACGGGAGCTTCGACGCGGACATCCTTCGCCGCTTCGACCACGCCTGCCGCAACCCGATCACACCGGACGATCCCCCCGAAGATATTGATGAGGACCGCCTTCACGTGGGGATCCGCCAGGATGATCCTGAACCCGGCCGCAACCGTTTCCGGGCGGGCACCGCCGCCAACGTCAAGAAAGTTTGCCGGCTCTCCTCCCGCCAGTTTGATGATATCCATTGTCGCCATCGCGAGTCCTGCGCCGTTCACCATGCAGCCGACGTTTCCTTCGAGCTTGATGTAGTTCAGGTTGGCAGCCGAGGCCTGCACCTCCAGGGGATCTTCCTCATCCGTGTCGCGCAACGACCTGAGTTCCGGATGGCGATCGAGCGCATTGTCATCGAAATTTATCTTTGCATCAAGGGCGAGTACCGATCCCTCCGTAGTCACCACCAGAGGATTGATTTCTGCGAGGGAGCAATCCATTGCTTCGTACGCATTGTACAGAGCAGTCAGGAACTTCACTCCGTTCTTCAACGCATCACCGCTCAAGCCCAGCCCGAACGCCAGCGACCTGGCCTGATACGGCTGAAGGCCTGCCAGCCTGTCAATCGGCTGTTTCAGTATCTTCTCAGGCGATTCTGAGGCAATCTTTTCGATCTCCACACCCCCCTCTGTGGAGGCCATGATCACCGTGTGGGCAGTAGCCCGGTCAAGCGTCACTCCCAGATAGAGTTCCCGCGCGATGGAAATACCCTGCTCGATCAAAAGCCGTTTGACGATCCTCCCTTCAGGTCCGGTTTGATGCGTCACCAATCGCATCCCGAGGATCTCACCGGCCCGCGCACGCACTTCATCGAGAGATCTGGCAACTTTGACTCCTCCGCCCTTACCTCTTCCGCCGGCATGAATCTGTGCCTTCACCACCCACACGTTTCCGCCGAGCGATTCCGCCGCACTTACCGCCTCATCGACCGAGAATGCCGGCTTGCCGGCCGGGATCGCGACGGAATACTTCCTCAGGATTTCCTTCGCCTGGTATTCATGAACCTTCATGTTTGCTCCGCTTCATGTCACCTCTGTCAGACGCGCGGCTACTGTTTTTCTGCAATGGCCTTGGCCTGAAGGAAAAGGAGAAGATAGTCCCTTCCCCCCGCTTTGGAATCAGTCCCACTCATATTGAAACCGCCAAACGGATGGACTCCCACGAGGGCACCGGTGCATTTGCGATTCATATAAAGATTGCCCACGAAGAATTCTCGCTCCGCGCGTTGCTTGCGCTGTTTGTTCTTCGTATACACGGACCCTGTAAGCCCGTACTCGGTGTTGTTGGCGATGGTGAGGGCGTCGCTGAAGTCCTTCGCCTTGATCACCGCCAGGACGGGCCCGAAGATCTCTTCCTGTGCAATCGTTGCATCGGGGCGGACGTCTGCAATAACCGTCGGCCGGATGAAAAATCCCTCCGGGTCGCCTGTCGTCCCTCCGGCTACGATTCGGCCTCCCTCGTCAACCCCTTTCCGAACATATGACAGAATGTTGGCATAGGCGGACTTGTTGACGACCGGGCCGATGGCTGTCGCAGGATCCGTGGGATCTCCCATGGTCATGGCGTTTGCTTTTTTTGCGAGCAGGTTCACAAAACGGTCATAGACCTTCTCGTGGACGATGGCCCGGGAGCACGCGGAACATTTCTGACCCTGGAAGCCGAAGGCAGAGGCAATAACCCCGGCAGCGGCTTCATCGAGGTTCACCCCCTCGTCGACGACAATCGAATCCTTTCCGCCCATCTCTGCAACGACGCGCTTGAGCCATTTCTGACCCGGCTGGACTCTGGCTGCCGTTTCGTTGATGTGGATGCCAACCTCTTTCGAACCGGTGAAGGAGATAAACCGTGTTTGGGGGTGCATGACGAGGGTATCACCCACCGACCCGCCGGGGCCGGTGACGAAGTTCATCACACCGGGTGGGAGGCCTACGTCATTCATGATTTCGAAGAATTTCCACCCGATCAGAGGTGAATCACTGGAGGGTTTGAGGATAACTGTATTCCCCGTAACCACCGCGGCAGAAGTCATTCCCGTCAGGATTGCCAGGGGAAAATTCCACGGAGGGATGACCACGCCGACGCCGAGGGGAATGTAAACCAGTTTTCCTTTTTCCCCCGGATTCTTGACAACCGGCTGATCCTTTCCGTATCGCAGGATTTCCCTGCCGTAAAATTCCAGGAAGTCGATCGCTTCAGCGGTATCCGCGTCTGCTTCGGGCCACGTCTTGCCGACTTCAAGCATCATGACAGCGTTCAATTCCATGCGTCGCCGCATCATCAGGCGCGCGGCCTTGAAGAGGTAGTTCGAGCGCTTTTGATACGGCACCTCTCTCCAGGAAGAAAACGCCGCGACAGCTGCCTCCATTGCCCTCTGGGCAACTGCTGCATCACCCCGTTGAAATACCCCCACAGCCTCCGACGATTTCGATGGGTTAGTGGAAGTGAATTTGTCGGCCAGGATAATCCTCTCGCCGCCGATCACAATGGGGTATTCCTTTCCCGACTCCGCGCGGATTTGCTCTAAAGCGGCAAGTTGTTTTTTCCGGAGTGACGGATTTTTCCAGTCGGTGAGTTTTTGATTTCTGAATACCGGGACAGACATGGAGGCCTCAATAGTCAAGTGCGTGGTTTGAATTCATGGGATGAAGGAGGGGCGGGTCGATCTCCGCTTGCACAATGTACGCAACCAGGGCGAGAGATTCAAGAAAACGGAGCAGGCAACGCGGTAGGGCGGCAGCAGCATTTGCGCGGAGCGGCTACCGGTACACGTCACCCCGCGCAGCAAGAACGGTATTCTTCATGAGCATCGCAATGGTCATCGGACCCACGCCGCCCGGAACTGGAGTGATTGCGGATGCGACAAGAGACGCGGACGGAAAATCCACGTCGCCGACGAGTCGGCTCCCGCTTTTCTTCGACGAATCCTTGATGCGGTTAATCCCGACATCGATAACGACGCAACCGTGCTTGAGCATGGCGCCGGTAATGGCGCCGGGTCTCCCGAGCGCGGCAACGAGGATGTCAGCCTGCCGCACGTATGAAGTGATATCGGCGGCCCCGGTGTGGGCAATCGTGACGACAGCGTTTGCCCCCTTTTTCTTTTGAAGAAGGATGTTCATCACCGGTTTGCCAACGATGTTGCTTCTCCCCACGATCACAACGTGCTTGCCAGAAGGATCATGCCCCGTTCGCATCAATATTTCCTGGACGCCGGCCGGCGTGCAGGGGAGCAGGCAGTTCAGCCCGAGGACGAGGCGGCCGACGTTAATCGGATGAAAACCGTCAACGTCCTTTCGGAAGTCGATTGCTTCGATTACGCGCTGAGCATCGATATGTGGCGGGAGAGGGAGCTGTACGAGGATGCCGTGAATGCGGGGATCGGCGTTGAATCGTGCAATGAGAGCAAGGACGTCAGATTCGGATGTGCTGGCAGGATGGCGCTCGGTGATGGAGAGGAACCCCAGATCCTCACAGGCGCGGCCCTTCGAGCTCACATACACTTCGGACGCCGAGTCATCCCCTACCAGGATGAAGGCAAGTCCGGGCACAATACCCCGTTCCCGCTTGAGAACGGCGGCTTCATTTCTCACTTCCTCGCGAATCTGGGTGGCTATGAGTTTTCCGTCGAGGAGTTGTGCTGCCATGACTCAACCAAATGCCGGGAAAACAACGCTTTCCATGGCGAGTGCCCGTCCTGACTCGTAATCTGCCTGCACGTAAACGCCGCACAGTCTGACATCGTGCGAGGCGACTTCATACTTGTGGGGTGTGGCAGTGATCAGTCGCCGGATAGCAAGTTCTTTCTTCATTCCAAGAACGGAATCATACGGCCCCGTCATTCCCACATCCGTTTGATAGGCGGTTCCCCGGGGGAGAATGCGTCCATCTGCCGTGGGAGTGTGCGTGTGGGTGCCAATCAGCGCCGTGACCTTGCCGTCGAGATGCCACCCCATCGCCATTTTCTCCGCAGTGGCATCTGCATGGAAATCGACGAACACTACCTTTGTTTCTTCATGGATCTTTGAAACCGCCCAATCCGCGGACCTGAACGGGTCGTCAATCGGCTGCATGAAGACGCGACCCTGGATGTTGACTACTCCCACCTTCCCTTTCTCCCCGAGATCGACGATGGCAAATCCGTTGCCTCCGTTTTCCCGTGGGTAGTTCAGCGGTCTGAGTATCCGGCGATCGCTGCCGAGGACCTTTCGACTGTCCCACCTGTCCCACACATGATTTCCCGTTGTTATCACGTGCGCGCCGAGATCAAACAACTTCTTGGCGTGCTCTTCTGCGATCCCCTTTCCATCAGTCGCATTCTCTCCATTGATGATGAGAACGTCGACGTTGTATTTCTTGACATAGTTGGGGACGAGAGTTGCGGCAAGCTCCAGACCGGGAGTACCGACGATATCGCCGACGAAAAAGATGTTCAGTGTTCGGGACAAGAATCGTACGATTTGAATAACGCGGAACGGAGATTCAACAATGAACGAATGTACGCAACGGGAGGTCGAAAAGACAGCAAAAAATGATCAGCGGAGCTGGGGGGGGGAATTTTCGCGGCAGGGGTTACGGCGTTGGATTGTCAGGCGGTGTGAAGTTCATGACCTCTTCTACAATGACGTCCACGATTTCTTCTTCGCGGACACGGCGAACGACTTGTCCCTTCCGATACAGGATGCCGACGCCTTTCCCTGCGGCGATACCGATGTCGGCTTCACTTGCCTCGCCGGGGCCGTTCACGACGCATCCAAGCACGGCAATCTTCACAGGCTTCTTCACTCCTTCAAGCCGCCGTTCCAGCTCTCTCATAATGCGGAAGAGGTCAACTTCGAGGCGACCGCATGTCGGGCAAGCTATCAACTCTATGTTACGGGATGCGAGGCTGAGTGAGCGAAGGATTTCTTTGGCGACGTCGACCTCTTTGATCGGTTCGTCGGTAAGTGAAACCCGGATGGTGTCGCCAATCCCCTCGGCGAGAAGCGTGCCGATTCCCACCGAGGACTTGATGGTTCCCGTGCGTGTGGGTCCCGCTTCAGTGACACCCAGATGAAGAGGAATGTCCGTCCTTTCGGCCACGAGCCGGTAGGCTTCAATCATCAGGCGGACGTCCGTAGATTTTACGGAGATCACCACATCCTTGAATCCGGACTCATCGCAAATTTCGACATGACGCATCGCACTTTCATAGAGGGCCTCCGCGGTTGGATATCCGTGCTTTTGAAGGATATCCTCCTCCAGCGAACCGGAATTGACGCCGATGCGAATGGGGATGCCACGATCCCGAGCGGCATGCAGCACCTGATGAATACGATCGCGACTGCCTATGTTCCCCGGATTGAGCCGGACTTTTGCCACGCCGGCTTCGATGGACTTCAGCGCGAAGACGTGATTGAAGTGGATATCGGCGACGACGGGTATTGGAGATTGGCGGACAATTTCACGGATTGCCTCGGCGGCTTCCTTGTCGTTGACGGTGACCCTGACGATATCGCACCCGGCCTCAGCCGCCCCGATGATTTGCGCAATCGTCGCGGCGACATCAGCGGTCTTGGTTTTGGTCATGGTCTGGACCGAAATCGGCGCACCGCCGCCAACTTTGATGCCCCCGATGTTTACCTGACGGGTTGCGCGCCTGAGGCCGACCTTA
>Ga0326726_10002613_pt1 | contig 16510 bp, 8 predicted proteins | sample MHFenrmetagenome_2_FD_207603 | JGI IMG/M metagenome (GOLD analysis project Ga0326726, IMG submission 207603) | Lab enriched peat soil microbial communities from Michigan Hollow, Ithaca, NY, United States - MHF15MN | ecosystem: Environmental > Terrestrial > Soil > Wetlands > Peat | place: USA... | reverse complement strand
GGCTTCGAGGACGACTTTCGTTTTGAATTCAGGGTTGAATTTTCTGCGCTTCTGCTTCATACTGACTGCTGGATTTAAGGGTTTTAACCAATTTAACCAGCTGTCCTATTTTCGGGGAGTATTTCACAGAAACCCTTTTCTAAGCAATAAAGAGGGATCTCCTTTTCGTCAGAAGAATCGATTGCGATAAGATAGGTGCAGGTGCTGATTGGGGGACAGGAATCAAATCCTGCCGTTGAGTTTGTAATCTGGCGATATTGGCCTCCAGTGGAATCCGCGATCAGTGTAACGTTTTGAGTGGCAAAGCGCTATGCCGCCCACCGCTGGTGGTTGATCGCAAGATCGAGCGTCAGCTCGAATACCTTGTCACGCTTCTCGTTGAAAAGCTCCTTGTCGTAGCTCTCCGCCGGAAGGTATCTGTCGAGTACCGCGCCTACTTCGTCCCGCACGGCGAGGCGGGTCTGGCTATCTTTGTACCAGTCCTGCACCAGCACCTTCGGCTTCTCTTCAGTCAGACGTTGCAGCAACGCTTTGGCCGCCCGTCGAACTTTTTTCTCTTCCGCTCTCGACATCTTTTCCTTGCAAAGAATGTCGTAGATCTCCAGTTCGTCCTCCGTCAAACCCAGACGAAGGTGTCGCTCTTCCTCTTCGCGAAGTTTCCGGGCGAACTCAAGCAGCTCGTTAAAGTCCGCATCAGCGGAGCTGCTACCGGCGTTGTAGGTATCGATGATCGCTTGAAGCCGTTCCGCGAAGTCCCGCCGGGTGCGGTTCTGGTTGAGCATCTCGCCCAGCTTCTTTTCGAGAAACGCCCGCAGGTCGGCTATTTCGATGTTCTTGTAGACCGCCTGTCTGAAATCCGCGTTCAGCTTGTCGAAATCGATTTTACTGAGGTCCCAGCTCCGGCTCTTCCTTTCGATCCTGTAACCGGCCGTTGAATCCTTGATACGGCTGAACTGCTCGTCATCGACAATCACGCTCTCATCCAGCAATTCGTTGATGCGCCGCATGGCTGAATCAATATCCTGCCGTTCGACGACGCTGTCGATCATGCCGCGCAGGTACTGAAACAGCGCCACCTCACGCACAATCGGCTGGCCGATAATTTCGGGTTTGCAGGCCTCGTAGAGCGCCGTGATCGTGTTCTCGAACACCTTGAAGGATTGCCGCCACTCATCCCGGTACAACAGCTTATCAGCCCAGCCCTCGATCAGGCCGACCGTTTTGAGCAGATCGCTCGCGGCCAGCGCGGCATCGATGTTGATTCCACGCTCGCGACAAAAAGCACGACCCTCTTCGATCGCCTCCTTCAGTAGGGCGAAGAGCTCATCCTTCTCTTTGACCGGGGGATCGTCCGCGCCGTCGCCGCCCTGGCCGTAATCCTTGATCGCCTTTTTCAGCCGACCGATCACACCATAATAATCGACAATTTCGCCACAGCGCTTTTCCACGCCGTTGATCCGGTATGAGGTCACCCGGTTGGCGCGGGCGATGGTCTGCATCAGGGTATGGTCTTTCTGCGGCTTGTCGAGGTAGAGGGTGGAAACCGTGGGCGCATCGAAGCCGGTCAGCCACATGGCGCAGACGAAAACCAGTTGCAGCGGATGCTCCGGGTCTTTGAAGTTGTACTCCAGGTCGTGACCATGCTCGTCCACCCGCTCCATGCGCTTGCGGTGCGGACGAATATCGAGGCCCTGTGCCGCGAACTTCTCATCCTCGCCGTTTTCCGCGCTGACAACCACCACCATTTCGACCTTGCGCATATACTCGATGGTCGATTGCAGCCGCACTTTGTGCCGCTCATCACTGCACTTGCCGAGTTCGCCGCGCAGTTTCTTGATCTGTTCCTTCCAAAGCCGCTGCACCTTGTCGTACATTTTCACGGCGGTGAACTTGTCCACCGCGATCATCATCCCCTTGCCGAGATAACCCCGGCGCGGGAAGTGGTAGACAATATCCCTCGCGATGGTCTCCAGCCGGTCGTCACGCTTGATCACCTCCAGCTCGCTGGCAAAGCGCCGCTCCAGCCTCTCCTGCTGGGCCTCGTCGAGATTTTCGTCTTCCAGAATCTCGTAGAACTCATCGCTCAGATTTTCGTTCTGGTTCAGCACCTCCGGCACGCGCTTCGTGTAGAAAAGCGGCACCGTGGCGCCGTCGTCCATCGACTGGCTGAAGTTGTATTCGGAGACGTAATTGCCGAACCACTCGTTGGTCTTGCGGTCGCGACCGAGCAGCGGCGTGCCGGTAAAGGCGAGGTACTGCGCGTTGGGCAGCCCCACCCGCATATTTTCGGCCAGCGACTTGTACTGCGTGCGGTGGGCTTCATCGACGATGACGATGATGTCGTCACGCTCCGAGAGCAGCGGATAGGTTTTCCCTTTCGGCCAGCGGAACTTCTGGATGAGCGTGAAGACCAGGCGCTTGTTCTCGCCCAGGAACCGGCGCATCTGTTCGCTGTCTTTCGGTTGGGCCATCTCTGCCTTGCGCACCGTGCCGGTATTGAGGAAGTTCCGGTAAATCTGCCCGTCAAGATCCTCGCGGTCGGTGACGACCACGAAGCTGTAGTTGCCCACGCATTTGCGGAAAATCTTCCGGGCGTAGAATATCATCGAAAAGCTCTTGCCCGATCCCTGCGTGTGCCAGAACACACCGAGCTTTCCGCCGAACTCCCTGCGGCGGAGGAACTTGTCAAACGCTTTGTTCACGCCGATGAACTGGTGGTTCTGGGCGATGATCTTCTGCGTCTCCTTGTGGTAGATGACGAAGTTTTCCACGTAATCAAGCAGTTTGTCCTTCCGGCACAGACCGGCGAGAAAGCGCTCGGCGCTGGTTCCCTCTTCACGGATTTGCTCACGCCTGATCTTCTCCTTCTCGTCGTTGGGGCGCAGCCAGTGGAAAAAGTGCTCCCACTCGGCGGTCAGGCTGCCGAGGCGGGTTTCGATGCCGTTGGTGAGCACGCAGAGCGCGTTGGTGAGAAAGAGTTGGGGGATGTCTGCCTTGTAGTTGATCAGATTGTCATCGTAGGCGTTGCGCAGTTTGACGTTGGAGTTCTTCAGCTCGATGAAGACCAGCGGCAGACCATTGACGTAGAGCAGGATGTCCGGGCGGCGGTAGCCCGCGCGAGCTGACGCGCCGGTGCTCCGAATCCAGAGCTGGGTGACGGCGAGGAAGCGGTTGTGGGGCGAGGCGGGATCGATGAAATCGATGAATTTGACCCGCTCCTTGCGGTTGCGCCCCGTTTCGTCTTTGAACTCGACCCGCACGCCGTCGCGGATGAGCGAGTCCAACTCGCGGTTGGCGACAATGGCTGACATGGCCTGGCGCTTGTCGCTGAGCTGGCGGATGGCGTCTTCGACGGCCGCTTCAGGAATGCCCGGATTGAGCGCGATGGCCGCTGCTTTCAGGCGGTCGTGGAGAATCACGTCGCGCTTGTCCGCGCGCCCGGAGCCGTCGTTGGGGTCGGCCGGATCGGCTGTGTAGCAATCGAGCACATCGTAACTATAGAGGTGCTGCAAGCGCTGCACCACGGCTTGCTCGATTGCATCTTCTGATATGAAGTTAGCCATAGGCAGACTCCGGTTCAGGATCTTGCTCCCGCATACTCGGCGGAAACTGGATGTCAAGCGCTTCAACCGAAAGCTTGCCAGAGATCAGCCGAGGAAGCAGGATCTCGCGGGTTTTTGTGAGAAGTGAATTCTGTTTCAATAGGCTTTCAATGGACTGAAAGATCGGCATAGAAATATTATTGAACTCCTCAACTATTTTCTCGGGTGGAGCTAAAATCTCCAATGCCTTGAAAACTCCCTTTGTTAGCTCTGGAAATGTTGCTCCCCCGCAAAGCTGCTCGAAGTATGGCTTTGCCAGCTTGAGCCAATGGTAAAGGTAAGGAAGCGGATAACGCTCGTTTGGGATGCAAGTGATAAACCCCTGATTCGTGCTTGCAGGTGTTGTATTAATACCTATTGCGCCGATGGTCGCTCGACTCGTCATCATCACTGAATATGCTGGAAACATTTTTGCAGAACTTCGAGCAAGTCCTTCGTCGGTGCACTGGTTTTCCGATTCCGATAGAAAGATGCCCGCAGCTCCAGTGATGTCTGAAGGTGTAAACCAGTTAATCGTTCCGTCATTCCAATAGCTTGAAACTTCCTTTGATGGAGTTCCCCCACCGGTATACTTGAACGCATGTTCTATCCTCCGCATTTCCCACCCCTCCGGCACGCCTTTGACGAATCTGGTGTTCTGGTGGCCGGGAAAACGCATACGGACGAACCATTCGCGGTAAAGCTCCTCAGCCATCTTTTCAAGCAAGGTGATGCGACGATTGTTCGTCTCAATCAGATCGTCGTAAGCCGTTAGAATCGCGGCGATCTTGCGCTGGTTGTCAGGGTGTTTGGGAAAAAGAACCTTGATTTTATGTATGTGATTGCGATTCAACGTTGGATTTGAGGCTCCAGTATCGAAGTTCTCCAATTTCAATGTTCGCAGAAAATATGCGATAAATTGTGGAACATTTCCTTTAAAGTCTTTAACCCAGAGGGTTGTATCATGAGGCCAATAGTCTTCGGTCAGGCAGTGAACGGTTCCGAGGGTTCCTTTCCGCCCTATGATAACACCTGGGCCTTTGACTTTGACCTTGTTGTGAAAACTCGAAACGCCTGATGAAGAGACAATCGGCACAATGCCAACCGATTGCTCTGCCTTTGTGATGTCGAAGCCACGCTGAAATGTAGCGGCATCACCAAGTTTAATTTCCGAAAACCCACTCATCTAATCTCCAATCAATATGGTTGTGTTTTCGTGAATCAGCCTCTCTAAAGCTTCTGCGGCAGCAGTTTGTTCGGTAAGTTGCTGATCAAGTTTCAGAAAATCCTCCACAAATTCCTCCTCCGTCTTCCCGTCCTCCTCGATCACAACACCAACGTAGCGACCCGGATTGAGCGAATAATCCTGCTCGGCGATCTCGTCGAGGTCGGCCAGTTTGCAGAGGCCGGTGACGTCTTCGTATTTCGCTTCGGGGAAGCGCTCATGTAGCCAACTGATGTGGCCGAAAAAGCTCTCGGCGTTCTTCACCTCGCCGTGCAGCGATTCGAGGGCGCTCTTGAGCTGCCTCGTCGCGCGGTCGGCGGTCTGGCGTTTGCCCGCCTCCCTCGCCTTTTCCGCGAAAGCTTTTTCGTGTCGGCGCACCGCCTTGTCGATCTGCTTCAGGCAATCGTGTAACCCCTTGAAAAATGGGTCGAAGGTCGCGCGGAGTTCATGCTGGACGGTGTTCTTCTGCTCCACCGTCGTGAAGTCTTGCTTCATCCGGTAAGCTGCCCAAGTCTGTTCCAGCGGGGCGAGAGCTTTCCACGTTTTCACCAGATGCGCAACAGCATCCTTGCCGATCTGGTCATCGAGCACTTCGAGAATCTGCGCGGACACCGACTCAACCTGCTGTTTGTTCTCCGCAAGCCGCTCCATTCCGGAGTTGAAGTAACGGTCGATAAGGGCGAGGAACGCGCTGCGGCGGCCCTTGTGCAGGCGGCTGATGATGGCGATGTTCTGAATCTGCTCCTCGGAGAACTCGCGATGGGCGCGGTCGATCTGGGTGAAAATGTTCCGCGCATCGATAAAGAGTATGCGCTCGTCCGTCTTGCCCTTGTCGAAAAACCACAACGTGGCCGGAAGGGTGACGGTGTAGAACATGTTCGACGGCAGGGTGATCATCGCGTAGATGAGATTCCCCTCGATGAGCGTCTCGCGGATGTCGGCCTCGGAGTGGCGGGCGTCGGAGGCGGAGTTGGCCATGACGAGCGCGGCTCGTCCGCCGGGAGAGGTTGCGCCCGGCTCCTTCAGCGAGGTTGCGAAGAGGTTGATCCAGAGGTAGTTGGCGTTGGGTACCGTCTCTTTGCCCTGCTCGGATTTCTTTGCCTTCGTCTTGTTGCGCGGAATGCCGTATGTGTTGAAGCGGCGATCTTTTTCCACCGATGAGAGCGACACGTCATCCACGTTGAAGGGCGGATTGGCGAGCACGTAGTCGAATCTGCCGAAAGAGTTGTAGTGATCGTCGTAGTAGGAGATACCCTGCATGATCTGCCCGCGGAGACCGTTGACCGCAAGGTTCATCCGCGCCAGCTTGACGGTTTCGGAGCTTTTCTCCTGACCGGAGACAAAGACGCTGGTGTCCCTCCCCTGCTCCTCCAGCTCCTGCCTGTGCCTGGTGATGAAGTCGGCGGACTGGACGAACATGCCGCCCGATCCGCAGGCGGGATCGAACACCGTGCCGCCATGAGGCTCGATGACTTCCACCATCAGCCGGACGACGGAGCGCGGAGTAAAGAACTCGCCCCCACCCTGACCTTCCGCCAGTGCGAATTTGCCGAGAAAGTATTCGTAAATCTGTCCGAACACATCGCCGGTGGCATCGTTCGGAATCTTGTCAAACTTTCTTAGCAAGTCCAAGGGAAGCTTTTCGGTCTCCGGTGTACGGGTTAGCCGGTAGTACTCGTCTTTCGGCAGGCTGCCCGCAAGCTCCGGCTTGTACTGCTCGATAGACTCCATCGCCGCCTTGATTGCCTTGGCAATATCCTCTTTCTCAGGCAGATTCAGCAGATAGCTGTAGCGGGCGTGATCCGGAAGGTAGAAACCGCACTTCGCTACGGCAATCTCATGCAGCGGCCTTTCGCGACGCCTGCCCCTGAGTTCATTGAACTCGGCCTGAATCGACGCTTCGTAGCGCCGATAGTTGATGTCGGCGAACTTCAGAAAGATCAGCCCAAGAACCGGCGTGCCATACTCGGAAGCCTTGAGATCTGAATTGGCGCGGAAATTATCAGCCGCAGACCAGAGGTCCGCTTCAAGCTGCTTCAGTTGCTCTATATTCAATACTTTTCCTGAAAATATGTAAAGGTTGCTCTGAGCTGCAATGCCAGATAGTCAAGCGTTTTGTTCACTGAAGCACTGAGCTCTCAATCCTCCGATTCGGCCCTTTCTTTCTGCCCCCCTCACAAAAACTCCTCGAAATAATCCAGATCCTTGTGAAAAGTCTCCTCAAGGGCGGCCAGCGAAGCAAGGGCCATGACCATGCAGATCCCCCCGACGATCAGCGCCCCGTTCTCAAGTCCGAAACGGCCCTTGGTGAACTGGAACAGCATAGTAATTGGCACCACCATCCCCCTGACAAAATTCGGCACTGTCGTTGCGACAGTCGCCCGGAGGTTTGTACCGAACTGTTCGGCAGCCACTGTCACGAAGATGGCCCAGTAGCCCACGGAAAACCCCAGAGCAGCGCAAACTCCGTAGAAGAATCGGGGAGTAGCCGGACCCTGAAGGAAAAAAACAGCGACAGCCCCGACAGTCAGAAGCATGAAGGTGAGAACCGCTTTCTTGCGGCTCTTCAGGAACTGGCTCAACAGTCCGCTCGACAGGTCTCCGAACACAAGGCCGAGGTAGCAGAACATCACCGCATTGCCTGCAGTCACCGGGCCGGAGATTCCCAGTGCTGTCGCGAATTCAGGAGAAAAGGTGATGAGCACTCCGACGACGAACCATATCGGCACGCCGATGAGGATGGAATTCAGGTAACGGAAAAAACGCTCCCTGTCGGTAAAAAGCGCAAGCATGTTTCCCCTGCTGACGCCGGTTTTAGCCTCCATCGTCTGGAACATACCGGATTCTGCTACCCGGATACGGGCGAGCAGCAACAGCAGGCCAAGGACACCTCCGATGAAAAATGCGTTGCGCCAGTCGTAGGTACTGGCAACCATATTGGCAAGAATCGCGCCCGACACTCCAATCGAGGCGACCAGCATGGTGCCGTAGCCACGAATGCGGGTGTGAAGCACCTCCGACACCAGCGTTATGCCTGCGCCAAGCTCACCGGCGAGGCCTACGCCGGCGATGAACCGCAACGCCGCATAGGCAGGCAACGAACTCGCCAGTCCGTTCGCGAAGTTGGCCAGCGAGTAGATAAGGATAGAGCCGAACATGATCTTGAGACGGCCTTTGCGATCACCGAGCCAACCCCAGAGAATGCCGCCGACGAGCATGCCGATCATCTGCATGTTGAGCAGGTATACCCCGTAGTCGATCAGCGCCTTTCCCTGAAGGCCGAAAGCCTTGAGGCTCGGCACACGGACGATGCTGAAGAGCACGAGATCGTATATGTCGACGAAGTAGCCCAGCGCGGCAACGATGACCGGCAGACTGAGTACGTCTCGTATGCTTGCATGATCTTTTTCCTGCATGGGGAAGTAACGATATCTGTTATACAGCCGGGAACAACGGCGCGCGGCTATGGCCTGCAAGACCATAACTCCTGCCATATCATCTGATTAGACTAATAGCATTATAAGACTTTTTTCGGTCTCGGTCACCCCCTGCGTCAACCCCCTGAGGAAATCCGGCGAAACCCGTGACGGGCCGAAAGGTCCCGGAACCTGCCGAACCGGATTCACGCAGCGCCAGCTTGACCTGATGAGCACCATGAATAATCATATCGACAGCTGACCGTTCCCTGTGACTGATCAGTATAAGCCGACCGCTCTACTCCAAACCGATTACGGCTTAAGGCCTGGAAATACTTCAATTATTTCGAAATAAAACCATCGACCACTATCAAAACCTATATCTTGCTGCGATTTCGTATGTAAAAATCATAAATTTGAAGTAAACATGCGACAAGTTCGACCTGAAGTCAGCGTATCGACATCGGAAGACCCTATCACCCCAATCCGGCACCGGCAATTCCGCTGCCATCGGGAATTTAATCGAGTCCTATGCAGGAACAATCCAAAGACATTCCGCCTGGCGCCAAGCCTGACATAAGCACCGAAAAGGCTTTGCCGGTTGACATTACCGGAAGCGTATCCGTAATGGATATCAACGGCAGGCTCCTGGATGCCGGGGGTTGTTTCACCGACGAATTCAATACCGATTCCAAAAAAAGTATCGGTATCGATCAGGCGAAAAGAAAAGAAATGGCTGAAGAGGCACTTCGCACGCTCAAACCGGTAAGCCTTTCAGTCGCTCAGGACAACACCACGCTGACATACTGCATCCAGCCAATCCGGTTTTTCGATGAAAGCGTCAGCCATTTTCTCCTTACCGTTCAGGAAACAAAGAAAACAGACGAGCGCGAAGGTAATGGTGATAACAGTCTGGCCGCGGTCATCTCGCTTTATGACGCCATTCCTGCATCGATCCTTATCATAGACCCCCATGAGCATCTTATGGGATGGAACCGGTTTTCGCGCGAAAAGATCAACAACCGGCACGAAAGTGAAATGCTGGGGATCAATCCGATGGATAGAGTCCATCCCGAAGATCTTCCCGACCTTCTCAAAAAAGGGTACAAGGTCCTCGAGCAAGATGTCGAAGAAACGGCCGAATTCAGAATGTACCACGGTGACGGACCGCCATATAAATGGGCGACAATGCGTGCCAAAAGAGCTGTTATCGACGGCCAGCCTTTCGTCGTGGCAGTCGTTACAGAAATTACCGAACTGAAAGAAGCTGAAGCGAAGCAGGAAAAACTCCAGGAGCAGTTACTGCAGTACCAGAAAATGGAGCTGATCGGACAGCTTGCAGGAGGAATTGCCCATGACTTCAACAATGCCCTCGCGGCTATCATCGGCAATACCGAACTTGTGCTCAATAAGCTTGATGCGTCCTTTCCGTTCGTCGATAACATCAGAGACATTCACGCACTGGCCACTCGTTCAGCAAAGCTGACGCGCCAGCTCCTTGCGTTTGCCCGAAAACAGCTGGCCTTGCCGAAAGTTATCGATTTAAACGAAGCAGTCACGGAGTGCATCCCGTTACATCGCCGTTTGATCGGCGAACATATTCAGTTCAGTTGGCACCCGAGCAAAAGGCAGGCATTTGTTCTCCTCGATCCGACCCAGCTCGAGCAAATTCTTTCCAACCTGATGGTAAATGCTCGCGATGCGATCAATGAGGACGGCAAAATTTTCATTGATTGCGATTTTGCCCATTTCGATAATGCCGATTGCACGGATAACCGGTCAGGCATTTCTCCCGGGGACTATATCAGACTCTCGGTCGGTGATACGGGCAGCGGTATCGATGCAAAAATTCTCCCCCATATTTACGAACCGTTCTTCACCACCAAAGAGGTGGGCAGGGGAACCGGCCTCGGGCTGTCGACCGTCTATGGAATCGTGATCCAGAATAACGGTTTCATAGAATGCCGGACCGAATCGGGCAAAGGCACAAAATTCGACATTTATCTTCCGGAGTACAAGGCATCGGAGCAGGATAAAGATTCTGTCGCAAGCGCGCCGGCCATCCCGAATGAAAGTCAAACGATACTTGTAGTTGAAGACGAGCCCTACATACTCAAACTCGTCAGGGATATTCTCAAAAGCCGCGGATTCTCGGTCCTCACCGCCAAAGATGCGGAAGAGTGCCTTGAGGTTACCGTGAAATGCGCGGCCCGGATCGACCTGGTCGTAACGGATGTCGTGCTGCCGACCATGAACGGTGTTGAACTGAGCTCGCTGCTCCAGAGGGAAAATCCGACACTCAAGGTGCTCTTCATGTCCGCCCACGCCCCTGAAAATATAAGTCTGGGCAAACAGTTCGTGGAGGGAGTGGACTTTATCCAGAAACCGTTCAACATCAACGATTTCATAAAGGCAGTCAGCAGAGTACTGACCTCGCCATAAATAATAATCAGGAAGAATACCCGCAATCCTGTTCTATAACAAGGTCTGAATGACTATTTTCATTAACAAGACCTGACAATCCCTGCCTGGTGATGCAGTAACGATGCCACAGCGGCATAATTCGACTTTCATGATTGAACACGCCCAAGATTTGCCGCTTGCTGTAAATCCTTCTGAATGCTTCATCTCCGACTTTTTCCGGGACGTTGCCGAGGCGGTATTCATCATGGATCTGAACGGCTTGATCCTCAATGCCGAAGGCTCGTTTACAAAAGATTTCGCCCCGGATCCAGAAAAGTGCCTCGACGCCGACGGGCATAACCGACTTTCGCCAGACGCTCACCGCTGTCTGACCCAGAATGTCGCGAAACTTAAACTGATGGCCGATGAGGTCCGGAACACCGGAAAAACGGTCAATTTCGAAATCATTCACGATAACATCACCCGGATTCTCACCATCTTTCCGATCCGGCCAATCCAGGGTGCCATCACCCATTTTCTTCTTGCAGTTCAGAACGGCAACAGGAAAAATCCGCCTGAAACCGAAGGCAGCAAGAATCTGGCCGCCATCAAGGCACTTTATGACACCATAGCGGCATCGGTCATTATCGTCGATTCCAGCATGCACCTCATCGGCTGGAACCGCTTTTCCCGCGATACCATAAACGGTCTTTCCGATGAGAAAATGGCAGGCGTAAACCCCTTCGATCGTGTCCATCCCGATGATGTATCAGATCTTAGCGACAGGCTGTTCTCCAATATCATCAACAGAGATACCGAAGAGACCGCCGAATTCAGGATGTTCCATAAAAACGGCCCTCCTTATAAATGGGCGAGGGTTCGTGCCAAAAGAGCCGTCATCGAAGGCCAGCCGTGCATGGTCGCCGTCGTCACAGAGATAACTGAACTGAAACAGGCTGAAGAACAGCAGAAAATACTTCAGGCCCAGTTGCTGCAGTATCAGAAAATGGAGCTGATCGGAGAGCTTGCCGGAAGTATTGCCCATGACTTCAACAATGCCCTCACTGCCATCATCGGCAATACGGCGCACATTCTCGGCCGGCTTGACCACGCCTCTCCATTCATCGATAATATCAGTGACATTCACACCCTGGCAACTCGATCAGCAAATCTGACACGTCAGTTACTTGCGTTCGCACGAAAACAGGTAGCCTCACCGAAGTCGATCGATTTGAACGAGTTCATATCGGATTTTCTCTCTTTACAACGCCGTTTGATCGGCAGCCATATCCAGCTCGAGTGGCATCCCTGCGAAAATCAGGCCGTTGTTCTCTTTGATCCAACCCAACTCGACCAGATCTTTTCCAACCTGTTAATCAACGCTCGCGATTCCATCAAAGAGAGCGGCAAAATTCTCATCGAGTGTGATTTTGCCCATTACGGATTAGCCGATTTCCCGGTCAGCCTTTCAGGTCATGCGCCAGGCGACTATATCAAGCTTTCCTTAAGTGATACGGGCTGCGGTATCGATGAGAAGGTCCTTCCCCATATTTACGAGCCATTCTTTACGACAAAAGCTGTCGGCAAGGGTACCGGACTCGGCCTGTCGACAGTCTACGGTATTCTGGCGCAGAATAACGGTTTCATTGAGTGCCGGACTGAGACTGGCAAAGGAACGACATTCGACATATTTCTTCCATGGCACGGAAGGCCAGGGCACGAAAAAGAGTCTGTCGCCAAAGCGCCGGCCATCCCGAATGCCAGGCAGACGATACTTGTGGTCGAAGACGAGCCCTACATCCTCAAAGTGATCAAGGACATTCTCGAAAGTTGCCGGTTCACCGTGCTCACGACCAGAGATGCCGAGGAGTGCATGCATATCAACAGAACATGCTCGCCCAGGATCGATCTGGTTATAACCGATGTCGTTCTCCCTACAATGAACGGTGTACAACTGAGCGTTTTGCTCCAGAGGGATAATCCGACGCTGAGGGTCCTCTTTCTGTCAGCCCACGCTCCCGAAAATATCAGTCATGAAAAACAGTTCGAAGAGGGCGTGAACATTATCCGAAAACCATTCGGCATCAACGATTTCATAAAAGCGGTCAACAGAGTGCTGGGCAACTCGTGAAGCATCCCGTTGGCGAATGTTGAGTACTCAGGCGAAGATGACGTCTCGGCAACGTGTTCTTCGCTGACTGTCCCCTCTGAAAATCCGGCGTCGGGACGCCTGCCCCCCCCCAATCGTCGGCTGCTTTTTCATCGAACAGTTATGCGAAATATGAATACATTTAAATCGACGCCTGGCCCGGCTGTCTGAAGCAGTGTCGACATCTGACGCACTTGACCGATAAATGTCCTCACAGACATTCAGAACCGGCCCACAGACCCTGAACTCCCTGTCCTTCTGCCGTTGAACATCAGATTCCGGAAACGGAAAACATGGTTGCAACCACCGATACATGATTAGTACGTTCGTTCGTAAACAGATGCGGTTCGATCGTTATACAGCAACCGATACGCTTTTGGATTTGCTGTTCACCGGAATACCGGCAACAATGAGGAACGGGAAGCTGATATCCCTTATCATCCTGATCATCTGCATACTGACGTCCATGATCGCAACTGCCGCACCTGGAGTTACGTTGCAATCAGTGAAGAACATCTCCTATCATCCCGCCATCTGGAAATCCTCCGATCAGCTGGAAGTCCGAACCGTTCGGCTGGTCAACGGCATCTATGAAAAAGGCCGGAAAAATGTCGATCTGGACTATGAACTCCTTCAGACAGGAAGAGTCATCTTCGGCGACATAAACGGCGATGGGAAAAAGGATGCGGTGGTCATTCTCTACCATATGAAAGACGATCTGGAGGCCTCTGAAATCGCAATCGTCCTTGACGTAAAAGGAGTGCCGATCCATGTCGCCACCCGCTATTTCGGCGTTGGAACAGAAATCATGGATGCAAAGATCGAAAAAGCCGTTGTTCCGGATCCCCGAACAGGAAAGCTGGTAGAAACAGGATTGATCCGTGTGGAGGTGAGTAATGCCAAATATTGCGAGGGGCAGGGCAAGTCGGTCTGCTATCGTCTGATAAACGACAAATTGATCGGTCCGGATCCCTTCGGGAAAAACCGCTATTGAGCTCTTGTACGTAAATCAACGTAAGTCAGTGTCCCCATCCGGACGTATTCAATGCATGGAGATGCCTCAGGACACCTGATGCGTCGGACTCAACCGCGTAGGCTTGATCGAAGCTCTGCACTCTGGTAAGGGCGTTCGGCACCACGATGCAGGCGATCCCTGCTGCATGCGCAGAATCCAGGCCCCGCCGTGAATCCTCGACAGCAAGACACTGCTCCGGCTCGATGCCAAGCGATTCAAGCGCTTTCAGGTAGGGTTCGGGATGCGGCTTGGGGTTCTTCACCTCATCATCCGTGACGATCACCTCAAAACGGTCGAGCAGGCCGTTTGCCCCGTGCATAAGTTCGAGTTTGTCGCGAGGGCTTCCCGTCACGATGCCGAGCCGAACCTGCCCGGAAAGCGACTCTATGGTTTCTCTTACTTTCGGCATGAGCGTCACCGGCCGCCGGATGCGCTCGATGAATGCTTCGTTGCGCCGGTCGAGCAACGGTGCGGCAAGCTCCGGGGACAGACCAAGCTCCAGTGCGATTTCGAAACTGTGCTTCGCGTTACCCAGATACTCGATACCCCAGAACTCCTCTTCGAGCACCAGACCTGCTTCGGCGAAAAAGCGCCTGGTCAGGTCGAAAAACAGCGCCTCGCTGTCTACCAGGAGTCCGTCATTATCCCATAAGACCGCTTCGATCATTGTGCGTTGATTGTGATATTGGAATTGCTCCGACCCTGAAAAAGATAAACAATGGGAAAGAGGTCCCAAGGGAGAACATTGAGTCAAGGTGCATAAAAAACGGAAAGCGTGGAGAATCCATGTAATGCCGCCTTAAATGGATAGTCAACCAAAGGAGGGCGGACTTTCCTCTCCGCCATTCGATTTCCCGACTCTCGTTGAATGAAATGAGGCTGTCTCAAAAGTCAAGATGATGCCGGTTCATTGCATTGCCGGGAGCGCCAAGCTCCCGCTTGGCATTATCATGGATAATCAAAAAGACTCTGCATCAACGCTACCAGACATCATTTTTACCCTTTCTTTGAATAATCCGGAGCTCGCTTATGAATTGCCGATCTGGAGGTCGTCGTTCCCAGGGTTTTGGGGTTCCTGATTTTTCTTTTGAGTCAACCTCCTCCTTAAATAGCTGATCTCCGTAGGGGCGGTTCGCGAATCGCCCGTATTCACGACAATGAACAGAGGCGCCATCAAGTATCGTGCTATTTAATGACAGATTTTGAATCGAGACGCAGGTGGGGGGGCGGGGGGCTCGACGACAAAAGGCTGCCTCATCATGAATTTTGAGACAGCCTCTTTATTTGGATTCGATCCGGGTATGTCTGGATCTACGCTCCTGAACACCCCTTTATGCAGGCGCTCCAGTCAGTTGCTTCGTACTGATTTTGCTCTTTTTCTGGACACAGCTGCGGTAGAGACCTGCCAGTTTGAAACCTGCGTTGCGGATATCGCGATCGGCAAGAAGCGCAAGCACTTGTCGTCCGGTCAGTCCCGGATTGTTCCGAATGAGTTCATTTCGGTAGAGCATCCTCATGAGAATGTCCATGGAGATCGACCAGGCGGCAGTAACCACCTCATCGAGACTGATCACCGGACCGATTGCCGGTTCGCCTGCAGAAACCTTTTTCATGGTCATCACCCTGCCGTCACCCTGCTGCCGGATAATGCAATCGACGCGTTGACCTGAGGAGTGCTCGAGGCTCACTGCAAAAGGCTGCTTCAGTACAGGCGGAGGCGGCGTATTGCGGTACTCGATCTTCGGGTTCGTTTCGAGATAACGAACAAAAGCTTCGAAAACTATCTTCCCGACTGCCTTTTTGTCGAGATCTTTATTCACCCGAAGCAGAAATACGAGCTGAAAGAGATCTCTCAGGAAGACTATGAGAACTCCTCGTTCGCTATCCCTCTTGAGCAGGGAACGGTAGTTGCAGAAGGCGACGTTACAGTACGCCAACATCCTCACCAGGGCAGCGGTGTCCATGCTGGCGGTCTTGATGACCGGAGTGAAGTTGTTGTACAGGTCCCAGTCGCTCGAGGTGATGTTGCCTTCGCTGCGGTACTCTTCGAAAATCTTCGTGCCGGGGTAAGGGGTCATCGCCATGAACAGGGACTGCTTGAGCCCGAGCGATTTGGCGAACTCCGGATAGGTCATGGTATCCTGTTCGGTCTCCGAATGGTGGCCGATGATGAAATAGCCTTCGGCGCCGATACCATGGCTGTTCAGGAGACTGATGGCTTTCGAGACATCGTCGAGAGAGTTCTTCTTGTTCATCAGCTCGAGTGTCTGCGGATTCGGGCTCTCGATGCCGAGCCCCACTTTCTTGAGCCCGATGCTGCGAAGCTTGCCGAGGATCTTTTCGGCCCGAACCACATCCTTGGCCCGGGTCTCGGTCATGATCCTGAAATTGGTGAGCCCTCGTTCGATCATGAGGTCGCAGATCGTTTCAGCCCGCTTGATGTTGGTCAGGAAATTGGCATCCCAGATCTTGATCAGCTTCTTTTTCTTCGGATCATGAAGCTGCGCGATCTCATTCACGACGTTCTCCGGGCTTCGCCCGCGCCACTGCTTGTGCATTTTGTCGTTGGCGCAGAAAGAGCAGGACCAGGGGCATCCACGCGACGTATAAATGGTGTCGATCGTATAGTCGCCCCCTTTTTCGCCGAACCGCTCGGGCCGGAGCGTGCGTAAGGGATAACGGATGGAATCGACGTCCATGATCAGATCCCTCAGGCCGGTG
>Ga0326726_10002612_pt1 | contig 16516 bp, 13 predicted proteins | sample MHFenrmetagenome_2_FD_207603 | JGI IMG/M metagenome (GOLD analysis project Ga0326726, IMG submission 207603) | Lab enriched peat soil microbial communities from Michigan Hollow, Ithaca, NY, United States - MHF15MN | ecosystem: Environmental > Terrestrial > Soil > Wetlands > Peat | place: USA... | reverse complement strand
CTCGATGTCGAACACGTCGATGCCCGCGAAGCGCTTGAACAGGACACCCTTGCCCTCCATCACGGGCTTGCCCGCGAGCGCGCCGATGTTGCCCAGGCCGAGCACCGCGGTGCCGTTCGTGACCACCGCGACGAGGTTCGCGCGCGCGGTGTACTTGAACGCGTCGTCGGGATGCTTCTGGATCTCGAGACACGGCTCGGCGACGCCGGGCGTGTAGGCCATCGACAAGTCGCGCGCCGTCAGCACGCTCTTGGTGGCGACGACCTCGATCTTCCCCGGCTTGCCCTTCTGGTGGTAGTCGAGCGCTTGCTGTTTGGTGATCACGGGGGTTTCCTCGCTCTTCGCGCCTAGGTGAGCAGAGCCAGCGTGGCTTCGCGCCGGCGGCGCGCGATCTGTTCCGCGGATTCGGGCCCGCGGCGCTCGTCGGGCTCGATGACGAAGATGCGCTCGCCTTTCTTCACGACGCTGCCGTCGCGCTCGGCCATGAGACACTTCACCACGGTGCCGGCGAACGGCGCGAGCACCTTGTTGAACATCTTCATGACCTCGATCACGAACAGCGGCTGGCCGGCGTCGAAGTGCTGTCCCTCTTCGACCAAGGGCGGCAGGTGCGGCGCCTCGCGCCCGTAGAACGTGCCGGCCATCGGCGTGACGATCTCGTCCGACGAGGCGGCGGGCGCTGGCGCGAGCGCGCGCGCGAGCTCGCTCGCGCTCTTCGCGTCGGCGAAACGTTCGGGAAAGTGGATCGCGAGCTCGTCGTCGACGCGCACGTCGAGGAAGCCGGAGCGCGCGCCGACGCGCGGAATCAAGAGCAGCAGCTCGAGACCGAGCTGGAAGCCGCGGTGCGCGGCCACGCAGTCCTGCCACAGCTTCGTGTCGCCGCGCGCGAGCGCCGCGCTCGGCTTTCCGGCGAACAGCGCCTCGAGCGCCGCGGGCTCGCTCGCGCCGGTGAGTGTCTCGACCTCCGCGTAGAACGCGCGCGCCGCCTCGAGAATCTCGGCGTCGTGGTCCCAGATCTGCTCGGCGGGCGGCTTGTCCGCGCGCGGCTCGAGATCGAGGAAGTGATACAGGCGCTCGAGGAAGCGGACCGGGTTCGCCGCGAACTTCACGCTCGAGCCGTCGACCTTCCACAGCTCGCCGTCGTAGCGGCCGAGGAAGCCGCCCAGCAGGTGCGCGTTCGCGAACAGGCGAGACAGCGGCCGCAGCAGCAGCGTCTCCTTCGCCTCCAGGGCGCCGCGCGCGCCGGCGCTCTTCTGCGCGCGCACGCGCTCCTGGAACGCGAGCTCGAGGTCGAGGTCGTTCGCGATTTGCGCGAGCGCGCCGACGGCGCCGAGATACGCGCCCATGAAGCGCGTGTTCGGCTCGGCCATGACGCCGCGCCCGAGGAACCACTGGATCAGGCCGTAGTGCACCTCGAGGTTCGTGTGCAGGTCGTCGCCGCGCAGCTCCATGCGCCGCAGGATCTCCGCCATGCGTTCGTAGTTCTCGCGCCGCGAGTCACCGTGAGTGAGGATCAGGGCCACGTTCGAGTCGTACGCGCCGGCGACGTTGTAGTAGACGAACGAGTTCGTATCCGGATTGCGGATGCCGATGCCCTGGTCGAAGCGGATCTCGTCCGGGCGCGGCGCGGACCAGCTCTTGATCAGGCCGCCCGCGTGCGGCTGGAGCGCGGCGTTGGTGGCGTTGATGCGCACCTCGAGGCCCGAGGCAAAGCGCGGCACGCGCTCCGGCTTGGGCACGCGCGGGCCGTGCGCGGCGAGCAGCGCCATCGCCTCGATCAAGCGCTCGACGTAGAAGAACTCGTTCGGATCGTCGGGGTTGCGGAAGCGCAGGCGATAGGCGAGCTCGGTGACCGCGTGCTCGACCTGGATGCGCGTGTTCATCTCCATGAAGAAGTGGTGGAAGGCCTCGACGATGCACTCGAACGTCGAGACGGAGTCGAGCCCGGTCGCGGCGCCGAACTTCTCGCTCTCGGCCTCCATGCGCGCGAGATACTCGCGGTCGCCGCGCAGGATCTCGCGCGCCTTGCCGCTCGCGCGGAGCAGCTCCGCATCGAGCAGCTCCTTCGTGAGCGAGACCTCGATCAGCTTCTGCTCGTGCATCTGCACGGAGCAATCGCGCCCGCCGAGCGAGACACACCACGAGCCGTTGCCGATCAGCTGGATCTCGTTGTGGCGCGTGCGCTCGATGTTGAGCTCGACGAGAAAGTTCCGGTTCGAGCCGGCCTCGACCACCTTCGACTCCGCGCACACGTCCATGACCGCGGCGGGAATGTCCTCGGTCTTCGACACGACGCGCTGGCCCTTGCCGCCGCCGCCGCCGATGTACTTGAAGCGGATGCGGTGCGTCGGGTACTCGGCCCAGATCTCCTTGCAGATGCGCTCCGCCTCGGCCCGCAGGTCGGCGATCGTCACCAGCTCGACCGTCTTCGCGTAGCCGGCCTGCAGCAGTGACTCGGCGTTCTCCGCGAGACTCCGCTTCGGGTCGAAGCCGAACTCGAGGCCCGACTTCTTGGCCAGCTTCTCGAGCGCGGCGCGGTCCTTGGCCTTCGCGAGCAGCGCGCGCGAGGAGACGTCGTCGACGCCGGGAATCACCGCGTTGCCGAGGCCGCGCGCGAGCTTCTTCGCCTCGTCCTTCGCGCCCGCGCGGCGCAGCACCGACGAGGACGGACCCATGAAGCCGATGCCCGCGCGCTCGATCGCGCCGACGAGATCCGCGTCCTCGGCCATGAATCCGTAGCCCGCGAACACGTGCGTGTAGCCGCCATCTCCCGCGATGCGGACGATCTCGGTGATGCGCTTCTGCTTCTGCTCCTGACCCACTCCGGTGTAGTCCGGAACGCGGTGCACGTTCTGCGGGAAGCGGAAGGAACGGAGCTCCGGCGCGAGACAGCGCGGGTACACGACCGAGTCCTTCTCGGACAGCAGCATCCCGTACTCGCGCACGCCGATCTCGTCGAAGACCTGGAACGCCTCGAGCCGCACCGGCCCGCGGCAGACGACCAGCACCTTCAGCGGCGCGAGCGAGAACGAGCGCAGCCACGGGCTCGAGGCGTCGTCGAAGCGGCGCGACACGAGATCGCGATCGAGCACTACTCGAACTCCCGCTGTGGGCCGCCCATCGCGGACGGAGTGTAGGTTCGCATCAGGAAGCTCAGGTGTTCGCCGAGCACGCGCCGGCTCGTGCCGGGCATGACGATGCGCGAGACACTGCCGAGTGACAGCGCTTCGTTCGGGTTCATGAGCTCGCGCTCGTAGCGCTCGCGCACCATCTTCAGGCCCCCGTCGCGCGCTCGCCGCGCCTCGACCTCCGGGGTGCCCTCCGCGATCGCCTTCTGCATCTCGAGGTCGAGCGCGCGGATCTCGTCCTTGAACACGAACTGCGCGCCGCCGCCCGCGTCCATGACGGCGATGCGCGCCATCGGCATGGCGAAGACCGCGTCGGCGCCGGTGAAGTGCGAGTTGTACGCCGCGTACGCGCCGCCGAACGCGTTGCGGATGATGAGCGTCATCGAGGGCACGCGCAGGTCGATGATCGCGTCCAGCAAGCGCCGGCCCTCGAGGATGATGCCGCGAGTCTCCTGCTCGGTGCCCGGCGTGAAGCCCGCTACGTCCTCGAGGAAGATCATCGGGACGTTGTACAGATTGCAGAAGCGGATGAAGCGCGTCGCCTTGCGCGCGGCGTCGACGTCGATCTGACCGCTCGCCACCGCCGAGTTGTTCGCGACGAAGCCGACGACGTGGCCGCCGATGCGGCCGAAGGCGGTGATCATGTTGCGCGCGCGCGCCGGCTGGAGCTCGAAATACTCGCCGTGGTCGACGATCTGCTGCAGGAAGAGGGTGATGTCGAGCGGCGCGCTCATGCCCGCAGCCGAATCGAACGTCTTGCGGAACAGGATGTCCTCTTCCAAGGTGAAACGGTCGATCGGGTCACTCGTGGGCGCGAACGGCGCGAGCTCGCGGCTGTTGTTCGGCAGATAGGAGAGCAGGCGGAGCGCGGTGCGGAGCGAGCCGACCTCGTCGGCGGTCGTGAGGTCGCAGACGCCGTTCAAGCCGTGCACGCCGGGTCCGCCGAGCGCGTCGGCGGTCACGTCCTCGCCCATCGCCGACTTCACCACACCGGGACCAGTGAGTCCGATGAACGTGTCCGCGCACTGGATCATGAACGAGCCCTGGCGCGGCAGATACGCGCCGCCGCCCGCGTTGTAGCCGAACATCAGGCTGATGCAGGGCACGAGGCCGGAGATGCGCCGTAGGGCGGTGAACGCCTCGCTGTAGCCGTCGAGCCCGCCGACGCCGGCGGGCACGAACGCCCCGGCCGAGTCATTCATGCCGATCAGCGGGATGCCGCGCTCCGCGGCCAGGTAGATGAGCCGCGCGAGCTTCGCGCCGTTGGTCGCGTCCATCGAGCCGGCGCGCAAGGTGAAGTCGTGGCCGTACACGGCGACGTCGCGGCCGCCGATCGACAGGATGCCGGTCACGATCGACGCGCCGTCGAGTCCCTTGCCCCAGTTCTGCCACATGAGGTTGGGCTCTTGCGACGTGAGCACCTTCAGGCGCTCGAAGACCGTCATGCGGTTCTTCGCGTGCTGCACGCGCACGCGCGCAAGGCCGCCGCCGCGTTTGGGCCGCTCGAGCAGCTCGAGGCCGCGCTCGATCGACTCCTCGTAGAACGCGGCAGACGGATGCAGTGTCTCCGTCCGCTTCGCGGGCGCGCGCTTCGCCAGCGGATTTCGGAGCGCGAACTCCGGCGTCTCGATCTCCATGCTCTGGTTCTCCGGCAGTGTCAGCGCGGAGCCTGGCTAGAGCGCCGCGATCTCCTCGAGCCGTGCCTCGAGCGTGCGCCGGTAGTCTTCCAAATTCACCGGCTGCCGCGCGACGCCGCTGTCCATCGCCGCCTTGGCCACCGCCATCGACTCGTGGATCAGCACGCGCGGGTCGAACGGCTTCGGAATGATGTAGGTCGGGCCGAAGTCGAAGCGCTCGGTCGGGTAGGCATGGCGCACCGCGTCGGGCAGGCCGGCTTCGCCCAGACGCGCCAGCTCCGCCAGCGCGTGCACCGCCGCGATCTTCATCTCCATGTTGATCTTGCGCGCCCGCACGTCGAGCGCGCCGCGGAAGATGAACGGGAAGCCGAGCACGTTGTTGACCTGGTTCGCGTAGTCGGACCGGCCCGTCGCCATGATCGCGTCGTCGCGCACGGCCGCGACCTCGGCCGGCGTGATTTCGGGATCCGGGTTCGCCATCGCGAAGATGATCGGCTTGGGGGCCATGGCCGCGACCATCTCGGAGGTGGCCGTGCCCGCCGACGAGACGCCGACGAAGACGTCCGCACCGCGCAGCGCGTCCGAGAGCGTGCGCGCCTTCGTGTTGCGCGTGTAGCGCGCCTTGTACTTGTTCATGCCGTCGCGCCGGCCCTCGTAGAGGACGCCCTTCGAGTCGCACATCAGCACGTTCTCGGGCAGCACACCGAGGTGTACGTAGAGGTCCGCGCAGGCGATTCCCGCCGCGCCCGCGCCGGCGACGACCACGCGCACCTCGGAGATGCGCCGGTTCGTGAGCAGGAGTGAGTTCAGGAACGCCGCGCCGCTGATGATCGCCGTGCCGTGCTGGTCGTCGTGGAAGACGGGGATGTCCATCGACGCGATCAGCCGCTCCTCGATCTCGAAACACTCCGGCGCGCGGATGTCCTCGAGGTTGATGCCGCCGAACGTCGGCTCCAGGAGCTTCACGGTCTGGATCACGAGCTCGGGGTCTTCGGTCGCGAGCTCGATGTCGAACACGTCGATGCCAGCGAAGCGTTTGAAGAGGACGCCCTTGCCCTCCATCACCGGCTTCCCCGCGAGCGCCCCGATGTTGCCCAGGCCAAGCACCGCCGTGCCGTTCGTGACCACGGCGACCAGGTTCCCGCGTGCCGTGTACGCGTAGGCGTCCTCGGGGTGCTTCTGGATCTCGAGGCAGGGAGCCGCGACCCCGGGCGTGTAGGCCATCGAGAGGTCGAGGCGGGTCTTCACGGACTTGGTCGGGACGACCTGGATCTTTCCGGGGCGTCCCGCGCGGTGATAGTCGAGCGCTTGCTGCTTGGTGATCAAACGGCGGTCCTATCCCAGGAGGGGCGGCGAGGATACCACGCCTCCGTCCGACGGGAACCGGCGCGCGGGCGACCGTGCGCCACCCGCCTTCGTTCAGCTGCGCCTCACTGCGCGCTTCGCTTGCGGAGCCAGCGCGCGAGATTCTAGGAGCGGTTCTTGACCTTCTCCCAGTCGGCCAGGAACTGCGCGATGCCCTTGTCGGTGAGCGGGTGCTTCGCGAGGCCGAAGAGCACGTTGGGCGGCATGGTCGCGATGTCCGCGCCCAGGCGCGCGGACTCGATCACGTGCTGGCTGCTGCGAATGCTCGCCACGAGGACCTCGGTGGCGATGTCGTAGTTCTCGAAGATCTCGACGATCTGGGCGATCACCTGCATGCCCGAATCCGGATACACGTCGTCCAGCCGGCCGACGAACGGCGAGACCATGTTGGCGCCGGCCTTCGCGGCCATGAGCGCCTGGATCGGCGTGAACACGAGCGTGCAGTTGGTGGGGACGTCCTGACTCGAGAGGATGCGGATCGCCTTCAGTCCTTCGGTCGTCATGGGGATCTTCACGACGATGTTCGAGGCGACCTTCCGCCACTCGAGCCCCTCGCGGACCATGCCTTCGGAGTCGAGTGACACGACCTCGGCGCTGATCGGCCCGTCGCAGATCTTGGTGATCTGGCGCACGACCTCGCGCGGGTCGCCCTTCTCTTTCGAGAGCAGCGTGGGATTGGTCGTGACTCCGTCGCAGAGCCCGAGCGCGACACCCTCGCGGATGTCGTCGACGTGAGCAGTATCGAGGAAGAACTTCATGGCGTGTCCTCCGTTCCCCGTCCAAGGTTCTCGACGCGCAGGGGATCGTCAAGGTCCCGCAACAGCTCGGCAACGCTGCGCGTTTCTCCCGGCGGAACGAGCGCCGGGACGAGCTCCGCGAGCGGCGCGAGCACGAAGCGGCGCTGGCGAAAGCCCGGGTGCGGCAAGGTCAGCTCGGGCGTCGCGACGACGGCACGGCCGAAGAGCAGGAGATCGAGATCGAGCGCGCGCGGCGCGAAGCGCGCGCGCGAGTCCGGTCGGCCCGCGGCGCGCTCGAGCGCGCGCAGTCGCGCGAGACAGGCGAACGGATCGCCGTCGAGGACGAGCTCGACGACCGCGTTCACGTACCAAGGCTGGCCCGGCTCGCCGCCGAGTGGCTCGCTGCGCCACAGCGACGACGCGCGCAGCGGACCCCACTTCCCGAGCTCCGCGATTGCCGCCCGCACCTGCGCCGCGGGCCGGCCGAGATTCGCGCCGATTCCGATGTACGCGCGCGTAGCGCGCTCGGCGATGTGCGCGCGCTCAGCCACGCTCCTCCGGAGCGCCCTTCGCCGCCGTGCCGCGCTCGGTCTCCTGGGTCACGACCTCGAGCAAGAGGAGCGCGACGCCGATCACGATCGCGCTGTCGGCGACGTTGAAGGTGGGAAAGACGAAGATGCCGAGATCGAACTGGAGAAAGTCGATGACCTCGCCACGGAAGATGCGGTCGCACCAGTTGTTGCCGATCGCGCCGGCGCTGATCAGCCCCAGCGACAGCGCGGAGAGTCGGTCCGCGGCCTCGAGCCGGCGAAACAGCGACCCGAGCAGGGCGAGCGCCAGCAAGCTGAACGCGACGAAGAAGTAGCCGTGGACGTGCGGCGCGAGGCCGAGCGCCGCGCCGGGGTTGCGCGAGTGCACGATGTGCAGGAAGCCGCCGAGCGAGGCAAACGGAACCCAGTAGTCACCCGGCTCGATGTTCGACGTCACGAGGTGCTTCGTCAGCTGGTCGAGCGGCAGAATGACTGCGACGGTGATGAGCAGGGTGCGGAGCTTCGGGCTCACGAGCGTCTCGCTCAGCCGTCGCGCTTCTCGGGCGCGCCCTTCGCCGCCACACTGCTCTCGGTCTCCTGAGTCACCACGTCGAGCAGCAACAGGGCCACGCCGATCACGATGGCGCTGTCGGCGACGTTGAAGTCGGGGAAGATGAACAGCCCCAGGTTGAACTGCAGGAAGTCGATGACCTCGCCGCGCGTGATGCGATCGAGCACGTTGCCGAGCGCGCCCGACACGATCAAGCCGAGTGAGACGGCGGAGAGGCGGTCTCCCGGCTCGATGCGGCGGAAGAACGACCCGATCAATCCGAGCGCCACCAGAGTGAGCGCCACGAAGAAGTAGACGTGCACGTTCTGCGCGAGGCCGAGCGCCGCGCCGGGATTGCGCGAGTGCGTGATGCGGAAGAAGCCCTCGAGCGCCGAGAACGGCACCATGTACCCGCCCTGCTCGACGTGGGTGACGACTAGGTATTTGGTGAACTGGTCGAGCGGCACGATCACCGCGATGAGAATGGCGAGGGTCCGGAGCTTCGGGCTCATGCGCGCCTCTCTACCACAGCCTAGCGCCCCAACCAACCGAACAGCCGCTGGAACACGTTCTTCTTGGACGACTCGGGCGAAGCGCTGCCGGTGCCGTCCTTGCCTGCAGCGTCGCGCTTCGCGAAGTCGAAGATGCCACAGCCCTCGGCGGGCGCGGTGCCGCGCAGGAACACCTCGGGCGCGCCGCTGCAGCCGAGGCCCGAGCGCAGGCCCGACTCGGGATTCACGTCCACGAGCTCGACGCCCGTCGGCACCGTGAACTCCTCGGCCTCGCCCTTGCCGCGCGCCACCTCGAGCACGTCGGCGAAGATGGGCAGCGCGGCGGTCGCGCCGGTGACCTTCACGCTGGCGCCGTCGTCGAAGCCCACCCAGACGGCGATCACGATCTCCGGCGTGTAGCCGATGAACCAGGCGTCGCGGTAGTCACTGCTGGTGCCCGTCTTGCCGGCGATGTCGCCGCGGAAGCCGAGCCGGCGCAGCGGCGCTCCCGTGCCGCGATCGACCACGCCCTGCAGCGCGGACGTCACGAGATACACGTCGGCGGGATCGAAGATGCGCTTGGAGTCGAGCGTGCGCTGCTCGAGCACGCGTCCGTCGATCTGCACCACCTGCGTGTAGGAGCGCAGGTCGGTCTGCAGCCCGGCCGAGGCCAGGACGGCGTACGCGCGAGCCGCCTCGAGCATCGTGACTTCGAACGCGCCCAGCGCCACGCTCGGGACCGGCAGGAGCGGGCTCTGGATGCCCAGCGCGCGCGCCGTGGCGATGATCTTGTCGGGACCGACGGCGATTCCGAGCCGCGCGATCGGGACGTTCAGTGACTGCTCGATCGCCTGGCGCACGCTGACCACGCCGCGGTACTCGCCGTCGTAGTTCACCGGCTCCCAGACGCCCGAGGGCTGCGAGTAGGAGAGCGGCGAGTCCTCGAGCTTCGACACCAAGGTGAACGCGGGCGTTCCCGCGCTGCGCCCCACCGCGGTCAGCAACACGATCGGCTTGAACACGCTGCCCGGCTGGCGGTGCGCCTGCGTGGCGCGATTGAACTGACTCTTGCCGTAGTCCCGGCCGCCGACGAGCGCCAGGATCTCGCCGGTCTTCGGTGCAAGCGCGACGACGGCCGCCTGCAGCGGCGAGTCCTTGCGGCGCAGCGACGGATAGTCCTTCTCGAGCTTGGCGAGCTCGCGAGTCACCCCGTCGTTTGCGGCGCGCTGCAGCTCGGCGTCGAGGGTCGAGTACACCGACATACCGGCGCTCTGCAGTATCTCGTCCCCGTAGCGCTCCGAGAGCTCCTCGCGCAGCTCCTCGACGTAGTACGGCGCCAGGTTCTCGTCGGTGAGCACGTCGCGCACGCCGAGGTCCGCGACCAGCGCGCTCTCGTACGCGTCGCGATCGATCTTGTCCTGATTGCGCAGCTCCGTCAGCACGAGATCGCGCCGCTTGCGCGCGAGCTCGGGGCTGCGATACGGCGAGTACAGATTGGGCCCCTTGATCAGGCCCGCGAGCAGCGCGGCCTCGGGTAGGGTCAGCTCGTTCACGGGCTTCCCGAAGTAGAGACTCGCCGCCTCGCCGACGCCGTGGATCGCGATCGAGCCGCGCTGCCCCATATACACTTCGTTGAGGTACGCCTCGAGGATCTCCTGCTTGGAGTGATTGCGCTCGAGCAGGAGCGCCATCGCCACCTCGGTGACCTTGCGCCCGAACGTGCGCTCGCGCGTGAGATAGAAGTTCTTCACCAGCTGCTGAGTCAGCGTGCTGCCGCCCTGGACGACCTTTCCCGCGCGCAGGTTCGCGAGGAACGCTCCGGCGATGCGCCACACCTGGATGCCGTGGTGCTCGTAGAACGACTGGTCCTCGATCGCGATGATCGCCTCGACCAGGATCGGCGGGACGTCGCCGAGGGCCACGAGCTTGCGGTCCGCGCGCTCGGCGCCGTGGAACTGCGCGATCACCTCGGGCTCGAGCTCGGCCGAGCTCGCGAGCTCGTCGTTGCCGTCGCGCACCGCGCTGATGCGCGATCCGTCGAGGCGCAGATGAATCAGCTGCTCGGGCGTGAAGCGGTTCGGCAAGCGCGACGGGCGGCGATAGATGTCGAAGACACCCGGGCGCACGGCGAACTCACCCGGGCGCAGATGCGGCGCGCTGCCGACCGCGGGCACGTACCCCATGCGCTCGAGCCGGGCCCGGAGGCGAATGCGCTGCACGTCGAGCCCGGCGCGCAGGGTGACCGGCCGCGCGTATACGCGCGAGGGCACCGCGAACAGCTGGCCGCGGAAGCGCGCCTCGACCCGCTCGTCCAGCTGCGAGAGGGCGCGCGCCGCCCAGACTCCCGTGAGCCCGAGCAGGATCGCGACGAGCAGCGCGAGTCTTGCCGTCGGATTGCGCAGCCAAGCGTTCAGCACGCGGGTAGGGTAGGTGTGACGGGTCCTTGCGGCACCCCCGGCCCACCGGCATTCTCGATCGTCCCGAGGTTCGCCATGGCCGACGCGAAGAAGCCCAAGTCCCGCTCGCGCTCCGCGGGCGAGAAGACTTGGGGCGGGCGCTTCGAGAAGCCGACCGATGCGCGCATGGCGCGCTTCTCGTCGTCCGTGCACGTCGACGGCGCGCTGTTCCGCGAGGACGTGCGCGGCAGCATCGCGCACGCGCGCATGCTGGGGCGGCAGGGGATTCTCGCCGCCGGCGAGGCCGAGCAGCTCGTGAAGGGCCTGGAGCAGGTCGCGCTGGAGCTCGAGAGCGGACGCCTCGCGCTCGACCCCGCGCTCGAGGACGTGCACACGAACGTCGAGCGGCGCCTGTTCGAGATCGTCGGCCCGCTGGCTGGGAAGCTACACACGGGTCGCAGCCGCAACGATCAGATCGCCACGGACTTTCTGCTGTGGCTGCGCGCGCGCTCGCTCGAGCTGCGCGCGGCGCTCGCCGAGCTGCGCGGCGCGCTGCTGGAGCGCGCGGCGCGCGAGGTCGACGTCGTGCTGCCGGGCTACACCCACCTGCAGCGGGCGCAGCCCATGCGGCTGGCGCACCACTGGCTCGCGCACCAGGACGCGCTCGCCCGCGACGACGGGCGCCTCGCGGACGCGCGCCGGCGCATGTCGCGTTCGCCGCTCGGCGCGGGCGCGCTCGCGGGCAGCACGCTGCCGATCGAACGCGAGAGCACCGCGCGCGAGCTCGGCTTCGAGGGGCCCGCGCGCAACAGCCTCGACGCGGTCTCGTCGCGCGACGCCTCGCTCGAAGTCATGAGCGCGCTCGCGATCCTGATGGTGCATCTCTCGCGGATCTGCGAGGAGCTCGTGCTGTGGAGCTCGTCGGAGTTCGGCTTCATCGAGCTCGACGACGCATTCGCCACCGGCTCGAGCCTGATGCCGCAGAAGAAGAACCCCGACTCCGCGGAGCTCGTGCGCGGCAAGACGGGGCGCGTGATCGGCGACCTGGTGAGTCTGCTCGTGACCCTCAAGGGGCTGCCGCTCTCGTACAACCGCGACATGCAAGAGGACAAGGAGCCGGTAATCGACGCGGTCGAGACGGCGCGCGACTGTCTCGGCGTGCTGGCTGGCGCGATCGCGAGTCTTTCGGTGAACGCGGCGGCGATGGCGCGCGCGGCGGCGGACCCGATGCTGATCGCGACCGATCTCGCGGACCACCTGGTGCTGCGCGGCGTGCCGTTTCGCGAGGCGCACGGGATCGTCGGCCGCGTGGTGGCGCGCGCGCTCGCCGACGGCGTGACGCTCGCCGAGCTCTCCGCCAAGACACTGCAATCGTTCCATCCGGCGCTCGACGTCGTGCCGGCGGACTTCTTCCGCGCCGAGCGCTCGCTCGAGGCGCGCCACGCGACGGGCGCGCCGTCGCGCGCGCAGGTGCACACCGCGCTCGAGGCTGCGCGCGTGGAGCTGGAGCGCGCGCGCGCCGAGCTCGCGAAAGGTGACTCATGACTCGTCTGCGCGCTTGCGCGCTCGCTGCGGCGCTGGCGCTCGCGGCCTGCGGGAAGTACGGGCCGCCCGTCCGCGAGGCGCCCGCTGCGAAGGCGCCCGGCGCGCCGAACGCGCCGCCGGCTGCGGCCGCGCCGAATGGCGCACCGGTGTCCGCCGCGCCCACGGCGTCCGACCCCCAGCAGTGCAACGACCCGAACGCAGTTCCGACCGAGGCAAAGCCGTGAGCGGCGCGCGCGCGATTCCGTTCGCGAAGATGCACGGCGCGGGCAACGACCTCGTGGTCGTCGACTGCCTGGCGGGCGATCCCGTCTCCGACTGGTCCGCGTTCGCGCGCTTCGCGCTCGACCGCCGCTTCGGGATCGGCGGCGATCAGCTCCTGCTCGTGCGCCCGTCGCGCGAGGCGGACTTCGCGATGGCGATCCGCAACGCGGACGGCAGCTCCGCCGAGATGTGCGCCAACGGGATCCGCGCCTTCGCGAAGTACGTGCGCGACAAGGGACTCACTGCGAAGGACCGGATCCGTGTCGAGACACTCGCCGGCATCGTCACGCCCCGCTTCGTCGGCGGCGACCAGATCGAGGTCGAGATGACCCGCCCCGTATTCGCGCCGGAGAAGATCCCGACCCGGCTCGCCGGCGTGGTCCCCCTGGTGGACGTGCCGCTCGACGTGGACGGCGAGCGCCTGTCCGTCACGTCTCTCTCGATGGGCAACCCGCACTGCGTGGTGTTCGTCGACGATCCCGAGGATTTCCCGGTCACGCGCCTGGGGCCGCGCATCGAGCACCATCCCGCGTTTCCCGAGCGCGTGAACGTGGAGTTCGTCGGCGTCGTCTCGCCGTCCGAGCTGGTGCAGCGCACCTGGGAACGCGGCTCGGGCGAGACGCTCGCCTGCGGCAGCGGCGCGTGCGCGGCCGCCGTCGCCGGCGTGCTCTCCGGCCGCTCCGCGCGCGACGTCTCGATTCGCCTGCGCGGAGGCACGCTTCGCATCCGCTGGCCGGCCGACGACGGCCCGGTGTACATGACCGGCCCCGCGGCCCATGTCTTCGACGGAGAGCTCGCATGGCCCTGACCGATAGTCGCGCCGGCACTCTACCCGCGCTCCGCCTCGCCGGTACCTTCACCGCGCTCGTGACTCCGTTTCATCCGGACGGCTCGCTCGATCTCGACTCACTCGCGAAGCTGTGCGAGTGGCAGATCGCGAGCGGCATCGACGGGCTCGTCCCGTGCGGAAGCACCGGAGAGGCCGCGACGCTCTCGCACGAAGAGCACGTGCGCGTGGTGCGCCACGTGGTCGAGGTCGCGAACAAGCGCGTCCCCGTGGTCGCGGGCGCGGGCTCGAACTCTACGCGCGAGGCGATCGAGCTCACGGGCGCGGCGCGCTCCGCGGGCGCGGACGCCGCGCTCCTGATCTCGCCGTACTACAACAAGCCGACCCAGGAGGGAATCTTCCAGCACTATCGCGCCGTCGCGCACGAGACGCGGCTGCCGATCGTGATCTACAACATCCCCGGGCGCACCGCCTCGCGCATCGAGCCGGAGACGAGCGCGCGACTCTCGCGAGTCACCGGCATCGCGGGTCTGAAGGAGAGCGGGGGCGACCTGATCGCGACGTCCGAGACGATCGCCCAGTCCGCGCCGAGCTTCGCGGTGCTCTCGGGCGACGACGCACTCACTCTGCCGATGCTGGCGATCGGGGCGCGCGGGGCGATCTCGACGGTCGCGAACATCGCGCCGGCGGCCGCCGCCGAGCTCACCCGCGCCCACGCCGCCGGCAACCCCGCGCGCGCGCGCCAGCTCCACTACGAGCTCTTGCCGGTGACTCAGGCGCTGTTCACCGAGTCGAATCCGATTCCGGTGAAGACGGCGCTCGCCATCCTCGGGCGGATTCCGTCGCCGACCCTGCGGCTGCCACTCACGGAGATCTCCAAGGCGAATCGCGACCGGCTCGAAGCCGCGCTCGCGGACCTGCCGCGCGCATGACGCGCGTGCTCGTCGTCGGCGCCGCGGGGCGCATGGGCGAGAGCCTGGTGCGCAACATCGCCGCGGCGCCGGATCTGCGCCTGGGCGCGGCTCTCGAGCACTCACTGCACGCGCTGCAGGGGTCCGAGATCGCGCCCGGCGTGAAGCTCGGCTCCGATCCGCAGGCCGCCTGCGCGCAGGCGGACGTCGCGCTCGACTTCTCGAGCCCCACGTCGACCCTCGCCCTGCTCGACGCGGCCGAGCCGCGCGGCCTGCCTCTGGTGATCGGCACGACCGGCCTGGCCTCGGATGCCGAGGCGCGCATCGCGCGCGCGGCGAAGCGGCTCGCGATCGTGCGCGCCGCGAACTTCTCGATCGGAGTGACCGTCCTGCTCGAGCTCGTCGCCGAGGCCGCGCGCCGGCTCGAAGGCTACGAGATCGAGGTGCTCGAGATGCACCACGACCAGAAGCTCGACGCGCCCAGCGGCACAGCGCTCGCGCTGGCGCGCGCGGCCGCGAGCGCGCGGGGCCAGGAGCTGCAGGACGTCGCGGTGTACGCCCGCGAGGGACAGACCGGCAAGCGCGACCCGGCCGAGATCGGCCTGCAGTCACTGCGCCTGCGCGACTCCGTCGGCGAGCACACCGTCTATTTCGCGGGCAGCGGTGAGCGGGTCGAGCTCGCGCACCGCGCGCTCTCGCGCGAGAACTTCACCGCCGGCGCGCTGCGCGCCGCGCGCTGGCTCATCGGCCGCCCGCCCGGTCTGTACGCGATGCGCGACGTGTTAAGCTGAGGCTGAGGCGTACGGAGCAGAGGGATGGACCCGGAGCGAGTCACCGGCCCGTCTGACGAAGCGCTGCGCTCGGTCGACATCACCTCCGATCTGGAGCGTCGCCCAGCGCGGCAACCGGATCACGCGGCGGAGAACCGCGCGCTCGTCGACCTGGCCGAGCGCATGGCCACCGAGCCCAAGGACGTGGTCGAGAAGCTCGTCGAGCTCGCCCTGAAGCTGTGCCACGCGCAGTCGTCCGGGATCAGCCTCACGGAGGAGCAGCGCGGCGAGCCGGTGTTTCGCTGGCAGGCTGCCGCGGGCGCGTTCGCCGCGCTCGCTGGCGCCGCGATGCCGCGCGCTCAGAGCCCGGGCCGCATGGTGGTCGAGCGGCGCCTGCCCATGCTCCTGAGTCGGCCCGAGCGCTGCTTCCCCGTGCTCGCCGCCGCGCAGCCACCGATCGTCGAGGCGCTCCTGGTTCCGTTCTTCGTCGGCGGGGAGTGCACGGGGGCGCTCTGGGTCGTCGCGCACGATCTCGAACACCGCTTCGACCGCGAGGACGTCCGCGTGCTGTCGAGCCTGGCGCGCTTCGCTTCGCTGGCGCTCCAGACACTCTCGCTCAGCGGCGCGGCGACGCGAGCCCGTCGGCAGTCGGACGAGACCGAGGCCGCCCTGCGCGGCAGCGAGCAGCGCTTCACCAAGTTCATGCAGCATCTGCCGGGGCTCGCCTGGATCAAGGATCTCGACGGGCGCTACGTGTTCGTGAACGACGCCGCGGAGCGGGCGTTCCGAAAGCCGCGCGCCCAGCTCCTGGGGCGCACCGACGACGAGATCTTCCCCCCCGAGGTCGCCGCGCAGTTCAAGGGTCACGACCGGCGCGCGCTCGAGCACGAGGCGGGGCTCGAGACGATCGAGACACTCGAGCACGAGGATGGCGTGCACCACTCGCTCGTCGCGAAGTTCCCGATCCCGGGTCGGGACGGGTCGCCCGCGCTGGTCGGGGGTGTCGCGATCGACGTCACGGCGCGCCTGCAAGCCGAGGAGGTCCTGCGCGAGAGCGAAGAGAGATTCCGCGAGATGGCGGACAACTCGCCGGCGATCATCTACACGACTCAGCCCGACGGCTACTGCACGTTTCTCTCGTCCGCTTGGACCCAGATGACCGGCCGCGAGATCGAGTCCGGACTCGGCTTCGGGTGGGGGAACGTGGTCCACCCCGAGGACCTCGAGCGCACGCGCGCCGTCTTCGCGCCCAAGTCCGCGCCGACACCGTTCCGTGTCGAGTTCCGCCTCGCGCACGCGAGCGGCGGCCACCACTGGGTGATCGGCTCCGGCGCTCCGCGCTTCGGCAAGAACGGGGAGTTCCTCGGCTTCGTCGGGTCGGTACTCGACGTCGACAACGAGAAGCGCA
>Ga0326726_10002611_pt1 | contig 16516 bp, 18 predicted proteins | sample MHFenrmetagenome_2_FD_207603 | JGI IMG/M metagenome (GOLD analysis project Ga0326726, IMG submission 207603) | Lab enriched peat soil microbial communities from Michigan Hollow, Ithaca, NY, United States - MHF15MN | ecosystem: Environmental > Terrestrial > Soil > Wetlands > Peat | place: USA... | reverse complement strand
CAACCCTGCTTCAGAGCTCTTTTCAGGGTGGAACTGTACAGCGAAAATACCATTTTTTTCAATGGCCGAACAAAAATTTTTTCCTGCGAAAAAGGTCGTCGCTGCGATGCTGTCAGGCGCGTCGGGACGGCAATAGTAGGAGTGTACGAAATAGAACCACGAGTGGTCGGGCAGGTTGCGGAACAAAATCGAATCCTCCTTGCAGACATCTGCGGAGTTCCAGCCTATCTGGGGAATCTTGTCGGTCTGGCTCCTGAACTGGAGTACCTTGCCCGGAACGATGTCCAGCCCTTTGTGCGCACCCATCTCCTCGCTGCCCGTCAGGAACAGCTGCATGCCCAGGCATATGCCGAGCACGCTCCTTCCCTTGTCGATATGTTCCCTGATCGCATCGGTGAATCCCAACCTGTTGAGCGCTTCCATCGCAGGACCGAAGGCCCCGACACCCGGAATCACCACCTTGTCGTAATCGGTCATCTCCGAAGCCTTGTCGCTCACGACAGCCTTGACGCCGAGAAAATCGAAAGCCTTGTGCACTGACCGGAGGTTTCCTGCACCGTAGTCGGCAATAAATACCATGAAAAAGAGATTAAATCATTCCTGAAAGCCGTTTGAGAGCAAAAAAAGCTTTTACTGGCCCTAAAAAGCGACAACCCGGCTTTTAATTAAGAAGTTCATGCCGTATTATACTTAATTCTGAGGCTTTCGCGTCACTGCTTCCCTGAAAGTCATTCCAATCCACATATCACGAGAAATCGAAAGAACCAATGTACAGGATTGTTTCCGCTATTTTTTTAGCTGAAAATATTAAAAAAATCGAAATAGAGGCCCCGAGGATCGCAAAAAAGCGAAAAGCAGGCCAATTCGTGATGCTAAGGATCGAAGCCAACGGCGAGCGAATTCCCCTTACGATCGCCGATTCGGATCCCGAAAAAGGGACCATTACGATCATCGCCCAGGGGGCCGGTAAATCGACCAGGGAGCTTAACCGCAAACAGGCGGGCGACACGATCGCCGATGTTGTCGGGCCTCTCGGTACGCCCTCCCATATCGAGAATTTCGGTACGGCGGTCAGTATCGGCGGCGGGGTCGGCACGGCTATCGCCTATCCGACGGCAGCTGCCCTCAAGGAGGCCGGAAACTATGTCATCACCATCAACGGTGCCCGTACGAAGGATCTGGTCATCCTCGAAGAGGAGATGAAGGCTGTCAGCGACGAGGCCTATATCACCACCGACGACGGTTCTTACGGTTTCAACGGCTTCGTGACGCAGAAACTGCAGGAGCTGATCGACTCCGGCCGGAAGATCGATTTCGTGCTGGCTATCGGGCCGATCCCGATGATGAGGGCCGTTGCCGAAGTGACACGTCCCTACAACATCAGGACCATGGTCAGCCTCAACCCGATCATGATCGACGGCACCGGGATGTGCGGCGGATGCAGGGTCAGCGTGGACAACCAGATCAAGTTCGCCTGCGTCGACGGCCCGGAATTCGATGCGCACCTTGTCGACTTCAAGAACCTTTCCGACCGAAACAGGGTTTACCTGCAGGAAGAAAAACAGTCAGACGAAGCCTTCGCACACAAATGCAAGCTCTCGGAGCAGGCATAAGCCCTGCGCACCCGCACATTTCACGGAAATTGCCTGCCCTCCGGTGCCGCTCGAACGGCACTCGGCGGCCAGGCTTGTCATGGAAACAAGTTTCACTGCAAAACAGCGATTAATCATGGATGCACGAAATATCACGACAAAAGAACGTCTTGCCATTCCCCGTCAGGAGATGCCGGCACAGGATCCGAAGGTTCGCAACGGCAACTTCCGGGAGGTGCACCTCGGCCTGACGCCCGAACTGGCGCAGATGGAGGCGCTGCGCTGCATCCAGTGCAAGGACCCCGTCTGCATCCAGGGCTGCCCGGTCAACATCAAGATCGACCAGTTCATCAAGTTCATCGCTGAAGGCGATTTCATGGGCGCCGTCCGGAAAATCAAGGAGGACAACGTGCTTCCGGCCATCTGCGGACGGGTATGTCCCCAGGAGGACCAGTGCGAAAAAGTGTGCGTGATCGGCAAAAAGCATGAACCGGTGGCCATCGGCAACCTCGAACGGTTCGTCGGCGACTACGAGCGCCTGACCGGCCAGAGGATCGATCCTGAAATGGCACCGCCGACCGGCAAAAAGGTCGCCATCATTGGCAGCGGTCCCGCAGGACTGAGCTGCGCCAACGATCTGGCGCGGTTCGGCCATAAAGTTGTCGTGTTCGAAGCGCTCCATGAACTTGGAGGCGTTCTCATGTACGGCATCCCCGAGTTCCGGCTCCCGAAAGAGATCGTCAGGGACGAACTCGACGGGCTGCGCAGAATGGGCATCGAGTTCAGGACCGACGTCGTGGTCGGCCGTACCATCACTATCGACGAGCTGATGGAGGAGGAGGGGTTCGATGCGGTCTTCATCGGCGTCGGGGCCGGCCTGCCCTGGTTCATGGGCATCCCCGGCGAGAATCTCAACGGCGTCCTCTCGGCCAACGAATTCCTGACGAGGGTCAACCTCATGAAGGCCTACGATTTCCCCTCGAGCGACACCCCGGTGTTCAACTGCAAGGGAAAAAACGTTGCGGTGTTCGGTGGCGGCAACACAGCCATGGACGCCGTCCGTACGGCTAAACGGCTCGGCGCCGAACACGCCTACATCGTCTATCGCCGTTCCGAAGCGGAGATGCCGGCCCGTGAAGAGGAGATCCACCATGCACAGAAAGAGGGAATCGAGTTCATGCTGCTGAACATCCCGCTCGAATTCATCGGCGACGACAAGGCCTGGCTGACCGGTGTGAAGTGCCAGAAAATGGAGCTCGGCGAACCGGACGATTCAGGGCGACGCAAGCCGGTGCCGGTCGAAGGCTCCGAGTTCGTCCTTCCGATCGACATGGCGGTCATCTCGATCGGTAACGGCTCCAACCCCCTGATCAAGCAGACCACGCCCGACATCGAAGTCAGCAGGAAGGACACGATCGTGGTGAATGTCAACACGATGGAAACCTCGAAAGAGAACGTTTACGCCGGAGGCGATATCGTCACGGGCGGCGCCACGGTGATCCTTGCCATGGGCGCAGGCCGCACGGCGGCGGCAGCGATCAACGAAAAGCTCGCCGGCACGGCAAAACACTATAACGAGTGGTGAATCCATGGGCGACATCTACCGTTTCGGCATTTCACTCGACAGGGAACTGATCGACTCCTTCGACAGGCATATTGCAGCCCAGCACTACCAGAGCCGGTCGGAGGCGATCCGCGACCTCATCCGCGAAGAGCTGCTGCGCAAGACCACTGCTGAGGGCGGAACCGTTGCCGGCGCAATCGTAATGACTTACGACCACCACAAGCGGGAGCTGGTCAACAGGTTGATCGACATCCAGCACGATTTCCACGATATTATCATTTCGACCCAGCACGTTCATCTCGACCACGGCAACTGCCTGGAGGTGATCGCCGTCAAGGGCAACGCCCCGGAGATCGGAAAGCTCTCCACCGCACTCAAGGTACTTGTCGGTGTGAAGCACCTGAATCTCTGCGTTTCAACCTCAGACTGACATCCGCTTTCTTGTCCACCCCGGACAGCAAAGTTCCCGCACATCGATTCAGTAGCACATTTATAATTTTTATGCCACCATCCTCTTGGATCGCGATGGCACAATTTTTATTTTTATGCTATCCGAACCCCCAAACAAGAGAAAAGCCATGAAAAAACAAGCACTTCTCGCTGCAGTTGCCATGCTCTGGGCAACACCACTCCATGCTGCTCACCCGCTCATAACCGATGACACCGGCACCCAGGGAAAGGGAAGATTCCAGCTCGAATTGAACACCGAATTCTCCAACGAAAAGGAAAACGAGGACGGCGTATCGATAAAAGAAAGCGATGGTGAAGCTGCAGCAACGCTTTCATACGGGTTGTCTGACACCATCGATCTTGTTGCCGGGCTTCCCTGGCAATGGAGCACGGTGAAGGAGGATGGCACCATCGTTACCGATGACAACAGCGTTGGCGATCTCGGTATCGAACTCAAATGGAGATTCCTTGAAAACAAGGAACAGGGCTTCAGTCTGGCCATCAAGCCCGGCCTGTCTTTACCCACCGGAAACGAGAAGAAAGGTTTTGGCAATGGCAGGATTTCTGAAAGCGTCATGATGATCGCCACCCAGGAGTGGCAACACGGTGCATTTCATGGCAATGTCGGCTTCACTCATAACGCTTACAGCGAGGAAGAGGATAATGCAACACTGAAAAAGGATATCTGGCATGCATCAGTGGCAACCGAGCTCAAAATGACGGAAAAACTCCGCGCTGTTTTCGATATCGGCATCGACAGCAACAGCGACAAGACACCGGATACAAATCCTGCTTACCTGCTCGGCGGATTGATCTGCAGTGTTTCGGAAAACTTCGACCTTGATATCGGAGTAAAAAAGGGGTTGAACCATGCAGACAAAACCAAAACGGTTCTTGCCGGCCTGACAGCGAGATTTTAACGCCGCGATTCACCGGCACGCAAGTGTGGATCTGAATAATTTCAGAAGTCAAAAAGGAGAACATTCATGCACATACCGGATGGATATTTAAGCCCTGCATCCTGCGGAGTAATGGGCGCCGTCATGATTCCGATATGGACCTTCGCGTCGAAGGCTGTCAGGAAAACTCTGAGCGTCAGGCAGGTTCCTTTTCTGGCGATTGGCGCAGCGTTCAGTTTTGTAATCATGATGTTCAATGTGCCCATTCCTGGAGGATCGACCGGTCATGCTGTCGGGGGCGCACTTGTCGCCATTCTGCTGGGACCATGGGCCGCATGTATCGCCGTTACCGTTGCTCTGGTAATTCAGGCGCTGCTGTTTGGTGACGGAGGCATTACCTCGATCGGAGCAAACTGTTTTAATATGGCGTTTGTGCTTCCGTTTGTCAGCTATTATGTTTACAAACTGATCAGTTCCGACAGCCCGGCCGGATCGAAAAGACGAATATTCGCTGCCGGTACCGGTGCTTACGCGGGTATTTGCGTGGCCGCCCTTTTTGCAGGAATCGAATTCGGCCTCCAGCCCCTCCTGTTTCATACGGCGGACGGTCAGGCGTTATACTGCCCTTACGGCCTGAACATAGCGGTTCCTGCAATGGTGGGGGAACATCTGCTGATCTTCGGATGGGTTGAGGCTTTCGTTACCGCTCTCGTGTTGAAATTTTTACAGAAACAAGGATCCCTTTTTGGAGAAGGAGGCCAGCCATGACACTCACCGGAAAATTATGGGCAGGAATCGGCGCGCTGATTGCGCTGTCGCCTTTGGGGTTGATTCTCCCTGATCATTTCAAGGCCGGATCGGCCTGGGGCGAATGGGGGACGGATGAGATACAGAAAATGTCAGGCTATGTACCGCAGGGCCTCCAGAAAGTTTCCGAATTGTGGAAAGCGCCGATGCCCGATTATGCGTTTCAGGGATGGGAAAGCAGGGGGCTTGTTCATCTCAGCCTGGCGTATGTCATTTCCGCCGTTGCAGGTATTGCCGTCATATCCGGGCTGACCTATATTATCGGGAAAAAACTTACCAGAGGTGATGAGTAAGACGTCTCCAAAAAACGGTGATTTTATAGAGCGTTCGATCCTGAGCGCTCTTGCTTTTTTAAAGGATGCGACGCTTTCCGAGGAGTACGCCAACCGCAAGGGTTTTTTACAGTCGCTCGACCCCCGCCTTAAAACAATTTCTTTCCTGGCCTTGCTCATTACGACCGTCTCTTTGAAAAGCCCGGCACTGATCGGACCGATCTACGGGTTGTGTCTGACACTGGTGTTTTTTTCAGCCATTCCGATCGTCTTTTTCCTGAAAAGAACATTGCTCTTCATTCCTTTCTTTTCCCTCTGCATCGTGCTGCCAAACCTGTTCAGCATCGTTACTCCCGGCGAACCGGTCTGGTCGTTTCATGTTTTCGGGATCAATGCTATCATTACCCGTCAGGGTCTCGAAGGATCAATATTATTCGTAGTCAGGATCGCGACCTCGGTATCACTGGTCGTTTTATTGTCTTTAACGACTCGGCACACTGCGTTGCTGAAGGTATTGAGGGTGTTGGGCGTTCCGCAGATCTTCGTATTGACGGTTTCGATGTGCTATCGGTACCTGTATCTCTTCGCCACGATGGTCGAGAATATTTTTACAGCAATAAAAAGTCGTGTTGGAGTAATATCGCATCATCGGCAAGGACAACGGGTTGTCGCATGGAATATCGCCAACACCTGGAACAGGACAACACAAATGAGCGAGGAGGTCTATATGGCCATGCTTTCTAGAGGCTATACCGGCGAACCCCGACTTTTGATTGAATTTCATTCAACACTTAAAGACTGGGCCTGTCTGTTCTGTTCCCTGATCGTCTGTGCGAGCTTACTCTATAAAGCATACTCCCTATGAGCAATCTTATTTTTGAACTGAGCGATGTTCACTACTCGTATCCAGGTAAATTCCCTGCTCTGTGCGGCGTCGATATGAGCGTCAGGTCGGGTGAAAAAATTGCGGTCATCGGTGCTAATGGCACCGGAAAGTCTACCTTATTGCAAATACTGGATGGCCTTATTTTTCCTCATCACGGTCAGGTGACCGCTTTCGGAGAGAGCTTAAACGAATGGTCCCATAAGGATGAAAAGGCCGCTCATCGGTTCAGAAAAAGGGTTGGCCTTGTTTTTCAAAATGCAGATATCCAGCTGTTCTGCCCGTCAGTGAAAGAGGATATTGCATTTGGCCCTTTACAATTGGGCGTCTCTGATGAAGAGGTCAGACGCCGTCTGCTGGAAGTCGCTCAGATTTTAGATATAGAGCATTTATTGGAGAGGGTTCCCCACCAGTTAAGTATCGGAGAGAAAAGGCGGGTTGCAATCGCATCTGTTCTTGCTATTGATCCTGATGTCTATCTATTCGATGAACCTACGGCAGGGCTCGATCCTTCAACGGTTCGACACATTATTGATTTTATTGTCAATGCCAACCAGCGAGGAAAAACCATAATTACCGCTACGCACGATCTGCATATTATCGGGGAGATAGCAGAAACGGTTTATGTGTTCGGCCGAAACAAACAAATAGTCAGAGGGGGAGCTCCGGAATCTGTGCTGAATGACAGGCCATTCCTCGAGGCTAATAATCTTATACATATTCACCGGCATCAGCATGGCGGCAAGGAGCATCTTCATCACCATTTGCCTTTGGAGCAGCATGACTGAACTGCAGTATCGGATCAGAACCGACGATTGAACTCTGTTCGCAGCTGCTCTACCCTCATCCTGTTCACCCCGAGATCGGAGTACCCCAGGCGTGATGACGATCGTACATGGATCACCCCTGCAGAAGCGTCGAGCCTGAACTCGACATCGTCAGTGAAGCCCAGGACAGGCACCACGAATGTCGCCCAGAGGTAGCCGCTCTCTTCGTTCTGAATCGTACCGCCCATTGCAGCAACAACCTTCTTCAGAACCTCCCATGCCTTTTCGGGCGCACCTTTGAATGCGAGAGGATCCACATGATCTCCCGGTCTTGCGCTTTCGCTGCTGACGCAGTTAGGCGTACCTGGACATGGACGCAACTTTCCTTCAACCGGATGAAGCTTCTCTGCCTGATGCGGCCATAGCCCGGACGTTACGCCCGTGATGCCGCCTAATAGATCGTCGATGATGCTCATGGTGCAGGCTCCTGTGAATAGTGTTTGCGGAAAACTTCTTTTCATACGTTCAACACCACATCACCGTCCACTGTTCCTGTGTGGCCCGCGCCATGACCTCCGGAAGATTACTCCTCCGGGGCAGCGATGGGTTCAGATGTGGCCTGATCAGATGATGCCGATGGCGTTTCGGGCTCAACCTTCCTGCGCGCAGGCCTTCTCTTGCGTTTGGGACGCGCCGGAGGCTCCGGAGAGGGCACAGGTTCAGATGATGCCGGTTCAGAAATCGCCGGTTCTGATGGAGCCTGCCTGGTGACAGCGGATTCCGTACGCGGAGGTTTGGGCGCTGCAGGTTCAGTACGCCTGGGTTTGGTATACGCCGGTTTGGAACGCTCCGGCGTGGAACCCAGGTTTTCGGTGGGCTCTGCTATCGCCGATGCGGCTTCCGTACTCCTGGGCTTTGTAACCAGATATTCCCCGGGCTCCGGCTTCGTCGGCTCGGGTTCCGATGGCGCAGGTCTGCTTACCAGATTCTCCCCGGGTTCCGACTTCGTCGGTTCGGGTTCCGATGGCGCAGGTCTGGTTACCAGATACTCCCTGGGTTCCGGCTTCGTCGGTTCGGGTTCCGATGGCGCAGGTCTGGTTACCAGATACTCCCTGGGTTCCGGCTTCGTCGGTTCGGGTTCCGATGGCCCGGGTCTGCTTACCAGATACTCCTTAGGCTCCTGCCGCGTCGGGGCGGGCTTTGTAAACGCCGGTTCGGATCGTTCATGTCTCGTATTCGAATGTTCCGGACGTGTGGGTTTGGTAAACGCAGGCTCAGATCGTTCGGGTCTCGTATACGAAGGTTCCGGACGCGGTGGCCTGGACGTTGCCGGTTCAGAAGGGGCTGCTTCTGCAGAGGCAGGGTGCGTTTCGGAATCCGGCCTCCTCTTTCGCTTGTCGCGGATGTAGAGTTCGGAGTTGTTGTTCCTGAATTCGGTATCGAACAGGTCGATCGAGCGTATCAGGTCCGAAAGACGCTTGAATCCGTAGTTCCTCGGATCGAACGACGCCTGGTTGGAGATGTTCTTGCCGATCTTGGCCAGGTTTGACCAGCCGTCCTCCTCCTGTGCGCTGTCGACAGCGTTCCTGACCAGCGTGAGGAGCTTGCTGTCGCCTTTGAGTTCCTGGGGGGTTTTGCGCCTGCCGCCTTCGCTTCTCGATCGCTCCTGAACCTGGACGCCGATCGATTCGAGGTACAGGAAGGTCGAACATGCGTTCACGAACGGCGAAGGCGTCGATTTCTGCCCGAATCCGTAAACGTTCAACCCCTCCGAAAGGATGCGCATCACGAGCGGAGTAAAGTCGCTGTCGCTGGACACGATGCAGAAGGCATCGAGCTTGCTGCCGTAGAGCAGGTCCATGCCGTCGATGGTCATGGCCATGTCTGTGGCGTTCTTGCCCTTTGTGTAATCGAACTGCTGGATGGGCCGGATGGCATAATCGTGCAGTTTGTCCTCCCATCCTTTGAGCGACCTGCTTTTCCAGTTGCCGTAGGCGCGTCGGATGTTGACTACTCCATATTTGGCCATCTCGGCCAGAATGAAATCGATTTTGTCACTCGGGGAATTGTCGGCATCGATAAGCATTGCTATCGTTTCCTTGCTGTGCTCCATAATGGTGTTCTTGTCGTTGGTCCCGCGCGCTGCTTCAAAGAAGCGGAAGGACAATATTCTGAAATTGGAGCCCTGACGGCAATCGCTGGTGTTCAGGCGGGAGGGCTGCTGCCCGGACACCCGTGAAGAAGCGTTAAGCGACTATCAGGGGCGACCTGCATAACTTTTCAATATAGCTCCTTGATGGCATGAATTTACATGGCAATAGAGCGCGAATCGCCGGAAAATGCAAGAATCTGCGAAGTCGCCCCGATCACCTTTCCGGCAAGGTAGGAGGAAAATGCCGGCGAATCGTTCAGGCATGGGATCGACTCGACCTTAAAGGAGGGCTTTGAAGCAGCGAGTTGAGTTGCCTGATGAATCGTTTCATTGCCGTCTGAAAAATAGCCCGCTGCAAACAGCGAAACATGCCGGCATCCACTGCTGCCCACCGTCTTGCAGACATCGCCGAAGGATGGGGTGCTCCACTCGCCGCCGACATCGTGGTTCAGGAATGCGGTCAAGATCCTGCCCCATGGATTCCGGGGATCGGATTCGATGACCGAGGTCAGGCGCCCTGAGAATGCTTCTGTCTCAATATGGCCTGTATGGAAAGCGGGAACGGCCCCGTTCCTGTCCCTGATGATCGTGCCGTGGAACAGCAGCATCAGCACATTGTGCTCCCTTTTTGTAACAGGCATGGCGCGGCCGCTTTCGAACAAATGGTCCAGATAGGCCCGATGCAGCGCTCCGTCCGTCCATAGCCTGCCGACCACCCTGTTCCTGGCAAGCTCCCGGGGAGTGCAGACATCGGCAAGATGGGCGCAAAGAACACCGCAGATCAACGCGTTGTCCACCGGAGCCATGGGCACCACTATCCGCCCATCGTATTCCCTGGTATCGGCAAGCACATCCTCGACATAGGGTTCAGAAGCCGAATATGCCGCCCTGACCTCGAACCTGATACCCGAAGAGGAGGCCCGATGGCGGTCGAGATGCTCCTGCAGACTGACGACCTGTGCTCGGGTAAGCCGGTTTTGAGGCGATCCGGCAGCTGAGCCCGCACGCATCTTTTTTTTCAGGGAGGAGCTCACCGATATCGCTTGACGGAGCAACGGAGGGATATGCATCACGGTTGATGCCCGATCGAGGGTGTGTCGGCTTACGTGATAATTTTCGAAAAATCCTGAGGTTTCTGCTTCACCGTGGGCGACGAGAACCACCGCTATCGTTTTTACTGCCATGAGATGCCGTAGTTGATTCTGCTCAGGACTTGCCTTTCTTGCCGTTTACCAGACGCGCTTCCATACCTTCCCTGAATTTTTCCTGAGGTGAGGTTGCAACAATATCACCGGGTGCCAGGCCGCTGAGAACCTCGACGTAAGTCAGGTCGCTGTCTCCGGTACGAACCGGCTGTTTTTTCAGCCTGCCTTTTTCGATCTTCCAGACATAAGTTCTGCGCTCCTCTTCGAAAACAGAGCTCTTCCTGACCAGAAGCGCGCCTTTCCTGGTGTTGTAGATAATGTTGGCCGTGGCCGTCATGCCGCCCTGGACCGCCGGCACCGACTCGTCCAGCTTCAGGTAGACGCGGGAGGTCTTGGTCACCCTGTCGGTCTGGGGCACGATCCTGCTGACTGTGGCCTGAAAGCGTTTCTCGGGCATCGAGTCGAACGCGATGACCGCAGCCATGCCCGTTTTAAGGCGGGGCACGTCCAATTCGTCGACCTCGACGGTTACCATGTAGCCGGTAGGATCGGTCACCGTCGCCACTTCGGTATTAGCCTTGACGAAGTCACCCGCCTTGACGTTCTGCAGGGTAAGTATCCCGTCGAACGGCGCGACGACCGACAGCTTTTTCAGGTCGTCCTCCCGGCTTTTCAGTTGTATCTGCTTCTGGCGGAGTACCTCGAACGACTGGGAGCTGTTGCGTTGCGCCTCGTCGAGCTGCTGGCGGGCAATGGCCCCGTCCTTCAACAGCATGCGGTTTCTTTCAAGTTTGAGGGTGTTGTCCTTCACGATGGCCTGCGCCTCTCCAACAGCTGCACGAGCCTCATCGACGGACAATCCCGGCTGTTTGCTGTCGAATACGATGACCGTCTGCCCTTTCTTTACACGCTGTCCCTCGAGGGCACTGACGGAACGAACCGTACCCGACGTTTCGGAGCTGAGGCTGGCGATGTTTACCGCCTCGACATAACCGGTGGCATAGACGGCTTCGACAAGTTCGGATCTCGATACCTTTTCAGCCTCGACATTGACGGTATTACCGCGGGTAAGCAGATATCCGACTGTCACGACAAACACTACGGCGAGCGCTATCGAGAACTTTGGAAGCATTTTCTGCAGGTTCTGCATGTCGTCAGGGGATTAACGTTTAAAAGGCAACCAGGTTGTTACGACCCGAAATGCCTTTATGAGGCCTGTTCGGCAGTTTGCCATTTTTTCTCGGGCGTGACCTTGGTTTTTCAATATTTTTATGAATCTTTAGAATCACTTCGCCGGACGTCACCCGATTGAAGCAATTCAGCGTCAATGTCGGCACTACGGCAAAAATTCTAATCTACAGCTTCAATGAGCGAGAATCAAGATACGCAGAAGAGCTTTCTTGAAACGGTAAAATTCGATGAGAAAGGGCTGGTGCCCGCCATCGTGCAGGATCATGAGACCGGAAAGGTGCTGATGATGGCCTGGATGAACCTTGAAAGCCTCCAGATGACCCTTGAAAAGAAAAAGGCCTGTTACTGGAGCCGCAGCAGAAAGCAGCTCTGGCTCAAGGGAGAATCGTCAGGCAACATGCAGGAGGTTCACGACATCCTCATCGACTGCGACGGCGACACCCTGCTCCTCAAGGTCTCCCAGAAAGGCGGAGCCTGCCATGTTGGATACCACTCATGCTTTTTCAGGAGAACAACGGACGGAGAGACGATGGAGATCTGCGATACGTTGATGTTCAATCCCGAAGATGTTTACGGTAAAAAAAGCTGATCCGCAGATGAGCAGTTCAAAAGAAACGGCAAAGTCGCTGATCCAGTCAAAATCGCGCTCCTCGATCCGGAACATGTTTGACGAGGTCGCGCCGACTTACGACTTTCTCAACCACCTGTTGAGCCTCGGAATCGACAACTACTGGCGCGGGGTTGCGTCAGGAAAGGCAAAGAAGCTCCTGACCGGAGTCCGAGAACCGAAAATCCTCGACGTGGCCACAGGCACCGGAGATCTTGCCGCATCGATGGCCAAGATAAAAGGATCAAAGGTAACCGGCTTCGATCTTTCGCCCGAAATGCTCGCCATTGCGCGGAAAAAATATCCCGACATCAAGTTCATCGAAGGATATGCCGAGAAGCTGCCGTTCGAGGACAGGAGCTTCAATGTGGTCAGCGCAGGATTCGGGGTAAGGAATTTCGAAAACCTCGAACAGGGCATGCGTGAGTTCTATCGCGTGCTCAAACCGGGCGGCTGCGCCTACATCATCGAACCGATGATCCCGCGCAACGCCGTCATGAAAAAGCTGTACCTGATCTATTTCAAGAAAGTGCTGCCCAAAATCGCCGGTCTGTTCAGCAAATCCACTTTCGCCTACGACTACCTGCCGAATTCGGTGGAACAGTTCCCGCAGGCTGAAGCATTCACGAAGATCCTCAGGAATGCCGGCTTCAAAAAGGCCGAATACCAGCCGATGACCTTCGAGACCTCGATCCTCTACATCGCCACGAAATAAGATCGTTGGATAAAATTGCAGGGACTAAAGGGACTTAAAGGACCAAAAGGACATAAGGGGTTCAGGAGGGAAGGATGATGCCGCCTCTTATGGTCCGGATGGTACGATAGGGCGGTTCGCGAACCGCCCCTACATAAGTCCAATAAACAGCAGCGCCCTGAATGTTGTGCTTTTGAATGGCAGATTATGAGTCACTCTGGAGGGCAGCGCTCCCGGCATAAGCAAAAGGCTGCCTCATTTTTGCTTATGAGACAGCCTTTTGCCGATTTTGATGCGTTAACCCCGGACTTCAGCTCCCATATTCAGCAGGACTTCAGTCCTGCGGACATTCTAACCTCTTGCGTTCCAGTTGCCCCGGACTTCGGCTCCCATATTCAGCAGGACTTCAGTCCTGCGGACATTCTAACCTCTTGCATTCCAGTTGCCCCGGACTTCAGCTACCATATTCAGCAGGACTTCAGTCCTGCGGACATTCAAACCTCTTGCATTCCAGTTGCCCCGGACTTCGGCTCCCATATTCAGCAGGACTTCAGTCCTGCGGACATTCTAACCTCTTGCATTCCAGTTGCCCCGGACTTCAGTCCGGGGAGGATAGAGATCCAAAAAATATCTTCGGGCTTCAGCCCAATATCTTCGTGCCCGGTTCGCCCCCGGCTCAATTTTTCCCGATTTATTTCACCAGCGCGAACAATCCTTCGAACTTGACGGCCTCCTGGCCTTTCTCGCCGACGACCGCATGGATAACGAGTTTGGCTGAGCCTTTCTTTTCGAAACGTTCGAGAAATTCGCTGAACTCCTCTTCCGGAGGCATCGTGCCCGTTGCGATGATGTCGCTGGTGACCGGTCGGAAATACTCGACGCTACCCTTGCGGATCACGATGCTCCCCTTCACGCCGGCCTCCCTGAGCCTGAGATACAGCAGGCCCCACGACGAGAGCACCGCCGCGATATAGAGGCTGCCTCCGAATGCCGTGCCCAGATGGTTGAAGTTGTTTGCGAGCGGCGCGATGATCGTCAGCTCCTGTTTCGTGTAGCGTTCGACAATGATCCCCATGGCCTGCGTCAACGGAATCGCCTTGTTGAGAATATCCTGAAGTTTCTGTTCCATAAGTTTGATTGGATGATACGATCTACCTTTTCAGAAGCGGCTTCGGCCCTTTATTTCCACCCTGTATTGGTTAAAATTCTGGCAGACATGCTCCTGTTGCAAGCGTCCCTTGTGGATTTTGATAATCAGATCGACCACATGGGCCGGCTCGATGACGTGGAAAATATTATGCATATCGCTCTTGTCGAAAAACCTGTTCGGCATCACTTCGGACTCGAGCCAACCAAGCAGGCTCGTCCAGATCTCTCCGAACAGGATGATCGGGGTTTCGCAGAGCTGCTCGACCTGGGTGAGCTGCCATGAATAGAAGAATTCGAGCAGGGTGCCTATGCCGCCTGGAGCGACGACGACCGCATCAGACAGGGACATGAAGGTGTCGATGCGGTTGCTGAAGCGATCGAACTCCTCCTTGATGTCGAGGAAGGGGTTCGCGTGTTGTTCCCGAGCCATCTTTATGTTGAGGCCGATCGATTGTCCGCCGTTCTGAACGCTTTGCGAACCGGCATTGGCTGCCTGCATGAGGCCTGGCCCGCCGCCGGTCACAATGTCGAAACCTTCCTGGGCCAGCCCTCTGGCGATGGCGAAGACGTCACGGTAGGATTCATCCCCCTCGCTGATCCTGGCCGATCCGAAAATGGCCACACGGTAATGAGGTCCCATAGTCAATTCGATTCTGTCGGTTTACCTTCCCTGCGCGATGGACGCCGGGTCAGGCATGGTTCGTTCATTCACTTCACTGCTGAGGCACTCCCTTCGCGCGTCCACTTCTCTGTCCGCCCTAAAAGAGAGATGCCGATGAAACCTCGAAGGCGAAGCGTATTCCTGTCCCTCCCGTCGTCGTCGAGCTGCATGGACGAGCTGTATTCGTGGCCGCTGTCGGGATCGTAAATGTGCCCGTTCTTCCACTTGTTCTCTCCTGCGAAGATGAAGTCGCGCAGGATGACCTGGCCGACAAGCACCTTGCTCCGTTTTGCCGGATCGGGATTTTTCGTGTCCATCAGGCCCTCCTGCTCGCCCCAGACTATCCTGCCTTCATAGGTGCTCTTTTCGGTCCTGTAGATCTCTATCGTGGAACGATGCCTGCCATCCCTGAAGGTCATCCATTTTCCGACGACATCGTCAGTTTCGACCGTCCGGGCGGATGCAGGCAAAACTGCGGCTAAACAGAGCAGCAACACTGCAAGCAGGGAGATAACGTTTCTGTTCATGGGGTACTTTTGTTTTGTTGAAACCGTCTTACAACATAGCCTCGAACTCATCCTCGTTTATGACCCTGACGCCGAGTTTCACGGCCTTATCGAGTTTGCTGCCTGCATCGCTTCCGGCTACCACGAGTCCGGTCTTTTTGCTCACCGAAGTGACGACGCGTCCGCCACGTTCGAGCACGAGCTCCGACGCCGCCTGGCGATCGTGTCTCTCGAGCCCGCCGGTAAAAATCACGCTGAGTCCTTCGAAGTTGCTGTTGACCATGGCCTTCGGCTCATCGGCCTTCATCGGCAAACCAGCCTCTTCGAGCTTTCCAAGCATGTCATGCACCCACGGCTTGGCGAAAAATTCACAGATGCTCCGGGCGATCACCGGCCCGATGTCCGGAACGGCCGCAAGCTCCTCCTCACCGGCCTGGCGCAGGCGCTCGATCGAGGGACATGCTGCGGCCAACTCCCTGGCTGTCGCCCGGCCGACATGGCGGATGCCGATGGCGTAGAGCAGGCGCTCATACCCGCGCTTCCGGCTTTCGGCGAGCGCGTCGAGGAGGTTACTGGCCGATTTTTCCCCCATCCTCTCCAGGTTTTCGAGCTGCTCACGGCTCAATCGGTAGAGATCGCCGGGATCCCCGACCAGCCCCTTCCCGACCAGCTGTTCGACGAGCGAAGCCCCGAGGTTCTGGACATCCATGGCGTTGCGGGAGGCGAAATGGAGGATCCTTCCCATCTTCTGGGCCGGGCAACCCGCTTCGTCGGGACAGTACCAGCTCACCTCGCCCTCAGGCCTGACGAGCGCGGCACCACATTCAGGACATGCTTCGGGGACATTGATGGCTTCCGTGCCGGAGGGGCGTTCGTCGAGCACCACGCTGACCACCTTGGGAATGACCTCACCCGATTTCTCGATCATGACATGGTCCCCGATCCTGACGCCGAGCCGTTCGATTTCGTCGAAATTGTGCAGCGTCGATCGCGATACGGTCGAACCGGCAAGCTTGACCGGCCTGAGCTCGGCCACAGGGGTAATGGTGCCCAGCCTTCCGACCTGGAACACGACCTCTTTCAGCACCGTTCTGGCCTGCTGTGCCGGATACTTGTAGGCAATCGCCCATCGCGGGCTTTTTGCCGTTGCGCCGAGACGGTCCCACAGCGTAACGTC
>Ga0326726_10002610_pt1 | contig 16519 bp, 15 predicted proteins | sample MHFenrmetagenome_2_FD_207603 | JGI IMG/M metagenome (GOLD analysis project Ga0326726, IMG submission 207603) | Lab enriched peat soil microbial communities from Michigan Hollow, Ithaca, NY, United States - MHF15MN | ecosystem: Environmental > Terrestrial > Soil > Wetlands > Peat | place: USA... | reverse complement strand
CCGAGCACCGCGTGCTGCACTACCCCGACGTGCTGCGCGACGCCGAGCCCGACAGCCTGTCGCGAACGGTCGCCGAGCGCCTGGGCGTGGGCAGCTACACGCAGGTGTTCGCGCCGATGCACTGGGAAGGCAAGGGCGTCGGTTACCTGTACGTGATCCGCTCGCCGGTGGCGCCGTTCACCGACAAGGAGATCGGATTGCTGAAGACCTTTGCCGACCAGGCGGCGATCGCGATCCAGAACGCGCGTCTGTTCCACGAGATCGAGGACAAGAGCCGTCAGCTCGAGGCCGCCAATCGCCACAAGAGCGAGTTCCTCGCCAACATGAGCCACGAGCTGCGCACGCCGCTCAACGCGATCATCGGATTCTCCGAGGTGCTGGCCGAGCGTCTATTCGGCGAGGTCAACGACAAACAGATGGAGTACCTGCAGGACATCCACTCGTCGGGCCAGCACCTGCTGGCGCTGATCAACGACGTGCTCGATCTGTCCAAGATCGAAGCCGGCAAGATGGAATTGGATCTGTCGTGCTTCGACCTCGGCTTGCTGCTGGAGCATTCGGCGACGCTGGTGCGCGAGCGCGCGCAACGGCACGGCCTGTCGCTCGAGCTCCAGGTCGACGAAGGCCTTGGCGAGTGGGTGGCCGATGCGCGCAAGGTCAAACAGGTGGTGGTCAATCTGCTGTCCAACGCCGTCAAGTTCACGCCCAACGGCGGCCGCGTCAGCGTGCGGGCGCGCCACCTCAATGGCAGCAACGGCCACGCGGGTGAGTGGGCCGAGGTGTCGGTGTCCGACACCGGCGTGGGCATCGCGCGCGAAGACCAGTCGCTGGTGTTCGAGGAGTTCCGCCAGGCCGGTGGCGACGTGCTGCGCAAGGCCGAAGGCACGGGTCTTGGCTTGGCGTTGGTCAAGCGCTTCGTCGAGTTGCACGGCGGCGCCGTCACGCTCGACAGCGAACCCGGGCGCGGCTCGACCTTCCGCTTCACGCTGCCGCAGCGCGAAGTGAAGATCCTCCAATGAGAGAACGCCCGAGGGCATCATGAGCACGATCCTGATCGTCGAAGACAACGCCAAGAACATGAAGCTGGTGCGCGACGTGCTGCAGCACCGGGGGTACACCACGCTCGAAGCCGAGACCGGCAAGGCCGGGCTGCAATTGGCGTTGAGCCGCAAGCCCGACCTGGTGCTGATGGACATCCAGCTGCCCGACATCGACGGCACCACCGTACTCGCGCGCATCCGCGAGGACAGCTCGCTCGACGCGATGCCAGTGCTGGCGGTGTCGGCTTCGGTGATGCCCGACGAGCAGCAGCGCATCGTGCGCTCGGGCTTCGACGGCTTCATCGCCAAGCCGATCTCGATCAAGCCGTTCCTCGCCGCCGTGCAGCGCGCGCTGACCGAGGGCCGTGCCAAGTGACGACGCAGCAGGCGCTCCAGCACATCCTGATCGTCGACGACGTCGAGAAGAATGCGCGCCTGCTGGCCGACGTGCTGGCGGCCAAGGGCTATCGCACCACCAAGGCCGCCTCGGGCGAGGCGGCGCTGGCGGCCATCGGCGCCGAGGCGCCTGATCTGGTGCTGCTCGACGTGATGATGCCGGGCCTGGACGGCTACGCGGTGTGCCGCGCCATTCGCGCCGACGAGCGCACGGCGATGCTGCCGGTGGTGCTGGTGACCGCGCTCGACCCCGCGCAGGAGCGCCTCAAGGGTCTGGAGGCCGGGGCCGATGACTTCCTGAACAAGCCGGTCAACCAGGCCGAGCTGATGGCGCGTGTGCGTTCGCTGCTGCGCATCAAGGCCTACCACGACGAAGTGCAGCGCCAGCGCGCTGAGCTGGCGCAGTGGAACCGCACGCTCGAGCAGAGGGTCGCCGATGGTGTGGCGCAGCTCGAGCGGGTGGGCCGGCTGAAGCGCTTCTTCTCACCGCAACTGGCCGAGGCCATCGTCGGCGGCGGCGCCGACGATCCGCTGAAGAGCCACCGCCGCGAGATCACGGTGGTGTTCCTCGATCTGCGCGGCTTCACCGCATTCACCGAAACCGCCGACCCCGAAGAGGTAATGGGCGTGCTGCGCGAGTACCACGCAGCGATGGGGCGCTTGATCAGCGAGCACGAGGGCACGCTCGAGCGCTTCACCGGCGACGGCATCATGGTGTTCTTCAACGATCCGGTGCCGATGCCCGATGCGGCGCCGCGCGCGGTGCGCATGGCGCTGCGCATGCAGCGTGAGGTGTCGCGCCTGGCCGACGGTTGGCAGCGCCGCGGCTACGAGTTGCGCATGGGCGTGGGCATCGCGATGGGCTTTGCCACCATCGGGGCGATCGGCTTCGAGGGCCGCATCGACTACGGCGCGATCGGCACGGTGACCAACCTGGCGGCGCGGCTGTGCGCCGAGGCCGGGGGGGGTGAGGTACTGGTGTCGCAGCGGGTGGTCGCCGCGCTGGGCCCGGGATTCGTGAGCGAGCCGCGCGGCGAGATCCAGCTCAAAGGGTTTCAGCGGCCGATGGCGGTGCTGTGTGTGCGCGGCGAAGCAGACGGTGCGGCGTAGGGAATCGGCTTCGACGGCGGCGCGCATACCGCCGCACGGTCAAAGGTTGCAGGGTGCGGTGCATGCACAGTGCCGCGACGAGAGGGAACGGATGCTGGATACACGTCGTCGGAAGGTCGTTGCCGCGGCTGGCTGTTCGCTAACGACGCTGCTACCCGCGGCGCTGTGGGCGCAGCAACCCGGGCGCGCGTATCGCTTGGGCTGGGTCGGTACCACGTCCCCGCGTGGCGAGGTCTACAACGTCGCGTTCGTCACACGCCTGGAAGAACTGGGTTTCGTACAAGGCCGCAACCTTAAATTTGTCATCCCCGAGTCCCAGGTGCGGCCCGATGCGATCGATGCAGTCGCTAAGGAGCTAGCCAATGGACGCTGCGATTTGATCTTCGCCGCCGGCAACGAGACCAACCTACGCGCCGCGGAGCGCGCGATGGCCGTGGCGCCGATCGTCATCGTCAGCAACGACTACGACCCCGTCGGCACCGGTCATGTGAACAGCATGGCGCGCCCGGGTGGTCGCATCACCGGGGTGTCGCAGTTGCAGGGCGAGTTGCCAGCCAAGCGCCTCGAGGTGCTGCGCGAAATGCTGCCCGGCGTGCACAGAGTGGCTGTGCTGGGCGACGTGGCCACACGTGGGCAATTGCAAGTGACACGCGATGCGGCAGTCAAGCTCGGCATGCAATTGGTGACGCACGAATTCGACAAGCCACCCTATGACGTCGCGGCGGCGTTTGCCCTCTTCGCGCGCGCCAAGGCCGAAGCGTTGGTGCCATTGGCATCGGGCTACTTCGTGAGCGCGCGCAAGGTCATCATCGAACTCGCGCGACAATATCGCCTGCCTGCGATCTACAATAATGTGGTCTGGGTCGAGTTGGGAGGCCTGCTGTCGTATGGGCCAAACTTTTCGGCGTCCTATCGGCGCGCCGCCGAACAAGTGGCCAAGATCCTGAATGGAGCCGATCCGGCCGAGATGCCGATCGAGCAGCCCAACTCGGTGGAGATGGCGCTCAACCTGAAGACCGTCAGGGCGCTCGGGCTGAACCCGCCGCGCTCGATCGTGTTGCGCGCCGATCGCGTCATCGAATGAGGGTTCCTGGGACGGCGGGACGTGGCAGTTCTCCCGCTGTGCGGACGCCAGTGCGATCCTCGGCGGTCTATTGCGGCATCATTGCGCGCCAATGGACGCCAGTGCTGATCCAAACGCGCAGGCCTCGGTCAGTGCGCTGCCCGACGCGCTGCTGCAGGCGCTGGCAGCGCTCGGGCACACCCGTGCCTACGCCAAGGGCACGATCGTCGTCACCGAAGGCGAGCCTGCGCTGTCGATGTACCTCATCCACGAAGGCCAGCTGCGCGTCTTCGTGTCCGACGAGGAGGGGCGCGAGGTCGAGCTCAATACGATGGGGCCAGGTGAGTACTTCGGCGAACTGATGCTGGGCAGCCAGGTGCGCACGGCCACCGTGCAGACCACCACGCGTGCCAAGCTGACCATGATCACCCGCGCCGAGTTCGAGCAGGCGCTGGCCGAGCGGCCGAGCCTGGCGTTTCATGTCATCCAGCATCTGATCGACCGGGTGCGCCAGCTCAGCCGCAATGTGCAGGGCCTGGTGTCGATGGACGTCTACGGCCGCGTGGCACGCCTGTTTTCCGAACTGGCGCGCGACGAAGACGGCCAGCGCGTGGTGCCCGGCCCGTTGAGCCAGCAGAAGATCGCCGACCGCGTGGGCGCGTCGCGCAGCATGATCAACCGCATCCTGCAAGACTTGGCGGCCGGCGGCTACATCGAGGCCAGCCGCGAGCGCATCGTGCTGCGCAAGCCCCTGCCCAAGCGCTGGTGAGCCGGCCGTGGATCCGTCGCCCGAGGGAGCGGCGCCGCGCGCGCTCGGTCCGCTGCACCGCCGGCGGTTGCGCCAGATCTGGCGTTCGGCCGGCTGGCCTTGCCAGGACCTGATCGAGATCGAATTGCTGGCTTGCGGTCTGCTGCAACGCCAGCGTGATGGCGACGGACGCGAGACGCTGCGCGTCACCGACGCGGGCATCAGCGAACTGGCGCGCACACTGCAGAAGAACCGTGCTGCGCGCGATGCCCACGAGGCGCTGGTGGCGCTGGTCGCGCGCGAGATGCAGCGCGCTGGCCGTGTGGTGTGGCGCGGCTTGTCGCTGCGCACCCGGATCGGCGACGGCGACGCGGCAGCTTGGGCGATCGCGATGCCCGACGTGTTCTCGATCCGCCACACCACGGTGGAGGACTACGTCGAACCGGTGGCACATGAGATCAAGGTGCGCCGTTCCGATTTGCTGGCCGACCTGCGCCGCCGTGAGAAGGGCGAGGCCTATCGACAATTGAGCAGCCAGTGCTGGTATGTGTTGCGTGCGGGCATTGGCCAGGCCGACGAGATCCCTGACGCATTCGGCGTGATGCAGGCGCATGACGGTGCGCTGGAAGTGCTGCGCCCCGCGCCGCGGCGAGCGCTCAAGCTGCCCTTCGCCACCTGGATGGCACTGGCCCGTGCGGCGCCCGAGCCGGTCGACGACGACGTGCAGGGCTGGCTTGGCGCCGACGACGGGGCTGCGCCATGAGTCGCGCTCCGACCGCTTGCTGCCGGCCCATGAACCCGGGCCTGCAGCCGGCCGGCCGCCGACGCACAATGGCCGAAGCGCGGCGAACCCGCGGAGGATGCATGCTGGATCGACTGAGAAGGGCTGTACTGGCCGCCGCCATGGTGATGAGCTGGCTGGCCCTGGTGGCCGGGCCCCAGGCGCGGGCTGCCGACGGCGGCGTGGCTTGGCAAAGCGCTGCCAACGACGGCGACATCGCGCTGGCGTTCGCGCGCGCTCGCAGCGAAGGCAAGCCGGTGCTGCTGTATTGGGGTGCCAAGTGGTGCCCGCCGTGCAACCAGCTGAAGGCCACGCTGTTCAACCGCCACGACTTCATCGAGCGCAGCCGCTCGCTGGTGGCGGTGGACATCGACGGCGACCTGCCCGGCGCGCAGAAGCTTGGCTCGCGATTCAAGGTGAGCGGCTATCCCACGATGGTGCTGATGCGCAGCGACGGCACCGAGTTGATGCGGTTGCCGGGCGAGGCCGATGCACCGCAGGTGCTGCAGTTGCTGGAGTTGGGCCTCGCGGGCGGCCGCGCGGCGAAGGATGTGCTCGCCGATGCACGGGCCGGCAAGGCGCTGCCTGGCGCCGAATGGCGCATGCTGGCGTTCTATTCGTGGATCAGCGACGAATCGCAGCTACTCACGGCGGCCGAGCGGCCTGGCGTGTTGGCCGGGCTGTCGGCGGCCTGCCCGCGCAGCGAAGCGGACAGCGCGACCCGCCTGATGCTCAAGGCCCTGGCCGAGAGCGACGACGGCAAGGGCGTCAAGGCCGACGCGGCATTGCGCCAGCGTGTTCGCGGCTGGCTGAACGACCCGGCGGTGGTGCGCGCACAAATGGACGTGCTGACCAACTATGCGGCTGAGATCACCAAGGCGGTGTCTGCGCCCGGCAGCGCCGAGCGCAAGGCCATCGTCACCCCGTTCGACGCGGCGCTGCAGCGGCTGCAGGCCGACACCACGTTGTCCCGCGCCGACCGCCTCACGGCGTTGGGCGCCCGGGTCGACCTGGCGCGCATCGATGCCGCCAAGGACGAACGCCACCCGCGCATTGCCGCACCGCTGCTGCAGCAGGTGCGTGACGCCAGCGCACAGGGCGATCGCGAGATCACCGACGGCTACGAGCGCCAGGCGGTGATCACGGCGGCCGCGTACATCCTGGGCCAAGCGGGGCTCTGGAGCGAGTCCGATGTGCTGCTGAAGGCCAACCTGGCCAAGAGTCATTCGCCGTACTACCTGATGAGCCAGCTTGCCGGCAACGCACGCAAGCTCGGCCGCAAGAACGAGGCCCTGCGCTGGTACGAGGAGGCGTTCGCACGCAGCGAGGGTCCGGCCACGCGCCTGCAATGGGGCGCGCAGTACGTGACCGCATTGGTGGAACTGGCGCCTGCCGACGACGCGCGGCTGGAGCGCGCCGTCAGCCGCATGATCGACGATGCGGCGCTCGACAAGGGCGCGTTCGATGGGCGCAGCGCACGGTCGCTGTCGCGTGTGGGCAAGCAACTCTCGCAGTGGAACCGCGACGGCAAACACAACGCCGTGCTCGATCGCCTGCGCGCCAAGCTGCAGCCGATGTGCGCCAGGTTCGACGGTGACGCCAGCGCACGCGCGGCGTGCGACGGCACCTTCCAGCAGCCTGGCAAGGAGCGTTTGAGCGCAGGTGTCGGGCTGCGCGCGACGCCTACTGCTTGAGCAGGCCCTCGGCCTTCATCGCGTCCTGCACGGCCGGTCTGGCCGCCACGCGCGCCATGAAGGCCTGCAAGTTGGGCAAGTCGGTGATGTCGACATTCACGCGCGGAGCCCAATTGGTCACGGTGAACAGATAAGCGTCGGGCGCGGAGAAGGCATCGCCCATCAGGAACGATTTGCCCTCGAGCTGTTCGTTGATGTAGATGTAGCGGTTCTTGAGCCGCTGCCGGAACACGGCCTTGCCTTCTTCCGGCATCGCCGGGTTGAACAGTGGCGAGTACGACTTGTGCAATTCGGTCGAGATGAAATTCAGCCACTCGATCTGCCGGTAGCGCGCCATCGTGCCGGGGGCCGCGATCAAGCCCTTGGCCGGCACCTTGTCGGCGACGAACTGCACGATCGCCGGCCCTTCGCTCAGGCGCTGCCCGTCGTCGAGCTCGAGCAGCGGCACGTAGCCCTTGGGGTTGATGGTGTAGTAGTCGGTGCCATCGGCCAGCTTGTGCGTCTTGGTGCTGGCCAGCACGGCTTCGAACGGCAGGCCCAACTCGCGCAACACGATGTGCGGGCTGAGCGAACACGCACCGGGGCTGTAGTAGAGCTTCATGTCGGGTCTCCTGACTCGGTCGGGCGAAGGGGCTGCGAGCATAGGCGTGTGACCAATCCATGGCAACGCGCTGGGAATTGGTGCGACGCAGGCGTCAGACGATCGCTCGTGGACAATGCGCGCCGATGACCAGGTGCTGGGGCTTGCGCTGGCTGGCGTGTTGGGCTGGCCTGGGTGTGTGCATGGCGGCATGTGCCGTCGAGCTGAAGCCTTGCCGGCTGAAAGGAGTGACCCACGACGCGATGTGCGCCAGCGTGCAGCGGCCGCTCGACCCGGCGCAGCCGCAAGGCGTGACGATCGATGTGCACTTCGCGGTGCTGCCGGCCTTGGCGCGCAACAAGTTGGCCGACCCAGTTTTCTTCTTCGCAGGCGGCCCGGGCCAAAGCGCGATCGAGCTGGCGGGGCCGGTGGCCGCCCAGATGGGGCGCCTGAACAACCGGCGCGATCTGGTGTTCGTGGACCAGCGAGGCACCGGTCGCAGCGCGCCGCTGCGCTGCGACAGCGATACCGAGACGCTGCGCCCGTTGGCCGAGCAACTCGATCAGGATCTGCAGTTGACGCAGATCGAGTCGTGCCGGCAGCGCTTGCAGCGGCTGCCGTACGGCGATCTTCGGCGCTATACGACCACGATCGCGATGGCCGACGTCGAGGCGGTGCGCGTGGCGCTGGCCGCGCCGACGATCAATCTGGTGGGTGCCTCCTACGGCACGCGCGCGGCGCTCGAGTACATGCGGCAGTTCCCGCGCTCGGTGCGCCGTGTCGTGATCGACGGCGTGGCACCGGCGGACATGGTGATGCCGGCGTCGTTCTCTGCCGACAACCAAGCCGCGTTGGATGGCCTGTTCGCCTGGTGCGCGGCCGATGCCGATTGCCAGGCCCGACATCCGAAGCTGCGTGAGCAATGGCTCGCGCTGCTCGCCGGGCTGCCACGCCAGGTGACGCTCGCGAATCCGGTCACGGGGCTCAGCGAAACGGTGCTCCTGAAGCGCGATGCGGTGCTCGGCATGGTGCGCTCGCTGCTGTATGTGCCGGCGCTGTCGGCCGCGCTGCCCGCGGCGATCGCCGACGCGGCCGGTGGCCGCTTCGAGGCCTTGGCGGGATTGGCCTCCTCGATGGCCAATCCCGGCGCGTCGCTGTACACCGGCATGCACTTCTCGGTGGTCTGCTCCGAGGACGTGCCGCGCCTGGGCCAGTCGCGGGACGTGGCCGGCGCGCAGTTCGGGCGCTCGTTTGCCAGCCTCTACGAACGCGTCTGCGCGTCGTGGCCGCGCGCCGAAATGGACTCGGCCTTCTACACCACTGCGACGGCGCCGGCGGCGACCTGGGTGCTGTCGGGCGCTGCCGATCCGGCGACGCCGCCGCGCCACGGCGAACGTGTGGCCGAGGCGCTCGGTGCGAAGGCGCGGCACACGGTGGTGCCCAACGCCGGCCATGGTGTGATGGCGCTGCCTTGCCTGCGCGACGCGGTGTTGCGTTTCATCGAGGCGGCCGATGACGCCGCCGCGCTCAACGTGGACGCGTCGTGCGCCGCTGCGTTGCCGCGCCCGCGCCTGTTCGTGCCCCTGGGCCTCGCGTCGGCGCCCGCTCGATGATCGACATCGACAGTCTGCACAAACGATTCGTGCAGGGGCGCGGGCTCAAGGCGCGCGTGATCGAGGCTGTGCGCGGAGTCACGTTGCGCGCCACGGATGCACGCATCACGGCGGTGCTGGGCCCCAACGGCGCCGGCAAGACGACCACCCTGCGCATGGTGGCGGGCTTGTTGGAGCCCGACAGCGGTCGCGTCGAGGTCGACGGCATCGATGTCGCCGCGCGGCCGCGCGACGCGCTGGCGCGCATGGGCGTGTTGTCGGACGCGCGCGGCCTGTATCCGCGCCTGACCGCGCGCGAGAACATCGTCTACCACGCTCGATTGCACGGCATGCCAGCCGACGTCGCCGGCGTTCGTGCGCAGGCGTTGGCGCAACTGCTGGAATTCGCCGATTTGCTGGACCGGCGCACCGAGGGCTTCAGTCAGGGCGAGCGCATGAAGACCGCGCTTGCCCGTGCCCTCGTTCATGACCCGCCCAACATCATTCTCGACGAGCCGACCAATGGTCTGGACGTGCAGTCGATTCGCGGCTTGCGCCAGGCGTTGCGCCAGCTGCGCGACGAGCACGGCAAGTGCATCGTCTTTTGCACGCACATCATGCAAGAGGTGCAACGTCTGTGCGACCACGTGGTGGTGGTGGCGCAGGGCCGCACGGTGGCCGAAGGCAGTGTCGACGAGTTGTGCCGGCAAAGCGGCTGCGACGATTTCGAGCAGGCCTTCGTCACGCTGGCGTTCACGCCGGGCGGCGAAGGGAGCCACCGATGAAGGACGCTTGGATCGTTTTCGTCAAGGAAGTGCGCGACGCGCTGCGCGACCGTCGCACCCTGATCGCGGTGGTGTTGTCGTCGGTGCTGATGGGGCCGGTGCTGCTGTTCGGTCTGTCGGTGCTGGTGGCCAGCAGCGAGGAGCGGGCCGAGTCGCGCGACGTGATGGTGGCCGGCATCGAACATGCCCCCAGCCTGCGCAACTTCCTCGAACGGCAGACCCTCGTGCTGAAACCCGCACCCGCAGACTACGAAAGCCAGTTGATGCAGCGTCGGCTCGGCGATCCGGTGATCGTGATCGCGCCGGGCTTCGAGGCCGAGATGGCGCGTGGTGAGCGACCGCTGCTGGAGGTGGTCACCTCCAGCGCCAACACCCGAGCAGCCGCCGGCATGCGACGGGTGTTGCGCGCGTTGCAGGGGTTCAACCAGGAGGTGGCGCTGCTGCGCCTGACCCATCGCGGTGTCGCACCCGCAGTGCTGCAGCCGACGCAAGTCGAGGAGCGCGATCTCGCCGATCCGCGGGCGCGGGCGGCGCAGCTGACGGGCATCCTGCCGTTCTTCGTGTTGATGGCCGTGCTGTACGGCGCACTGAACGCGGCGCTCGACACCACCGCCGGCGAACGCGAGCGCGGCTCATTGGAGCCGTTGCTGATGACGCCGGCCTCGCGGCTGGCGCTGGTGATCGGCAAGTGGGGCGCGGTCGCCAGCGTGGGCATGTTGATCGCCGTGTTGAGTTGCCTCAGTTTCCTGCCCGCCCAGAATCTGTTGCGCAGCGACACGCTGGCCGCGTTGTTCCGTTTCGGCGTGCGCGAAGCCGCGTTGTTCCTGGCGCTGCTGCTGCCGCTCGCGGCGACGCTGTCGGCGCTGATGATGGCCATCGCGATCCGTTGCAAGACCTTCAAGGAGGCGCAGGCCAGCAACACCGTGGTGATCCTGGCGGTGTCGCTGTTGCCGATGGCCTCGCTGTTCAACGAGAGCGGCGAACAGCCTTGGCACCTCTGGACGCCGGCGATGGCGCAGGTGACATTGATGGGGCGTGTGCTGCGGGGCGATGCGATCGGGGTGGCCGACCTGCTGGTGCCCCTGTTGGTCGCCGCTTTGTTGGCGGGCGCCTGCCTGGCCCATATCGCACGGCATCTGCGGGTTGCCGCGATCCGTTGAATCGATCGGCGCGACCCGGGGCACCCCGGATTCATGCCACGGCGTTCACGCCGCCTGCTCGCTGACCATCAGCACCCGTTCGACCTCGTCTTGCCAGGGCAGCGCGTGCACGATTTCGTTGAGGTGACGCAGCGATTCCAGCGGCGACAGCACGTCGCCATCCGGGTTGACCAGGCGCAAATTGGTCACCACCGACAGCGGGTCGGCCATGGCCACCAGGCCGCGCGACAGTTGAATCCAGTCCCACGCCATGCCGGCCTGACCCTCGTTGGCGGCGGCGGCCCAGATGGTCTGGCCGGCAGTGCGCGACAGCTGGTCGCCCGGGTTGGTGACCCGTGTGCCCAAATGCCGCAACAGCAGTGGCCGTAGGTTTTCAACCTGCCACAATAGCGGTGGCCAGGCGCGGACGGTCCAGGGGGGACAGGCGTGAGACTTGGATTGCATGATGCGACTCGTTGTTTGAAGTGCCGGATAGTGTTCGGCAAGTCGCGGGCGATTGAAATCTGTAAGACCTTTCAGGTCGAGGTGCGCCGGCTAGTCGACCGTTGAGTTAAGCACATGTTGCAAGGGGGTTATTCATCGGTGCTTCAAGCCCGGGACCGTGAGGAGTTCCGGGACGAGGTCGTGCGTTTCGGCCGCGCGTTGGGCTTCGACACGGTCTCGGCAATGGCCGTGATCGATCGCGGCATCGGGCGCAGCGATTTCGTGGTGGTCGACAACACGCCGCAGGAATGGCAGGGCGCATTCAATGACCCTCATGCCATGAGACGAGACCCGGTGATGCAGCACTGCAAGCGCCAGAGCCTGCCGATCATCTGGGATCAGGCCACCTACACTTCGCAGGGGCAGGGTGAGTTGTGGGAAGAGCAAGCGCGCTACGGCTATCAGACGGGCATTGCGATGGCGCTGCACCTGCCCGAAGGCAAGCACTTCATGCTCGGTGTGGATCGTGATCGTGCTTTGCCCAGTGACCGCCACGAGTTGACGCGTGTGGTGGCCGATCTGCAACTGTTCGCCGTGCACGCGCTGGATGCGGCGATGCGCGTGCTGGTCCCTGGCGATGCAGCGAGCGATGCACCTTCGTTGACGCCGCGCGAGCTCGAGTCGTTGCGCTGGACGATGGACGGCAAGACGGCCTGGGAGGTCGGCTCGATCCTCGGCATCACCGAGCGTACGGCCGTTTTGCATCTGAACAACGCGATGCGCAAGCTGGGCTGTGTCAACAAGCATCAAGCGGTTCTCAAGGCTCTCCGCTTGGGCTTGATTCGCTGACGCAGACTCCCCGAATTTGGCCCGGAATCGCTGGCGCTGTCACCCTGTAAGAGTTGACAGTTTCGTGGCTGCACGACCGCTGCTGAAATCTCCGTCACGCGCCCCGGACCAGGCGCTTCACCCTGAACGGAGACCAACATGCAGCAGACCCGCAAGACCTCTTTTCTCAAGACCTTGTTCGGCAGCAAGCGCCGTTCCTCGATCGAGCCCAAGAAGCCCGTGCAGCCGCTGGACGAGCGCCAATTGGCACAAGTCGTCGGTGGCACCACCGAGAGCGAGTCGCCCAGGGGCGGCTGGCAGTAACTCCTACAACCGTTCTCTCGACGCGCCGGCGCTTCCCCCCTCCGGCCGGCTAGTCGGCGGCCCGGTTCATCCGGGCCGTTCTGCCTTTTGCGGATCCCGTTCGTCATGACGCCGTTGTTCCGGCCCGAGGCCGTCGAGGCACGCCGCCAGCAGTGGCTGGGTGATGTGCGCCTAATGCGGCCAGTGTCGTTGTCGGTTCTGGTGGTCCTGCTCGTTGCCGTCGCGCTGGCGGTGGGCTCGTGGCTGGTGCTCGGCGAGTACACGCGAAAGGCGCATGTGCGCGGCGTGTTGGTTCCCGACCGCGGCTGGATCCGCTTGGTCTCGCCACAGATGGCGACCGTGTCGGAGCGGCGTGTGACCCAGGGTCAGATGGTGCATGCCGGCGACCTGTTGTTCGTGTTGTCGCTGGATCAGCACACGCGAGACGGCGGCGCGCAGCAAAGGGTGCAGCGCAGCCTACGCGCACGGCAAGAGAGTCTCAGCGATAGTTTGGAAGCGCGACAGCGCTTGAGTCGCGAGCGGGAAGCCGCGTTCGGGCAGCGGCTGGCCGCGCTGCGACAGGAGATCGTGCAAATCGACAACGAGACCGAGTTGCAGCGTCAGCGCCTGACATTGTCACAGCAGGCCTTGGCTCGCTTGGAGGCGCTGCGCGAAGACCGCTTCGTGTCGACTGCGCAGATTCAAAGCAAGAGCGAAGAGGTACTGTCGCTGCGCGCGCAACTCGTCTCGCTGGAGCGCCAGCGCAGCACGCTGGCGCGTGACGTCGCGACGTTGGAGGGGCAGCGTCGAGAGTTGCCGTTGCAGGAACGTGCGCGCGCCGGCGAACTGCAACGTGAATCGCAGGCGCTGGCACAGGAATCGGCCGAAAACGACGCCAGACACGAGATCCTGATTCGTGCACCACAAGACGGCACGTTGGCCGCGGTGTTGGCCGAGCCCGGCCAGAGCGTGTCGCCGGACATTGCACTGGCGAGCTTGGTGCCGGCCGAAACTCGATTGCAGGCGCACTTGTACGCACCGTCGAGCGCGCTGGGCTTCATCAGGCCTGACCAAGCCGTGCAATTGCGGGTGGCCGCGTTTCCGCATCAAAAATTCGGCCACCAGGTTGGGCGAGTGGATCAGGTGTCGAGCACACCGCTGCAGGCGGGCGAGTTGGCCGCGTTGCCGCTGGCTGTCAAGCCCGACGAACCGTTGTACAAGGTGACGGTGACGCTGGAGCGCCAGACTGTGTTGGCCTATGGCCGCGAACAGCCGTTGGCCGCAGGCATGCAGTTGGATGCCGACGTGATGTTGGATCGGCGCCGCTTGGTCGAATGGCTGTTTGCTCCGGTGTTGGGCATTGCAGGTCGGGTGTGAGGCTTGCCAGGACATGACGGCAGCGCGCTCCCTGCGAATCGGCTTTGCTGCACCGACGACGCCGGTGATCCTGCAAAACGAAGCAGCCGAGTGCGCGCTGGCATGTCTGGCCATGGTGGCGGGAGCGCATGGGCTGCACAGCGACCTGCCGACGCTGCGCCAACGGTTCAACCTGTCGCTCAAGGGCGCGACGATGGCCGATCTGGCCACCATGGCGCGTGCGCTGAAATTGCAAGCCCGGGCGGTGCGCGCCGAACCCGAGCAACTCGAACAACTGCCACTGCCCGCGATCCTGCATTGGGACTTCAACCACTTCGTGGTGCTCGTGAAGGTGGCTCGCGATGGTGTGCTGATCCATGATCCCGCTCACGGGGCCCGCTGGCTGAAGTGGGCTCGCCTGTCCCGCCACTTCACGGGTGCGGCGATGGAGCTGACACCCGAAGCAGGTTTCCAGCCGCACGATGAACAGCGGCGCATCACGGTGCGCCAACTGCTGGGCCGGGTGACCGGTCTGAAGCGCTCGTTGGGTCAGATTGTCACGCTGGCGCTGGTGTTGGAATTCTTTGTGTTGTTGAGTCCGTTCTTCATGCAATGGGTCGTCGACGACGTATTGGTGACAGCCGATCGAGACCTGTTGGTCACGTTGGGCGTCGGCTTCGGTATGTTGGTGGCGATTCAAGCGGCGACTGCGGCGATCCGATCATGGGCTGTGCTGCACCTATCGGCGACGCTCAACCTGCAGTGGCTCGGCAACGTGTTCGCTCACCTTTTGCGCCTGCCGTTGGCCTGGTTTGAGCGGCGGCACATGGGCGACATTTGGTCGCGTTTCTTCGCCGTGCAGCAGATCCAGAAGACCTTGACCACCAGTTTTCTGGAGGTGCTGCTCGACGGCGCATTGGTGATCACCACGCTGGCCATGATGGCGCTGTACAGCGCGCTGCTCAGCGGCGTCGTGCTCGGCTTTGTCGGCGCCTATGCCGCTCTGCGGTGGGCGCTGTTCGCACCGATGCGTCGTGCAACCGAGGAGGCGCTGGTTCACGATGCGAGGAAGACCAGCCATTTCCTCGAGTCGTTGCGCGGCGTGATGGCGATCAAGTTGTTCGGTGCTGAGGCCGACCGGCAGGCGCGTTTCATGAACCTCGTGGTCGATGCGATGAATGCCGACATGGTGGTGCGGCGCCTGGAGGTCACGCTCGCGGTTGCGAATCGTGGGTTGTTCGGTCTAGAGCGGGTGCTGGTGATCTGGATGGGCGCGGTGCTGGTGCTCGACCAGGGCCTCACGGTGGGCATGTTGTTGGCGTTCGTAGCCTACAAGGAGCAGTTCTCGACGCGGGTGGGCGCGTTGATCGACAAATGGGCCGAACTCAAGATGCTGAAGGTACAAGGCGAGAGGCTCGCCGACATCGTGCTGAGCGAACCGGAAGCGCAGCATCCAGGGATGCCGGCGCCGGTGGGTGATTCTGACGGCGTGGCCCCGCGTATCGAGGTGCGAGGGGTTGGCTTCCGTTACTCGGACAGCGAGGGCGAAGTGCTTCGAGGGGTGAACCTGAGCATCGAGCCGGGCGAGTCTGTCGCCATCGTCGGGGTGTCGGGTTGCGGCAAGACGACGTTGATCAAGCTCATGCTCGGTATCTTGAAACCCTGTGAAGGCCAGGTCTTGATTGGGGGTCGACGGCTTGATGCGGTCGGTTCGTCGGCGTGGCGAGCGATGGTGGGCACAGTGATGCAGGACGAGCCCTTATTTGCCGGCTCGATTGCCGACAACATCAGTTTCTTCGATCCGCGGCCGGATATGGAGCGCGTCATCGACTGCGCGCGCCTCGCGGCGGTAAACGAGGAGATCGCGGCACTTCCGATGGGCTACTACACCTTGATCGGCGACATGGGAGCTACATTGTCCGGGGGCCAGAAGCAGCGTGTGTTGCTGGCACGCGCCTTGTACAAACGCCCGCGGATACTGTTCCTTGACGAAGCGACGAGTGCGCTCGACGTTGAGCGCGAGCGCCTGGTCAACCAAGCCGTGCGACAGTTGCGGCTAACACGGGTGATCGTGGCGCACCGACCAGAAACGATTGCCAGCGCCGACCGTGTCGTGGTGCTCGCGGCAGGCACGGTGTCGCATGACCTGCGCACCGTCAGCGGCGGCGGCACGGCCCTCAAACCACACTGATTAGGCCGCGTGTCGCCCCCGCCCTTCGTGGGCGGTCAACTGCTTTCTACAATGCCCATCAAGGTACGGAGTACGCTGGCGCCATGCAGTTTCCCAAACACTTCGATGTCATTGTCGTTGGCGGCGGTCATGCCGGCACTGAAGCCGCGTTGGCGTCGGCGCGCATGGGCTGCGCAACGCTCCTGCTGACGCACAGCATCGAAACATTGGGGCAGATGAGTTGCAACCCATCGATCGGCGGCATCGGCAAGGGTCATCTGGTCAGGGAAATCGACGCCTTGGGTGGAGCCATGGCGGCGGCGACTGACGAGGCCGGCATCCAGTTTCGAGTCCTCAACAGGTCCAAGGGCCCAGCTGTCCGCGCAACGCGCGCACAGGCGGATCGAGTGCTATATCGCGCCGCGATCCGGCGGCGACTCGAGAATCAAGCCAACCTGTGGCTCTTCCAGCAGCCTGTCGATGATTTGTA